>Ga0157367_1000698_pt1 | contig 15675 bp, 9 predicted proteins | sample AttbisABBM2_FD_113142 | JGI IMG/M metagenome (GOLD analysis project Ga0157367, IMG submission 113142) | Fungus gardens microbial communities from leaf cutter ant in Botucatu, State of São Paulo, Brazil - Atta bisphaerica ABBM2 | ecosystem: Host-associated > Fungi > Mycelium > Unclassified ...
CAGCTCGCGCACCGGCGCGTGGCCGTCGTCGCGCCGCAGCTTCACGAAATAGCCCGACTGCGGTCGGCTTTCGAGCAACCCGCGGCTTTCCAGCAGCAGATACGCATGCAGCACGGTCGTGATGCTGATCCGATGTTGCTGGCTCGCCTGCCGCACCGACGGAATCCGGTCGCCATGCCGATACACACCGTGGCGGATCAGGCGCTCGATGTCGTCCGCGAGTTTTTCGTATCGCTTCATTGAGTCCCTTGCTTCCATGTGGCTGGAATTGGCTGCGAGATTTCGGACACGGCATCACACCGAGGTGACCAGTCTCAGCTATTTGGATTGCTTGCGTTGTCGTTAGCTGCAAGTGATCTGAATGCGTAACTGCGCTGCTGTTGCAGGCGAATTAGTAGCGTAGGCCAACGGTGAATCAGAATCTCTTCCTTCGCAATCCTGCTGAACATAGTGGAAGAAGCTAGTTCGGACCAAGGGGACGGACATCGCCAGAGGAGTCGTAAACCGCCTTGCTTCGTCCCCGCAACGTTCGCGGCAGAAACTCATCGAATGCTGACGCAAGTACCATCTCGCGGGAGTTCGCGGGGCGTTTCGCGCACCGGATCTGAGGCTTGTAGATCGCATCCCCGCAACGGATCACGCGCCCCGTCAGCGCGCAGCGGCCGACCGTGCGCGCCTTCGCAATGATCCAGCGTTGTTCATCGTAGCGGCAGTGAGTCGGGTCACTCCATGACAACAAGACCGACGAATCGGTATTCCGCTCAGCTGAAACGATTGCGGTTCGACGCCGCGGGATGCTGCTAATCGAAACGGGCACGTCCTTCCGTCCTCGGATGCGGGGCACCATCCAGCGATCCGCGTCGAGCGGTGGGTTTAGCAGCGAAATCACTCGCTCCCAGCGATTGAACTCGTTCATGGCGGAGTATCCAAGCAAATGACAAGCGGTCCAGTTACGTCGGGCCCGTTCGCATCGCAAGTTCTTCGTGTGCCATCGCGAATCGCCGCGGAATACAGCGAGTGACCCAAGGCTCACAATAATTGAGCCGTCACTGAAGAGTCTTTGTCACACGCTTAAAGGATCTGCAGCACCTTAATCAGAGAAGCATCGCGCCGATACCGAGTCGCGACATGTGTGCAGCGAGCCGACGTCGAAGCACTTTTCCCGCCCCCTTTCAGCGAAGTACGCGTCTCGTAGCGAAGCCCACGAGGCGCCCCAACAAGCATCCATCAACTGGAACGATGCCGGTGACTGTCGAGTCGCCGGGAAACCGTCAGCTTTACCGCCAGCCCAGGATTATTGTCGGCCAGGGTTAGCGTGCCTCGATGCAACGTGGCGACGCTCTGGACCAACGAGAGTCCCAGGCCCACGCCAGGCGTACCCCGGCTCGCATCGCCACGATAGAACCGCTCCGTTACCTTTTCCTTTTCAGCAGCAGGGACCCCAGGACCATCGTCTGCAACCGATATCTCGATGAGGTCGTCACGTTCGTTCACTGACACAATCACGCGTGATTTCGCGTACTTCAGCCCGTTGTCAATCAGGTTGCCAACCGCTTGGGCAATAAGTAGTGGATCCACCACTGCGTCCAGTTCGGCGGGACAAGCATGCGAAAGCGCAATCCCACCCAGGTCGGCCAACGGCTGGTAGAAGTCCACCGCCTCGGACGCGATTTCTGCGACATTACTGGCAACAAAGCCGGACCTTCGAACCCCTGCGTCGATTTCGGCCAGACGGAGAAGCGCATTGAAGATGCCAATCACTCGGTCGATATCATTGAGCGAACCCTCAAGTCGCTCAAGACCGTCAGTATCGAGCTTGTCTTTCAGATCGAAGATCATCACCTCCATCCGCGACCGAAGTTCAGCGAGGGGCGTCCGCAAATCATGAGCAATTGCATTCGATGTGTTTCGAACGCTGTTTATCATCTCCAGCAGCGCCTCTTGCGCTTCCTGTCGCCGCTCCACTTCTTCATGAAGACGCGCGTTGCGATCCTGGAGAGCCATTTGCAATCGCCGCAGCTTGACGTGCGTGCGCACCCGTGCGAGCAATTCCTCCATTTGCAAGGGCTTGGTGACATAGTCGACTGCCCCAACCTGGAAACCCGCGGTCTTGTCTTCCGTACGCGATAGCGACGTCATGAAGATGATGGGAATATCCCTCGTCTCAGGCTTGGCCTTCAAACGTTGGCAAACCTCGAACCCGTCCAAGCCTGGCATCATCACGTCGAGCAGTATCAAGTCTGGGCGCACAAGCACCGCACGGCTCAGTGCCTCTTCACCGTCCCGCGCAATCGAGACTTGCAGACCGCTGCCCTCAAGGAAGTCGACCACCAACCCCAAGTTAGCCGCCGTATCATCAACCACCAAGACTACAGGTGGATCTTTTCCGAAGTCATCTGGCATCTGGACTAACTTCCATTTAGATTTTTCTCGATGAGCGCAACTAGCTCTCGGGACTCGAAGTTCTCCGCAAGATTGCACACCTTGTTGGCGAAATCCTCGTAATGGCTGTCGCTTGTTCGGAGCGACTCAATGTGTCGAATGACTTCCCGCATCGAACCTCTGAGCGCGAGGTTGTGTAACACCTCCATGCTCGCCCGAGGAGGAAGGACGAATGGCGCCGTTGCTTCGACATCGGAAAGTTTTGTACCGCTCTGACACGAGCGATCCGAGTGGAGTTCCACTGGCGTGCACACGTGGTCCGGTGCGTCATCAACCATGCCTCCACCCAACATCGATTGACTACAGCCCATGTCGTCAGGTTCGGACGATTCCCGGGAGGAATCTTCGATCAACAAATCGAACCCGAATTTACTTCCCCGCCCATATTCACTCTCGACGAAGATTTCGCTACCCATGAGGCGAGCCAAATGCTGGCTGATGGAAAGTCCCAAGCCTAGACCGGCACGCCTACGTTCGCTGTCACCTGCCTGCTCAAACGGCTGAAACACGCGCTCGATATCGTCAGGCTTGATACCAAGCCCGGTATCTGTCACTTCGAACCTCATGACACTGCCTGGAAGCATCGTCACCGAAAATGCCACCTCTCCGACGTCCGTAAACTTCACTGCATTGGACAACAAATTGAGCAGCACCTGCCGCAATCGTTTTTCATCGACACGAATGATCGCCGGGAGGTCTGGCGCAATCGTGCAGGTCAGAACAATCCCCTTTTCACGCGCTCGCACGCTGACCATCTCTGCAAGCATTTTGAGAAAGGGTGCAAGCAACAGATCCATTGCTTCCAGATCAATCCGGCCAGCGCCAGTACGCACGAAGTCCAGCAAGTCATTAATCAACGTGACAAGATGCGACCCACTTTGCTCAATCAGCGACACATGTGACTTCTGACGCGTGCTTAGCTCATCACTACGCCGCAAAAGTTGCGCGTAACCGAGAATGCAGTTCAGCGGCGTGCGAAGTTCGTGGCTGATATTGGCCAGGAACTGATCCTTCGCCTTGTTGGCAGATTCCGCCTCGTCACGCGCAATGCGCACAGTCTCCTCGAGCGCTTTGCGTTCCGTGATGTCCTGGAGAATGCCGATCGAATGCTGAACTTGCCGGTCGGCGTCACGCTGTATGGAGACGCAAACACTGACCCACACTGGGGAGCCGTCACCACGCATGAGGACTTTCTCCTCTGCATAGTGAGAGAATTCATCGTCGATCAGCTTCTTGAATAGATTGACGCTGTTCGGGACACTCCGCCGCTCGGTGATATCCATAAACGTCATCGACAGCAGTTCGTCGCGCCTGTAACCCACGATATCGCAATAGCGCTGGTTGACGCGGAGGAATCGCCCGCTCGGATCGCAGTGCGCTATCCCTACCGCGGCATTTTCAAACGTTCCCCGGAAGCGCTCTTCGCTAGTCCGCAGCGCAGATTCCGCGTACTTCAGGTCCGTAATGTCGACCATGGTGCCGCACACGCGCGCGGCCGCCCTGGAGGAAAGCTGCCTCGATGCGCCGCGCGTCAAGACCCATCGATAAGTCCCGTCGTGATGAAGCAAGCGGTGTTCAACGCCAAAGAGACCCTCTGGTACCCTGCTACATCGCCAAAACGCTTCGCGCAGGCGCTCCCGGTCATCGGGATGAACAAGCTGCATCACGTGGTCGAGGTCCGGTGCGGTATGACCTTCGGTGTAACCCAACCACGTCAGGATGTTCCAACACTTCAGCGACAGTTCGCGTCTGTCTTCACCCGGAATCTCAGCCGCCCACACCCCGACTTTCGAGCCGCGCATCGCAACGTCCAGCCTTTCATTGGTCTCACGCAGGATTTCGGCTTGGGCGGCCTTACGCGTTTCCGTCGCATCGCGAATGACAAATACCATGCCGATCACGCCGCCCGAGTCGCTCACGATCGGCGTCCCACGGTTTTCAACCGGTACCGAACGTCCCGCTTTTCCGACCAGCGTTGTCCGCGGAGGAAACTTGATGACACCGCCTTCGCGCAAAACAGCAGCAACGTTGATGTTCAGCGGCGCGGCTGTATCCTCGTCGAACAAATCCAGAACTTCTTCGAGCGGCTTCCCTATTGCGTCGCCCCGCGACCATTCCGTCAACGATTCTGCAACGGGATTGATCAGCGTAATGTCGCCCTTGAAGTCTGTCGCGATGACACCATCACCGATGCTATCCAGCGTAACGGCATAGCGCTGCTCGCTCTCGCGCAATCGACGCTCGGCATCGTGCTTATAGAGCGCCATCTCGACGACCGTCCGCAACTGGACGTCATCGAAGGGCTTTAACACGTAGCCGAATGGCTCGGTCACGGTGGCACGTCGTACCGTTTCCTCATCGGCATAGGCTGTCAGGAAAACAATGGGCAAATTGAACGACTCGCGCAAATGCCGAGCCGTATCGATACCGTCGAGTCCTCCCTCGAGCCGCACATCCATGAGGACAAGGTCGGGCATTTCCTTCGCCGCCAAGGTTATCGCTTCTTCCCCGGTCGCGACACTTCCTATGACGACATGCCCGCATCGATGCATTTGCTGGGCAATGTCACGAGCGACGACCCGATCGTCTTCGACTATCAATATGCGCGCGGCTGACATGTTAGAGGCCGCCTGTCTGTTGTAGTCCGAAGTGAATGTCGAAGGCCGTCCCGCCCGAGCGACGAATCTCCACTGAACCATGGATCTGCCTGGCGAGGTCAAAGACAAGCTGCAGCCCAAGTGACTCCGCAGTTTCCAGCGAGAACTCCGGCGACAAGCCAATGCCGTCGTCGGTGACGCTCAGCCGATATCCGTCGCCTTCACTCGCCACCAACTCGACACGGAGTCGCCCGCTTCGGCCGTCTGGATAAGCGTGCTTCAGTGCATTCGACACGAGTTCGTTGACGATCATGCCGCAGGCTATCGCGCGGTTCATGTCGAGCTGTACATCGTCAACGACAACGTCCAGGTGGACGTTCAATTGACTCAACTTGTAGATACGCGAAAGATGGGCGCAAAGATTCCTGATGTGTGGCGCCATGTCGATGCGTGCGAAGTTGCCCGCCCGATACAGGTTTTCATGGACCATCGCCATCGAACGAACGCGGTTTCGACTCTCCTGAAACTGCTCGGAAACCGCCTGGTCCTGGACGCGTGATGCCTGGAGGCTTAGCAGACTGCTGATGAGTTGCAGGTTATTCTTCACCCGATGGTGTACCTCCTGCAGGAGCGCATCCTTCTCTTCAAGCAGCGCCTCGACCTGCTCCAGAGATGCGTTCTCGATCGAAATCGCCGCCTGCGACGCCAGCAACTTGAGGACGGTCATCCGGGATGGCGTGAACGCTCCGGGAGCAAGCTCGTTCTCGAGGTACAGTGCGCCGACCAACCTTGTCTGCTTGACCAGCGGCAGACATAGTACCGAGCGCGAAGCCTTTCCACTAAAGTACTCGTCTGACGAAAACGGGTTCTCCGTCGTCGCGTCGTCAACCAGCAATGTCTGTTGGGCGCGAAGGCAATAGTGAAGCATCGAAAGCGGCACGGTCTTCTGCGAGGCGGCTCGCCGCTCTACGTGCACCTCACCGCCCTCAGTGGCTTCGGCTTCGATAAAGAGCTGTTCTTCGTGTGGAAGAATGAGCAGCGCACGTCGAGCTCCCGTATGCTCAAGGAGAATGGTCATCAGCGTGTTCATCAGGCGCTCGAGCACCCGCTCGCTTGAAATTGCCTGTGAAGCCTTGACGACCGTTTCCACTTCCAGCCGATTCTCGCCGACACCTGACAACGAAGGCCCGAGTTCGTTGACTGCAAGGCCCGGATAGGCTGAATCCAGAATTTTGACCTTGGCCATCGCCCCCCAGTTGAGGTAGGCCGACCGAGCACCTCGCAGATAGACTGCCGCGATCGTTGCGAAGTCCCGTTTCACGTAGAACCGGCCAGCCAGTTCACACGCCAAGCCCTCGAGATGCAGGAATCCGTTGCTGCGAGCGCCCTCGATGGCCCGTTCGTACAGACGCATCGCTTCCAAAGCGTTACCGTCCATACGCGCGATTTCCGCATCGACCAACGCTGCACGAGCAGCGAAGTTAGCAGGATTGGCCAGTGCCCAGCCCCGAAGCTTATTGACGTGCTCGGCGAGTTCCGCGTCCATGACGACGTCGGCTTGTGACGAGAGGTTCTCCTTTGCCGCGAGCAATGTCAGCGCGGAAAAGAAGTGATATACGGCAAGCTCTTGATGTCCCCATGTGGTCCACAACAAAGGCGCTGCCTTTTTCCCGGCCTCCATCGCGCCCGCAATGTCGCCTGCGAAATACTTTGCTTCTTGTTTGCGGATCCAGTACCAGCACGCGGCAATATCCAGCGCACGGTTGTCTGCGAAATGTTGCTCCAGGGCGCTCTCGCTCGGATAGTCCGCGTCGACTGAACCGAACCATGGCGTAGTCCCTCGGACTTCACGAATCAGCGCGAGCTGCGAATTGATGATGTCCACGATCAGCCCGAACCCGGCACGACGGACGATTCGCAGCCGCTCGACAGCCAGTTCTTCAACGTCAGCCAGCGGAACAGAAGCCGCAAGAAGCGTCGTGACGAGGCAGCAACTGGAGAATCCGATGTACGTAAGGTCACCGCTTTGCGATGCAACCTCGAATGCTCGTCGCAAAAGTGGAATCCCTGCTCGTATGTGCTCCGTCCATGGCATGACGTGGTAAGCAAAGCACATGTAGACGCGTGCACGGAACCGGTCGAGCCCCTTCTCATCGACGAGCGCCATCGCGAGCTTGCCAAATTCGTACGCGGTGGCGTAATCCCCGAAGAGCGGGCCGACAACCATGCCCAAGTAGGCAAATCCCAGCGACGATGCATCGGCATTGCCGTTCGCGATGCTCAAATTCGCCATGGTCGTCAATATCAGACACACCAGGTTCTCGTCGGTGAAAAAGGCCGGTGGCAACGCTGCCGTGAAAACGTCCAGCGTTGCTTCCAGCACTTCATCGTCGAGCAACCGGTTATCCCGCAAAGCAGCGATCGACCCTGTCTGAATTTTGGCGACTAGCTTTTCGTACTCTTTATCGACTTCTCCGCGGCCAGGATGAGGTACCCAATTGACGCCGACCGCGCGCAGATAGCCCAGGCAAATTGCCACCGCTTCATCCAGCTGGCCCAAAGCGGTATGCAGCGTAATCCGCAGGAAAGCAACGGCTGCCTTGTCACGTACGCTTTCAGCGTATGCTTCAAGGCGACGCAAGCGCTCGTCTGCCAACACCGGGCTCCCTGCAAGGAACGTGCACTCTGAAAGCAATAGTTCAAGGGAGAATTTTTCGCGGTAATGGGTCTGCCATGCTCGATCGTCCAATATCTCGGCGCCAACCTCGAGATAGGTCAGCGCGGTCCCATAGGCAGCCGCGTCTCGCGCGCGACGGCCCGCGCGCAGGTTCAGGAGGGCGACACGCGTGCGCACCCGCGGTTCGCTTATTGCGTGGAGTGCCCGGTTGTACTGGTTGACGATCTCGAAGACGTTCCGCTCGAAACTCGGGTCCATCTCTCCGGTATCCAACCGAGCGCCTATCCGCAGATGCGATGGCGCACGCTCTGCTTCGGCAAGCAGCGCGTACGCAGCCTCTTGAATCCTGTCGTGGACAAAAGTGTACCCATCCGACCGGCGGTAAACGAGGCCTTGCGCTATTGCGTCAGCGAGCGCAAGGTCAACTTCACCGTTCGACTGCCCGCTCACCTGGGCCAGGACCGACGTGGCCACCGTGGCGCCAACGCAAGCGAAATCAGCAAGCAATTGTCGTGTGCGATCGGGCAGCCGCCCAATCCTCTGCACCATCAGGTCAACGACGCTATCCGGGAAAGCAGCCTGCGCAATGTGGCGCATGTTCCACGCCCATTCTCGTGTAGCACGGTCGAACGTCAGATGCCCTTCGTCGGCCAGCACGCGCAGGAACTGAACGGCAAAGAATGGATTTCCCGCCGTTTTCTCAAACATCAACTGCGCCAACTTGCCCGTCTCTGGCGCATCACTGCGCGTGGCGTCACGGACGAATCGTTCCATATCGCCAACCGCCAAAGGTGCCAACAACAGATGCTGGACATGAACGGCGGCACTTTCTCGTGCGTCGCCGATGATGCGCGCAAGGGGATGACTAGGACCGACCTCGTTGTCGCGGAACGCCCCAATGAGCAATAAGTGAGCAATGCCGGCCCCCTGCCCGAGCGCCTCCAGTACCGAAATAGTTCCGGCGTCCAGCCACTGGAGATCGTCCAGAAACAATACAAGCGGCTGTTCGGGCGTGGCGAACGCCCCGATGAACCGTGTCAACGTTGTAACGAAGCGCTTCTGTGCCTCCGGAGGCGGCACATCCGACATCATGGGTTGCGGCCCGATGATCTCCTCGAGCGCCGGGATGAGGTCAGTGAGCAAGCGGCCATTCGATCCCAGCGCCTGTTCGATGCGCTTGCGCCACTTTGCCAGTTCCCGCTCGTCCGCCTTTTGAACCTGCTTGACGATCGATTCCATGCTCTGCGCAATCGTCGCATACGGGATATCACGCTTGTACTGGTCGAACTTGCCTGACGCAAATCGCCCGCGGCCCATCACATGGTGGAATTCTTCGACCAGCGCCGATTTCCCGATCCCCGAGTAACCGGACACCAACACAAACTCGGTGATGTCGGCACGGGCAACCCGGTCCAAGGCATCAGTCAGCGCGTTTAGCTCGGGTTCTCGCCCGTAAAGTCGGTCAGGAATCAACAGCCGCTCGTGCGAGTCCATCGTTCCGAGCAGGAACGGTGCAAAGCCCGCGCCTCCACGGAATTGCGCTTCGCATAAGCGCAGGTCATGTTCGACGCCGCGGGCCGTCTGGTACCTATCCTCCGCTGCTTTGGCGAGTAACTTGCCGACAATGGCTGCGAGCGATTCGGGGACGTGAGGAACATGCTCATGCAGCGGCGCAGGCTTGCGTGCCGTGTGGCAGTAGAGCCATTCCCCCGGGGTGTTCGCGGAGTACGGATACTTCGTCGTCAGCATCCAATAGATGAGGATACCTAGCGAGTACAAGTCGGAGCGTGGATCGACGGGCCGATTGACAAGCCCGGTTCGCTCAGGCGCGAGATACGGATAGGTGGCCGCATGCGTGCGGGACAGATCCCCCTCGATGCCGGGAGAACCGACCAATGCGGCAGCTTCAAACCCCGTCAGCGCTACCGCCCAAGTGGCAGGCTGAACAAGCAGATGTGCCGGCCGTACATCATTGTGTATTACTTTTCGCCGGTGGAGCACGTCCAGGGCGGACGCTGCATTCGCGGCAATCGTCAGGATCTGGTCGAACGAAAGCAGGGACGTATCCAGTGCGGACAGGGGAACGCCGCCCGGGTCCTTGAGAAGTAGCGAAATGGAGGAACTGTCCCGAACGAATTCAACAGGCAGCGTGAATCGTGGACCATCCAAGTGGGCGCGAAGCGAATAGACGTTCTCGAGCAATGCCAGCGTTTGTCCGAGAGGTTGGCTAGCGGCTGGCCTAAGAGCCAATCGCGACGCCCCGCCATCGGCCGCCTCGATTCGCGATAAAACGAATATGCCGTCGTCCCATAGCAATTGGACCATCGATTCTTCAAATTCCATGATTCTCCGTCCGTTCCCTTCGCTCCGACGCGCGCTATTATCCGTTCGCCGAGAGCATGTACCCAGCGTTGCGGACGGTTCTCAAGAGTGATACGTCAAACCCCGTGTCAATCTTCTGCCGAAGCTTGCTCACGTGCACATCCACCACGTTCGTCTGTGGATCAAAGTGGTAGTCCCAGATGTTCTCCAGGAGCATCGTGCGCGTCACGACCTGTTCGGCGTGCCGCATCAGGTACTCGAGCAGCTTGAACTCGCGCGGCTTGAGCGTGATGACCTTGCCCGCGCGCGAAACCTTCCGGGAAAAAAGGTCGATGGACAGATCTGCACACTTGAGTGTCGATTCGACCACATCATTCTGTGACCGACGCAGGAGCACCTCCAGTCGCGCGAGTACCTCCCCAAAAGCAAACGGCTTGACGACATAGTCATCACCGCCCGTCTTGAGCCCTCGAATTCGTTCGTCGACAGCATCCAGTGCGCTCAAGATAAGCACCGGAACCTTGTTCCCCGTTGCTCTCATTGCCGCAATGATGCTGAGCCCGTCGACGCCTCCCGGCAGCATGCGGTCCAGGATGACGGCATCGTAAGCGCTACCGCCCATCGCCAGGAACATCCCGTCGCGCCCGTTATCCGCGGTATCAACGACGTGACCTGCCTCCATCAAGCCTTTTTTCAAAAAGCCGGCCACCTGCATGTTGTCTTCCACTACCAAGATTTTCATCAGTGTCACCTAACCTCTCGGCCCGACGGCCAACCTTGCATTATCCCGGCGGCTCGAAAACCCAGCCTTTTATTGAAAAATTAAATTATTTTAATGTTTCCACCATGTTCCGGCCATATCGGCATCAGACGCCCCACGCCGGGACAATAAAAAAATACGGTTAATGGAAAGCATTAAAAAAAATTAATTCGGTGGCAACAAAGTCATATATTCAAGTCCGTTACTATCCGTTTGACACCGCTCCAGTGCGGCACGACACCCTATCAATAGATTTCCTTCCCGCTGGAACACCTCGATCGCGATTGGACGAAGCTGCCATGACTCAAGCGAAACATCCGTTGCCAACACTCGCTTCCGGTACGCAGCGGATCCGAATGGGTGAATGCGAGATCGACCTTGGTGCACGAATGTTCCGCCGTCGGGGCCACGCACACGAGCTCGGGTCTCGCGCTTTCGACATCCTCGCGGTCATCGCTCTAGCAGCAGGTCGCGTGGTTTCGAAGAACGAATTGATGGACGCAGTGTGGCCGGACACGTTTGTCGAAGAAAACAACCTCCACGTCCACCTCTGCGCCATACGCAAGGCACTCGGCCCCGACGGGAAGCTCATTGTAACGGTCCCGCGACGCGGCTACAAACTGACGATCCCCCAACCGGAGACGCCAGAACCTGACCCGATCATGCTGGACCGACTCGTTGACGGCAAAGCCGATGCGATGACGGGGCGGGCGTCGCTACTGGGCAGGGAACAAGTCATCGCCGATATACGATCGAGGCTGCCATCCATGCGCGTTCTCACGCTTGTGGGTGCAGGTGGCATCGGCAAGACATCGATTGTCCGCGAAATCGCACGCCGGCTCTCAGACGAACGTGCCCCGAATATTCACTTCGTCGAACTGGCTGCCCGCAACACCTGCCGAAATGTCATTCAAGCCGTTGCCGCCGGCTGTGGCGTCACCGTCGACAGTCAAGAGTCGGACCTTGAACGTTTCGCGCTCATGTTGACGAAAGTAAAGGGCTTGCTCATCATCGACAACGCCGAGCACGTCGTCGAGCATGTAGCACAACTCATTGAGTTTGCCTGCAGTCGCGCATCCGAACTCCGCGTGCTTGTTACCAGCAGAACGCCGCTTCGCGTACCTTGTGAATTTGTCTATCGTGTCGGTCCGCTGGCCCTGCCTGAGCGAGAGGATGACGTCGAGGCCATGCTCAGCTCCCCCTCCGTTCGCCTTTTCCTTCGTCGCTTGTCTTCCAATGGCCATAACCTCGACTGGGACCATGACGGTCTACGGGCGGTTCAGGAGATATGCCGACGCTTGGACGGCGTCCCACTTGCAATTGAATTGGCGGCCGGACGCGCCGCGGTTCTTGGACTGGAGCACATCCTGCACGGCCTGGAAGAACCGTTGCTCTACCTCGGCGGTGGCTACAGAACTGCTGACGAGAGGCACAAGAGCGTGCGAGCCTCGCTCGATTGGAGCTTCGATATGTTGAGCGACAGCGAGCAGACGGTGTTTCGCCGCCTCTGCGCGATTGACGGCCACTTCAACGCTGACGCAGCGTGTTTTATCGCCCAAGACCACTCACTTTCACGCTCCACGGTGATGAACTGTGTCTGCGAGCTCGTCGCCAAATCGCTAGTGGAAATTTATTTTGAGAGTGCCGAGGTCAAGTATCAAGTGTTGGCGCTGGCGCGAGCCTATGGCAGAGAAAAACTTGTTGAGGCTGGCGAATTGAGTCGCGTCGTGGAACGGCACGCCCGATATGGTAGCGACAAAGCCATTAATGTATTGCTTCCCCAAAGTATGCCCGAGAGGTCCCGATCGAGAGCAAGGACTGAAGTGGCCCCGCTCCCCGCGTTTAGTCCAATAGCCGCCTAGGGCGTGTTCCAGCGAAAGACCGAACGGGCATTGTCTGAACCAGCGGGCGGGCGGAGATTTCGCGGTCGCTGTTTCGCGGCAAACGCCCGGGCAGCAGCCCGACGGATGTGTTCCATTTTATTGAAGCGCTGCCCTGACAGGACGCTCATCCGGCGAATGCCTCTCGCATCCGCTCGGCGAGAAATGTGACAAACGCCTGCACCTTGCGCGAATGACGTCGGTTCGGCAAATATGCCGCATAGACCTGCACATCGCCCATCAGCGGTTGCACCGACCAAGCGTCGAAGAGCGATAGCATCTCGCCGGCGACGATATCGCCCTGCACGAGCCACGTCGGTACCAGTGCGATTCCCTGACCGTTCAGCACGCCTTCGCGGAGTATGTCGAGACTGTTTGCGGTCAACCTGCCGTTCACCTCGACTTTTTCCGTGTGCCCATCGCGCGTGAATGTCCAGCTTTGCCGGCCTTGCCGGTATGGGAAACGCAAGCAGTGATGGCCGGCCAGATCGGCAGGGACCGCCGGGATGCCCATTCGCTCCAGATACGGATGGCTCGCGACCACGACGCGATGATTGTCCATCAGCTTCCGGACGACCAATCCCGGATCCTGCGCCGGCACGCCGATCCGCACCGCGACATCGAGCCGGTCGGTTGCCAGATCGAGATAGGCATCCGACACCACGAGATCGAGCGACACGTTCGGATACGCATCGAGAAACGCGGACAGGTGTGGCCCGAGCACGATCCGCGCATAGGTCACCGGCACCGACACACGCAAGGTGCCGACCGGTTCGCTTCCGGCGTCCGCGACACTCTCGTCCGCCTCGACCAGCTCGGACAACAGTCGGCTCACCTGCTCGAGATAGGTCGCCCCAGCATCGGTCAACGTCACCTGCCGCGTTGTCCGCGTCAGCAGTTTCACGCCGAGAGACGCCTCGAGCGCATCCATCAGGCGGGTAACCGAAGACGTCACGGTGCCAAGCTGGCGCGCCGCCTTCGAAAACCCGCCCGTGTCCGCGACGACAGCGAACGTCTGTAGCGCCAGCAGTTTGTCCATACCCTCTCCCTTTGCTGATTGTGCAACGCTGGATTGCGCCCAGCCGGTATTCTGCATCGTCCCGCCGACCTCTACGCTGTGCACATTCGGATTCAGCAGGAGGCGGCATGTCGTCCGTCGATATTCAGGTATTTCACGATTTCGCGTGCCCATGGTCCCGGATAGCCGAAGCCAATCTTCGCACGGCCCTCGTATCCCTCGGCTTTGACTCGTCAGCCGTCGTCACGTATCACCCGTTCGAACTGAACCCCGGCTTGCCCAGGACTGGCGTCAACCGCGCCGCTTACCTCGCGCGCGAGCATGGCAGCGCCATGCATGCGCAACGCCGCGACGCCGACGCCGAACGGGCGGGCAGGCGCATCGGCCTCGCATTCGATTTCGATCGGCTCACCGTGTTGCCCGCTACCTTGCCCGCACACCGGCTGATGGATTTTGCCGTCGCGGATGGCCCAACGGAATTGGCGATGGCACTCGCCACGTCGATTCACGACGCGTATTTCGTGCACGCGCTCGATATCGGCGATCACGACGTGCTCGTCGAGATCGGGGCTCGACACGGGTTGGCGCCACACACGACCGCCAAATTCCTCGCCTCCGGTGCGGGCGTGGATGCCGTGCGGACCGCGCGCGGACGGGCCCGAGAAGACGGCATCAAAGTCGTGCCGACCGTGTTGGTCGGCTCGACGCACATCCCCGGTGCGCAACCCCCCGGCATCTTCGCTCGCGCGCTGCGCGGCGCCGCGCTGACCGCACCTCAATCCCAATTACCTGAAAGAGTGTGATCATGAACCAGACAGTCTCCTGTCGTGCGATCGTAATCGGCGGCTCGCTCGGCGGTCTATTCGCCGCGACAACCTTGCGGGCGATCGGCTGGCACGTCGATGTGTTCGAGCGGTCGGCGAGTGAACTCGACAGCCGTGGCGGCGGACTCGTACTGCAACCCGATGTTCTCGATGCATTCCGCTTCGCCGGAATTGCACATCCGGGCGCGCTCGGCGTGCCTTCTCGCGACCGGCAGTTTCTCGACGCAAGCGGCACGGTCATCGCGCGGCAGCGGATGCCGCAGACCCAGACCGCGTGGAGCATGCTCTACCACACGCTCAGGCGCAGCCTGCCGGAGGGCGTGGTGCATGCAGGCGTCGCGCTGACCGACGTCGCGCAGGACGGCGACTACGTCGAGGCGACGTTATCGAACGGGGACCGAATTCGAGCCGATCTATTGATAGGCGCCGATGGCCCCCAGTCGACAGTCCGATCCCTTCTGCTATCCGGCGCGCAGCCCGCATATGCCGGCTGTGTCGCGTGGCGCGGACTCGTACCGGAAGCAACGCTCGACCCGCAATCTACTGCGCAGCTGGCGGATGCGTTTACGTTTCAGGATGGTGTCGGCCATCAGCTGCTCACCTATCTGATTCCAGGCGACGACGGCTCGACACGGCCCGGCGAGCGACGCTGGAACTGGGTCTGGTATCGGCCGCTGCCCGCCGGCGCCGAACTGGACGCGGCGCTGACGGATCGTGACGGCGGGCAGCGGACGCATTCAATCCCCCCCGGCGCGCTGCAGGACACGTATCGCGTGCGACTGCGCGACGACGCATCGCGCCGACTCGCGCCCTCGCTCGCAGCGCTCGTGCAGGCAACCGATGCACCGTTCATGCAGATCATCCAGGATTACCAGGCGCCGCAGCTCGTCTATGGACGCGTTGTCTTGATTGGCGACGCCGCCTTCGTCGCGCGGCCGCATACTGGCGCCGGCTCGGGTAAGGCAGCCGCCAACGCGGTATCGCTCGCCCGCAGTCTGCAGGCGCACGGCCACTCGATCGACAGCGCGTTGTCCGAGTGGGAAGCCGTGGAATTGCGCATCGGCCAGCAACTGGCACAGCTCGGCACGATGCTCGGCGCGCGCATCATGGGTAGCGCAGACGCGCGTCGACGTGCATAACCGGCGAGCACGAAGC
>Ga0157367_1000700_pt1 | contig 15654 bp, 13 predicted proteins | sample AttbisABBM2_FD_113142 | JGI IMG/M metagenome (GOLD analysis project Ga0157367, IMG submission 113142) | Fungus gardens microbial communities from leaf cutter ant in Botucatu, State of São Paulo, Brazil - Atta bisphaerica ABBM2 | ecosystem: Host-associated > Fungi > Mycelium > Unclassified ...
ACGGCAAGGTCTACCTCGCGCAGCAGGCCGAGCGCGCGGTGCGCAACTTCTTCCGCAAGGGCAACCTGATCGCGCTGCGCGAGCTGGCGCTGCGGCGCACCGCCGACCGCGTCGACGCGCAGATGCGCGAATACCGCGCCGACCGCTCGATCCAGCGCATCTGGCAGGCGCGCGAGCGGCTGCTGGTATGCGTCGGGCCGGGGCCGGAGGCGCCCACGCTGGTGCGCGCGGCCGCGCGGCTCGCCGCGAGCCTGAAGGCCGACTGGATTGCCGTCTACGTCGAGACGCCGCGGCTGCAGCGCCTGCCCGACGCGCAGCGCGTGCGCACGCTCGACGCGCTGAAGCTCGCCGCCGAGCTTGGCGCCGAGACGGCCACGCTCGCCGGCAGCGATGCGGTGGCCGCGCTGATCGGCTATGCGAAGGTGCGCAACGTGTCGAAGGTCGTCGCGGGCGGGTCGCAGAAGGCCGGGCTCGCGCGCTGGTTCGCGCGGCCGTTCGGCGAGAAGCTGGCCGAGCGCGCGGGCGACGTCGACCTGATGCTGATTCGCGCGTCCGCGAGCGACGAGGTGCGCGCCGCGCCGCTCGACGCGCGTGCGCGCGACTGGCGCGACGCGTTCGCGCACCTCGGCGGCCACCGGTCGCCGCCGCGGCATTACCTGTATGCGGCCGCGATCTGCGCGGCGATCACGGTGATCGCGAGCGCGGTGCACGACCGGCTCGACCTGACCAACCTGGTGATGCTGTACCTGCTCGGCGTCGTGTTCTCGGCGGTGCGCCTCGGGCGCGGGCCGGGCGTCGTGCAGTCGTTCCTGTCGGTGGCCGCGTTCGACTTCTTCTTCGTGCCGCCGCGCATGTCGTTCTCGGTCAGCGATACGCAGTACCTGCTGACGTTCTTCGGGATGCTGCTGACGTCGCTCGTGATCAGCCACCTGACGTCGAGCCTGACCCGCGCGGCGGACGTCGCGCAGCGGCGCGAGCGCCGCACGGGCGCGATCTACGCGATGGCGCGCGAGCTGGGCGCGGCGCTGACCACCGAGCAGATCGTCGAGATCGGCAGCCGGCACGTGGGCGAGGTGTTCCGCGCGCGCGTCGCGATCCTGCTGCCGGACAGCGCGGACAAGGTGCAGCAGAAGATCGAGGAGCCCGACGCGGCCGTCACGCTGACGGGCGCCGATCTCGACAGCGACGTCGGCCAGTGGGTGTACGACCAGCAGAAGCCGGCCGGCCACGGCACCGACACGCTGCCGGCGACGGCCGCGCTGTACCTGCCGCTGAAGGCGCCGATGCGCACGCGCGGCGTGCTGGCGGTCGCGTCGCGGGAGCCGCGCGAGCTCGAAGTGCCCGAGCAGCAGCGGATGCTCGACGCGTTCGCCGCGCAGATCGCGCTGGCGCTCGAGCGCGTGCATTACGTCGAGATCGCGCGCGACGCGCTGGTCAGCATGGAGTCGGAGCGGCTGCGCAACTCGCTGCTGTCGGCGATCTCGCACGACCTGCGCACGCCGCTCACGACGATCGTCGGCTTCTCGTCGATGCTCGCGAACGCGCGCGCGGCCGCGCTGCACGGCGACGCGGCGGCCCCGCGGCACGGGCCGCGCGAGGACGAGCTCGTCGAGGCGATCCACGACGAGGCGCTGCGGATGACGGGCATCGTCACCAACCTGCTCGACATGGCGCGGCTGCAGGCCGGCAGCCTGCAGCTGAAGCGCCAGTGGTCGCTGCTCGAGGAAACCGTCGGCGCGGCGCTCGCCGCGTGCAAGCGCGTGCTCGCGCGCCATCCGGCGCGCGTCGCGCTGCCGCTCGACCTGCCGCTGCTGCAGATGGACGCGGTGCTGATGGAGCGCCTGTTCACCAACCTGTTCGAGAACGCCGCGAAATACACGCCGCCCGATACGCCGATCGAGATCGGCGCGGAACGCGTGACCGAGGACGGGCAACCGTTCGTGCGCGTGCACGTCGACGATCACGGCCCCGGCCTGCCGCCCGGCATGCAGACCCGCATCTTCGACAAGTTCACGCGCGGCGAGAAGGAATCGGCGACGCCCGGCATCGGCCTTGGGCTCGCGATCTGCCGCGCGATCGTCGAGGCGCACGGCGGTAGAATCGGCGCGCTCAACCGCACCGCGCCCGACGGCCGCGTGACGGGCGCGCGTTTCTGGTTCACGCTGCCGGTCGAGACGCCGCCCGCGGCGCCCGCCGCATCCGACGACGAAGCCGAGGCGCTGCACGCGCCGTCATCATCCGAGCCACCGCAAGACCATGAGTGAACCGAGCCTGACCGTCGTCCTGATCGAGGACGAAAAACAGATCCGCCGTTTCGTGCGCGCCGCGCTCGAGGACGAGGACATCGCCGTGTTCGAGGCCGAGACCGGCAAGCAGGGGCTGATCGACGCGGCGACCCGCAAGCCCGATCTCGTGATCGTCGATCTCGGCCTGCCGGACACCGACGGCCTCGACGTGATCCGCGAGCTGCGCGGCTGGTCCGAGGTGCCCGTGATCGTGCTGTCCGCGCGCACGCAGGAGGACGAGAAGGTCGCCGCGCTCGATGCCGGCGCGGACGACTACCTGACCAAGCCGTTCGGCGTGTCCGAGCTGCGCGCGCGGATCCGCGCGCAACTGCGGCGGCGCAACCTGGGCGGCGCGAGCGAGTCGCCGAAGGTGAGCTTCGGCACCGTGACCGTCGATCTCGCGATGCGCCAGGTGTGGCGCGACGGCGAGATCGTGCACCTGACGCCGCTCGAATACCGGCTGCTCGCGACGCTCGTGCGCCACGCGGGCCGCGTGCTGACGCACCGCCAGCTGCTGCGCGACGTGTGGGGGCCGTCGCACGTCGAGAGCCATCACTACCTGCGCATCTACATGGCGCACCTGCGCCAGAAGCTCGAGCGCGATCCGGCGCAGCCCGAGTACATCGTCACCGAGACGGGCGTCGGCTACCGGCTCGTCGGCGCGGCCTGAGCGCCCGCGCCGGGCGGGGGAGCGCGAACCGTCCCCCGATCGTCGACACCTGTCGCGAATTCCCCGCTATGCTGGCCGTTCCGCGAACCGAACGAGGAGGATGCGATGCTTGTCCGTCTGGCTCTCTCCGGTGTACTGGCGCTCGCCGCGTCCGGCGTGTGCGCCCAACCGCTGCCGCCCGGGCAGCAGCCGTCGCAGAAGACGGCGATGGCCAACCCTGCGTCGGTGAACTGCGCGAAGCTCGGCGGACGCCACGTGCTGCGCAACACGCCGGGCGGCGACGTCGGCATGTGCGTGTTCAAGGACGGCCGCGTGTGCGAGGAATGGGCGCTGTACCGCGACGATCGCTGCGTCGGCACGGCCGCGCCCAAACGCGTGTCGAAGTGAGCGCGCGGCGGGCCCGCGGCCCCTTGCTATACTCGCCCGGCCCGGGGACGGCCCCGGGTCATTCGATTCAACGGGGACGGCCCCATCTGATCCATGGAGTCGTTCGGGATGGCGTGGGTATGGTTGTTGATTGCCGGTTTGCTGGAAGTGGCCTGGGCGGCCGGCCTCAAATCGTCGGACGGGTTCACCCGGCTCTGGCCGTCGGTGTTCACGATCGTGACGGCGCTGGCCAGCTTCGGGCTGCTGGCGGTCGCGATGCGCCAGCTGCCGCTCGGCACGGCGTACGCGGTCTGGACCGGCATCGGCGCGGTGGGCGCGTTCGTGTTCGGCATCGTGATGATGGGCGAGGCGCTGACCGTCGCCCGCATCGCCAGCGCGTCGCTGATCGTCGCGGGGCTGGTCGGGCTCAAGCTGTCGTCGGCCGCCTGAGGGTTGTCCGCATCGGGGTTCTCCGCAGACGGATTTGCGCCGGACGCGCGGCGAGCCTGTCTATAATGGAACGCATTCGAGCCTGAATGCCGTCGCGCCGCGCGCGACACGGCATGCGCCGCCGGCCGCCACGCGCCGCGCGGCAGGCCATCCTGATCGATCGGCAAGCGCACGGAAAGTGCAAGGAGAGGGCCATGATCGAAGCCATTTCGCTCGGCGCGGGGCTGGCGTGGGCGAGCGGCCTGCGACTGTACCTGACGGTGCTGATCGCCGGCGTGCTGGCGCGCGCCGGCTGGCTCCATCTGCCCGACACGCTCGCCATCCTCACGTCGCCGTGGGTGATCGGCGCCGCGGCCGTGCTGGCGATCGCCGAGTTCCTTGCCGACAAGATTCCCGCCTTCGATTCGCTGTGGGATGCCGTGCAGACCTTCATCCGCATTCCCGCCGGCGCCGTGCTCGCCGCCGGCGCGCTCGGCCATGCCGATCCGACCGTGCTCGCGGTCGCCGGCCTCGCGGGCGGCTCGCTCGCGGGCGCCGCGCACGTGACGAAGGCCGGCACGCGCGCGCTCATCAACCTGTCTCCCGAGCCGATCTCGAACTGGATCGCATCGTCGACCGAGGACGGCCTCGTGTTCGGCGGGCTCGCGCTCGCGTTCTTCGTGCCGGTGCTGTTCCTGCTGCTGCTGGCGGCCTTCATCGCATGCTCGGCGTGGGCGCTGCCGCGCTTGTGGCGCGGCGTGTCGGGCGGCTTCCGCGGGATGGCGAACCACATGGTGTCGCGGCTCAATTCGGCCGGGAAGCGGGATTGACGGCGCCCACCGTGGCGCGGCCCGGCGGCCCGGCGCACGCCGGGCGCTTCGGCTGGCGTGACCTCGTCCGGCAGGCCGTGCGCATGACCGGGCGCGACTGGCGCGCGGGCGAGCTGACGCTGCTCGTGCTCGCGCTGGTGCTGGCCGTCGCGGCGCTGACGAGCGTCGGCTTTCTCGCCGACCGGCTGCGCCAGGGGCTCGAGCGCGACGCGCGCCAGATGCTCGGCGCCGATTTCGTCGTGCGCGGCGATCGCCCCGTCGATGCGTCCTTCGACCGCGAGGCCCGCGCGCTCGGGCTGCGCACCGCGACCACGGCCATCTTTCCCAGCATGATCGGCTCGACCGTCGGCGAGGCGACCGGCGATGCGCCGCCCGCGCGGCTCGCGGCCGTGAAGGCCGTGTCGCCGGGCTATCCGCTGCGCGGCGCGGTCGAGATCGCGCCGGCCGGCGGGGCGCCCGCCGTCAAGGCGACGGCGATTCCGGCGCCCGGCACGGTCTGGGCCGATCCGGCGCTGCTCGATGCATTGCACCTGAAGGCCGGCGACACCGTGCGCGTCGGGCTGCGCACGTTCACGGTCGCGGCGTCGATCGTGCGCGAGCTCGATCGCGGCTTCTCGTTCGTCAATTTCTCGCCGCGGCTGATGATGCGCGCCGACGAGCTGGCGGCGACCGGGCTGACCGGCTACGGCAGCCGCGTCACGTACCGGCTGCTGGTGGCCGGCAGCGAGCCGGCGGTCGCGCGGTTCGAGGCGTATGCGCACGCGCGCGTCGACGGCGGCAAGCTGCGCGGCGTCGGCCTCGAATCGCTGCAGGAGGGCCAGCCGCAGGTGCGGCAGACGCTCGACCGCGCGCGTCATTTCCTCACGCTGGTCGCGCTGCTGACTGCGCTGCTCGCGGCGGTCGCGATCGCGATGGCCGCGCAGCGCTACATGCGGCGCCATCTCGACGGCTGCGCGACGATGCGCTGCCTCGGTGTCAGCCGCCGCACGCTCGGCGCGCTGTTCGCGCTCGAATTCATCGGGATCGGCATGGCGGGCGGCGTGGCGGGCGCGGCGCTCGGCTACGCCGGCCATTGGGTGCTGCTCGCGGCGCTCGGCAGCCTGATCGAGGTCGCGCTGCCGCCGCCGACGCTGTGGCCGGCCGCCATCGGCGTCGGCGCGGCGCTGGTGCTGCTGCTCGGCTTCGCGCTGCCGCCGCTCGCGCCGCTCACGCGCGTGCCGCCGGTGCGCGTGCTGCGGCGCGAGTGGGGCGACGCGGCGCGCATCGCGTGGGCCGCGTACGCGGGCGGCATCGTGCTGTTTGCGGGGCTGCTGGTCGCGGCCGCGGGCAACCTGAAACTCGGGCTGATCGTCGCGGGTGGCTTCGCGGGCGCGCTGCTCGGTTTCGCGCTGATCGCCCGGCTCGCGCTGTTCGCGGCGGCGCGCGCGGTGCGCAACGGGCGGGTCGCGGCGGGCCTCGGCTGGCGCTACGCGCTCGCGTCGCTGCACCGGCGCGGCACCGCGAGCGCGCTGCAGATCACCGCGCTCGCGCTCGGCCTGATGTGCCTGCTGCTGATTGCGATCACCCGCAACGATCTCGTTGCCGGCTGGCGGCAGTCGACGCCGCCCGACGCGCCGAACCAGTTCCTGATCGACATCCAGCCCGACCAGCGCGCGGATGTCGCCGCGTATCTCGCCGCGCACGGCGTGCGCGACGCGGTGCCCGCGCCGATGGTGCGCGGCCGCCTCGTCGCGATCAACGGCAAGCCGGTGAATCCGGACGCGTACCAGAACGACGACGCGCGACGGCTGGTCGATCGCGAGTTCAACCTGTCCTATACGACCGAGCTGCCGCCCGACAACCGGATCACGGCCGGCGACTGGTTCGGCACGGCGAGCGCGCCGCAGATCTCGATCGAATCGGGCCTGGCGCAGTTGCTGAACGTGAAGCCCGGCGACGTGCTGCGCTTCGACGTGACGGGCCTGTCGGTGGAGGCGCCCGTCACGAGCGTGCGCAAGCTCGACTGGGGCACGTTCCGCGTCAACTTCTTCGTGCTGATGCCGCCCGCGGCGCTGAAGGATTTCCCCGCGATCTACCTGACGAGCTTCCACCTGCCGGCCGAGCGCGCGGCGCTGCTCGATCCGCTGATCGCGCGCTATCCGAACCTGACCGCGATCGACGTCGCGCCGATCCTCGCGCAACTGCAGCGGATGATGGTGCAGGTGATCGGCGCGGTGCAGTTCCTGTTCGCGTTCACGCTCGCGGCCGGCGTGCTGGTGCTGTACACGGCGCTCGCCGGGTCGCGCGACGAGCGCGTGCGGGAGGCCGCGCTGCTGCGCGCGCTCGGCGCGTCGCGCGCACAGGTGGGCGCGGTGCAGCGCGCCGAATTCCTCGTGGTGGGCGTGCTGGCCGGCGGGCTCGCGGCGGCGGGCGCGATCGCGGTCGGCTGGGTGCTCGCGGCGCGCGTGTTCGATTTCAAGCTGGCGGTCGACCCGTGGCTCGTGCCGGCCGGCATCGCGGCCGGCGTCGCATGCGCGGGTGCGGCCGGCTGGCTCAGCCTGCATAATGTGCTGCGGCGCCCCGCGCTGCAGTCGCTGCGCGACGCGTGAGCGTCGCCCGGCCCTGAATATCCTGATTCCCGATTATCCGTATGACCGATGTGAATGACGACGCGCCGTCCCAGCCGACGGCGTTCGAGCTCGTGGGCGGCGAAGCCCGCGTGCGCGAGATGGTGGACCGCTTCTACGACCTGATGGACCTCGAGCCGGAATTCGCGCAGATCCGCGCGCTGCACCCGGCCTCGCTCGACGGTTCGCGCGACAAGCTGTTCTGGTTTCTGTGCGGCTGGCTCGGCGGGCCCGATCACTATATCGACCGCTTCGGCCATCCGCGCCTGCGCGCGCGGCACCTGCCGTTCCCGATCGCGTCGGTCGAGCGCGACCAGTGGCTGCGCTGCATGGCGTGGGCGATGGAGGACGTCGGCCTGCCGGAGCCGCTGCGCGAGCGGCTGATGCACTCGTTCTACGACACCGCCGACTGGATGCGCAACCGGCCCGGTTGATCGGCCGGTACGCCGCCGCCCGGATGCGCGCCGAAGTGCGTCTGGGCCGGTGCGGCGCATCGCGCGACACTGATCGATCCCCATCACGACGAGGCCTGCTCATGACAACCCATGCGCTGTTTCGGGACGACGCCTACCTGACCCGTTGTGAAGCGGTCGTCACTGCGGTCGGCGACGACGGCATCCGGCTCGACCGCACGGTGTTCTATCCGCTCGGCGGCGGCCAGGCCGGCGACTGCGGCGCGCTGACGCTGCCGGACGGCACGGCGATCGCGATCGCCGATACCCGCAAGGCGAAGTTCGACGGCGCGACGCCCGACGACGCGGCGCACCTGCCGGCGCCGGGGCAGGAGGCCGGGCTCGCGGCGCTCGCGCCCGGCGCGCGCGTGCTTGCCGAGATCGACTGGACGCGCCGCTACCGGCACATGCGCCTGCATACGGCGGCGCACCTGATGTGCGCGGTGCTGCCGTATCCGGTCGACGGCTGCAGCGTGACGGCCGATTACGTGCGGCTGGATTTCGCGACGGCCGAGCCGATCGACCGCGACGACGTCGAGCGGCGGCTCGCGGCGCTGATCGCCGGCGCGCACCCCGTCACGACCGAATGGATCACCGACGACGAGATGGCCGAGCGGCCCGAACTCGTGCGCACGATGAGCGTGAAGCCGCCGATGGGCCTCGGCCGCGTGCGGCTGCTGCGGATCGACGGCGTCGACCTGCAGCCGTGCGGCGGCACGCACGTGCGCAACACGTCGGAAATCGGCGGCCTGCGGGTCGCGAAACTTGAGAAGAAAAGCGCGCGCACGCGGCGCGTCGTCCTGGAGCTTGCATGACGGTGAATCCCCCCGACAACGATCGTACGGCGCTCGATCCGCGCGCCCGCGACGTGCTGGAATTCTGGTTCGGTGCGCCGGGCTCGGCCGAGTTCGGCCACGCGCGCAAGATGTGGTTCAACGGCGGTGCGGCGCTCGATGCGCAGCTGCGCGAGCGCTACAGCGCGCTGCTCGATGCGGCGTGCGACGGCGGCTGCGACCACTGGGCGAGCTCCGCGCAGGGCGCGCTTGCACTGATCGTCGTGCTCGACCAGTTCTCGCGCAACATCCATCGCGGCACGCCGCGCGCGTTCGCCGCCGATCCGAAGGCGCTCGCGGTCGCCCGTGACCTCGTCGCGTCGGGCGGGGATGCGCTGCTGCCGAGCGGCCATCACCGCGTCTTTGCATATTTGCCGTTCGAGCACGACGAGTCGCCGGACAGCCAGCGCGAGGCCGTGCGTCTTTGCGAAGGCATCCGGGCGGAGGCGGGGTGCGCCGGGTATCACGATTTCGCGCTGCGGCACGCGGCCGTGATCGAGCGCTTCGGCCGGTTCCCGCACCGGAACGCGATTCTCGGGCGCGTGTCGACCGACGACGAGGCCGCGTTCCTGCGCGAGCCGGGTTCGTCGTTCTGAGCGTCGGGAAGCGTGTGTCGGCCGTTCCGGCCGGCGCAAGGCAGGGGCGGGCGGGGCGCCCGCGTCGGCCGACGGCGCGCCGTGCCGCTGTGGGTTACTGCAAGTGCTGCTCGGGCGTACGCACGTAGACGCGCAGCATCTCGCCGTCGTCGCCCGGGCGGGCGCCCGACCAGAACAGCTTCCATTCGGCGCCCGGCGACTGCTCGACGGAGCGCACGCCCTGGACGATCATCCACGTGCAGCGCGTCTGCTGCGGCTCTTCGACGGGTTCATGCAGGATGCGCGAGAAGTAGTACAGCATCGGCGCTTCCGATTCGCCGAAGCCGGGCAGGCTCGCCATGCAGTCGCCCGCGTTCCACTCCGCCGCGAGATGCGCGTTCAGGTCCTCGTACACCGAGCGGTAGCTCTTCGCGACGTCGAGCCACGGCAGCAGCAGCGTGTAGACGAGGCCCCACGCGACGATCGCGCCCGCGGCCCACGACAGCGCGCCGCGCCAGCGGCCCGTCGTGCGCAGCGTCGGCAGCAGCCACAGCCAGCCGATCGTCAGCGCGAGCGCGCCGAGCACGAGGCCTGGCTCGAGCGGCATCGTCCAGTCGAGCGGCAGCCAGCGGCCGAGCGGCGCGAGGCGCGCGCGCGACGCGGCCGGATCGGCCATCACCGACCAGATCGCCCACGCGAGCACCGCGACGCTGCCGAACAGCGCGCGGGCCAGGTAATCCCAGCCGACGTGCAGCGCGCGCGGCAGGCGGCAGATCGCCTGCGCGGCGACCAGCGCGAGCGGCGCGATGAACGGCAGGATGTAGAGCTGGCGCGACGTCGCGGATACCTGCAGCACCGTCAGCCCGACCGTGGCGAACACGACCGGGAGTGCGATGCGCGGCGTGCGCCAGTCGCGCCATGCGCCGCGCGCGAGCGCGACGATCGCGAGCGGCACGACCGGGAATCCGACCGTCAGGAACGCGCGCAGGATGAACAGCGGCTTGTCGTTTTCGGCACCGAGCTGCGGCACCGAGAAGCCGAAGAAGCGGCCGACGTTGTTGTCCCAGAACCACGCGAGGAACAGCGTCTCCGAGCGCAGGAACAGCGCGGTCGGCCAGATGATCGCGAACGGCGCGAACACGAGCGCGGCGATGCCGAGCGCGCGTGCGAACGCACGGGTGCGGCACGCGGGGTAGAGCACCAGCACGGCGACGAGCGTGGCCGCGAACACGAGCGGCACGAACAGGCCCTTCGTCATCAGCGCGATGCCGAAGCCGGCGCCGAACATCGGCGCGGCGAGGCGGTGCTGCGGCTGGTCCGGCAGGCCGAGCTGCGCACGCCGAGCGCGCTCGAGGTGCTGGATGACGAGTTCGAGCAGGCCGCAGAACGCGATCGCCGCGCCGGCGAACAGCGCGACGTCGGTCATCATGTCGTGCACGTGTTTGACCACGACGAGGGTGCTCGCGCACAGCGCGACGGGCCCGATGACGCGCGCATCGAACCAGCTGGCCGCGCCGCTCGCGACGCGTGCCGCGCGCGCGGTGAACGCGAAACCGAGCGCCGCGAACAGCGCGCTCGCGAGCCGGGCCGCGTCGTGCAGCGGCATCACCCGCTGCAGCAGCCACGCGAGGCTCGTCGCGACCCACGCATAGAGCGGCGGCTTTTCCATGAACGGCGCGCCGGCGTTGGTCGGTACGACCCAGTCGCCGGTTTCGAGCATGTGCTGGATGATGCCGAACGTATAGGTTTCGTCCTGTTTCCACGGATCGTGGCCGAGCACGCCGGGCAGCAGGTACGCGCAGAACACGGCGGCGACCAGCAGCCACGCGCGCCAGCCGGTCCGGGCAACCCTGCCCCGCGCGGGCGCGCGGGTGCCGGCGCCGGTCGCGGCGGGTGCGCCGCTGGCCTGGAGGGCGGGGGAGCGCTCGGTGTCGCCGGACGGATGGACGTGCTGGGCCGGGGCGGACGCGGACGTGCGTCGCCGGCGGGGCGCTGCGGTTCCCTGCATGGAAAAGATCTCTGTTCGGGCCGGCCGGGCGACATGGGCCCGGCCGATAGGCGCCGCACGCGGGCGGCAACGGACAGCCGGCGGCGCCGACTGTCTGCACGGCCGCTAGTAGATCACGAATTTGTTACGGTCGTTTACGAAAAATGTCGACGCAGTGTGGAGATTTGTGGCGCGTTTGGGTGGTGTCGCGAAAATGCAACAGCCGCGCGCCGCGCGGGCGGGTTACCGGCCGCCGCCGACGTCGAGCAGGGCGCCCGTCGTGTACGACGCGGCATCGCCGAGCAGCCAGACGATCGCCTCGGCGACTTCCTGCGCGTCGCCCGCCCGGCCGATCGGGGTCTGCGCGCCGAGCCGGGCGGCCCGTCCCGGCTGGCCGCCGCTTGCGTGGATGTCGGTCTCGATCAGGCCCGGCCGCACGGCGTTCACCCGCACGCCGTGCGGGCCCAGTTCCTTCGCGAGGCCGATCGTCAGCGAATCGACCGCGCCCTTCGAGCCCGCATAGTCGACGTATTCGTTCGGCGAGCCGAGCCGCGACGCGATCGACGACACGTTGACGATCGCGCCGCCGCGGCCGCCGCGATCGGTCGACAGCCGGCGCGCGGCCTCGCGCGCGCACAGGTACGCGCCGAGCACGTTGATGTCGAACACCCGCCGCAGCCGGTCGACCGGCATGTCGGCGAGCGGTAGGGACGGCGCCACGATGCCCGCGTTGTTGACGAGCGCGTCGAGCCGGCCGAACGCGGCGGCGACCGTGTCGAACATCGCGACGACGTCCGCTTCGCTCGACACGTCGCCCGCCACGACGCACGCGCGGCCGCCGGCATCGCGCACGGCGGCGGCGGTCACCTCGGCCGCGGCCGCGTCGCGCGCGTAGTTGATGCCGACATCCCAGCCGCGTGCGGCCGCGAGCACGGCGCTCGCGCGGCCGATGCCGCGGCTCGCGCCGGTGATGAGGACGACTTTGCGTTCGGACGGTGCGGTCATCGTGCGGGGTTTCCGGTCGTTCCGCGGGCCATGCCGCGGGTCATTCCGTTTCGTCGGGTGCCCACTTGTCGCGCGCGGGCGGCTGGTAGCGGCGCAGCCGCTCGATCAGCGCGGCCGGGTCGGCGTCGATGCACAGCGCGTCGAAGTACGCGGGGCGCATGAAGCCCTCGTCGACCGTATGCTGGAGCAGCGTGATCAGCGGATCGTAGAACGAATCGATGTTGTAGAGCGCGACGGGCTTGCGGTGGTAGCCGAGCTGCGCCCACGTGTAGACCTCGAAGAATTCCTCGAGCGTGCCGGCGCCGCCGGGCATCGCGACGAACGCGTCGGCGAGGTCGGCCATCATCTTCTTGCGGTGGTGCATGTCGGGCACGACATGCAGCTCCGACAGGCCCGTGTGGCCGACTTCCTTGTCGACGAGCAGCTCGGGAATCACGCCGACCGCGCGGCCGCCGGCCGCCATCACTTCATCGGCGATCGTGCCCATCAGCCCGACTCGGCCGCCGCCGTAGACGAGCGTGAGGCCCGCCTCGACGAGCGCGCGGCCAAAGGCGCGCGCGGCGTCGGCATACACCGGCCGCACGCCGGGCGACGACCCGCAATAAACGCAGACTGCCTTCATTGCTTCGCGTCCTTTGCGGCGGCCAGCGCAGCGGCGGCGCGCGTCGATCCGTCGCGCGGCGGCAGGTAGTCGGCGAATTCGCGCTTGGGCAGCTTGCCGGACACGAGATCGTCGAACAGTTGCCGCGAGCGGCCGCGCAGGTACGGCGCCATCACGGAGATCACATGCATGCTGACCTGGTGCAGCTCCTCGCGGATCGCGTCCTGGTCGTTGTACTTGCGCGGGTGCATCACGTACTGGTACGACAGCCAGTAGGTCGAGATCACGGCCATGTTGGTGGCGATCACCGCGATCTCGGCGGGCGTCGCGACCATCTCGGCATCGGATACGAGCAGTTCGCACATCTCGCGCGCGAAGCGCACCTTGTGGCTGATGATCTGCTTGAAGTGCGTCTCGAGCGTACGGTTGCGCGCGAGCAGGTCGTTCAGGTCGCGATAGAGGAAGCGGTACGTCCACATGAAGTCGGCCATGTACTGCAGGTACGACCATGTTTCGTCGATCGTCGGACGGTGATCTTCGGGAAAGCGCAGGCGCTTTTCGATCGCCTGCTCGAACTGCGCGAAGATGCTGTTGATGATGTCGTCTTTATTGCGGAAATGGTAGTACAGGTTGCCTGGGCTGATTTCCATTTCCTCGGCGATCGTCGTGGTGGTGACGTTCGGTTCGCCGATCTCGTTGAAGAGTTTCAACGACAGCTCGAGAATCCGTTCTCGGGTGCGGCGGGGAGGTTTCGCTTCCATGTCGTCCGGCCCTGTGTGTGCCGGACTGGCAGGCGCTGCAATCGATGCTGCGTGATTCGTCCGGCGCGGGTTGCTGTTATAAGTCTGGCGGACGATTATAAACCGCGGGGACGCCGGCCCGGTGCATTTCGTGATCCGGAGGGTCTGCCCCGCGATGTTGCGCCGCGGCACGCGGCATCGCGACGCGCCGTGTGGCTAGAAGCCGAGCCAGCCCGCGACGACCGGGCCGAGCACGAAGCCCCAGGTCGTCACGCACGCGAACAGCGCGACCGTGACGGCCGCGCTGCCGAGATCCTTCGCGCGTTTCGACAGCTCGTGGCGCTCGAGCGAGATGCGGTCGATCGCGGCCTCGAGGCTCGAGTTCAGCAGTTCGACGATCAGCACCAGCAGCACCGACGCGATCAGCAGCGCGCGCGATGCGGCCGGCACCGGCGCGAACGCGCCGATCGGCAGCAACAGCGCGGCGAGCGTCAGTTCCTGGCGGAACGCGCTCTCCTCGCGGATCGCGACCCGGAAGCCGTTCAGCGAATGCTTGAGCGCGTACCACGCGCGCGTGAGGCCGCGGTTGCCCTTGTACGGGTTCGGCGGCAGCGGCGCGAGCGGATCGTCGGTGCCGAGCGGTTCGTGCGCCTGCGCATCGGCGGGCGTGTCGGCGCCCGCCGGCTCGTCCTCGTCGAACGGCCGGTGCCGATGGGCTCGGGCGGAGGGTGGGGGAGCGTGGTCGTGCGGGTCTCTTTTCAAACGGCGGCACCTTCGGCGGTCGTGTAGGCGTCCCTCGGCAGCGGCTGCAGATGCGACGCGAACTACTCGGACGCGGCGCGCCACGAGAAGCGCTCCGCCCATTCGCGGGCGGTCGCGCGCTCGATCTTCAGCGCTTCGAGGCAGGCTTCCTGAAGGTCCTCGTGCATCGCGCCCGCGCTGCTGCCGCCGAGTACGTCGATCGGGCCGGTGACCGGATACGCGGCGACCGGCGTGCCGCACGCGAGCGCCTCGAGCAGCACGAGCCCGAAGGTGTCGGTGCGGCTCGGGAACACGAACACGTCGGCGGCCGCGTACACCTTCGCGAGTTCGGCCTGCGACAGCACGCCGAGATAGTTCGCTTCCGGGTAGCGCGACTTCAGCTCCGCGAGCGCCGGGCCTTCGCCCGCGACCCACTTCGAGCCGGGCAGGTCGAGCCGCAGGAACGCCTCGACGTTCTTCTCGATCGCGACCCGCCCGACGTACAGGAAGATCGGCCGGACGGTGTTGAGGACCTTGGATTCCATGGGCCGGAAGATATCGAGATCCACGCCGCGTGTCCACAGCACGACGTTCGTGAAGCCGAATTTCTCGAGGTCGTCCCGCACGACCGGCGTGGGCGCCATCACCGCGCGCGACGGGCCGTGGAACCAGCGCAGGAAGCGATAGGTCGCGGTGAGCGGAATGCCGAAGCGCGCCTGCACGTATTCGGGGAAGCGCGTGTGATACGCGGTCGTGAACGGCAGCTTGCGCGCGCGCGCATAGCGGCGCGCGGCGAGGCCGAGCGGGCCTTCGGTCGCGATGTGCAGCGCGTCGGGCGCGAACGCGTCGATCCTTGCGCGCAGCTTGCGGTACGGCAGGATCGACAGGCGGATTTCCGGGTAGGTCGGGCAGGGCACCGTGCGGAACTCGAGCGGCGTCAGCAGCTCGACGCGGTGGCCGAGCGCGGTGAGTTCGCGGGACGTGCTCTTCAGCGTGCGCACGACGCCGTTGACCTGCGGTTCCCACGCGTCGGTGACGATCATGATCTTCATCGCGGCATGTGTCCTGTAAGAGAGTGCCAAGCAGTGGCGGGGGTCAGGCGGTGGCCTTGGTCTTGCGCGAGGCGGTTTCGGGCGGCGTGCGCATCACCGTCCAGTAGACGACTTTCAGTTCGCCTTCCATCGTTTCGACGAGTGCGGACAGGCTTTCGACCCAGTCGCCGTCGTTGCAGTACAGCACGCCGTCGATGTCGCGGATCTCCGCCTTGTGGATGTGGCCGCACACAACGCCGTCGCAGCCGCGGCGGCGCGCCTCGTCGGTCATCACGGTCTCGAACTGCGAGATGAAGTTGACCGCGTTCTTCACCTGGTGCTTCAGGTATTGCGACAGCGACCAGTACTGGAAGCCGAGGCGGCTGCGGATCCGGTTGAACCAGCGGTTCAGCACGAGGATCAGCGTGTAGAGCGTGTCGCCGAGGTACGCGAGCCATTTCGCGTGCTGGATCACGCCGTCGAACAGGTCGCCGTGCACGATC
>Ga0157367_1000701_pt1 | contig 15618 bp, 16 predicted proteins | sample AttbisABBM2_FD_113142 | JGI IMG/M metagenome (GOLD analysis project Ga0157367, IMG submission 113142) | Fungus gardens microbial communities from leaf cutter ant in Botucatu, State of São Paulo, Brazil - Atta bisphaerica ABBM2 | ecosystem: Host-associated > Fungi > Mycelium > Unclassified ...
ATTATTTGTATTACCGGTATTGATGCACTGAACATTTCTGACACTATTTGTGATCCGAAAGCAGTTGAGGCTCTGCCACCATTGTCTGTAGATGAACCAACCGTATCTATGACCTTCCAGGTAAACAACTCTCCGTTTGCTGGTAAAGAAGGTAAATTCGTAACTTCACGTAATATCCGTGAACGTCTTGATCGCGAATTAATTCATAACGTAGCTTTACGTGTTGAAGACACTGACAGTCCAGACCGTTTCAAAGTATCTGGCCGCGGTGAACTTCACCTTTCCGTTTTAATTGAAAACATGCGTCGTGAAGGTTTTGAAATGGGCGTATCACGTCCACAAGTAATCATCAAAGAAATTGATGGTGAAAGACAAGAACCTTACGAAAACGTAACGTTTGACGTTGAAGAACAGCATCAAGGTGCTGTAATGGAACAAATGGGTCACCGTAAAGGCGAAATGACTAATATGGAAGTTGACGGTAAAGGCCGTATCCGTATTGAAGCGACTGTTCCTTCACGTGGTCTTATTGGTTTCCGTTCTGAATTCTTGACCATGACTTCTGGTACAGGGATCATGACTTCAAGCTTCTCGCATTATGGTCCTGTTAAACAAGGTACTGTTGCGAAACGTCAAAACGGTGTATTGATTTCTATGGTTCAAGGTACTTGCTTGGGCTATGCATTGTTCAGCTTACAAGACCGTGGTCGTTTATTTGCTAAGCCACAGTTAGAAGTTTACGAAGGTATGATCGTGGGTATTAACTCTCGTTCAGACGATATGGTTGTAAACCCAACTAAAGCGAAACAATTAACTAACGTTCGTGCATCTGGTACAGACGATGCTTTAACTTTAGTACCTGCAATTGAATATACGCTTGAACAAGCGCTTGAATTCATTGAAGATGATGAGTTAGTAGAAGTTACTCCAAAATCAATCCGTATCCGTAAGCGTTATTTGACTGAAAACGAACGTAAACGTAACCGTGATAAATAATTTTTCTTAAGTGAAAAAGAAAAACCGCTAAATTCATTTAGCGGTTTTTTATTGAATACTAATGAAGCTGAAAGTAAGCTTAAATTCATATTTTTCTTGTAATAAAATATGTTGTTAAAGTGTGAAATAGCTTTCTTTTTTTGAGAAAAATATTAAATTATCAATATCATGGCGAGTACTATCTAAATGGATAAGATGCCAGTGAAAAAGAAAAATATGATGTTTTCCTCCCCCCGACATCTGGAGATATTTAGATGAGTATTATTAAAGAATTTAAAGAATTTGCCATTAAAGGCAATATGATGGATTTAGCCATTGGTGTAATTATTGGTGGTGCTTTTGGTAAAATCGTAGACTCTTTAGTTAAAGATATCATCATGCCGCTTATCACTGTAATTACTGGTGGTGGTGTTGATTTCTCTCAAAAGTTTATTGTGTTAGGTGCAAACCCTAATAACTTGCAATCTTTAGATGCCCTACAAAAAGCAGGTATCAACGTATTGACCTACGGTAACTTCCTCACCATTTTAATTAACTTCATTATTTTGGCTTGGGTTGTATTCTTAATGGTGAAATTATTAAATAAACTTCGCCGTGATAAGAATGAGCCAGAAGCTCCGGCTGCAACTCCTGAAGACGTGCAATTATTGCGTGAAATTCGTGACGAGTTGAAAAAGAAAGCTTAATAAGATTTGGATTATAAAAAACGGTACCTAGAGTACCGTTTTTTATTTACTTTATCGAATTTCCCCAATTAAGAATCTTTCAGTAATTTCATAGCAATTAGAAATAATATTTTGAGTGGTTTGATTATCTGTACAATTGTGTAAGTAATATTCAATTAGAACAGAATTAGAAGGCTCACCGTTATGATATTTAGAAATATTTAGACCAAGTTTTGAAAAATCTTTTTGAGCCTGAAACTCTAAAATTCTGTGTACTCGATCAGTCTGTTGTTCAGTTACTGTAGGGATATATATATTAAGAGTTTTATCATCTTGTTTAATAACTAAATTTTCTTTAATTTCTTTAATATTATTGAAGAGAGTGAAATTTTTATTAAATAAATCTTCGACATAATAGTCAAAATCAATGAAATCTAATAAATAAAAATATTGATCATATGGGTAGCTATTACCTTGGAAATAACTATTAAAATTATAATTACCTTCAAATTCTCCAGTTCCTTCCTCTTGTACAATAAAACTGTATTCAGGATGTTTCTGACTAAAATTAAGCATATCTTTTTCAAGACTATACCATTTTACTTCATTTTCAGAGTTACCATCTAAATTAAAGGCATATTCAGCTTCATGATGTGAATTTGATTGTGCATCATCATATAGTGCTTGAATGATCTTACGTGTTTCATCACGATGAGCTGGGCGTTTTTCTTCATGCATCCAAACTCGTAAAGATACATATGTGTACATCCCCATTTAAAATTCCTTAGATAAGTAAAATATTTATTAAATTTAAAAATAAATTCATTAAACTAAAACTACTTATAATTCATTTTATTAGCTTGTAAAATACAATTTATTTTATGCATAAAGAATACCAAAAAGATGGTATTCCTAATAGTCTTTTTGCATTTAAGTTATTTTAGAAGACTAATTTTTATAGGGTATTAATACTAAACCTATATTAGTAAAGGTAAGTTATTATGAATCAGCTATTTGTATATGGCACTTTATGTCCGAATAAAGCTAATGCTCATATTTTAGAGCAAATTGGTGGCCGCTGGACAAAAGCCAGTGTGCAAGGCGTGATTCATATTTTGGATTGGGGGCCAGATAAAGGCTTGAAAGCACTTGAATTAGATTCAAAAGCAGATTGGGTAGATGGCTATTTATTTAGCACAGAAAAACTTGCTGAAAACTGGCAAATGTTAGATGACTTTGAAGGTTTTCAATATGAGCGTGTAATCGCCGATGTAAAACTAGAGTCGGGTGAATATATTAAAGCCTGGACATACCAAATGAATGCACAGGCTCAAGCTGCTGAAAAACCATAATTAAATGAATAGAGTCAACGTAAGTTGCCCATTCTGAATTTTACTTCTAAAAGGTGATAGCCAAACTGGCTTTTGATTGGACCTTGTAACACGCGTTCAGCAGCTGTAAAAACAACTTTGTCGATGACAGGCACCAGTTGACCTTTTTTGACTTCACCCAGCTCACCACCACGTTTTGCAGAATTACAGGTGGAATATTGCTTGGCCAGTTTGGCAAAGTCTGCACCACTTTGTAGCTTCTTTTTTAGCTGTTCAGCTAAGTCTTTGTCTTTGACTAAAATATGTCGGACAATTGCTGTTTGCATGTTGTCTTCCTCCAAAAAATTAAGGCTTTTTCAGCTTGTTAAGTGGCTGACACTGTGGGCAAAACACACTGGCACGTTGACCAAGTTTTAAATTTTCTAATGTGGTTTCACAGTTAACGCACATTTCTCCAGCACGACCATAAGCGAGTAGGGTTTGCTGAAAATAACCATTCTCTCCGTTGGCATTGCTGTAATCACGCAAAGTTGAGCCACCCAAATCAATTGCCGACTTTAAAATTCGTTTAATCTCGACAACGAGTTTCTCAATCTGTTGCATGCTCAAATCGCCAGCAGGTTGTGCTGGGTGAATGCCAACATTAAACAGACTTTCAGTTGCGTAAATATTGCCCACGCCGACGACTACATGATTATCCATGAGTGCAATTTTTATGCCGACAGATTTATTCTTAAGTTTAGAAGCTAAATATTCTGCATTAAAGTCAGTACTTAAAGGCTCTGGGCCTAAAGTATCTATGAGTTTGCCTTGAGATTCTGGATTAAGCCAAAGAATGCAGCCAAAACGACGTGGATCATGGTAACGTAATTGCTGGTCTTCAAATTGAATAATCAAATGATCATGCTTTCTCAGTTCATCGTTGGGCTGGCATAAACGAAAGCTTCCAGACATTCCTAAATGCCAGAGCATTTGGTCTTGTTCAAACTCTGCCAAGATATATTTTGAACGTCGATTTAAGCCAATAAGATGTTGTCCAATAAGTTTATGAACATCATCCGGAATCGGCCAGCGTAAGCTAGGGTTACGGACTTCTACACTTTGAACTTTTTGATTCAGTAAGGGGAATAAACTTGTTTTGGTTGTTTCGACTTCAGGTAACTCAGGCATCGCCAACTCGCAGAATTAACAGATATACTGGACTAATCAAGTATAACGTGTGGTATGTAATATTTCAGAGAATACTATGTCAGATATTTTACCATTAAGCTGGTTCCAACGAGAAACTTCAGAAGTAGCTTATGATTTGATCGGCTGTGTATTGTGTAAGCGACAGCCTGATGGTCAAGTTATCCGCTGTACGATTAGTGAAACAGAAGCTTATTTGGGTGTTCGAGATAAAGCTTGCCATAGTTACAGTGATAAACGTACAGCTCGAACCGAAGTAATGTATGGGCATGGTGGTACGATTTACGTTTATTTAATTTATGGCATGTATGAAATGCTGAATATTATTACTCAAACAGAAGGCGTACCTGAGGGAGTGATGATTCGGTCTGTATTTTTAAGTAATGCTTCAACTAAAAAAGAATATAAGCTTTTGGCTGGACCGGGCAAGTTGACACGTTATTTAGGCATTAATCGTAGTTTAAAAGGCCAGACTTTAGGTGAGCAATCTGGGTTATGGATTGAAGCAGCATCAACGCAGCCTGAAGTAGTCATGACTCCACGTATTGGAATTGATTATGCTGAAGAAGCAAAAGACTGGCCTGAACGATATTGCTGGAAAGATCATCCATCGTTAAGCCGATAATTTAAGTCTGGAAATTAATTTTTAGATAACGAGATAGTGTTCCAGATTTACAACAATGCAAATCGAATTCAATCTCCAGACAAGACGCCGCTTTTTGTTATGATAACTACAATATAAATAAAGGAAATAAGCATGTCCTTATTACGCTTAGATCGACTTCATTACTGTATTTTGATGAGTATGGGCTGTATTTCGAGTCCACTCGTTTGGGCTGAAGACTCAAATTCAGATGTTGCCAAATTGCCTACTTTACATGTGGAAGCAACGCGTACTGATACGACTTACTTAGAAACACCTGCTTCCGTTTTTCGAATAGATGCACCTCAAGCGGATACTTCTTCACAAGTCAATTTGACTGAAGTTGTGAAGGGAATACCGAGTTTACAAATTCGTAATCGTGAAAATTATGCGCAAGATTTACAGCTATCTATGCGTGGTTTTGGCGCACGTTCTACTTTTGGGGTAAGAGGTATTCGTCTTTATGTGGATGGTATTCCGGCCACTATGCCAGATGGGCAAGGCCAAACGTCTAATATTGATTTAAGTAGTCTCGACCATGTAGAAGTCCTAACGGGACCTTTTTCTTCACTTTATGGAAACTCATCGGGTGGGACAATTTTAACTTCTACTAAAGAAGGGCAAGGGAAAGATTCAATTGAGCTGAGCTATTCAGGAGGCAGCCACGATAAAAGCCGAGCAGGAATTGTGCTACAAGGTGGAGCAAAGGGTGCGAATGAACCAAGTTATATTATTAGTTCATCGTACTTCGATACTGACGGTTACCGAGATCATAGCAGTGCAGATAAAATCTTAAATAACGCCAAACTCAGTTGGAACCTTGATGATGGAAGCAAAATCAACTGGGTGACTAACTATGTCAAAATCAATGCTGATGACCCGCAAGGTTTAACCCATGCTCAGTGGAATGCGAATCCCAAACAGGTTAATGATTCAAAAAACATTTATAAGGTTCGAAAAGACATTGAGCAAACCCAGACAGGGGTGACATGGTCTAAGCCTATTAATGATAAAAATGAACTCTATGCCATGGCATATTTAGGCAATCGCCAAGTTACTCAATATCAATCTATTCCTAAGTCAGCACAAGATGCCAGTATTAATCATGCTGGTGGTGTGATTGATTTTGAACGTAATTATTATGGTGCTGATTTTCGTTGGACAGGTAAAGAACTATTGCCCAATACAACGGTGAGTTTGGGTGTTGCACTTGATGCAATGGACGAAGACCGTAAAGGTTATGAAAATTTTAACTTAGTAAATGGTCAGCCTTCTTACGGTGTTAAAGGTAAATTACGTCGTGATGAAGACAATACTTTGTGGAATATCGATCCATATTTACAAGCTTCATGGCAGTTCTTACCTACATGGCGTTTAGACACGGGCGTACGCTATAGCAATGTCCATTACAAATCTAAAGATAATTATTTAAGTAATGGTGACGATAGCGGCAAGACTGATTACAGTAAGGTTCTACCTTCTACTGCTTTAAGCTGGCAAGTTTTACCTGAACTCATGGCATATGTGAGTTATGCCAAAGGTTTTGAAACACCAACTTTTACTGAAATGGCTTATCAAACTGATACATCAAAGTCAGGTTTTAACTTTGATTTAAAACCCTCAACGAGTGATACCTATGAGGCTGGCTTAAAGTCACAAAACCAATTAGGTGATTTTACGTTGGCGGTTTTTCAAACCAAAACGAAGAATGACATTGTTGCAGCGGGAAGCTCAAACGGACGTGCAACCTTCCGTAATGCAGATAAAACTTTACGCGAAGGGGTAGAGTTTGCATGGAATAAAAAGTTATGGCGAGACTTAACCGCGACTGCAAGCTATGCCTATTTAGATGCGACATTTGATGCTGATATTCCAGCTTTAGGAAATATTGCCCAGATCCCATCAGGAAATAAAATTCCTGGTATTGCTAAAAATCAGGCCTTTGTATCTTTAGCTTGGCAACCTAGCCACGGCTTATATGGTGGTGTCGATGTACAGTATATGGATAAAGTATACGTGAATGATACCAACAGTGACGCAGCACCAAGCTACAGTGTAACCTCAGCAAACATTGGTTATGCATGGGATCTAGGTAATTGGAAAGTCAAAAGCTTTGCCCGTGTAGACAACTTGTTTGATAAAAACTATGCAGGTTCAGTGATTGTAAATGATGGTAATGACCGTTATTTCGAGCCTGCGGATGGGCGTAACTGGAGTGCAGGTTTACGTGTAATTAAACAATTCTAGGAATTTAAAATGGCAAAATTATTTGAAACGGTTAATTTTGATTCACTACAACTGGTCAATAGAATTGTAATTGCCCCAATGTGTCAATATTCGGCTACAGACGAAGGCGAAATTACCTATTGGCACGAACAGCAATGGGCAAATTACGCGTTGTCTGGAGCTGGGTTATGCATTGTAGAAGCGACTGCTGTACAAGCGGAAGGTCGCATTAGTTATGCAGACCTTGGACTTTGGAATGATCAGCAACGTGACCAAATCAAAACTTTATTGGAGAAAGTCAAAACACTTTCTCCTATGCCATTTGGAATTCAGTTAGCGCATGCTGGCCGCAAAGCTTCTACTGAAAAGCCTTGGTTGGGTAAAGGCCAAATTGCAAAAGATCAGCCCCATGGTTGGCAAACTTTCGCGCCAAGTACGAGTACTTTTTCTGTTCATGATGCAGCACCACATGCATTAAGCATTGATGAGATAAAGCAAGTTCAACAAGACTTTGCTACTGCTGCAAAACGTGCAGTAGAAGCTGGCTTTGAACTAATAGAAGTACATGCAGCGCATGGTTACTTGCTGCATCAATTTTTATCGCCAATTGCCAACCAAAGAACAGACGAATATGGAGGTTCTTTAGAAAACCGTATGCGTATGACGCTTGAGGTTCTTCAGGCAATTAAATTAGCCGTTCCCAACGGTTACCCTGTTGGTGTACGTTTATCTGCGACAGACTGGATGGATGGTAACGAGCAGTGGGATATTGAATCTACGGTTGGCTTATCAAAAGCTTTGGAGCAGCTAGGAGCAGCCTATGTGCATGTGTCTAGCGGTGGTTTACATGAACATCAAAATATTACCATCGGGGCGGGCTACCAAGTTCCCTTTGCTGAACAGATTAAGAAGCATGTGTCTATTCCTGTAATAGCCGTGGGCTTGATTACCGAACCAGAACATGCTGAACAAATTTTAGAAAAACAGCAAGCTGATGCTATTGGGCTTGCCCGTGCTATGTTATATGACCCACGTTGGCCATGGCATGCAGCCGCTACACTGGGAGCAAAAGTTAAAATTGCGCCTCAATATTTGCGTTGTCAGCCACATGGATTAAAACAGCTTTTCGATGCGTTTTAGTTTAAATCTGCGGGCAAATTAAGATTTGCCCGTTTTTGTTTTGAAATGAGTGAGGGAACATTCTGTGGTTTTTCAGGTAATTTTACCAATCTTGATTTTATTATTGATGGGGTACTGTAGTGTCCTCATTAAAATGGTAACACCTGAACAGATTAAAGCCCTAAGCGCATTCGTTATTAAAGTTGCATTACCTGCATTTTTAATTCAGTCTTTAGCCCATAAAAATTTACAAGATATTTGGCACCCCGCTTATTTTATTGCTTATGGTGGTGGCTCTTTAATCTTATTTATCTTCGCTTTTATCATTTATCGAAAGTTTTTTAAAAATAGCCTAACCCATAGCGCCGTCATCTCTATGGGCGCTTCTATGTCTAATACTGGCTTTATGGGCACAGCTATTTTGACCATGCTGATTGGTAGCCATGCTGCTATTTATATATCTTTAACTTTAATTATTGAGAACTTATTAATTGTCGCTTTAATGCTGATTTTGGCTGAAGCTGGCATGCATGAACAGCAGCAACTTTTACCGCTTCTTAAAAAAACCTTTTTCAACTTGCTGAAAAATCCAGTCATTATTGCAATTTTGGTTGGAATGAGCTGTATTTTGTTAGGCCTTGATTTACCTTCAACTTTGGGCCAAGCTTTGGAACTGTTAGGGAAGACAGCGTCACCTTTAGCATTATTTGCCATTGGTGGTAGTTTAGTTGGGATTGGTCTTACCGCAGTAAATTTACAAAGCGTATTGTTGGCAATGTTGAAGGTCATTCTTATGCCATCCGTGATTTTTGTGCTTTTTTTAGTGACTCCAAATGTAAGCCGGGAAATGCTCTATGCAGGAACATTAATTGCAGCACTGCCGATGCCGATTGCATTTGGAATTTTTGGGCAAGCATATGGTTTAAATGAAAGAGCATTAACGCCTTTAATGATGAGTACTATTATTGGTTTTATTGGAGTTAGCGGGCTTATTGCACTGTGGTGGTAAAACAAAAGCCCCATGTGGGGCTATTGTTTCTTTACTATTTTTTAGGTGCAGGTTGTGCGGGAGTATTTGCAGTCTGTTTACTTTTTTCTGCAATAATCTTATCAACCGAAGCTAAAGATTCTTTAGCGTTAGGTACATTCTGATTGGCAAGTTCAGTAAAAATCTGTTTTGCTTGAGGCAAGTTCTGAGGAATGATATTGCCATTTGCCATCATGGTTGCTAAAGCCATAGATGCTGGTGCATAACCTTTTTGGGCAATTGCCTGTAAAGCCTCAATACCCTGACGTTTCATTAGAGGATTTTTATTTTCAACCCCTTGGCTAATATCATAAAGTGCCTTGACCTGAATAGCAGGGTAGTTACCTTTTCGAATTAAAGGTGCTAGTTTTTGCAAAGCAATTTGATGGGACTGTGGCTTTTTCTGAGCAAACAAAATAGTCGCAATTTTCACAGTTGCATCGTCAGAACCTTGGTTAGACGCTTTCTGTACATATTGACTAAATTTATTACTATCTTTTGCAACGCCTAATTCACCATTTTCATAGATCTGTGAAAGTCTATAACTGGCTTGAGCATAACCTTTGTTTGAGGCATCTTCATAATATTTCAGAGCTTTGGCAGTATCTTTAGCGGTGCCTTGGCCTATTTGAGTCATATAGCCTAAGTTATAGATTGCTTGCGCATTTCCTGTTTGTGCAAGACGTTGCATTTCCTGAAAAGCTGCCGGGTAGTTTTTTGCTGCGTAGAACTGTTCTGCCTGTTTAAATACATCATTTTTAGCTACAGATGCAGTGCTATCTGCCGCAAAGATGGATGAACTTGAAATGGCGATTAGACTTACGATGAGTAACTTTTTCATTTCTTTTTAACCTTTTACTTTCTAGCTACATCATTCCATCGATGTATTGAACTCATTCAACTTCTCATCATAAATATTGATGAATGAAAGTAAACAGCCGATTTGTATATAAAACGATGTCTATAGAGCAAATTGTGTAGAAAAATAGTCCACCACTCTATAGATAGAGTGGTGGATATGTTTATTTTACAGACTGTAGTAAGGCTTCAATCTGTTTTGCATCACTTGGCACACCAGAAATTCTTTGGCCATCTTGCAAGAACAAGGTTGGTGTTCCATCTATATTTAGTTTTTGACCTAAAGCGATATTTTTCTGAATTGGGCTTGTGCAACTTTTGCTATTTGTTGGCAATTTGCGGTTAAGCATGTAATTCGTCCAAGCTTCTGCTGGGTTCTTTGAACACCAGATTTGATTTGAAACTTTTTCTGCATTTGGATGCAAGCTTGTAAGTGGATAAAGGAAAACATATACCGTTACGTTGTCTACCCCAACCATATTTTGTTCTAAGCGTTGGCAGTAGGGACAGTCAGGATCACTAAAAATATAAAGGGTACGTTCACCTTTGCCTTTGACATATTTTACGGCCTGATTTAATGGCAGGCTTTTAACATCAATTTTACCCAATTCGGCAATTCGTTCTTCTGTCATATTTTTTTGTTGTTTGATATCAACTAAATTGCCTACAAAAAAGTATTTAGCATCCTGATTGGTATAAACAATACGACCGCTTGTATACACTTCATAAATACCTTGCACAGGTGACTGATAAACACCTTTTACAGGTAAGTCTGGGTAATTTGTCTTCAGATTTTGTTCAAGTGTTTTAACATCAGCATGAGCAGAACCGAAAAAAGCCAAACTCAACATGAGTGTAGCAAGTTTAGTTTTCATATTTTTTCTCTTAGATTTCAACCTGGATTATGATGGCATAGAAAACACAAAAGTTTTATGCCCTAATTTAATGAATTAATTAGAATTTTGTATCTATAAAAAAGCCCGTCAATTATTTTACGGGCTTTTTATGTGTTAAATAGAATAATTATTGTGGTCGAGCTACATCACCACTTAAAGCTGCAGGTAACTCTAAAACTTGTAGTCCGAGTTCTGTTAAAGCGGCAGGCTTTGCAACTACTAATGCGATGTATCCATCATTTGTTTGTGCGCTATTCACAACTTCCACATCATTGTGTAGTTGCGTTGCTGTAGCAGGGGCTTCGCCTGTGCCTTGAATTAGGTGTAACCAGTGTTTCGGTTTTGCTTTAAACCAAAGGCGTGCCACAATTTCTTGACCTAAGTAACAGCCTTTATCGTAATTGACGCCTTCACGTTGATGTAAACGTAATTCTTGTGGTTGAAACTCATGTTCGGTTGCTTGAGTAATCCAAGCTTGGCCCGTCATGATAGCTTGCTTTTGCCATTCGGATACATCAGTTTCTGTCGAGCTGAACTCAGTATGACCATTTACAACTTTTGGAAATACAACACCTTGTTCACTTAAGACCATTTTTGAAAATGCACCATATTTTTTAATATGTTTGGCAAACTCTTCAGCTTGATCTTGAGTAACAACAATTTCAAAACTTTCAGCACTAATCTTTTTTAGCCACAGACCGAAGTGAATACGACCTTTAAGATCACAAATAGCTGTATATCGTGTTTCATTTTCGGCTAAACGCTCAGTATCTACAGTAACCTGACCTTGTAAGAACTTCTGTGCATCTACACCGTTTAATGCATATGAAGAGAAAGCGAGCAGACTCATAATTAATCTCAAATTCAATAGGTTTCTTTATGATTGCTGACTATTTTGCGCCATTTTTACTAAAAAATCAGCCATAGTTTTCGTAATTTGAGTTTGTCCTGAAGTTGGCTTTTTTGTTTTAAAAAACACCAAAAATATACGTTTGAATAAAGCGGAAGGTTTAAGCTATTAAACATAATTTTTATAACTTAGATGGACTTAAAACAAGGAGAATATAATGGCAACAGGTACAGTAAAATTACATCGAGTATTTAAGGCTCCCGTTGAGCGAGTTTATCGTGCTTTTCTCGACCCAGATGCTTTAGTTAAATGGTTAGCTCCTCACGGTTTTACTGCGAAGATGCATAGTTTTGATGCCAAAGTGGGTGGCTCATATAAAATGAGTTTCACCAATTTTTCGACTGGATCAACGCATTCTTTCGGAGGAACATATGTTGAACTTATTCCAAATGAGTTAATTCGCTATAATGATCAATTTGATGATTCAAATTTACCGGGCACCATGCAGGTGACTATTACATTAAAAACCGTATTGGTCGGTACAGAAGTACATATCACTCAAGAAGGAATACCAGAAGCTATACCCGTAGAAGCATGTTATTTAGGATGGCAAGAGTCTTTGTCGTTATTAACTCTATTGGTAGAAGCCGCGATACCAGATCAGTAATGAGCTTGTTAAATTTGATTAACTTCATTGAAAGTGAGTAGAGAAAAAACTACTCACTTTCTTTTTTATAATGAATGAAAAAGAACAAAATATTGAATGGCCTTATAAAGCTTAAATCATTAGGTGCTTTAGTGAGAAAAAGTGATGGAAATACAGATTAAAAGAATTTATGAACATGTAAGTGCTGATGATGGAAAGCGAATTTTAGTAGATCGTCTATGGAGTCGAGGAATGAGTAAAGAAAATGCTCATTTAGATTTGTGGCTAAAAGAAATAGCGCCTTCAACCGAACTTCGTAAATGGTTTCATGCAGAATCCGCAGAACATTGGAACGAGTTTAAACAGCTTTATTTGGCAGAGTTAGCAACGAATCCAGTAGTTAAAGAGTTACAAGACATCGTATCACAGCATAAAGTCACTCTTTTGTATTCAACAAAAAATATAGAACATAACCATGCGATGATTTTAAAAGAATATTTGCTGGAGAAGAGTAAAGGATAGATGTATAAATTTTTTTTTGGTAAAAGTCTTTTATTTAAAACTTTAAAAAATGAGTCATATCTCGCATAATATAATTTTTGAGATTTTTTTATGTCTTTGCCAAATTGCCCAAAATGCCAATCAGAATATACCTACCAAGACGGCGATTTATTAATTTGTCCTGAATGCTCACATGAATGGAAGGAAGGGGAAGCTTCAATTGCTGATGAGCAAGAAATCATTAAAGATGCAAATGGTAATGTCTTGGCAGATGGCGATAGCGTTACCGTAATTAAAGATTTAAAAATTAAAGGTTCATCTTCAGTTGTAAAAGTGGGAACAAAAGTAAAAACAATTCGTTTAGTTCCAGATGCAAGTGATGGCCATAACATTGACTGTAAAATTGATGGTATTGGTCAAATGAAATTAAAATCAGAATTTGTAAAAAAAGCTTAATTTGTTAATTTTAATTACATTTTGGTAGAGGCACACATGTTGCCTCTATCTTTTTAATCATTCAACATCCTTATAATTTTATTACGATAATGTATAAAAAGTAGTCTATCCAAAGTTGCATACCTCATTTATATTGTCATTAATAATGAATAACTTTCGTCCAGAATAATAACGAAAGTCATACTCACACCAACAAAAAAACGAGGTTCATATGGCAGGATGGTACGAAATTTCTCAAGCGAATGATGGACAATATCGCTTTGTATTAAAGGCTGGTAATGGCGAAATTATTTTAAATAGTGAGCTATATAAAGCGAAAGCATCAGCTGTGAATGGTATCGAGTCCGTTCAAAAAAATAGTGGTGACGATGGGCGATACGATCGTTTAACTGCAAAGAATGGGAAACCTTATTTCAACTTAAAAGCTGCAAATCATCAAATTATTGGTACGAGCCAGTTGTATGCCAGTGAAGCATCTCGTGATAAGGGGATTGAATCGGTTAAAACCAATGGATCTTCGGCAACCATTAAAGATTTAACGGTTCAGGCATAAAATTAAATGTAAAAAAGCAGCTTCTAAAAGCTGCTTTTTTATTTATGTATTTATTAACGCGCTAACTTAGCTAAAAGTTCTTCTTTAGTTAAATTACTCGCTTCAGCATCGCGACGGCCTTTGTATTCGAAAGTACCAGCATCAAGGCCTTTTTCACCAATCACAATACGATGTGGAATACCCATCAATTCAAGATCAGAGAACTTAACACCTGGACGTTCGTTACGATCATCAAGTAATACGTCAAAACCTTGAGCTTGAAGTTCTGCATAAAGTGCTTCTGCTGCTTCAAGCGTACGTGGTGATTTGTGTGCATTCATTGGAACAATTGCGATTTCAAAAGGTGCAATGGCTTGTGGCCAGATAATACCTTTATCATCGTAATTTTGTTCAATTGCTGCTGCAACCACACGTGTTACACCAATACCGTAACAACCCATAGTTACTGTAAATGGTTTGCCATCTTCACCTAGAACTTTACAGCCTAAAGCTTCAGAGTACTTGGTACCAAGCTGGAAAATATGACCGACTTCAATACCACGTTTAATTTGTAGCGTACCTTTACCATCTGGAGATGGATCACCTTCAACTACGTTACGTAAATCAAAGACTTCAGTGATTTGCGCATCGCGTTCCCAGTTTACGCCCACCGCATGTTTATCTACTTCATTTGCACCAGCAACGAAGTCAGAAAGAACAGATGCAGCACGGTCAACAATTACAGTTAAGCCTTTTTCGACTAAACCTTGAGGACCTGTAAAGCCAGCCGTTAAACCAAATGCTTGAAGTTGTTCTTCAGTTGCGAAAGTAAGAGGGGCAGCAACTAAAGGATGTTTCTCAGCTTTAATTTCATTCAGTTCATGATCGCCACGTAAGAATAGCGCAACCACAGGAACATTGCCTTTTTCGTCAGCAACGCCTTGAACCAATAATGCTTTTACAGATTGTTTTGCATCTGCATTTAAGAATTGGCAAACATCATCAATTGTTTTTTGGTTTGGAGTCTCAACTAATTTAAATTCTTGTGCAGGTGCAGCACGTTCACCCACTAAAACTGCCTCAGCCATTTCAACGTTTGCTGCATAATCAGATTCAGTTGAAAATGCGATGTCATCTTCACCACTTGAAGCCAATACATGGAACTCATGTGAAGCTGAACCACCAATTGAACCTGTATCTGCTTGTACTGGACGGAAGTCCAAACCTAAGCGAGTGAAAATACGGCTATAGGTGTCGTACATAACATCATAAGTTTCTTGTAATGATGCTTGAGTTGCATGGAAAGAATAAGCATCTTTCATGATGAACTCGCGTGAACGCATTACGCCAAAACGTGGACGAATTTCATCACGGAATTTAGTTTGAATTTGATAGAAATTTACAGGAAGTTGTTTATAACTTTTTAGCTCGTTACGCGCTAAATCGGTAATCACTTCTTCGTGTGTAGGACCCAGCACAAACGGGTTGTCGTGACGATCTTTAAAACGTAATAGTTCAGGACCGTATTGTTCATAACGACCTGATTCTTCCCAAAGACTAGCGGGTTGAGTCACGGGCATGAACACTTCCATAGCACCTGAACGATTCATTTCCTCACGAACAATCGCATCTACTTTTTTAAGCACACGTGTTCCCATCGGCAGCCATGTATATAAACCAGATG
>Ga0157367_1000702_pt1 | contig 15603 bp, 18 predicted proteins | sample AttbisABBM2_FD_113142 | JGI IMG/M metagenome (GOLD analysis project Ga0157367, IMG submission 113142) | Fungus gardens microbial communities from leaf cutter ant in Botucatu, State of São Paulo, Brazil - Atta bisphaerica ABBM2 | ecosystem: Host-associated > Fungi > Mycelium > Unclassified ...
GATCCGCTTGCGTGGCAAGTCGACTCTGGCGGCGGCACTCCTCGGCGAAGTCTGGTCGGCGGGTGTCCGGCACCCAGATTTGGACCGGACGAAGCCCCGCCATGCGCAGTGAATCGCGGTGCTTTTGAACTCGTGAATTGACATGCGCCATGCGGCCTCCTACGTTACATGCAACACCCTACACCGATTGTTCGTTACATGCAACAACGATTCTGCGAAAGATTCTGTAGACGTGGTGGCGCTGCATTGGGCGGCGTTATCCTGGGAACATGAATCAGCTACGATGAGTTTCGATTTCTCGCATGCGAGAAATTCTCGCGAATTGTGCATGAACAGCGGGACGTGTCTGCGGCCAACCAGCGCCAGGCGATCTACACGAAGCTACAGATCATCGCAGAACAATCTGCTCGCCAAGCCACTGATTTAGTCAGGCCAGCAGAACCCATCCGCTCGAGAGTACGACCATCAGTCGAGCCGCAGCCGAGCGAGCGGCCGTCACGTGACGATCTTTGACTGAATCGCCCCGGGTTTACAGGAGACCGTTTTGTTTGAGTCAAGCCGCCCGGATACCCAACAACTGCTCGAGATGATCGGTGAGCTCTACAGCATTGAAGCCGACATCCGCGGTAAGGCGGCTGACGAACGTCTGCGCGTGAGGCAGGAAAGGACCAAGCCATTGCTCGCGCAGTTTGACGCGACGATCAAGGCGAAACTCGCGACGCTGTCGACGAAGTCCAAGCTCACCAAAGCCATCAACTACTCGCTGAACCACTGGGGCGGCGCTCACGTGCTACTGCGAGGACTGACCTTGCCGCCCGACCCCGTACACCAGAATTGACAATTGCTCAAGGCAAAACATCGCTGGTCTTGAGCCGCAACGTGGATGTGCGCTCGCTTGCCTGAAGGCTGACGAGCGGCGACACAGCGCGGCATACAACTCGCGGTCGCGCTCGAGCTTGTCGCCGCGCGGCGGCGTCTGAGCACTGCAAATGGCGCGATATTCAAGACGTTCGAGGGCTAGATAGTCAAGCCGGAAACGCAACGAACAGCGAGATTCCCACCCCTTTTTTCAAACGACCTTGCACTCTCGATGCCCTGTTACCAAGAAAAAGGGCCCGCAGCGAACCGCCTCTCCTCTCTATCGCGCACAGTTTTTCTTCAGAGTTTACTTGAAGTTTACCGGGTCGACAGATATTCTCCGGGTTAATGCATTTTTGACCCCAAACCCTGTGAATCTCCGGATAACCGGGAGACAAGGAAACAACCGTGACAGCCAATGATCTGTTGATCACGCGAATCCCGGAGATCGACCAATCTGTGTCGATCGACGCGTTGACGGCCGTATCTGGTCAGGCCGGGGACATCTTCGACCAGATCCGCGAGGCAATGCTGGAGCCACACCCGCGCAAGAAGCCCCCCGTCTTCAGCACCGCGGCACTTTGCACATTGTGCGACATCGATCGGCCACGCCAGCGCTATCTGACCACATCGCGCGGCCTACCGGCAGGCAACCTCCCGAGCGCAGGCCGAACCAAGGTGTTCACACTGGAGGAAACACTTCAGTGGGTCAAGGCAACAAGCAAACGAGCGGTTCGAAAGGACGGTGTGCGCGGACGTGTCTACGCTGTCGCCAATTTTAAGGGCGGCGTCGCCAAAACGGCTACTGCTGTTTCTGTCGCGCAGGCACTGACGCTCCTCGGCCGCCGCGTGCTGATCGTGGACTGCGATCCTCAAGGTTCGTCGACGCAGCTCTGCGGCTATGCACCTGAGGCTGAGATCCCGGAAGAAAGGACACTCCTGCCGTTGGTCTACGGGGATCAGGCATCGTTGCGATACGCGGTCCACGACACCTACTGGACGAATCTCGACCTCATCCCTGCATCGGCTTCGCTGTTCGACGCAGAGTTCGAGATCCCGTCGAAGGTGCTGAAGGACAGCCGCTTCGAATTCTGGGACATCCTGAACAGCGGTCTGAAGCCGCTCCTGCAGGACTACGACACGGTGATTATCGACACCCCGCCAGCGCTGAGCTATCTGACCATCAACGCCCTGCTCGCCTCCGACGCGATCCTTCTGCCGTGTCCGCCCGAAGGGCTGGATTTCGCCAGTTCGACCCAATTTTGGCATCTTTTTTCGGATATCGCGAGCAAGCTGCCGGGCGTCAAGGACAGCAAGCGCTACGACTTCGTCAACGTGGTCATGACCAAGGCGCGAAACACGGAGACGTCGCGGGTGGTACAGGGTTGGTTACAGAAAGCCTACGGCGATCGCCTGCTCCCCTTCGTAATCCCGGAATCGGCGGTCCAGGTCAGCGCGTCGGCGATGCTATCGACGATCTACGACCTGCCCAAGGGCGAGGTGAACAACGCAACGTACAGCCGGATTCGCGAGCCTCTGGATCGGTTGGCGGACTATCTTGATGGACAGCTCACACGAGCGTGGGCGAAGGAGGAGGTTGAATGAGCCTCGGCAGACGATTGGCAGAGCGGACAGGCAACGTTCAACACGATCCCGCGCGGACCAGCACTGGCACAGAGACCGACAAGGCGAAGACGTCGCCGGGTCGGATGCTCGACGTTCAAAACCAGATCAATCAAGCGAAGGACGAGGCGATTGCGGCGCAAGCAACTGCCGCTGCGGCAACGGCCGAAGCGGCCGAGGCGAAGCTCCAGCTGGAGGATGCGCGCAAAAAGATTGAAGCTCTGGAGCAAGGGGGCGGATCGGCTGGCGCCATGGAGATCGATATCTCTACGCTCGTTGAAGTTCCAGGGCGTCGCCGGGTGTTGTCGCCGGCGGAGTACAGCGAACTGCGTGACAACCTCGAAAAGAACCCTCTCATTCATCCGATCGTCTATCGGCCGCTAGGCGATGGTCGAAACGAGATCGTTTCGGGTATGAACCGGGTGGCGATCTATCGCGACGACCTCGGTCGCTCGAAGATACTCGGCATCCCGTTCAACGGCGATGCAAAGTCGGCAGAAATGGGCGCGACCTTCTCGAACTTGCTTGCACCTTCCCTGCCCGACTTCGAAAAATTCCGCCAGTTCGAGCGCCTCCAGCACGAATCCGGGTTTACTCGCTCGGACATCATTGAAGCTTCTGGCCTGACGAAACAACACGTCGCGCGAATCCTGTCATTCGAAAAACTGCCGAAGGCTGCTCGCGACGTCATTGCGCGCAGACCGGATCGAGTCGGGGGGCACGCTGCCGAAGATTTCGCGCAGCTCGCCAACACCGGAAACGCCGATGCAGTCGTGAAGGCTATCGAGGCGCTTGTGGCCGATGAGTCGATGACTCAGAAGCGCGCGCTCGAACTCGCCAAGCCGAAGGCCACACCGAAAGCAGCATCAACGCCGACGCGTACGATTTCGATCGGTCGAAAGAAATTCTGCGACGTGTCGGTTCGTAGCGGCGTGGTCGGTTTGCGGTTCGCCGGGTCGGGCTCAGATGCAGATGCCAACGCGCATGAGTGGGCGGACAAGATCGAAGCGTTCATTCGCCGCGAGCTGGAAACGCAGGGCGGGGAATAGAGCCCCAATGGCGACCTCAATGGAATCAAGCACTTACGATTTCGATAAAGGTCGCCTCGACGAGTCTCCAATGGGGACTCATTTAAAATCAATGACTTACAAATTCAGGCAGATGCGATGGAATAAACCCGACGCATGAAAGACAAAGGCCCTCGGCTGGAACCGGGGGCCTTTGAAAATTGGGCTCGACTGGAATCGCGCCCCGCTACATCACTCCGCCGACTGGAATCGGAAAGAGCCTAAGCAACTCGGAGTGTAGCGGATAGCGATCGACAGTCAAGCATTGGCCATCCATTTTCTGAGAAATGGACGCTTGCTATGTCTATCGCGCAACACTCCGTTGCTGGCGAGGATGTTGCTCACCTTCAAGCAGGTGACGCAGACGCACTCATCCGGTTCAGCAGCGACACGACCAACCTGCCTTGGGAAATCTTCCGCGCCGTTCACCGCGCAAATCAAATTCCCCAACTACCCGCCCGCGCGCGCGCAGTGCTCGCCGCCCTCGCCCGAACTGTCGACGCCGACAAGCCCTTCGCCGCAATCTTCGCTGGCCGCGAGCTGCTGACCGGACGCGCACTCCAGTCCACGCGCACGTTCTATCGCAGCCTCACCGACCTCGAAGCGGCAGGCCTTATCACGCGCCCGCCACAAGGCCGCTACGCCGCCGTTGGAAAGTTCGGCCGCGCCTACCTGCACCTCACGGAAGCAGCCGCTCAGATCCTCGGCCTAGCCGCCGAACAGGCACCCGTCGCAGAAGCAGCTGCACGCGAAGCAGACGAGCCCGCGCCCTTACCTGACGCTTTCTCGAGCCAGCCGGATGCCAAGGTGGCACACGGCCGTATACAAGGGGATCTTTCCCCTTCATCTTTTCAAAGAAGACAACCAGGTCAACTTCCGCGCGATCTCGAGCGCCTGCTCGGCCTGGGTATTCATCAATTCATGATTTTTAAACTCATGGCCGAAGCACGTCGCGCCGGCACCCGCTTGTCCGATGTCGTCGAGCACACCTGGCAACACCTCAAAGCTGCCCACAAGCCCCTTGCATACCTTCGAAAGCTCCTCACGGTACCGACCGACTACAGCCATGCCGTACGCGCCAAGCGAGCGGCCCAAGAAGACGCGGCAGTCGCCCAGCAAGCAGTAGAAGAGGCCGCCGAGCTCGCGCGCCGATGTGCCGGCCAGACGTTCTATGCGCCAGACGCAACGCGACGCTATGACGTCGCTCCGGACGCCTGCCGAATCACGATGACGGCTACTGCGGACGGGATCGCACGCGACATGGGCCTCGGTTGGCAGCAGGGGTTTGCAGAAGCCCTCCGCGCCCGCAAGGCTGTTCGATCAACGCCAGAGCTCGTCGCTCAGTTCGATGCCGCCATGCAGCAGCGCCGATCGCCGGCCATGTTGGCTGCCGGGCACGCGAACGACGTTCCGCGTGCGTTGACGGCTAGCGGCGGAGCAAGTCTCGAAAAAATGAAGGATGTGATAAAGGGGATTGCTAATCGAGCGCTCGCGTCTCAATCGCGCCTTCTCGCATGCGGGAAGTAAAACACCTCCTCCGAACGCCCGGGGGGAGCGATGTCCGATGCCGGATGCCCAGGTCGACGTGCCAAAGATACTGAGCCGTCTGTATCCGGCTCGCAATGGGTGAGCATCCTCGGGGCTTGTCCCCGTTATACTCTTGCGGTCTCGGTCAACCAACTTGGCATTCATACTTGGAGCATCATGACCGACGCTTTGACGCGCCAGCGCTTTACTGGTCAATCCGATGTCATCCTTGACCCCGAAATCGAGAATTTCCCGATCGATCTCGCTAGGGTGCCGTGGTTAGCCGGTGCTCTTGACGGTAGCGCGATCCATGTCTGCCAGGACGGTTGTTCGTTTTCGAGGTCGCGCATCCGTGGCTCGTTGAAGCCATGGTGCGGGTTCTCTGGCAGGACGCAGACACCGGCCAGTTAACCTACATGGCCAATGACGCGTTTTTCCTGCAACTTGAATATCAGGGGCGAGGTTTTGGCGCGCGCAGTTGTGCCATCGAGGTCGCGGAAGTGGCGAGGCTCGGTATCCAGTATCTGGGTTGCGAAGCCGCCGGGCACTTCGGATCGGGAATCCACCGATACTATGTTTGGCCGGCATTGGGATTTGACGCGGACTTAGACGATGCCGACATTGCGCGTCTTCCAGACCATCTGAAGGACTGTACGAAACTCAATGGTTTGTTTCTCACCGAAGGCGGAGCTGAACACTGGCGCATTCATGGCGTGCCGAAATACGTGTTCTTTGGGTTGGAGCGGGGCAGCACGTCGTGGGCTATACTGAACGCATATTTGCATGAGAACGGGATTGAGTTATGAGGACTAAAGCCAAAGTGCCTACGCCGCCAGCGCGTGCCCGGGAGGCGGTGGCCCGTGTTCTCGCCAAGCGCACGACGCGAGAAGGCACGGATGCGGTTTCGGTCGACGTGATACGCAGTGACGGCAGCTATCTCACAGTGGCGCGGCTCCGCTACCATGCCAGCCACAAGAACAAGGTGGCTTGAGTTTGCCGGCCGCGTATGCGCGGCTTACGCGAGGACTGAACCAAACCCGGTTCCGGCCGGGTTTTTCATTTAGGCGGGGCCCGGCAGCGGGGGCCACGCTGGTCACTAGCAAATACGGCAGACTTCGCCTACACTGCCGCGCGAAGAGGACTTGCCCTAGAATGACCGGGGACACGCATGACGCTCACCGATTTCATCGAGGCAAACCTCACCGATCTGGTTCAAGACTGGACCGATTATGCAAAAACGATCAGCGCGCAGGGTCATCCGTCGACCCAGACTCAACGGCGGGACGTCGGCGCCGAAATCCTCCGCGCGATCGTGGTGAACATGAGAGTCTCGCAAAGCGCGGCCCAGCAACAGGCAAAGTCGCATGGCTCCCGCGACCCGGCATCGGCATCGAACGTGACGGCGGGCAGCCACGCGAATCTGCGGGTCATTCAAGGTTTCGACATCACCGATGTGGTGGCGGAATTCCGCGCCCTGCGGGCCGCCGTGCTGCGGCGCTGGGCCAGGTTGCAGCCGTCTCCGTCCGTCGAGGTGCTGGACGAGATGACGCGGGGTAACGAGGCGATCGACTAGGTCGCCACCGAGTCGGAGCAAGCCCATAGCACGCGGGTCAACCATGATCGCGATCTTTTCGTGGCCATCCTCGCGCACGATCTGCGTTCGCCCCTTGGCGCCATTATCAATGGCGCCTACGTGCTCCGCCATTCGGACGGCGCGCCCGAGTCGTTGCAGAAAGATGGTTGCCGTGGTGGAGCGGACGGCCACCCGGATGCAAGCGATGCTCGACGATTTGCTCGTGTTCACGTGAACACGCCTCAGCGACGCCTTGCCCCTGCGCCTCGAGCCGGTCGACCTGCACGCACTCGTGGCCGAGGCAGCCGACGAGCTCCGGTGTTCGTCCCCCGCCATCGAGCTGGATCTGCAGCTGATTGGCCCGGTCCTAGGCTCCTGGGATGGCCTGCGTGTGCTTCAATTGCTGGTCAACCTACTGACCAATGCGGCCCGCTATGGCGACGGACGGATTTCGGTCGGTGCCCAGCCGGCGCTGGCCGGCTCACGCTCGCCGTGTTCAATACGGGCCAGCCCATTCCGCCCGAGCTATTGCACCTTGGTTGACCCACTGACGCGAAGCCGTACGCCCAATTGTGACGGTCATGCGGCTGGGATAGGGCTGGGCCTGTACATCTGTTAGAGCATCGCGCTCGCTCATGGGGGCGCGATCCAGGTCATTTCGTCTCATCGAGGCACCACCTTCACCGTGATCCTCCCCACCACGCGCAAGGCCGGAAAGAGGGATGCGACAGGCCGTCGGCTGACCCGCCTGTGGGCGGTCTGCAATACTAGGGCCGTCCCAGATCGCTCCGCCGGGACGGAGCTTGGCCGAGAACGTCGACGCAGCTCTGGCAGCGGACTCTCCACCTGCCGCGCGACGTAACAAGTCTAGTTGCGTAACCGGCCGCCGAATCAAGGGCAAGGATTGCGAATCAAATCAAATAGGGATATGCTGTGGCATATGCCGTTTCGTTTGAATAGGAGTCGTCCCATGCCAACACCTGACACCCGCCACGCGCGCCTGTTCCGCAATGGGCGCAGCCAGGCCGTGCGGATCCCGCGCGAGTTCGAGCTGCCGGTCTCGGAAGTCACCATCCACCGGGAAGGCCGGCGCTTGATCATCGAGCCCGTGGAGGCCGCGCCGTTGCGTGAGCTGTTCGCCCAATGGACTCCGCTGGACGAAACCTTTCCCGACATCGATAGCCTGCCGGCTGAACCGGTCGACATCGAATGACGCTGTATCTGCTCGACACCAACATCTTGTCGAACGTGATTCGCGACCCGCGCGGCGCCTGCGCCACCCGTATCGGACAAACACCGCCCGAACAAGTGTGCACCTCGATCATCGTGGCAGCGGAGCTGCGGTTTGGCGTCTGGAAGCGTGGCTCATCCACCCTCGCGCAGCGAGTCGAGCCACTGCTGGCGAGCTTGACCGTGTTGCCGTTGCAGCCCGACGCAGATCGATGCTATGGCCGCTTGCGGGCCGAGCTCGAGAAGCAAGGCCAGCTGATCGGGGCCAACGATATGCTGATCGCAGCGCACGCGCTGGCGGTCGATGCTGTCTTGGTCACGGACAACACGGCCGAATTTACCCGTGTCGCCGGACTGCCGGTCGAAAACTGGTTGCGGCCGGTGACGTAACGCCGGTGCCGGCGGGCCGATGGATGCGGCCGGCGCGATAGAACCCACCGTGTGAACCCTAGAGGATCTCAACAATGACCCTGGTAGCGAAGCAGCTCAAGGAAGGCGGGTGGGAGCAGGGGCCTGGGGCCGCGGCGCTGTTGATCGCGCTGGCGGTCGTCGATGGGGGGCTGTCGGCCCTCTGGCCTGCGCCTACGGGCTGTGTCACCCGCTGGCAGCGATCGCGGCGGCCCGGCGGCCGAGCACGCGGGTGACGCCGGAGCTGCCGGAATGGCGCAAGGCGATGTAACCCGGACGGGCCGGTTGGCTCGTTTTTTTTGGCCTGCGTTCAATGCCGCTAAGTCGTATTAGCGGCTTTGCGTTTGGTACCCTAAAATCCGCCTGATCCCGGAAAATCTCCCTGCCATCCTTGAAATGTGGCTACAATCGGCTACAATTACGGCGTTATCTCATCTTTGGGAGCCATGCCATGACCACCCCCGATACCGTGGTGCGCGCCCGCGTGTCGCCCGAACTGAAGCAGGAGGCCACCGACGCGCTCGCCGCGATGGGCCTGTCCGTGTCCGATTACATCCGCATGGCGCTCACGCGCGTGGCGCGCGACAAGGCCGTGCCGTTTCCGGTCGAGGTGCCCAATGCGTTGACCGCCGAGACGCTGCGCAAGAGCGAGCGAGGTGAAGACCTGCACGTCGCCCAGGACGCCGACGATCTGTTCAAGCAACTCGGGATCTGATGCGCACACCGGTCTACTCGAATCAATTCCGGCGCGACGTCAAGCTCGCGGAGAAGCGCCGCAAGGATCTGGGCAAGCTCAAAACCCTGATTGCCTTGTTGCTGGCCGGCACCCCCTTGCCGGCCGCGTACCGTGACCATCCGCTCAAGGGCGAGTGGGGCAGTTTCCGGGACGCGCATCTCGAGCCCGACTGGTTGTTGATCTACAAGATCGATGGCACGGTGCTGCGCCTGGAACGTACCGGCACGCACGCCGATCTGTTTGGCGAATAACAACGGGGTCCCAATGACGACGCGCCCGCCCTCCGCCTTGCCATCACACGCGGCCGTGCGCCCCGCAGGAAGTCCCCTTGGGGATTTCGACGTGCTCGTGCAGATGGGGTTCATGGCCTGGGTTCGACAACCGACGCGGCTGTCGCAGCCGGTGTCGGCGCGATCGCGGCGCGTGCCTGCGCCGATTGAAGTCGCCGAGCTCACCCCGCTTGGCCGTTCGGCGCTCGACTGGCTGAGCGGGCTCGAGCAACGCCCGCGATGGACCGTCCTGCGCGAGCTGCCCTACGGCCTGTCCCGCACGGGGACTTCCTGCGGGGCGCGCCGCGCGCCCGACACGCGATGACTGCCATGGCCACCAGCACCGAACAGCTGACCCTGCCGCCGCCGCGTACCTATACGCGCAGCGATTTCGCGGCGCTGCGCGCGTGGGTGCAGCGCGTGCCGCTGCCGGCGATCGCCGCGCACTACTACGACGCCGACACGACGCCGTACGAAGATGAGCCAGCCATGCTCGAGCGCCATCTCAAGACGATGCGCGACGATCTGGTGCACCTGGCGCTCCTGAACGGCTCGTCGGCGCTCGCCGAACACCTCAAGAGCTCGATCCGCCAGCACGGCCACGCGCGCCTGACCGCCGTGTCGCTCAAGATGGTCGAGGCCGCCGCGCAGTTGGCCGCGGCCGCGCCCGCGGCCGATCACGCGGTGAGCCTGTGGTTTCGTCCGCCGATTGCGCGGCGCTTGGCCGGCGAGGGCATCGCCACGCTCGGCGAACTGATCGCCTTCTGCAACGCCCGCGGCGGGCGCTGGTGGCGCCGCGTGCCGCGCATCGGCGTCGGGCGCGCGCGGGTGCTGGTCGCATGGTGTCGCGCGCATGCCAACACGCTGGGCGCGACGATCGCTGCCGACGTCGACGCGTCTGATCCGCTGATGCCGAACACGCCGGCGGTCACTGTTACACCGGTGGTGCTGAGCCCCGCCGACGGCGGCCGGGTGCTCGCGCCGCTCGAGCGGCTGGCGGTACCCCACGCGCTATCGGGCGCGGGCGGCACCAATCGTGCAGCGGGCCTCTGCTATCTGCATGCCGCGCACGACCTCGACGCGCTGCGCGCCTACTTGGCGCGCTACGCCGACCAGCCGGCGACGCTGCGCGCGTACACGCGTGAGCTCGAGCGGCTGCTGCTATGGGCGATCACCGTGCGCGGCACCGCGCTGTCGTCACTGACCGTCGAGGACAGCGACGCGTACAAGGCGTTTCTGGCGGCGCCCGCGGACGCGTTTGTCGGGCCGCCGGTGTCGCGCGCGTCCGGCCGCTGGCGCCCGTTCGCGCCGGGCGGCCTGTCGCTCGACAGCCAGCGCTACGCGATCCGCGCGATTCGCGGGGCGTTCGACTGGCTGGTCGACGTCAAATACCTGGCGGGCAACCCGTGGCGCGCGGTGCGTGATCCGAAACCCGTGCAGCGCGCCACGCGCCTGCAGATCGACCGTGCGTTGCCCGCCGCGCTGTGGGACAAGGTGCGCGCGGGCCTGGACGAGCGCTGCGCACCGCACGACCGCGAGGCGTCGCGTTGGCGCGCGGTGCGCGCGCTGTTGTTGTTGATGGGCGACAGCGGCCTGCGGATTGCCGAAGCCGCCGCGGCGACGCGCGATCAGCTGCAGCAGTTACCGGCCGATGGCGACCTGCCGGCCAGCTGGCAGTTGAACGTGATCGGCAAGGGCCGCAAGGCGCGTGTGACGCCGGTCAGCGACGCGTGCGTGGCGGCGCTCGCCGCGCATTGGCGCGATCGCGGCGACGATTTCGCCGATGGAACGATCCGACGCGCGCTGATCGCGCCGCTCACGGTGCCGCCGACGCCGGCCGCGCGCGCCAAGGCCGCGCGCTTGGCCGCGGGCGATCCGAACGAGATCGGCGGCTACGCGGTGCGGGCCGCACGCGCACTGGTCGCGTGGGCACTGACGGACTTGTGCGAGACGCTGCCGCTGTCCGACGCCGAGCGTCAGCAGCTCGCGCGCACGTCGCCGCACGCGTTGCGTCATACGTTCGGTACCCAGGCGGTGGCGGCCGACGTACCGCTCGACGTGGTGCAGCGCGTGCTCGGTCACGCGTCGCTCGCGACCACCACCGTCTACGTGACGGCCGAGCAGCGGCGCATGCGCACTGAGCTGGGCCGGTATTTCCGTAAGGGGCCAACGGCCGCCACGGTCGACGCCGCGCCCGTGAGTTTGACACCGTCCGAGTGCGGCGAGCGGATTCAGGTTGCCGATACGGCCGCCCCAGCACAGCACGGCGATTCGGCTGACCTGGGTGATTCGTAACGGCCCGCAGGAAGTCCCCTTGGGGGACAACAGCAAATTCGTGCGTGGCCGAAAGCGCGCGATCGAGGATACCGAATACGGATACCCGACGACCACGCCGCAGTGAAAGTGGCGGTCACCGAACACGATCTGCAGGTGCCGTACGAGACGGATGACGAGCTCGACCCGCTCGTCGGCGCGCGGCTTGACGATATCCGTCGAGCGGCCGACGCTCAGCACTGTTTCAGCGAGTCATGCGCGTGCCGGGCGGACAGTGACCGGTTCTGGTCGTAGCGGTCGGGGCAGGGAATCACGCAACAGCAACAACACCGATGCCGATCACGTCCGAAAGCCGGCGGCACTGAGCTCGTCCGGTACGTCGTCGACTACCACGTTCAACACGGAGCTGCTATCCTCAGCATCGGTTCCGATGCCGCTGCTGCCTGAAAACTGCAGCAGAGTCGTGGACGGGGGGTTTAAGTCCCAAGAACGAAGCGAACAACAAGCGCGGAATTAAACAGACAATTGCTGGGTTGTCTTGACGTAATGGACCCTGTCCGTTACGGCGAAGATGTTCGTTCGGGGACCGTGCGGATGGGATACGCGCACCATATCGTCGTCGGGGTTCACAATATCCGGGAGCTGACGGCGTATTTCGGGGAAGCGGTGACGCAGGACGTGATGGGCCAGTTGCGCAGGCGCGCGCAGCAACTGTGTGGCATGTCGATGGTGACAGTGTGTCGCGAACCAGGCTACATCAGGATTGGTCACCATGACCGACCCACGTCTCGCCACGCGGACGGAGCGGTCGACGGCGTGCATCGAGACGTGGGACATCTCGACCAGCTGGTTGCTTCGCTCAGTCAGCCACCCGCGGATTTTTCGTTGCTGACCAGTCTGGCGGTGCTGGCAGCGCGGTGGACGAATCATGCGGACGACGACGGGACGCACGAACCGTGTGCGCTTTACGTTCCCGCTTCGGCCGTCTCGTCGAGTCTCGAACTGGCCAGTGACGTTATGGACGCGATGCACGACGATCGATTACTATTCGCATTTCAGTCTATCTGTGCTGTGCGCGGCGATAGGGTCGAGCTCTACCGGGAGTGCACGGTTCGTGCCCTGTGTCGGCGTTTGCCTGGGGTGCTGTCTCGTGCGAGCTTCATGTCCAGCCTGGCGCGGCTCGGGTGCGCGCGCGAGTTTGACGGATTTGTCGTGCAGCGACTGCTCGACGGCCTCAAGACCCAGCCGCAGCTCAATCTCGGCTACCGGATCGGTGCGCAGAGCGCGACACCCGACGCGGAGTGGGCGTTCATCGTCGAGAAGCTTGTCGCGCATGCCGACGTGGCCTCGCGCCTCGTGATCGAGGTCGATGCGGGTGTGCTCGTGACAGTGGACGACGCCCGATCGTTCGCGAGCCGCCTTCGTCAGCTCGGTGGTCGGTTGGCCATCAGCTACTTCAGTGGGCGGCTTGGCTTGTCCATCCTGAACGGGCACCTCAGTCCAGATATCATCAAGATCGATCCCGTACTGTTGTGGCGGGCGCGTGACTCTCCGCGCGAAGCCTTCCGGTTGGCGAACGTGGTTGCGCTTGCGCAGGATATCGCCGCGAACGTCATTGTCGACGGGGTTGAGGATGATGTACTGCTGGCCACCGTTGCGGCGAGCGGCGCCGTCTGGGCACAAGGTTCGGGATTGGCTGAGCCGGCGCCCCTGCCTTCTGACGGCCCGATCGTGCGCCGATGGGTTGCCCGGAACGCATGATGTCCAGTGCGCAGACCACCACCGTCTACGTGACGACCTGCTCGACAACATTCAGATGACGGCTGGCGATCGGCACTGCGTCAGCGATTCGAGCGCATCCCTGGCAGACAGCGATCGGTGCTGGTCGTAGCGAACTGGGCCGTCAGCATTACCGGTTGCGTTGTGGTCGCCCGTTGCTACACTTGGCGCTCCCATGTCGAGGATCTGACACGATGTCCGCAAACCCGAAGAAAGACCGATCAGCTGGCCGCGCGCCTGGGAGGCGTCCGCTGACACGCGAGCTACTCTTGCCGCTGGGGCCCGCGCGCGCGCGCGCCTTATCACTCGAACACCACTTGGCCTTGGTCGCGTTACGCACCGGGCAGGCGGGTGTCGACGTGATTACGCGGTTGTTCAATGCGATCGGCGCCGCCCGTTTCTTGCACGAAGCCACGCACGGCCGGGTCAGTCCCGAACAGCCGCATTTCGAGCAAGCCTGGCGGGCCTTGTTGGCGTACGCGAACCAGATTAGAGAGGGGCGTCCTGCGGCAATGAATGAGGTCGACCTGAAGTTCCTTGAACAATTAGTATTGCTGCACGATGAACAGATGGCAACCACGCCCGTGCATCAGCTGCTGGACGCCCGGCAACGATTGGGGCGCTGGCTCGATCAAGCCGCGCAATGCGATCGGCCAAGCGATGACCCGGCCGCATCGATTGAAAGGCTTCGGTAAACCGCTTGGGATTCCAGCTCCGCTTTACGTTTAGCGACCCGCGCGAGCGGGGTCACGTGAACCAGTCGCGACCGTTGTCAAACGAAGAAAAGTTGATACGCATTTCCACTAAAGTTGAGAATTTCACGATCAAGCGACGAAAACCGGGTGCGTGAGCCTTATGTGGCAAGAGTTTTCGGTCGATTGAAGTAAACATGAAACTCTTCGGATTGGCGATCGCGGCTAGGATTCACTGCTTTCGCCGGTCACGAGCCGCAACTTTGGGAATCAGAATCAGAATGACGTCCAGCGAAACTGGGCGTCTGGCTATTGCCCCATGTTGCTTGGTTGTGATGCTGTGGTGGGCTCCCATCCTTTCAGTTCCACATTGACACTGCGCCGGCACACCCGCTACATTCACGTCGCGGGGCGGTGGGTCAAGCGAACCCTTGGAACAGTCAGCCGATGTTCCCGGACTACGGGGCTACCCCGTGGATAAAATGGACTCTCCGATGCGTCGCAAGAGCACAGTTGCGCGCTGCGCAAGACAGCTCTCGCATAACCTTGCACGTTGACTCATCGTCCCGCCCCGAGCCCGAATGTATTTATCCCTGCACGACACAACGCGCACGATCGCCGAAGCCATGCTCGCCGGACCGCCCGAACCCCACGGCGTGGCGGCACGCGTGGTTGCAGTACTTGGCGACACGCCACGGTGGGTGCGTGATGTCGTGTTCGAGGCCATCCAGCGCTTCGGTGATCGCTGGCCCGGCGTCGAACTTGACGATCTATCGCGGCTCGTTGCCGCCGCACCAGGATTTATCGAAGCGTGGCAAAGCGACAATCCGCCCGCCATCATCCGCATTGTTCCGCGCCCCATCGAGCAACGGCCGTTGCCACCCCGGCTCGCGGCGCTTGAAGTTCCCCAGTTTCCGACTCCAGGCGATCTCGCCCACTGGCTCGGCCTGAGCGTGCCCGAACTCGAATGGCTCGCCGACCGCTGGAGAGTCACAGCCGGCAGCAGCGAGGCACCGCTGCATCACTACACCTATCGCGTGTTCGACAAGCGCGACGGCGGATGCCGCCTGATCGAAATCCCGAAAGGTCATCTGCGCGAGGCGCAGCGCAGGCTGCTACATGGGCTGCTCGATTACGTGCCGCCGCATGACGCCGCGCATGGGTTCCGCAAAGGGCGCGGCATCGTGTCGTTCGCCGCACCACATGCGGATCGCGACGTGGTGATCCGCTTCGATCTGGCCGACTTCTTCATGTCAATCAATGCAGCAAGGGTACATGCCCTGTTCAGCACGCTCGGATATCCGTTTAAAGTCGCCAGGACGCTGACCGCGCTTTGTACCAATCGCGTGCCGTCCGCGCGGCTGCTTGCGCCCGATCTGTGCAACCGGCTCGACTGGGCCGGTCGCCAGCGCTATCGTAATCGGCATCTGCCGCAGGGTGCGTCAACGTCGCCAGCGCTAGCCAATCTGTGCGCGTTTCGGCTCGACACGCGGCTTGCCGCGCTTGCTCATTCGCTCGACGCGACCTACACGCGCTATGCGGACGATCTTGCGTTCTCGGGCGGCGC
>Ga0157367_1000704_pt1 | contig 15592 bp, 15 predicted proteins | sample AttbisABBM2_FD_113142 | JGI IMG/M metagenome (GOLD analysis project Ga0157367, IMG submission 113142) | Fungus gardens microbial communities from leaf cutter ant in Botucatu, State of São Paulo, Brazil - Atta bisphaerica ABBM2 | ecosystem: Host-associated > Fungi > Mycelium > Unclassified ...
CTTGTCGAGTTCTCTTGTGAATTCCCACATTATACTTCTTCTTTGAGGTTTACTCGTTAGTGAGATCATTGGACATTGTGTCTAGTGGTTGCCACAACAGAAGGATCAAGAGAAGTCTAGATAGGAGTTAGGGTTAGGAGTGACATCAAGGGACAATGGTTTCTCATGGTGTACACATGGTACACACATGGTGATGGAGATTAAAGAGTATGATGTCAGGGCACATGGACATGGTATGGTAGCCTTGAGGTAGAAGCATGGTAAATGAGTAATAGGATATGAGATAGAGGCATAGATATAAGGGCCAGTAGATATTGTTGTAGCATGGACTACCTGTAATTTATATAAATAGAGGAGCAATGCAGCGAGGGCTCCTTGTCGAGTTCTCTTGTAATCCCTACTACTAGATATGTTATGATTCAATGCTCAAAGTGTTAAGCAAAGAATTAACTCTTGTATTGAGTGACACAAGAGAACTTGATAGAGTTCCTAGTACAAAGTAGTCTACCTTATATACTATTACTCATGGTCCATGCTCACTACTGTGCACCCTACCCTAATGACCATGTGTATGACATGAGGCCAACATGTGTTATCCATGTTGTATGACGTCACTTTATTCTAGAACCTTCTACTCCTTTCCCCTATGTCCTGTGATCAGTTTTATGACTATGCCATCAAGTTGTGACTGATGTGACAGCGTGACCAATCAACCCTAACCCAAGTTGTTCTAAAAATAGAAAATAAAAGAAAAATGAAAAGAAAATTAAAATGCAAAAATAAAAATCAAGTCCACTGTCAACGATCTTAACAAGATAGCCTACTGAGAGCTTTGCTGAAGTCAGCATATCACAAGTGCCGTTCTGGCGAGTGGTTGCTACAACAACATGAAGGAGATATAACAATTAGGAAAAGCAATTCAAAACTATTTCTATGAAGATGAAGTCCCATTGAACTTGATAAATTCCCTAGTAGATACCTAAATTGGGGAAACTGTATGTTCAGGCCATTATCATGGTAAATTTATAAGTCACCCTTAAACAATAAGGCATAGAAATAGTCTTGTTGAGATTCTTGGTCCGATGGATTACCATCTTATCTCAATGTATTATCTAATTTTCCAAACCTCATGATCAATAACTAAAGACAATGTATTTGTTATATGTGAAGATGGAAGAGTGTCTTTGTTTGAAATCATTTGCATTAGTCTCAGATGTGAATCGGATGATGGTAGATGTGTATTTAAGGAGATGTGGTATGGATGTTGGTCATTCTTTCCAAGGCTGCTTAAATGTGTAGAAAATTGAAGGAGGAGAGAAGAGGAAGAGATATAAGTTTCTGCTATTTGCTCAACAGTTGTGAAACCCAATAGTTATTCGTCCTGACTCATGTTGCATTGTAAAATGGCTCCACACCATTGTGTCAAGATTGTGGACAGTGGACTTCATTTTTATTTCCTCTTTTCACTTTATTTTATTTTTTCTTTTTCTTTTTCATTTATTTTTCTATTTTTAGAACAACTCGGGTTAGGGTTTATCAGTCATGCTGTCACAAGTTGATGGCCAAGTCACAAGACTGATCATGGGACTTAGAAGAATAGAGTAGAAGGTTCTGGAATAAAGTGACGTTATACAGCATGGACAACACATGCTGGCCTCATGATATACATATGGTCATTAGGGTAGGGTGCACAGTAGTAAGCACGGACCAAGAGTAGTAGTATATAAGGTAGACTACTTTGTACTAGGAACTCTATCAAGTTCTCTTGTGTTACTTAATACAAGAGTTGTCTTATCGCTTAACTCCTTGAGCTTTAAGTCATAACACATTGTGGAAAATTGCACATGAAAGTATACATTTGCAAGAGACATATGGAAGGAAATTATGAAAAATAACTTGATGAGTTGTTACAAATACTGGCATTGAGATCCATTTATGGATGTAAATCCAAAATATCACTGGCAGAGCATTCATTTATCTTTGTCTACATCATTATTGTTTGAAGCGGCTTGGAAAATACTATGTTCTGTTGTAGGTTTTTGGTGCCATCCTTGACAATCTTCCATCAATGATGTGATTGAACATTATAAATGTGTATGTTTGACTCTAGCCAAAAACTATTTTTATTGTGCAAGTGGCATTGACTTGTCAACTGATCATCAACTGACCCATGTTCCACACCCTGTGATCTCAACATGCTTCAGAGTTGAGCAAGGAGGTTGACTGTGAGGACAAATGAGATAGCAGTATATCTCCTACTATCCTTGAGAAACATTTTCACTCTCTTGTCTGTTTTTTCCAGTGTTGACAATTAGAGTCTCAGATGCATTCAAATGGAGAAGTCAACAGACTGGGAAAGTGTTCTATTCTGGATGGGATAGTAATGTCTCATTCACATCACTTAAGAAGGTTATCTTTGAAGAAGGTTTCTCATAAGAAGGGCCTGACAGGCCATCAAAAGCATGCTTCATTATCCCTCTCCCTTTGTGTGTGGAATGTTTTTGGAAGTCAGAGGTCTGGAGGCTAGATACACAGAATCCTGCCAAGTTGCTGTGAGATTAGTAAGCTGACAATTTCCTGTGTTCCACAAGTTGGTCTATTGAAGTTTACTAGAAAAGGATTGATTTATGTTGATGTTTGAGATTGGTTAGTACAAGAAGACAAGTTACATTGTTCAATCAAGACCTGCATGTGGTTTGTGTAGTGGATATGGAATACAGTCTCACACGAACATTGTTAATTTCAGTATCACAGTATAGCTAAGCTACTTTTCTTACTTAATTAATAGGATACAACACAAGGGTACAACACATTCATACTGATGTTTCATGTCCTCAATATGATATAAAATGCACATCTCTAGCTACTTGTGTCACTAGGACTAGGACCAGAAAGAAAGAAACTAATAAGTAAATAAAACAACAGAAGGAGGTGATGATATACCTAGGACTAGAAAGAAAGAACTACAGACTAAATATGAACACTCAAGTATGTGCCTATTTACAGAGTACAGTGATAAGATCCTCTCCTCTAGGTGTTCTTCAGTTGACCTGAACTCCACATTGATGATGTATTCTCACCATACTCCAAATATCATCTTTTTGCCAAGGTCGAGCTACCTGTGTCAGAGAGTGATGATGGCGATATCAAGCACTACTTTTGTGACAAGTTCCATTTTTTTACTTCCACTGATATTGTGTAGCCTTCAGAAGATATCCTTGACATTCTCATGGCAATGGCAGCAGGGCTCTGAATATATACCACCACTCTAGTCAGATTCATCATGGATCAACATGCTGTCAGCCCTCAACAGCAGCTAGAGGATGTTCTCGCATTCTATGCATGGTGGATATAATCAAATGCTAAATCAAATGTCACTGCTGAACTTGATGTATTTTATAAGATGATTATGGATCGCATTTTCCCTGAAGATCATCTCTTTATTGTCCAACAATTGCTCCTGATCCACCACACCATATCTGAGACTGCCTTGCATACACTATCCAACATCCTGGATCTCACTCTAGATGAATTGAAATGCATCTTGTCAAAGCTTCATTCCATTCTCACATTTATACCCAAGGAGAGAGGTTGGGGAAAGCCATTTCCTGGATTTACATGTATCTCCTTCTATCATGCATCCTTCATGGAATTATTGCTTGATCAGACAAGATCAGGGGAATACTGCCTTGAGGATCAGTGTCACTACACTTGTTATGGGATACTTGAATACTAACAATTTTATTTTTCTTTTCTTTTCTTTTTCTTTTGGACAATAAAGAGGCATGTGACACTGTAGTCACATGACAGGTCACATAATGTAATGTCATAGGCCTAGAACATAGAGGAAGGATCTAGAAAGATGATGTCAGGGCACATGTATATAATATGGTAGCCTTGAGTAGGGAATGAAGTGGACATAAGGTTGTAGCATGGACATAAGGGCAGGTGTAATTATTAGTAGCACAGACCATGTGTACTTTGTATATATAGGACTCTAATTTAGCAGAGACTCCTTGTCGAGTTCTCTTGTGATTTTCCCCACTTGATTGTCTACTGAGAGCTTTACTCACTTGTATAGCTATTGGACTTTGTGTCTGGTGGTTGCCACAACAACACTGCTTTGGCTCCCAATGTACTGGGTCTTTTCAAAGATCTGTATGTGATGAATGGGATCTCACAAGGTATGTTATCCATTCCTGATGACATTTCTTGTAGTGAAGATGTTGTGAGAGTTGACTGTAGTATAGCCTTTGTATATTTCCAGATGAAACTTTCTCTTCTCTTGAATATCTGATATTCCAGGATGAGCTATTTTATGATGTCTTGTGCAAATATGTATCTGACTGGTATAAAGGTTCAGGACTGCCATTGGAGGTTATCAGGAAATTTGAGGGTACCCTGGAAGAATTCTAGCTATTCTTCATGGACTGGGTAGGAATGGTATGCAACTTTCTATGTCTGTTTCTATTGGTTGATGTTTTGTTATCTCCATAGTTGCCTAAAGAGAAACAAAGATTAATCAACTTGGAAGAATGGCATCATTTGCAACTAGAGTTACCAGAAGACAATCATACTGATGTTTGTAAGCATATCAAGGTGATCTGGAATTTCATTATATGGTGGGGATGTTGTCACCCTGATGTTCCTGGTATGATAATTTAAGATGGAATGCAGATGATGGCTGATCAATCTTTAGGACATGACTCTTCCCAAACCCCTTCTCTTCAATTAATGTGTGTTTTTGAAAGAGCCAAGTAGGATTCCCATCCTATCAGGTTGCTTGGAAAATGCTTATTACCCATTTTGTAGAAACTTGGCCTTGCAAGCTTGGATGATGTTGGGCTACTGGCCTATTATTCATATGAATAGAAAGCCATGAATAAGGTGGGTCTCAAGCTGTCCATAATGAAGGATATTGGCCTGCATATTCAGGATAACAGACTAACTTGGATGAAGATGATTGAGAGAAATGATCACAGACTTATGAAAGCAGTTTCCTGTCTTGTTGATCAGAGATGTGATGAATATCTGACACTACTGTGGACCCAAGACCGACATCTGTTGAATGCATTTGAGACATCATTTGGCTGGATGTTGATGGCTGAGCTCATTTAAGCTACTAACATATATTATTTAACTGTAGAGAGATTTCTCACCAGAGATCCACTGCTATTGAACCTCAGACACATGGCAGATCACATTATGAGAGAATATCACATGGTTTATGGAAGCATCCTTAGCTAGAGTAATGTGGAGGCATATGCAGACACTGATGAATGGCTACTGGAAGAAGTTGTTTGGAAAAGTGGAGGTGCTTCTTTATGCTACTGATGATCCACACAACTACCACATGCATATCCGACAAATCATTCAAATCAGCTCTAATAGTTGACAGCATCTCAAAAGCTTTCTTAGGCTGCACATCAACCTTGACTTATGTCACATCATAATGCTAACCAAGTTATGGTGCCTCACAAGGATATATGCTAGAGGCATAGGAGACACACTTAGTACACACTGTCCCCCCAATATACCACTACCAAGCAATCATAAAATAACACAGGGCTTAAGAGAACCACTGATATAAGTGATCTCAAACTAGGTTAGCCCATCAACCCACATACACACCACCCTCCCAAAGCAGCCCATGAAGCCCACCCTTTCAGTTACCCCCAAGGATAAAAGACGCAGAAGCTGGGCATCAGACACAGACAGGTATAATTCCGACACAGCTGATGGGGATGTCAGCAAACAGGAACATGTTAGACCCAACCCTGACATGTTCGAGAGTTCCCTTACCATACATACATGCTCCCACAACACTCAGAGCAATCCACAAGGAAACTCTGGACACACAGAAACACATGGCATCCTAAAAACTAAAATCTTGGAACACTTACAAGATGCCCTCATGATGACCAAAAAATTGTTTACACTAACAGGCCAAAATTTTGCCGTGGACGATCATATTCCAGTTCTTGCAGCTAATCTATATAAGACTATAACAGGCCATCAGAACCCTACTATCTCATACCTAGACTCCCTGATCTCAGAAGCCCTAAAATCCCTCACTGAAGAGGTCAAATAAATAGCGTTGACTAACAACAACCACCCTGCAACTAACCCCCAGATCCATATCTGAGTGCAGGCATCCACAATCTAGAAAATACCTATGCTAAGTCCTATGCTGATGCCGCTACAAGCCAAAAGACTAGCCTACCCATGATCACTAACCTCTGGCCCAAAGTTCCAACCAACCCAAGCAAGGCCCACCATCCAATGTGTTTAGCCATTGTCTTTGACTCTACTCCACCCCCTGACTCCAGAAGAGACAAAGCAACTACAGTCCAGGACATCAACACATTCCTCACCTTCAAAGGCACTCTGTCTGATCTCAAAATCACAGCAATCAAATGGAATACCCAGGGAAACTGTATTGAATTCACTAGAACTGACCAGACTGCTGCTACAGTCCTTCTCTTTGCCTCTGAACTTCCAAATGTCATAGCCTCAGGCCACAATGGACAAGTTAGGAAAGACAAGAAGTGGTTCAAGATAGAAATCTGGAATGTCAGAATGGGCACATGTGACTACAATAGCTTAGACATATATACTCCATAGACAATATACCAACATCTCCGTGAAGTGAACTCTGAAAATACAGCCCTCAATGTAGTTATGCTACCCCAGTGGGTCCGACCAGAAAATGAACTAACTAACCAACCCTACTCCTCTGTTGTCTTCACAGTAGACTCCTTTGACCAACATGCCCACTTTCTCAGAACAGCTAAAACTATGGCAGTATTTGGCAGACTAGCAACCACTCACAAATGAACAGACAGACCACCTATCATCCAATGCTACTGCTGTTGGTGCCTTGACCACTGTACCACAACCTACCAACAACCCCCTCAATACAGAATCTGTGGTGAAGAACATAAGGAGTCACATCATTACAACCCTTTAGCTCTTACCACAGATGATGCAGAAATGCAAGTCAACCAGGATGAAAGAGCCAACCAGCTTACAAATCCATCATGCATAAACTGCAAACATGTGGGCCTTGAGGCCATGGACCATCTAGCAAACCGGACATGCTGTTCAGAATGTCTCTAACATATAGGCAACCTATGAAACAAAACAAAGTCAAGATCTAAGCCTATGAGTACCAAACTGTGACCTGGGAATAACTCAGCCCCTGTTCCAACATCTTCCAACAATATCAACCAATATAGACCACTGGTGAATACCACCCCCTCAATTGAGAATATCCTCCATAGTATCCAGCAAAGACATCTGAATAGGATAACTGAAGAGACTATCCAACAAGCACTTGTAGACATACAAAAAACCCTTTCTAAATGAATAGTATGCCCATCACATCCTCCATCTCACTGTCACTAACCATCAAAATAATTCAACTTAATTGTAACAAGAAAGGAAGTACCATCCATGGTCTCCTCAATACATACTTTAATGATGCTGACCTTCTCCTTCTCCAGAAACCATGGTGGGCCCAAATCTCACCCAATGGCACTAAAGGACTAGTGGGTCACAAAGCATGGACCCAATCCTACCCACTACAACACAAAGTACAGATGACCTTCCACCATGTATTACAGCCTACTTCTGACCTCATCCTGGTATAGAGGTGGTGCTCTGCTCAGATCTCATTCAAGATTGGGACATTCAAATCTTAAACATAATCCACTAAGGTAATCCAACCACCACTATCATAAACCTATATAACAACCACAAATGACATGATGAATGTGCCACTGCCCTCCTCCGTACCATTCCTTTGTCCCATAACCAACCAATAATTATCACAGGCAACTGGAACATACACTACCATCTATGGTTCTCCTCTCCAAATGTCAACTCCAGTAGGGAAACAGACTGCATGGTGGACTGGCTCACAATTTATGGCTATCTACTTTCAAACATTACTGGCTAACATACCTACATTCCCTACACTTCTTAAGGAACTCTCTCAGTCCTCGATCTTATCTTTGCAAATAGTCCAGCTATCCAATACACAATCCCTTCCAATTGGACAATCAAACCAGAGTTTGTCTTTGACTCTGACCATCTAGCCATACAGTGGTCCCTATTCAATAATGTGACCTCTATCAGCAACTGCTGCGGAAACAGGTATAATATGAAGAATACCGACAAAAATGCATGGTCTTCAGCTTTTGTGGAAATCCTGGAACACCTCCAAGGGCCTCTGAATATGCTAATGGACACCAATAATCCTATTTCCATTACTGACCTCAAAAACACAGTGTCAGCTCTCTTAACAGCAATAATATATACTGATGAGCAAGTGGCAAAGAAGTGCAAACCCAGCCCAACAGCCAAACCATAGTGGAATAAGACCCTCATAGAAATAGCTGCCTACATATGACAACTTTGAGAGCTCCAATGCAAACACCTTAAAATACATGGTTTCTAAGACCTAGACCTGGACAGAGATATAAAACAAACACGCAACCTTTTCAAGAGACAAGTTCAATATGCAAAGGGAATGTAGGCCAACAAAACCCTAGAAAAAGCAGCAGCAAACAAGGTATGGAAGCTCTGCTAATAGACAACAGGATATAGAAACTATCTTATTCTAGCAATATCAAGAGGACTAGGATAGTCTTCTGCTATTATATACAAAGAAAAGTGTGAAATTCTCAGAGCAACCCTCTATCAAGAACCTCCCCCTCTTCCTATCCCCATTAAAGCTGACCTATTATGTAGACAAGATAATGAAATCCCCTTTGAAGAAGTCACTTACACAGAGGTTCAGGAAGCTCTCTCTTCATCAAGCTCAAACACAGCTGCTGGCACCAGCCAGATTAACTATACCATGCTCAAATGGGCCTAGTCACATGTGGGAAATAAGATAACCATGCTCATCTGTCAGTGCCTTGCTAATGGATACCATCCTCTACAATGGCAAAGGGTGATTGTAATAGCACTTAAGAAGCCCAACAAACCTGACTATACCCAATCTAGAGCATACTGCCTCATCATACTCCTTGAGTATATGGGCAAGCTACTTGAGAAAGTAGTAGCCTGCAGACTGACTTATCTTACAGGCTGATACAACCTTATCTCAGGTTCCCAATTTGGAGGTAGAGCTAACTCCTTCACTTCATATACTATTCTTACCTTTGTGCATGATATTCACAACTTATGGAACCATGGCCTGGTTACTTATGTACTAATCTTCAATATCAAAGGTTATTTTGACTTTGTCAACCATGAACATCTTCTCAACAAGATGAAAAAATGCCATATTCCCCTCAAACTAGTAAAGTGGACAGCAAACTTCCTCTCTGACTGAGAGGCAACAATATGCCTTGATAGTACCCAAGAAGAAATGAAACCAGTTAAAAATGGTATTCCACAAGGATTTCCTATCTCCCTTATCCTCACCTTCTTTTACTTAGCAGGCCTACTTGACATTTTTGAAACATTAACCAATCCTATCAAGATTCCAGAAAACCATGCTTGTAACTACCCTACTCATGTCTCCATTCTTATGTATGTAGATGATGGAAAGCTCACTGTCTCCTCTCAGTCATTAGACACCAACAACTATATACTTGCTAAGGCCTATCAATTGGTAGACCAATGGCTATACTCAGCTGGACTCTCCCTGGATAAGGATAAAAGAGAACTGATGCACTATACTTGGAGAAAAAGAGACAAAACATCATCTCACATCAACCTCACCAACAGTGATGGCATTACCTCCACAATATTAGTAGCCTCAACAAACCGCTGGCTAGGAGTCTACTTTGACTGCAAACTTCTCTACAACTACCATGTTACCAAAATAGTAGTAAAGACTGAGAACGCTGTTGCATGCATTTCAATGCTAGCAAATACTGTTTGGGGCTTATTACACTACCACCTCTGCCTACACTACCATATATGCATTCTCTCTATTATCACCTATGCTAGTGCTGCCTGGTGGACAGACAAACAGAAACATATTCAAATACTGAACAAAGTCCAAAATAGAGTACTCTATCTAATATGTCTCATGCACTAGAACTAAAAGCATCTATTCCCCCTCTCAGCCTATATCTAGACTCTCTTACTAGACATACTACCATCCACTTCAACAAACTTAGTACTAATAATCCTATCCTCTAACAACTATCAGATAACTGGCACGATGGACAGAGCTCCTCAAATCCTTCTCCTCTCTCTACTAAACACGACTGCAGGTCCAAACTAACACAACTACAAAAAATAGCCACATTCACCTCTCCAGCCCATGAACACATTTTCCCCTTTCTTCTCCCTCCATAGTGAAAAACATAGTTGGACTATGGAAAATGCTTTACAATTCACCAATCTACTACCAATAAAGACAAAGTAGTGGCTCGTCACAACAGTTTTGTCAACCAAGCACAATACTACCCAGAAACACTTCTTACCTACTTGGATGGCTCCCAAATATTCTTTCTCAACTGATTCCACTGAGTTGGATCAGCAGTAGTAGGATACCATCAGGGAAGAGAAGTCTTCCACTGAAAACTTGGACTTGGGGGCTTAGCTGAAGTTTACAATGCAGAGCTTGCAGGACTTGTAACTGGACTATCAGAATCTATTTCTTTTGTATATAAACAACCTGAAGTCTACCACATTCAATTATATGCTGACAACATCTCAGCCATATCTATAGCCTCTAATCCCAAGCCCCAACAAGGCCAGCTTATGGCATACATCTTCTACCAAAAGGCTCTCAGATGGCTTGACTCCTCACCACACTACCATCTCTCTATCTCCTGGTTTCCTGGCCATACTAAAATCAGAGGAAATGAAAAAGCTGATAAATTAGTGAAAGAAGCTGCAAAAATTCAGAGCTAATTTAATACTACAACCACTTCAGCAAGCTGTCGAGCATGTGAATATATGCTTACCAAATGGAAATGGATATGGAGAAATCAACCTCAAAATGGATGATATAGCCCTGCAAACCACATTCCCTCATATCTTCAACCCATCCCCCATTTTAAAGCCTTGCATAACCAAAGAGAAATCTTTGGCCACCTTGTGCAATGTAGAGCAGATCATGTCAAGATCGTTGAGAGTGGACTTCATTTTTTATTCTCTCTTTTCACTTTATTTTATTTTATTTTTTCTTCTTTTTCTTTTCTTTTCTATTTTTAGAATAACTTGGGTTAGGGCTTATCAGTCACGCAGTCACATCAGTCACAAGTTGATGGCATAGTCACAAGACTGATCATGGGACTTGGAAGAATGGAGTAGAAGGTTCTGGAATAAAGTGATGTCATATAGCATGAACAACACATGTTGGCCTTATGTTATATACATGGTCATTAGGGTAGGGTGCACAGTAGTGAGCACAGACCATGAGTAGTAGTATATAAGGTAGACTACTTTGTACTAGGAACTCTATCAAGTTCTCTTGTGTTACTTAATACAAGAGTTGTTTTATCGCTTAACACCTTGAGCCTTAAGTCATAACAGGTCATGGCTACTTTGGAGACTACTACCGATCTGCAGTTCCTTCAGAAAGCATATCCTGCCCTTGTGGAGAAGAAATACAAACATGGAAACACATTATCAACACATGCTCCCAATATGAGAACCACTGCCAAATTCTCCACAATGTTTCAAGCTCTGTATATATGCCAGATGTCCTTAGAACAAAACAAGGCATAACCCTCCTAAGAAAATTCCTCGAGAAAACAGGTGCATTCATCAAGAATAGAACAGGTCTATCCAAGTGGAAGCCACCCACTATTAAAGACCCCCTAGTTACTAACACAATATCCTGAGGATGACTAAGAATAGCCTTGGAACCAACACATCATGTCAAGCCACAATCTCCACTCCTCCACTATGTCTTTATACTTTTTCTCATATTTCCCTTCTAGCTTATGTCTATTATTTGCTACCATTGGCCTGTGCTCACTCTCACAGCCAACATTACTAACCTGACTTGCTCTAACACTCTCCTCAATCAGACATCTTCACATCTTACCTCTGAACTATTATTGGATTTTATTTTATAAATGTAGATACCACCCTGCTAAGGGAGCATAATTACTTCAAATGCTCACTGTGTCTTAGCACTAGTTTGCTTGTTACAGTATAGAAAATAGGAATAAACAACAACAACAACACAAAATCATGTGATAAGAAGACTGCAAGCACAATGCAAGCTTAGCATGTTATTCTTTTTCTCTCATACTCAACATGTAGACAATTTTTTCACAACTATCACTCATCAGCTCACTATGGGAATTGACAAGTACAGAAAGACACTAGATCTAAAAATACAGCACAATTATACCCTGCCTAGTAAAGGGCTTGATGCCCAGTTTTGTAAGCTTATCATTAAACCATTCCTAGAACTTGTGGGATGAAATGTGAGTGTGCAAGACAAGACTGTGATTATCAATGGCCTGAATGAATACAATGGGGATACAGCATAGCTCAAGATCATGAAGCTTGTGGCCAAGTTAGTAATTGACCATGGTGATAAAATTCCTCTCCTCTGGGCATTTTTCAGTTAACCTGAACTCCATACTGATCAAGAATTCTCATCATACTCCAGATCTCATTTTTTCTCCAAGATCGAGCTGCCCATGTTAGAGAGCAATGATGGCAATATCATGCGCTACTTTCATGACAAGCTCCATCTTCTTTCCTCTACCAACACTATGTGGCTCTCGGAAGATACTCTCAACATCCTTGTTGCAATAGCAGCAGGGCTCTGGGTATATGCTGCCACCATTGTTAGATTCATCATAGATCAAGGTTTCCCTCCACAACAGTTAGACTGTGTCCTTGAATTTCACTTACAGCGGATGCAATTAGACACCAAATCAAGTGTCACTGCTGAACTTGATGCATTCTATGGGATAATTATTACTCATATTTCCTTCAAGCATCTCCCCATTACTCAACAATCACTCCTTATCCACCATATCACATCTGAGGTTACATTGCACATGCTATACAATGTTCAGGGCCTTGCTCTAGAGGATTTAAAACACACCTTGTTCAAGCTCTATTCTGTTCTCATAATTTACTAGAGGAGATATTCTTGGGCAAGCCATTTCCTGGATCTGTGCACATCTCTTTCTATCATGAATCCTTCATGGAGTTCTTGCTCGAACAGAGAAGATTGGGAAACTACTGGCTTAAGGATCACCCTGCTTTAGCCACCAAAGTACTGTGTACTTTCAAAGATCTGTATGTAATGAATGGGGTCTCATGAGGTATGTTATCTATTCCCCAGCAACATTTTTTGCTGTGAATGTAATTAATCGATAAGAGAATTCTAAATCTACAGGGATTACTTCCTGTATTTTCAGATGAAAATTTCCTTCCTAGCAAATGCCTGATGTTCCAGGGCAAGCTCTTTTACAGTGTTCTGTGCAAATATGCATCCAATTGGTACAAAGGTTTGAGACTGCCATTGGAGATTATTAGAGGATTTGAGAGTACCCTGAAAGAATTCCAGCCATTCTTTGTAGACTGGGTAGAAATAGTATGCAACTTGTTTTGGTGTCTGTTCTTATTTGCTGACATCTTGTTGCCTCCATAGTTGCCTAAGGAGAAGAAGCAATTACTGTACTTAGAGAAAAGGCGCCATTGGTGATGTGAGTTATTAGAAGACATTTATACCAATTCTCATAGGCATATCAAGTCAATGTGGGATTTCATTATGTGCTATAGATGTTTTTGCCCTGATGTCCCTGGTGTAACAATTCAATATAGAATGCTGATAAGAGCTGAGAAATTTCACTTTCTTCCCAAACTCCTTCCCTTCGAATAAGGTGTGTTTCTGAAAGGATAGAGGTATGATTCTCACTCTATCAGGATGTTTAGAAACTACTCTTCATTGCCCAATTAATAGAAACTTGACTTTGCAAACATTGGGCTACTGGCCTATTGTTCCTATGAATAGAAAGATATGGATGAGATGAGTCTCAAGCTAACCATGTGCAGAGGATGAGTGATACCAACCTGTGTATTCAGGCTGAGTGATCATATTTGGTGAAGTTGATTGAGGGAGATGATCACAGACCCATGAAAGCAGCTTGCCATCTTGTTGATCAGAGATACGATGGACATACACAAAGCTGACATCTGTTGGAGACATTTGGGTTGTCTCTGGGGATAGGCTTGACATTGATGGCTGAGTGCATTCAAGCTACAAAAGCATATTATTCGACTGTAGAGGTACCAGCAATCTACTGCTATGGAACCTCAAATGCGTCATTATGAAAAAACATGACATATGCATCCTTCTCCTGAAGAATTCAGAGGTATGTGCAGACACTCTGATGAATGGCCACTGGGAGGAGTTGTTTGGGAAAGTGGAAGAGCTTCTTCATGCCACTGATGATCCAGACAACTACCACATGCTCATCAAATCAATGATTTGATACAGTTCTGATGGTCACTAGTGTTATGAACTAAAGTTCTTAGGTTTAAACAATAGAACAACTCTTGTATTGAGTAACACAAGAGAACTCAATAAAGATCCCTTTACAAACTAATCTACTATATATACTACTAACCATGGTCCATGCTCACTACTGTGCACCCTACCCTAAATGACCATGTGTTATCCATGTTGCATGATGTCATTTGTTCTAAAACCTTCTACTCTGTTCTTCCAAGTCTTGTGATCAATGTTGTGACCACACCATCAGATTGTAACTGATGTAACAGTGTGACAAATCACTTCTAACCCTAACCCTAGTTGTTCTAAAAATAGAAAGTAGAAAAATAAAAAGGAAAATAAAAAGAAAAGAAAAATTAAACTGAAAAATGAAGTCCACTTTCAACGATCTTGACAACTAGTGATAACAGCTTTTATGGGCTATATGTAAGAGAGCATGTACAGGGCATGATCAAGGCAATGTCAACATCTGGTGTGAGTAGCTATGCATCAACCCTTGTTGACATATGAGCTAATAAATTCTTGTTGAATTATTGAAGAAGCATTTGACCAAGTCTTGAGGGATCATTCTGATTTGCGTGATGCCGTCCAAGCCCAAGTAAGTGTCTTGTGTCAGTCAGTCAAGTGATTCAAGTGATTCATGCTCAAGGATGGCAAGTGTAATATCACATATTATACCATAACTAATCTGGCCAATAACCAGATGACAAGGGGCCAGTCTTCAAGCCCAGGCATTCTCAATGGTGGATTGTGAAAGTGCATTCTATATTTTTTCTGGCTGTCCAAACCTGGTAATAGACCTGCAGATAGATGTTGTTGTCAGTATATTTGAAAATAGAGCACTACTGTATGGCATGCTGCATTTGTTGCGAGCACAGTATATGTGAGTGTGGTAGATAGGCAACAACTGGTACACACTGGCTTGCTGCTGAGATACATGCTGGAAAGCATCCATGCACTCTTCCAGTCATATTTATAAATCAATAAGTCACTTAGTGTCTGACAGCCTTGATGTCAAGATCGTTGACGGTGGACTTTATTTTATTTTCTCTTCTTATTTTATTTTACTTTACTTTACTTTTTCTTTTTTCTTTTTCTATTTTTAGAACAACTCGGGTTAGGGTTGATCAGTCA
>Ga0157367_1000708_pt1 | contig 15541 bp, 11 predicted proteins | sample AttbisABBM2_FD_113142 | JGI IMG/M metagenome (GOLD analysis project Ga0157367, IMG submission 113142) | Fungus gardens microbial communities from leaf cutter ant in Botucatu, State of São Paulo, Brazil - Atta bisphaerica ABBM2 | ecosystem: Host-associated > Fungi > Mycelium > Unclassified ...
TCGAGCCAGCCGACGAAGCGCGTCGCGCGGCCGGACGCCGCGCGCTCGGGGCCCGCATGCAGCACGCCGGACCACGCGGCGCCGCGACGGATCAGCGCGAGCATCAGCGGCGTGCCGACGAGCGCGATCGCGACGCCGGTCGACAGCGTCGCGTCGAGGCCCGACGCGAGCACCGCGCTGTCGGTCACGAGCACCAGCGCGCCGCCCGCCAGCGCGGACAGCGGCACCAGCGCGGCGAGCCGCGCGGCGCGCGCGCCGCGGATCTGGCGCAGCAGGTTCGGCGCGACCAGGCCGACATACGACAGCGGCCCCGCGATGCTGACCGCGACGGCCGTGAACGCCACCGCGACGACCGTCGCGGCGAGCCGCGCCGCATCGACGCGCACGCCGGCCGCGGCCGCCGCGTCGTCGCCGAGCGCGAGCGGATCGAGCGGCCGGATCACGAACGGCAGCGCGGCGAGCGGCAGCACGAGCCAGCTCGCCGCGAGCTTCAGGCCGGTCGCGCCCGGTTGATAGAGGCTGCCGTTCGCCCACAGCGCGGCGCCCGCGATGTTCTGCTCGAACAGCGCGAGCAGCAGCGTCGACAGCGCGGCGAACAGCAGCATGCAGACGCTGCCCGCGAGCACGAGCCGCAGCGGCGTTGCACGCCAGCCGCCCGCCGCGAGCATCGCGCACGCGGCGGCGGCCAGGCCGCAGGCGAACAGGAGCGGCACCGACGGCACGCCCGTGAGCGCCGGCACGATCATCGCCGCGAGCAGGCCGAGCTGCGCGCCGCCCGTCACGCCGAGCAGGTCGGGCGACGCGAGCGGATTGCGCGTCGCCGACTGGAACAGCGCGCCGGCGATGCCGAGGCAGCCGCCCGCGACGAGCGCGGCCGCGATGCGCGGCAGGTTCAGGTCGAACAGGAACACCCGCGCGAGCGCGTCGGCGTCGCTGCCGGGCGCGGCGCCCCACCACGCGCGCAGCTCGGGCGCGGCGCGCAGCGCGGCGACGCATGCGATCAGCAGCAGCATGCCGATTGCCAGCGCGCCGGCACGGCTCGGCTGCGCGGCCTTGCCGCCGACGGAAGCAGCCGGGCGCTTGCGCATCGCGAACGTCGTCATACGGCGAGCTTCCGGTCGAAGGCCTCGGCAGACTGCGCCGCAGCGGCGGCGGACGGCCCGTACGCCGGCACGCACATCGGCGCGCCCGTCTGCGGATGCGCGAGCTTCAGCATGTCGACGCCGAACGCCGCGCGCAGGCGTGCCGGGTCGAGCATCGCGTCGGGCGCGCCCTGCGCGACCACGCGGCCCGCGCGCATCAGCACGATCTCGTCGCTGTATGCGGCGGCCTGGTTCAGGTCGTGCAGCACCCACACGATGGTGAGCCCGCGCGCGCGATTCAGCTGGCGCAGCGCGTCGAGGATGTCGAGCTGGTGATGGATGTCGAGATAGGTGGTCGGCTCGTCGAGCAGCACGATCGGCGCCTGCTGCGCGAGCGCCATCGCGATCCACGCGCGCTGCCGCTCGCCGCCGGACAGCGCGCCGACGTCGCGGCCCGCGTCGCCGGCGAGCCCGCTCGTCTCGAGCGCCTCGTCGATCGCAAGGTGATCCGCGCGCGACAGCCCGCGCAGGAAGCCGCCGTACGCATAGCGCCCGTATGCGACGAGCTCGCGCACGGTCAGGCCGGACGGAATCTGGTTGAACTGCGCGAGCATCGTCAGCTCGCGTGCAAGCGCGCGGCGCTTGAACGACGCGAGCGGCTTGCCGTTGACTTCGACGTGGCCGGCCAGCGCCGGCTGCAGGCCCGCGAGCGTGCGCAGCAGCGTGCTTTTTCCGCAGCCGTTCGGGCCGCACAGCGCGGTTACGCGGCCGGCCGTGATCGACAGGTCCAGACCGTCGATCACGACATGGTCGCGATAACCCACCGTCAGCCCCCGCGCGGCAAGCGCGGCGGTACTACGCGTCATCAATCCTCCGTTCGGTCTCGCTGGACCGTATGGCTCTGCGCCATCGCGACGACGACCTTGCGCGGCCCCTCGAACGGGTCGCGCGCGTGCGCCGTCAGCATGTTGTCGAGCATCAGCACGTCGCCGGTGCGCCACGGAAACACGATGCGCTGCCGGTCGAGCACCGCGCGGATCTCGGCGAGCGCATCGGCCTCGAGCGGCGCGCCGTCGCCGTAGTAGACGTTGCGCGGCACGTTGTCGAGCCCGACCGCGTCGACGAGCGCTTCCTGCATGTCGTCGTCGAGCGCGGACAGGTGGAACAGGTTCGCCTGGTTGAACCACACGCGCTCGCCCGTGCGCGGATGCCGCGCGACCGCCTGGCAGCGCTCGCGGGTGCGCAACAGCAGCTCGCCGTCGTCGTCGGTGCGCCACGTGCATTCGATGCCGCGCGCCGCGCACATCCGCTCGACTTCGCGCGGATCGTCGGTGCCGAACGACTGCTGCCACGGCAGGTCGAGCCCCTGCCCGAAATTGCGCACGTACAGCAGCTCGCGCTGCGCGAAGCGCGCGACGAGCGCCGGGTCGAGCGCGCGATACACCGCGCGGCTGTCGGCGATCGGCGTCGCGCCGCCCTTCGGGGCCGCGAGCGCGCAGTGGAACCAGATCCGCATCGGCCATTCGCGCGTGTACGACTGCTCGTTGTGCAGCGGAATCGCGCGGTGCGGCGGGTATTCGGTCGACGTGTACACCGCGCCCTCGACCTGGCTGCGCGGCGTCGACGCGTATTCATAGCCGATCAGCGGATCGCCGAACGACGCCGCGAACTGCTGGAACGCGTCGATCGACGGCACGTGAAAGCCCGTGAACAGCACGCCGCCCGCGCGTTCGAGCGTGTCGGCCGCGATCTCGCGCGCGAGCGGCGCGACTTCGTCGATCGACATCCCGTCGCCGCTTCTCGGCGACACGACGGTGGGCAGCCCCGGCTCGATCCGCAGGTCGTCGAGCGTCGGCAACGTAAGCTGGGTCATGCAGCATCCTCGTCAGGTGGGCGCGGCTCACGCCGCGCGGTGCGCGGCATCGCCGTCCATCGCGCGGCGCAGGCTCGCGGGCCGCATGTCGGTCCAGACCGTCTCGATGTGCGCGAGGCAGTCGGCCTTCGGGCCGCTCACGCCCACTTCGCGCCAGCCGGCCGGCACGGGCCGGAACGTCGGCCAGATCGAATACTGTTCTTCGTCGTTGATGACGACCGTGTAGACGAGGTCGTCGGTGTCGGCGGAAGGCGTCGTCGCTTGCGTCATGATCGGAAATCGCTGGAGGCGGTTGAGGGAAACGGAGCGGAACGCCCGCTCCTGTCGAATAGACGAATGGCCGGCGCGCTTTTTTACCGGCGCCGCGCACGGCCGCCGAAAAACGCCGGGCACGCGACGCCGCGCTGGCAGGCGTCGAGGCATTCGGCGCAGTGGCGCTCCGCGTCGCGAATCATGAAATGCACGAGGGTCTGCGACACGTTCAGCGCACGCGCCGCGCTCTGCAGCGTTTCCTCGCGCAGCCGCACCATCTCGAACGCCGCGCGGCTGCGCTCGGGCAGGTCGTCGAGCGCGGCGCACACGCGGCGCAGCGTGTCGCGCGTCATCAGCGCCGCTTCGGGCGTGGGCTCGGGCGACGGCACGTCGAGGCCGTCGTCCTCTTCCGCGTGATAGACGTTCTCCAGGCTCTGGCGGCGGCACGCGTCGATCGACGCGTTGCGCACCATCCGCGTCACGTACGCGACCGGCTGGCGCACCGCATCCTGGTTCGGGAATTCGACGAGCTTGACGAACACGTCGTGCACGACGTCCTCGGCCCGGCTCACGCAGCCGACGAAGCTGCGCGCGAGGTTGACGAGCATCGCGCGGTGCGCGATCAGCACGTCGAGCAGCGCGCCCTGCGCACGCGGCGCGGCACTGCGGCGCGTGCGCGGCGCGGGGCTGCGCGGCTGGTCGAGATGACCGCCGAGGAACAGGTTCGCCGCCGCCGGGGCCGGTCGTTCGAGCACTTCCGCCATCGCCATCGCTTCGCTCCGTCCAATTCAGAGATAGCGCAATGTAGCGTAAACGCGAATCATTCTCAATTTTGTTCGTAAATAACCCTCCGGAATAGTGGGATTTGTATGAATAATGATTCCGGCGGAATTGGACGAGAACGACGCGTCAGGTTTCGAGGTGCCGGGGGGCCGGCGCCTCGTTACACCGCATCACCGGCCGGATGCCCGGCGGCCCGCGCGGGTCGCGCTATCGTGCAGCCGGCAGCAGCGTCGGGCATTGCGCGAGGCGCGCCGGGTCGACGGGCATGCGACAGACGCCGCGTCGCACCGCCACATTCTGCTTCGCCGCCAGCGTGCGCGGCGCCGCCTTCGGCTGAATCGCCCGTGCCCGCAAAGCGTCCGCGCCCGGGCTTGCCGGCGGCAGCGCGCGCAGCGTCGCCGTATCGATATGAACTTGCCAGAATTGCGGCGTCCCGTCGGGGTCGTCTTCGCGATAGCCCTGCCCCGTGATGGTCTGTCCGTCGGGGCTGACGCCGATCACGCCGCCCAGGTTCAGCGTGCCGACCGACAGGCCGGCCGCTTCGAGCAGTGCGACGAGGCTGCGCATGCCGCTTTGCGGTGTCCAGACGAAGACACGCGACACGCCGCTCCGGGTGTTGTTCGATACGCCGACCACGACCCGCCCGTCCGTGCTGAGCGACGACGCATAGCTGCTGTCGTCGCCTTCGAGAAAACCGAGCCGCTGGATGCTGTCGCCGCCGTTCGTCCACAGCACGGCTTCCGAATCGAGCCGTTGTCCGTCCGGCGTGGCCATCAGGGTGCCGAGCCTGCCGGCGATCGTCCGGCCGTCTTCGGACACGCCCCGTGCCATGTCCATTCTGGCGTCGCCCTCATTGCGCGTCGGCAACAGCCGCTCGCCGGATTTTTCGGTCCAGAGCAGTGCACGCATGCCGTATACGCCGTCGACATTGCCGGCGAACCCGGTTGCCGCATTGCCGGACGGCGTCATCGTCAGCAGCTGGACGAGATAATCGCCTCCGAGCGGCAATTCGCGGAAGCCGGTGCGTTGGTCCCAAAGGAACCGTGCGTTCCGGCCGCCGGTCGCAACGAAGCTGCCCGACATTCTGGAGCCGTCGCGATTCGCGACTTCGACCGAACTCCCCCAGCCTGCCGAACGCGGAACGATTTCCTGTGCGCGACCGTCGCCGGGCCACCGCACCGCCCACCGATCGAGGTTGCTGCTGTCCGCCTGGCGCGCGCTGATCGAGCCGCCGATCACCCGGCCATCGGCCGACACCGTCTGTGCCAGCACGTCGTACACGTTCGCCGGCGCGGCCAGCCTCTGCCAGCCCGTCGCGGCCGACCACGAGAAGGCCATCGAACCGCCGGGCTGCGCTTCGCTCCAGTAGCCGCCGATGATCGTCTTGCCGTCCGCGCTGACGGCATGGCCGTTGTATCGCACATCGCGCGGCCCGCCCAGATCGCCGAGCACGGTCAACGAATAGCCGCCTGCCGATACCGCTTGCGCGTGAACCGCGCTCGTCGCCGACACGGCCAGCACGGCCGCGACAATACTGCTTTTCATTTGCATCTCCCCCTCCTCCTCACGTCGTCAATGGAATTCGGTGCGCTCAATACAGGAAAATCCGGATCGTCGCCGACGCGTTGAACGGCCCGATCTTCGGTGGTCCGAACGACTTCAGCACCGCGTCGAGCATCACGGTCTGGTTCGCGACGTTGGCCGGAAACTGCGTGAGCGTGAACTGCTTGTTGAAGTCGATCGCCTTGCCCTGGCTGTCCTCGAGGCCGATGCCGAAGTTGCTGTCCTGCGCCGGTACCAGCAGGCCGTTCTGCACGGTGCCCTTGGTCGCCTCGAAATAGCCGTCGACGCGAATCGGGATGCTGCATTGCTTGGTCAGCGACAGCGAGAACCGCTTGCGCGGCACGGCCGGCAGGAAGCCGTTGCCGGACATCTGCACCTGGCCGAAATTGACGATGCCGGGCTCGGGCGTCACCAGCACGTCGACGAGGCACGGCGTCGGCTTCAGGCGCGACAGCCCGCTCAGCCGGTACCGAAAACTCGATCGGAACGCGTTGAGGCCGCCCTCGCCGTCGAACTGGAAGACCGCGTAGATATCGCTCGGCGGCTGTACCCACCGGCCCTTCTTGCGCACCACCACCTGATAGGTGATGCTGAGCGGCGCGTTCTGGCAGCGCCCCCGGTCGAAGTCCCATTGCGAACACGCGCGCACGACGGTGTCGGTTTCCACGCGTGCGCTCGGCCCGCTGCCCAGGCCGAAATAGTCCCGGCCGCCGTAGCGAATGCCGATCTCGAGCCCCCATGCGGCGGGAACCTGCGAATCCGGGTTCGCGTAGAAGTAGACCCGCTCGGCATATTTCAACGCGGCCCCGCCGTAGTCCTTGTAGCAGTACCCCGTCGTCGTGCGCGGCGGCGACACCCAGATCACGTACCCGTCCGGCGCATCCGTCGGATACGACGCCACGCCGCCGATCGGCTCGGTGAGCGAATCCGCGCCGCTGCCGGTCAGGCAGCGCAGCGCCCACGCCGGCTGCGCCGCCACGATCAGCATCGCGAGCACGCCCCAGCGCAGCCACGCCGCGAGCGGCGACACGCGTCGTCGCGCGCGCCCGCTCATCGCTTCACGCTCTTGCACACACCCGCATCGCACGCATACTCGACCGCCACCTGGCCGCCGTAATCGTCGACGTGCGTGACGAACAGCGTCGCGGGCGCCGCGCCCTTGAACGGCACGTCCGCCGTGCTCATCGGGCTCACCATCACCGGGTCGAGCGGCACCGGCGCCTTCTGCGCGCCCGCCTTGAGGTCGACCACCGTCACGTGGAACGGCGTCGGGTTGTCGAACACGAGCTTGTGCGCGGCGGCGTCGACGCGCAGCGTCATCGGCAGCGTCGGATCCTCGTCGCGCGACGGCTGCACGCCCTTCGGCCGGTAGAACAGCTTCATCTGCGTGTGCAGCGCGATCTGCAGCGCGTTCGGCGTGTCGGTCTTCGGCGGCACCTCGCGGATGTTCAGGTAGAACACCGTCTCGCGATCGGCCGGCAGCGCGGTGCCCGGCAGCTTCGCGATGCGCAGCACGTTGCGCTCGTTCGCCTCGACGCGCTGCAGCGGCGGCACGACCATCAGCGGCGACGTGATGCGCTTGCCCTGCGCATCCTCGAGCCACGATTGCACGAGGTACGGATAGCTCGCGCTCTTGTTCGTGATCGTCACGATCGCGGCCTGCTCGCCTTCGTTGAAGATCACGCGCGTGCGGTCCGGCACGATCGACGCATGCGCGGCGCCCGCCAGCAGCGCGCCGGCCGTCGCGAGCGCGCACGACGCGCGCCGCAGGGAAAGAAGGGAAAAAGGTTTCATTGCGGGTTTCCGTTGAATCATCGTTCGATCCGGCCGGTCGCGGCATGCGACTCGCCGGGCGGCTGGCACGTCACGGGAATCGGCGTGCCTTCGAGCTGGAGCTGGTCCGGCAGCACGTCGAGCGTGCACAGCGTGCGTTCGCCCGCGCGCACGACCAGCGACGATTTCGGCTGGACCTGGGTCAGGTAGGCGGCGCCGTCCTCGCCGACGATGCCGAGTTCCTTGCCGTTCGCGCCGTCCTGCACCGCCGCGCCGAACGGCAGCGCCTTGCCGCTCGCGTCCGACAGCGTCACGAACAGGTTGCGGCCGTGCGCGGCGGAAAACTTGACGAAGCCGATCGCGCCGTCGGTCAGCACCATGCGCTGGATCGGGTTCGACACCTGCACTTCGAGCGGCAGCTTCTCGACGTTGACGGTCGCGTCGTACACGTTGTACGGCGAGATGCTGTCGAGCACCGTATAGCCGCGCGCGTTGGTGCGCGCGAGCGAACCGGACAGCGGCACGTCCGGCACGCCGTCGGTCGACACCAGCAGGCGCGTGTCGCCCGCGTTGCCGTTCGCGTGCGCGGTCACGCCGTACTGCGTCGCGACCAGCGAGCCGCCGAGCTCGAGCGACGCGGCCGCGTACGAATTCGCGACCGTCGACGCCTGCGCGGTGAGCTGGTACGACGACGTGCGCTGGCGGAAGCTCGCGTTCGCCGAGCCGCGCCCGCCGGTCGTGCCGGCGGCGATCTGGTAGGTGCGGCCGGCCGGATCGTCGTAGATGTAGCCGGCGTTCACGCTCGTGTTGCCGCCGCCCGTCGTCAGGCTCGACGTGACGGTCTGGCGGTCGCCGATCGGCAGCGTCGCAGTGACCGAGAACTGGTTGCCGCCGCTGCCCGCGCCCATCGTGCGGAACGCCGATACGCTGACGTTCACGCGGCGCAGCGCGCCGAGCGAGAACGCGCGCGTCAGCGTCAGGCCGACGCGCTGGTCCGACTGGCGCGCCCAGTAGGTCGTCTGGTCGTACGAGAAATAGGTCGACGTCTCGCCGAAGCGCTTCGACAGCGTGGCCGAATAGCGCTGCTTGCTGTTCGCGAGGCCGTATGCGGTCGGGTCGCCCGAGAACTGCGAGAAGTTCGTGTAGTCGCGCTCGGAAAAGCGGTAGCCGAAGAAGCGCACGTCCGCGTCGAGCGCATCGAAGTGCTTCGAATAGTTGATCCGGTACGAGTTGCCGTTGCGCGTCGCGCCGTTCCACCACAGCCGCGCACGCGCATGCGTGACGTCGGCGGACAGCGCGCCGAACGCGCCGAAGTCGCGGCCCACGCCGAGCGCGATCGACGTGTAGCCGGACGCGGCGATGAAGCCGCCGTACACGGTGACGTCGAGCGGCAGGCCGTATGCGGCCTCGCCAAAGCCGAAGAACGGCGTGATGCCCGCACCGCCGAACAGGCGCGGCTTGCCGACCGCGGCCTTGTAGCGCAGCTGCCCTTGGCGCGCGAGGAACGGCACCGACGCGGTCGTCACCTGGAAGCGCTGCACCGTGCCGTCCTCTTCCTCGACCGCGACGTCGAGCGTGCCCTGCACGCTCGTGTTGATGTTCTGCAGCGCGAACGCGCCCGGCGACACGCGCGTCACGTACAGCACGCGGCCCTGCTGCGACACCGTGACGGTCGCGTTGGTGCGCGCGACGCCCGAGATCAGCGGCGCGTAGCCGCGCAGCGACGGCGGCAGCATGCGGTCGTCGCTGCGGATCGTCGCGCCGGTCAGCGCGAACGTGTCGAAGATGTCCGAGCTCAGGTAGTCGTCGCCGAACGACACCGTCGATTCGATCGACGGCAGCGCGCGAAACGCATAGAGCCGGCTGAAGCGGAACGTCCGGTCCGCATAGACGGTGTTGCCCGCGTTGGACTGCGCCTGGTAGTCGCCGCGAAAACGCCACGCGCCCCAGTTGGCGCCGACCGTCCCGTACGCCTGCACGGAATTGGTCTGGCTGCCGGCCGAGCCGAAGTTGCGGTTGGTGTTCGCGATCACGCGGTAATCGAGCATCGCGCCCGGAATGCCCTCGGTCCAGCGCTCGGGCGGCAGGTAGTACGCGTCGGTGAATTCGAGCGCCGCCTGCGGAATCGAGATCTTCAGGCGCCCTTCGCCCTTCTGGTAGCGCACGCTCACGCCTTCGATCGCGGCGAGATCGACGCAGCGGCCGCCCTGGAAGCGCGGCAGATCCTTCGCGAGCGACGGTTTCAGGCCGAATTGCGCGACCAGCTCCGGCGGCAGGCAGGGCTTGCCCGCGCCCGACGCGTCGCCGGCGATGAACTCGATCGTCTGCAGGCCGTAGAACACGTCGTTGACCTGCACGTCGAGCAGGTATTCGCCCGGCAGCGTGAAATCGGCCTGCGCGAACTGCGACAGGTCGACGTTGCTCGCACCGTCGATGCTGAGAAACGACGAATTGAATTCCGTCGCCTGGCTCTGGCTGCTGACGGCCAGCACGGAGACGCAAAGGATGGAATGACTGATTCGCACGACGGGGCTACCGGGAGTCCTGGAGAAAAACGGGAGGGGCAAAGCGGAACGGGGAAAGGTGCGCGCACCCTTCCCCGCGGGGAGAGGCTTACTGGTAGCGAACCGTGAAGTTCGCGACGCCGTCGGCGGTACCCGGGGTCACGCCGGCCGCGGTCGCTTCGTACATCGCCGCGAAGCGCGCGATGTTCGTGCCGTTCTGCAGCACGACCGGCGCCTTCTGCTCGGCGCCGTTGTCGAGGAATTCACCCGACGCGGCCTGCAGGCGGATGCCGACGTTGGTGGCCGAGCCGACGGTCGCGAGCAGCTTCGGCTGCGTGGCGTTCGACGTACCCGTGAACGTGAAGAACGCGTTCTTCGCGATGCTCGTGTCGCAGTCGGTCAGCTTGATGTCGAAGTTGGTCGGCGTGGACTTGTCGCCGGCCTGCTTGAACACGTTCGTCGGCACGTTGCCCAGACGCACGGTCTGGTCGACCGAGCCTGCGTCGATGCCGCATGCGCCCGCGACGATCTCGCCCGTGAAGTTGATCGTGCCGGTGCCGGCCGCGAACGCCGAGGTGGACAGGGCAGCCAGCGCGACAGCGGACAGGAGGGATTTTTTCATGGTCGTTTCCGATTGAATGACAGAAGAAGTGGACGACGTGTCGGACTTGAATCGGCAGCCCATGGCGAGCTCCCTGTCCGGCACGAGGTCGGCATTATTGAGATAAATCTGAAAGTTTTCTGTAAATCATTGTCAAATCGTCCGTGACAATGTCAGATTTGCCTACTTCTTCAGCACTATTTCGCCTGGGTTTTTAATAGGATCACTAGCTTTTTTTCGCCCGACGTCGATTTCAGAAATCGCCTGAATATAAAAGAAATTTCGGCATTCCGACCCTCAAAACCCCATATACCCTTGTCGCACAAGGCTCCTGCCAACACTCCCATCACAAGGACATAATCCTGACTCGATCCGCCATCGTTGCCGATCGGCAACAATCATTCGCCGCCATTTTCAATATTAAGGAAATTAACTTTTTGATTTGATTGCGCGCGACATTCCGCGCAATCGTTTGCGAGCCGATTTTAACGTTTTACTTGCGACATTTTGCCGCCATTAAAATCGAGATAGCATAATTGAATTGAAAGGTCAACCCGTCAAATGGAAGGGACGCCATGACGGACGTGCGCCTGCGACGAGCCGTCGCATTTGCGCGGCCCTCGGCAACGGAAGAAGACGGGAATCAGCGGGTGCCCTGCACCGCCTCGAGCGCCTCGGGCGAAGCAAACATCCGGGTGGCGTCATGGCCGACGCCGGGCACCTCGACGAGCCGCCAGCCGAACGCCCAGCCGCGGCTTTCCGCTGCGGCGCGGGCCGCCTGGAACGCATGGAGGCCGCGCGCATGACGGGTGGGCCCCTGTGCGTCCGCCATGCGGCCGCGCACGAGATGCCGGTTGCCGGTGTCGGCCGTGCCGAGCAGCACGGTGATGGGCTGCGCGAGATACGCGCGCAGCGCGTCGTCCGCGTCGCGCGCCGTACCGACGCCGCCGAAGCCGAATGGCGCGGCATCGGTCACGCTCGGCATCACCCACGTCGACGGATTGGCGATCACGATGCGTGCGACGTCGGGCGTGCCATACGCGGCGACGCGGTCGAGGAATTGCGCGCCGGCCGAATGGCCGAGCAGCACGACGCTCGGCGCGGCGATGCCCGACGCCTGCCGCGCCCAGCCGACCAGCGGCGCAACGAGCCCGCGCGGCTGCCGCGGGTCGCGCGACAGCCCGTGCGCGGCGCTTGCGCCGCCATATTGATAGACGTCTCGCGGAAACCGCGCCGCGTCGAACTGCGGCGCGACGACGATCGCGCACAGGCGCTCGGCGAGCGGGATCGCATGGTCGCGATAGGCGGCGCCGTTGCGTTGCACGCCGTGGAACACGACGAGCAGCGTCGACGGCGCGCATTGCGCGGGGCGGTACGTGAACACCGGCAGGTCGACGCCCGCGATGTGCGCCGTCGCTGCCGCCGCCCCGGGCGCGATCGTCGCGCCGGTTACCGGCCGGCTCGCCGCGATGCCCGGCGGCGGCGGCGCGGCGCCCGCATCCTGAGCGTGCGCGGCATGGCCCCCGGCCAGCGCGAAGCCTGCCGCGAGCGCGGCGCCCATCCGTCGTGGATCGATCGTCATGCGTGCCCTGCCCGGTCGTGTCGACAAGGAATCCAACGCGCCGCCGCGCCGGTGCGATGACGGCCGTTACATTACCGGCCGTGACGCGCGCACGGCGTCACGCGCCGGCCGCCTCCCCGCCCGCCGGCGACCAGCCGCCGCCGAGCGCGCGGTACAGCGCGATCGCATTGCCGAGCCTGAGCTGCTTCAGGCGGATCAGCTCCTGCCCCGATTCGAACGTGCTGCGCTGCGCGTCGAGCAGTTCGAGATACGTCGCGACGCCGCCGCCGTAACGGCGCTCGGCGAGCTTCAGGCGTGCGCCGTCCGCTTCGTACACGGCCTGCTGCGCAGCGAGCTGCGTGTCGATCCAGCCGCGCGCGGCGAACGCGTCCGCCACTTCGCGGAACGCCACCTGCACGCTCTTCTCGTATTCGGCCACCGCGATGTGCTTGCGTGCGTTCGCGACGTCGAGATTCGCGCGGTTGCGCCCGCCCGCGAAGATCGGCAGCGTGACGCGCGGCGCGAACGTCCACACGCCGGTGCCGCCCGCGAACAGCCCCGAGAACGCGTCGCTGACCGAGCCGATGTCGGTCGTCAGCGCGATGCGCGGGAAGAACGCCGCGCGCGCCGCGCCGATCTGCGCGTTCGCGGCGCGCAGCCGCGCCTCGGCCTGCCGGATGTCCGGCCGGCGTTCGAGCAGTTCGCTCGGCGCGCCGGGCGCGACCGGTGCGATCGCGAGCGTGTCGAGCGTCAGCCCGTCGCCGGGCGCGGCCAGCGCGAAGTCGCCCGCGAGCAGCTGCAGCGCGCGCACCGCCTGCGCATGCTCGCGCTGCAGCGCGGCCTGCGACGCACGCGCGGACGCCACCAGCATCTCGGCGGAGCGCAGCTCGATCGCGTCGCTCGTGCCGGCCGCATAGCGCCGCTGCGTCAGCGCCGCGATCCGCTCGCGCGCATCGAGCGTGCGCTGCGCGAGCCCGAGCTGCTCGTGCAGCGCGCGCTCCGCGACGTAGGCATTGGCGACTTCGGCGATCACGCCGATGCGCACCGTGCGCTGCGCTTCGGCAGTCGCGAAATACTCGGCGAGCGCCGCGTCCGACAGGCTTTTCACGCGGCCGAACAGATCGAGCTCGTACGCGCTGATGCCGACGCCCGCGCGATACAGCCCGCTCACCGCGCTCTCGCGCACCACCGGGTCGTACTGGCGCGTGCGTTCGTAGCCGAGGTTCGCGTCGACCGACGGCAGCCGGTCCGCGCGCTGCACGCCGTACAGCGCGCGCGCTTCCTCGAGCCGGCCGGCCGCGATCCGCAGGTCGCGGTTGTTCGCGAGCGCCGCGTCGATCCACGCCTGCAGCGCCGGATCGGTGAAATACGCGCGCCAGTCGTCGAGCAGCGCGAGGCTGTACGGTTGCGCGGCCGACGGCGCGCCGTCTACCGGCGCATAGCTCGACGGCACCGGCGCCGCCGGGCGCTCGTGGCGCGGCGCGAGCGAGCAGCCCGCGAGCGCGAGCGAGAGCGCGGCGGCCAGCGCGACCTGGGCGCGCAGGCCTGCGCACGCCTTCAGGCGAAACATCATGATGACGTACCCTCCATCGTCGCCGGCAGCGCTGCGCGCCGGCGCGGGCCGACGTTGAACAGCCGGCCGACGATCACGAAAAACAGCGGGACGAGGAACACCGCGAGCACGGTCGCCGTGATCACGCCGCCGAGCACGCCGGTGCCGATCGCCATCTGCGCGCCGGACGCGGCGCCCGACGCGAACGCGAGCGGCAGCACGCCGACGCCGAACGCGAGCGACGTCATCACGATCGGCCGCAGCCGCAGCCGCGCGGCTTCGAGCGCGGCGTCGGCAAGCGGCATCCCCTGCGCGACGAAATCCTTCGCGACCTCGACGATCAGGATCGCGTTCTTCGCCGACAGCCCGATCGTCGCGATCAGTCCCACCTTGAAATAAATGTCGTTCGGCATCCCGCGCAACGTCACGCCGAGCACCGCGCCGATCACGCCGAGCGGCACCACCAGCATCACCGCGAACGGAATCGACCAGCTCTCGTACAGCGCGGCCAGCGCGAGGAACACGACGAGCACCGACAGCGCGAACAGCATCGGCGCCTGCGCGCCGGACAAGCGCTCCTCGAACGACTGCCCCGACCACGCGAAGCTGGTGCCGGCCGGCAGCTGCGACGCGATCCGCTCGATCGCGGCCATCGCGTCGCCGCTGCTGTGGCCGTGCGCCGCCGAACCGTTGATCGTGAACGACGGGAAGCCGTTGTAGCGCGTGAGCTGCGGCGGCCCGAGGGTCCAGTGCAGCGTCGCGAACGCCGCGAGCGGCACCATCTCGCCGCGCGCGTTGCGCACGCGCAGCTTCTTCACGTCGTCCTGGTCGAGCCGGCTCGCGCCGTCCGCCTGCACGATCACGCGCCGCACCTGCGTGCCGTGCATGAAGTCGCCGATGTAGTCGGAACCGAACATCACCGCGAGCGTCGTGTTGATCTCGTCCATCGACACGCCGAGCGCGGAGGCCTTCGCGCGATCGATGTCGAGCTTCAGCTGCGGCGCGTCCTGCGTGCCGGCGAACATCAGGTCGGTGAGCGCCGGATCCTTGCCGCCCGCTTCGAGCAGCTTCTCGCGCGCGGCGTCGAACGCCGCGTAGTCGAGCCCGCCGCGGTTCTGCAGCCGGAAGTCGAAGCCGTTGGTCGAACCGAGGTCCGGCAGCGGCGGCGCGTTCATCGCGAACACCATTGTGTTCGGCGTCGCCGCGAAGCGCTCGTTGATGCGCGCGACGATCGCCTGCACCTGGTCGTGCGCCGACTTGCGGTCCTTCCAGTTCTTCAGCGTCACGAAGATCATCCCGCCGTTCGCCCCCTCGCCGTACGTGTTGTAGCCGCCGAGCGCGAACGTGTAGGCGGACGGCTCCTCGGCGCGCACGTATTCGTCGACCTGGCGCACGCTCTGCATCGTCTCCGCGAGCGGCGTGCCCTGCGGGCGGATCACCATCACCGTGAAGTTGCCCTGGTCCTCGTCCGGCAGGAACGCGGTCGGCAGGCGCGTGAGCAGCAGCGCGGCGACCGCGGTCAGCGCGCCGTACACCACCAGCCAGCGCACCGGCTTCTTCAGCACGCCGCCGACGCGCCGCGCATAGCGCTCGGTCGCGCGCGCGACGAAGCGGTTGAACCAGCCGAAGAAGCCGCCCTTCTCGTGATGGCCGTCCGCGACCGGCTTGAGCAGCGTCGCGCACAGCGCGGGCGTCAGCGACAGCGCGAGGAACGCCGAGAAGCCGATCGACACCGCAAGCGCCAGCGCGAACTGGCGATAGATGTTGCCCACGGCGCCGCCGAAGAACGCCATCGGCACGAACACCGACGTCAGCACCACCGTGATGCCGACGATCGCGCCGCTGATCTGCTGCATCGCCTTGACGGTCGCGTCGTACGGCGCGAGCTGCTCCTCGACCATCAGCCGCTCGACGTTCTCGACGACGACGATCGCATCGTCGACGAGGATGCCGATCGCGAGCACCATCCCGAACATCGTCAGCACGTTGATCGAGAA
>Ga0157367_1000709_pt1 | contig 15507 bp, 15 predicted proteins | sample AttbisABBM2_FD_113142 | JGI IMG/M metagenome (GOLD analysis project Ga0157367, IMG submission 113142) | Fungus gardens microbial communities from leaf cutter ant in Botucatu, State of São Paulo, Brazil - Atta bisphaerica ABBM2 | ecosystem: Host-associated > Fungi > Mycelium > Unclassified ...
AGTGAAACCCTTTATTCCGACTTTTTTCGTTGAGGTGTAGTTTATGTCATGCCCGGTCATTGAGCTGACTCAGCAGCTTATTCGCCGTCCTTCCCTTAGCCCGGACGACGCAGGTTGTCAGGCTCTTATGATTGAACGCCTGCGTGCCATCGGTTTTACCGTTGAACACATGGATTTTGGCGATACCCAGAACTTCTGGGCGTGGCGCGGCCAGGGCGAAACGCTGGCCTTTGCCGGGCATACTGACGTCGTTCCCGCCGGTGACGCGGATCGCTGGATTAACCCGCCGTTTGAGCCAACCATTCGCGATGGCATGCTGTTTGGTCGCGGCGCGGCAGACATGAAAGGCTCTCTGGCGGCGATGGTCGTAGCGGCAGAGCGCTTTGTGGCGCAGCATCCGAACCACAAAAACCGTCTCGCGTTTTTGGTCACCTCCGACGAAGAAGCCAGCGCCCATAACGGTACCGTAAAGGTCGTTGAAGCGCTGATGGCGCGCAACGAGCGTCTCGACTACTGCCTGGTCGGTGAGCCGTCCAGTACCGAAGTGGTGGGTGATGTCGTCAAAAACGGGCGCCGTGGCTCGCTGACCTGTAACCTGACCATTCACGGCGTTCAGGGGCACGTTGCGTATCCGCATCTGGCCGATAACCCGGTACATCGCGCTGCGCCGATGCTGAACGAACTGGTGGGCATCGAGTGGGATAAAGGCAACGAATTCTTCCCACCAACCAGCATGCAGATTGCGAACGTCAAGGCCGGGACCGGCAGCAACAACGTGATCCCGGGTGATTACTTCGTCCAGTTTAACTTCCGCTTCAGCACCGAACTGACCGATGAGATGATCAAGGCGCGCGTTATCGCCCTGCTGGAAAAATATCAGCTGCGCTACACCGTGGAGTGGTGGCTTTCCGGCCAGCCGTTCCTGACGCAGCGCGGTAAGCTGGTGGATGCGGTGGTGAACGCCATCGAGCACTATAATGAAATTAAGCCACAGCTGCTGACAACGGGTGGCACTTCAGACGGACGCTTTATCGCCCGTATGGGCGCCCAGGTTGTCGAACTGGGGCCAGTAAACGCAACCATTCATAAAATAAATGAGTGTGTCAATGCGGCAGATTTGCAACTGCTGGCCCGTATGTATCAACGTATTATGGAGCAACTCGTCGCCTGACGAACGCTCTGAGAGGAATAGCGAATGGATTGGCTTTCAAAGTACTGGTGGATTCTGGTGTTGGTTTTTCTGGTTGGCGTATTGCTTAACGTGATTAAAGACCTTAAGCGCGTTGACCATAAAAAATTTCTCGCCAACAAACCGGATCTTCCCCCGCACCGTGATTTCAACGACAAGTGGGACGATGACGACGACTGGCCGAAGAAAGACCAGAAGAAGTAATCGGTCTGTATCCCCTCTCCTGTGGAGAGGGGATAACCTCACATAAACTCAACAATATCATCATTATCCGGCTTACCGCCGCTGAGCGCTTCATCAAAGTAGTGCTTCGGTACGGTATAGCGCAAACGATCGAGCGCGAACTGCATGCTGCGGTCGTCGATGGCGTGGCCCAGATCGTCAACGATATCCAGCGTCACATCCCCACCTTCGCGAATCAACGCTTCCTGGGCAGCAACCGCATGCGAGAGCTCGATCACCCGGTCTTCGCCGCCGTGGATCAGGTGAATCGTGGTCTGCGTGGTTGCGCTTGCCGGTAACGTCGCAAAACGGCCGTTAAACGCGATCACCCGTGAAACCAGACCCGGCTGCGCCTTTACGCTTTCCAGCGACATGATTGACCCTTGTGAGAAGCCAATCAACGCGGTGGCATCAGCTCCTACGCCGCTCTGCTGTTGCCAGTAGCGAACGATATCGATAAAGGTGGGCATGATGGCATCGATGCGCGCCTGACGGTTCTCTTCCGTCACGCCCTGAACCGAGAACCACTGGCGTCCGTTCGGACCGCATGGCTCAACGCCACCGATGCTGACAATCAGCGCGTCGGGGAAAACGGGCGCAAACCAGCTGCCAATCTGACCCATATTGACGGCATTATCGCCAACACCATGAAACAGAAGCAGTAACTGTTTAGCCGGTTTGTCAGGGCTTTGAACAACAAAATGGTCGTGTTTCATGGTGGTCTCCTTAATAGATGACCTGGATTCTACGCCTCCCGGCGGGAATGACCATGCCACTTTACTGAAGAAGTCATTGAAAAAATTGCCATTGCAAAATGGCTTCCTTCAACCGCTGGCAGCGCGGATAATCAAGGCTTTCAAGCGCTTGCGCGGTTTCACTGCGCAGCTTTGCCAGCAACGCTTTTCGCCCGACCTCATCCGCTTTCCCTGCCATTTTCCCCCGCAGGGCCGGAAGCGGCATATCAACGGTGAGCAACAACCGCGTCAGCGCGGCAACCGAGGTTGAAAACGCCCGATGGGCAAACGCAAACCCCGCCAGCTCCCGCCAGTCGTCACTATTAAGGGTAGCTTCCCAGCCGTCTTCCACCGGGATCTTTTCACCGTTCCAGGCCGACAGGACGCGCATATCCCGGCACAAACGCTGATGTTCCTGCGCGCACAGCTGACGCCCGGCTTCGTTCAGCGGCAGCAGCGCCATCGCCGTGTAGCAGCCGCTGCTGGCTTCCCGATGGCTCCCCATCCGCACCAGCACAAACCCACATTGATGCCAGAAATGCCACAGCTCGTCGGTATAACCAAAACTCACCGACAGATAGTCTTCCCCGCTGGCGCTACGGATAAGCCGTTGCCCGATGCCTTCCCGCTGGCGCAGGGGGTGAACCGCAATGCGGCTAACCCGTCGCCCTTTCAGCGTCGCCGCGAGTGGCGATCCGCCGTGCGCCGCCAGCGACTGCGCCACGAGATTCCCGCGTGGACGCCGGTATCCCGCCCACACGGCGCGGCTAAGCTCAGGGGACAACCCGCCCTCTTCCACCAGCCAGAGCGCGCCGGCGATCTCTGCCTCCGTCCCGGCAACAGCAAAGTGCTGGCCGGGCGCGTCCATCATCCGGCGTAAATCGAGCGGTGAAGTACGGTAATGTGCAGCACACAGCAGTTCATAAACGCTTGCCACGCATGCCGGGTCACTCTCCCACGTCCGCGGCGCCAGCGGCGTTATACGCACGTCGCCTTCCGGTTTGCGATCGATAAGCGCATCATCAAATAACAGTGCATTCGCCACGAATCGCTCAAGCGGGCATCCGGCAGCCCAGCGAATGGGGGTCGATAAGGCATAATGCCGCAATCCACTGAAACGAGCGCAGAACTTCAGCAGGAATCCCCTGCCCGTCCCCTCATAGCCCTGGACCGTGGTGGTTAACACTACGCGCGGAAAACGCGTCACCAGCTTCTCCAGCAGCGGACCAGGGATCGCAGCCGCTTCATCGACAATCAACCAGTCAGCCTGGTTTGAAGAGGCCAGCAGCGCGTCCGGAGCCATAAAGTGGAAATGCTCGCCCGCAAAGCGCGCAATGACATCCGTTGCCCCTTTAGCCGGTGCAGTGACCACCGCACTCCCCTGAATGCGACTGAGCAGCATCCCCGCCAGCGCTGACTTTCCGCGTCCGCGCGGTGCCGTTACGGCTGCAATGCCCGCAGGCATGGTCAGAAGCACGTCGAGGATCTCCGCCTGCTCGCGCTGCGGTGCGCCGCTGGCAGGCTGCCAGGCGGGTAAATCCGGCGCAACGGGAACGGACAAGGGACGATGCTGATGCCAGACAATCGCATCCGAATCGGCGGCAAGCGTCCGGCAGAAGTGGTGCACAAAGTGTGGAGTGGCGATCGGCTCCACGCTGTCGCTCCAGCGCAAAGAATCGCTGTCAGGCCTGTCGGCCCAGTCAGCAAGCGGCGGAACCCGCAGCACCAGAAGGCTTCCGGCGCTCAGCGTTCCACTCAGGGCGGCAAACGCGGCGACATCAAACCCGGTGCTGGCGTCAAAAACGGCATGCCGGAACTCGCGTCCCAGCAGGCCGCTGATGGCTTTTGAAGGATGTTCGTCAAGCCTTACCCAGTCTCCGGGCAAGGCGTCACGCAGGGCAACCGCCTGGCTTAACGTCCACTGCGCCTCACCGCTGAGCACCACCAGCCGACGATGGCCGGTGCGCTCAAGCTCGCGTATCAGCTGATCAAACGCCAGCATTACATCGCTTTGCCGAAGGTATTACACTGCGCCGGGTCGCCGCTGTCGAAACCGCGTTTAAACCAGCTGTAGCGCTGCTGTGAGGTACCGTGAGTGAAGCTGTCCGGTACGACGCGCCCCTGGCTCTGCTGCTGAAGACGGTCGTCACCGATCGCCTGAGCGGCATTCAGCGCCTCCTCAAGATCGCCGGATTCCAGCACGCCCTGCTGCTGCATGCTGTGACCCCAGACGCCCGCGAAGCAGTCCGCCTGCAGCTCCATTTTGACGGACAGGCGGTTCACTTCAGCCTGCGACGCATTTTGCTGCAGCTGGCGTACTTTTGGCTCAATCCCCAGCAGCTTTTGCACGTGATGGCCAACCTCATGTGCGATCACGTAGCCCTGAGCAAAATCACCGTCGGCACCAAGCTTGCGTTTCATGTCATCGTAAAAAGAGAGATCGATATAAACGGTACCGTCTGCCGGGCAGTAGAACGGCCCCATCACGGATTGCCCGGTGCCGCATCCGGTGCGGGTTGCCCCCCGGTACATCACCAGCTTCGGCTGCTGGTAGGTACGCCCCATTTTCTCAAACAGCTGACTCCAGGTGTCTTCTGTTGTGGCGAGAATAACGGAGGTAAATTTGGCCGCTTCATCTTCATTCGGGCTGATGGAGCGCTGAGAATGCTGCTGCTGTTGCAGCGGCTGACCCGTCATCAACCCGGTGAGGTCAACGCCGTAGTAACCCGCGACTAACACCACAATCAGCAGGATGATACCGCCCTTGCCGCTGGGTAACCGGAAGCCGGGCCCCCCCATTGAAGGACCGCCGCCACCATCACTGCGTCTGTCTTCTACATTGTCACTTTCACGACGCCCTTGCCAGCGCATAACCACCTCGAACTATTCCATTTATAATAGCTATGATCGTAGGCGGTTAACGGCAAGATTACCATAGGAAACAAAGGTAAGACGCCAAAGGATGCGAACATCCTTTGGCAGGTGAGGGAGTTAGTCGAGCTTAACGCCTAAACGGTGAGCAACCGCTTCGTACGCTTCAATCAGGCCACCCAGGCTCTGACGGAAACGGTCTTTGTCCATTTTATCCAGGGTTTCTTTGTCCCACAGGCGGCTACCGTCTGGTGAGAACTCATCGCCCAGCACCACTTCGCCTTTGAACAGACCAAACTCCAGCTTGAAGTCGACGAGGATCAGGCCCGCGTCATCAAACAGTTTTTTCAGCACGTCGTTGGCTTTATAGGTCAGCTCCTGCATACGCGCCAGGTTTTCTTTGCTCACCCAGCCGAAGGTTTCGCAGTAGGATTCGTTGACCATCGGGTCGTGCATGGCGTCGTTTTTCAGGAACAGGTCGAACAGCGGTGGGTTCAGTTCGATACCTTCTTCAATGCCGAGACGCTTCACCAGGGAGCCCGCCGCACGGTTACGAATAACGCACTCAACCGGAACCATATCCAGTTTCTTCACCAGACATTCCGTATCGGACAGCAACGCTTCCATCTGGGTCGGGATACCCGCTTCGGCCAGTTTGGTCATAATGAAGTGGTTGAACTTGTTGTTCACCATGCCTTTACGATCGAACTGCTCAATGCGTGCGCCATCCCCTGCTGACGTATCATTGCGGAACTCGAGCACCAACAGATCCGGGTTTTCCGTGCTGTATACGGTCTTCGCTTTGCCACGATACAACTCAGCTTGCTTCTGCATCTTCATTACTCCTGGTGTGATGATTTGTGTTCAAAACTGGGCATATTATGCCACGCACACGTTTGCGTGGCACGAAAATAAAAAGGGCTGGATTCACCAGCCCTCGTATTTATTTGCTGAATGCTGCCTGGAAGACAGCGACCAGCGCATCGTTCTGCGACTGGGTCAGCGTGTGACCTTTCGGATCGATAAACTGCAGGCTACTGCGGTTATCAAGGTCACCGACCTGAATTTTGTAGTCACCGGAGGCAAGCTGAGGATCTTTCGCGCCCAGTTCCTGCCATGCGCTGTCGGAGAGCGGCTTATAGGTTGCCGTCATGCTACCGGTTGAGCGGGTGCTGTCGGTCACTTTCATGCCCACTTTTTCCAGCGTCGCTGGCAAACGCTGCCAGGTCTGGTTAAACGGTGCACGAACCACCAGCATTGGCAGGCCGGTATCATCCGCACCGCTTTGCACATCGAAGGTCACACCGTTGCGGCTCTGCGCGGCGTTGGCGGCATCGGTCGCGGTTTTATCCAGACCCGCGGCAATCACGTTCAGCATTTCGGTGCTGTAACGCTGCAGGGACGCGGCATCCGCAACCGGTTTACCCGCCTGCTCCAGGTTCAACAGCTTAACGTTAACCGCCTGCTGGTAACCCTGTGGTTTTACGGAGACTTGATAACGACCGCGGTACTGCTGGTCTTCATCCAGACGGTTCCACTCGATCCAGTCGGTGGTTAACGTCTGGCTGGCGTCATCGCGTTTATCGATGGTGTAGTTCTTCGACTGAATGACGCTGACAACCTGCGGCCACAGCGTGCTACCGCGCGCGCTCTCAACCATCAGAGACGCCGTATCACCGGTGAACTGGGTACGCGCCCCGTTAACCAGCGCCAGAGGCTGTGCTGGCGGACGAATATCAAGCGCTTTACCGACCTGGCCGCTGCCGTTGGTCACGGGAATATTATAATCGCCGTTCTGAATCGGCAGGATCATACCAGCCGGTGCGTGAAGTTCAGCAAGCGGGGTCGCATCCAGATAGGATTCATCACCGCTCACCTGGCGCTTGTAGCGCGAGTCTGAACTACAGGCAGCGAGCAGCATAACAAGCGAAACACTCGCAACCTTCGCCAGGCGCGACTTCTGTACTGAATAAGCCATCAAATCTCCCTAAACTCTACAGCAAACCGGCATGCTTCAGCGCCGCCCTGACGATGTCACGACCGTGGTCGGTAATCGGTGTCATTGGCAGACGCAGCGTATCGGTTGCTACAAGCCCCAACTCCTTACATGCCCATTTCACTGGGATCGGATTGGGTTCGACAAATAATTTATTGTGCAGCGGCATCAGACGCTGATTAATGACACGGGCTTCATCAAAGTGACCGGCTGCGGCCAGTTTGCACATTTCAGCCATATCGCGCGCCGCAACGTTTGCCGTTACGGAAATCACGCCATGGCCACCGAGCTGCATAAAGTCCAGCGCGGTCGCATCATCACCACTCAACAGGATAAAGTCGTCTGAAACCAGCTCTTTGATCTGATGAACGCGGCTTAAGTTCCCTGTCGCCTCTTTAATACCGATAATATTTTTTACTTCCGAGAGACGACCAACGGTTTCCGGCAGCATATCGCAACCGGTACGGGACGGCACATTATACAGAATTTGTGGCAAGTCAGTATGTTCAGCGATGGCTTTGAAGTGCTGGAACAAACCTTCCTGAGTAGGACGGTTGTAATAAGGGGTCACCGTCAGACAGCCAACGATGCCGCTGTCGTTAAAACGTTTGGTCAGGCTGATAGCTTCTGCGGTTGCATTAGCCCCTGTCCCCGCGATGACCGGAATACGTCCGTCAGCCAGTTCCAGGGTCAGCATCACTACATCGCCGTGCTCGTCGTGGCTCAGCGTTGCGGATTCACCGGTAGTCCCTACCGAAACGATCGCCGAGGTTCCATTGGCGACATGGTAATCAATGAGCTTCTTCATGCTTGACCGGCAGACATTACCTTTTTCATCCATCGGTGTAACAAGCGCGACAATACTTCCCGTGAACATGAGCCATCCTCTGTGCGAACAAGAGCCTCAATGTTACGTTTGGAACTGTAATAAAAGCAAGCGACCTGAGGCTCTCAGGCGGTTGTATGCATGTTTTTTTTATGCTTTCCTTAGGAAGACTTAACCATGCAAAGGAAGAACAGGTTTGACAACCTCATCACAACATTACCTGGTTATCACTGCGCTGGGTGCCGACAGGCCGGGTATCGTGAACACCATCACCCGCCACGTAAGCAGCTGCGGCTGTAATATCGAAGACAGCCGTCTGGCCATGCTTGGCGAAGAGTTCACATTTATTATGTTGCTTTCCGGGACATGGAACGCCATTACGTTGATTGAATCGACCCTGCCGCTGAAAGGTGCCGAGCTGGATTTGCTGATTGTCATGAAGCGCACCACGGCGCGACCGCGTCCTGCTATGCCTTCTACCGTCTGGGTGCAGGTTGAAGTGCCTGATTCTCCCCATCTGATAGAGCGCTTCACCGCGCTGTTTGACAGCCATCAGATGAACATTGCCGAGCTCGTTTCCCGCACACAGCCGAGCGACGCAAGTACGGTTCCCACGCTCTTTATTCAAATTACCGCGCACAGTCCTGCATCACAGGATGCGTCAAATATCGAGCAAGCGTTCAAAGCCCTCTGTACAGAATTAAACGCGCAGGGCAGTATAAGCGTCGTCAATTATTCGCAGCACGAACAGGATGGAGTTGAGTAATGAACCCACTGAAAGCCGGTGACATCGCACCGAAATTTAGCTTACCGGATCAAGACGGCGAGCAAGTAAATTTGACCGACTTCCAGGGACAGCGTGTTCTGGTCTATTTCTACCCGAAAGCCATGACCCCCGGCTGCACCGTACAGGCCTGCGGCTTACGCGACAACATGGACGAGTTGAAAAAAGTCGGCGTGGAAGTGCTGGGTATCAGCACGGATAAACCAGAAAAGCTGTCACGATTTGCTGAAAAAGAGCTGCTGAACTTCACGCTGCTTTCTGATGAAGACCATCAGGTGTGCGAGCAGTTCGGCGTCTGGGGCGAGAAGACGTTTATGGGTAAAACCTACGACGGTATTCACCGCATCAGCTTCCTGATTGACGCTGACGGAAAAGTTGAACACGTGTTTGACGACTTCAAAACCAGCAATCACCACGACGTGGTGTTGAACTGGCTGAAAGAAAGCGCCTGATAAACAGCAAAACGGCAACCCAGGTTGCCGTTTTTCGTGTTTTCCCCCTCTTCCCGTGGGAGAGGGTCGGGGTGAGGGCATCAGGCCGCTCAAAACTACTTCTCTTCCACCGCCGGCACATCCGGCCACGCGTGAACCACGGCTTTAATCAGCGTCGCCAGCGGAATGGCGAAGAACACGCCCCAGAACCCCCACAGCCCGCCGAAAATCACCACCGATAAGATAATCACCAGCGGATGCAGGTTCACCGCTTCGGAGAACAACACCGGTACCAGCAGGTTACCGTCCAGCCCCTGAATAATCAGGTACACCGCGAAGCAGCTCCAGAACTCAGTCCCCAGCCCAAACTGGAACAGCGCGACCCCAACCACCGGAATGGTCACCACAAACGCGCCGATGTACGGAATCAGGACAGACAGCCCCACCAGCACCGCCAGCAGCAGCGAGTAGTTCAGGCCGAAAATCAGGAAGCCAATCCAGGTGGCGACCCCCACGACAATCATCTCCAGCACCTTGCCGCGAATGTAGTTGGTGATCTGCTGGTTCATCTCTTCCCAGACCTGCCCCGCCAGCCCGCGGTTACGCGGCAGAATACGGCGCACGGCGTTGAGCATCTGGTCTTTATCTTTCACCAGGAAGAAGACCATCAGCGGCACCAGCACAAGGTAAACCGCCAGCGTCAGCAGTCCGACCAGCGAGGCCAGAGAGTATTTCACCACCGAATCGCCCATCGTCATGATGCGGGCGCGCATATTTTCCGCCATCGCGTCGATAATCCCGGCATCCATCAGGGCCGGGTAACGGCGCGGCAGCGTGGCGGCAAAATCAGAAAGCTTGTTGAGCATGCCGGGCATATCGCGAATAAGGTAGATCCCCTGCTGCCAGGCAACCGGCATCACCACAAAGGCCATTAACAGCAGGATGCCGACAAACAGCACCAGGACGATGCTGGTCGCCCAGCGACGGGAACAGCCGATGTGCTCCAGGCGCGCCGTTGGCCACTCCAGCAGGTACGCCAGCACAATCGCCACCAGCAGGGGCGCGAGCAGGCCGCTGAAGAAGAACAGAATACCGAACCCGGCAACCAGAATAACCAACAAAGCAATGGCTTCCGGGTCGCTGAACCGACGCCGGTACCACTGCATTAACATTTCGAGCATACAACCCTTCCCTGAATCGAATGGCGGGAGTGAGACGATGAATTGTATCTAACTGTCACAAAAAAGACTTTCGCTTTTTGTATCCCGATCACAATCCGCAAAAGCCTGATGAATGGGATTTTCTTCATGCTACAACACGGCTACACTCCCAGAGCAGCAGAGATGAACGATATACCGGTTCATCGGTCAAATTAGCACATCCAACATACAGGACAGTGGTTATGTTCAGGCAGTTGAGAAAAACACTGGTTGCGACACTGATTGCCGCGGTGACGGTCGGTCAGGTGTTGCCCGCTTTTGCTGACTCGTCCGATACATTGCCGGACATGGGCACCACAGCAGGAAGCACGCTCTCTATTGGGCAAGAGATGCAAATGGGGGATTACTATGTTCGCCAGCTGCGCGGCAGCGCCCCGCTGATTAACGACCCTTTGCTGGTACAGTACATTAACGGGCTGGGGATGCGTCTGGTTTCGCACGCCGACTCGGTAAAAACCCCCTTCCATTTCTATTTAATCAATAACGACGAAATCAACGCCTTCGCCTTCTTTGGCGGTAACGTGGTGCTGCATTCGGCGTTATTCCGTTACTCTGACAACGAAAGCCAGCTGGCCTCGGTAATGGCGCACGAAATTTCGCACGTCACCCAGCGTCATCTCGCACGTGCGATGGAAGACCAGAAACGTAACGCCCCCCTCACCTGGGTGGGTGCACTGGGCTCTATTCTGCTGGCGATGGCCAGCCCGCAGGCCGGGATGGCGGCCCTGACCGGTACGCTGGCGGGAACGCGTCAGGGGATGATCAGCTTCACCCAGCAGAACGAGCAGGAAGCGGACCGCATCGGCATTCAGGTGTTACAGCGTTCGGGCTTTGACCCGCAGGCCATGCCGAGCTTCCTCGAAAAACTGCTCGATCAGGCGCGTTACTCTTCCCGTCCGCCGGAAATTCTGTTGACCCACCCGCTGCCGGAAAGCCGTCTGTCGGACGCGCGTAACCGTGCCAACCAGATGCGCCCGGTCGTGGTCCAGTCTTCACAGGATTTCTACATGGCGAAGGTGAGAACCCTGGGGATGTACAATTCCGGGCGTAACCAGCTCACCAGCGACCTGCTGGATACCCTGGCAAAAGGCAACGTGCGCGAGAAGAACGCCGCGCAGTATGGTCAGGCGCTCCAGGCGATGGAAGCCAGCAAATACGACGAGGCGCGTAAGGCGCTGCAGCCGCTTCTGGCAGCCGATCCGAACAACCCGTGGTACCTCGATCTGTCGACGGATATCGATCTGGGGCAGAAGAAGCCTGCCGATGCGATTAACCGCCTGAAAGGGGCGAAAGACGTCCGTACCAACCCGGTTCTGCAGCTTAACCTGGCGAACGCTTACTTGCAGGGCGGCCAGCCCGGCGAGGCGGCGACCATCCTCAACCGCTACACCTTTAATAATAAAGACGATCAAAACGGCTGGGATCTGCTCGCTCAGGCAGAAGCCCAGCTCGGCAACCGCGATCAGGAGCTGGCGGCGCGTGCCGAAGGTTTTGCCCTGGTGGGCCGCCTCGATCAGGCGATTTCCGCGCTCAGCAGCGCCAGCTCGCAGGTCAAACTCGGCAGCCTCCAGCAGGCTCGCTACGACGCGCGTATCGATCAGCTACGTGGCCTGCAGCAGCGCTTTAAGCCGTACGAGAAGATGTAATAAAGGAGAATTCACGTCATGACAGACGCCGTAAAAATCTATCATAACCCTCGCTGCTCCAAGAGCCGCGATACCCTGAGCCTGTTAAAGTCTAACGGCGTGGAGCCGGAGGTGGTGCTGTATCTTGACACCCCACCTGACGCGCAAACCCTCCGCCAGCTGCTGCACATGCTGGGAATGGGCAGTGCAAGAGAACTGATGCGCCAGAAAGAAGATCTGTATAAGTCGCTTAACCTGGATGACAGCCGTCTCACCGAGGCTGAGCTGGTCCAGGCGATGGTTGAAAATCCAAAGCTGATTGAGCGCCCGATTGTGGTGGCGAACGGCCAGGCGCGCATTGGACGCCCGCCGGAAGACGTGCTCGAGATCCTCTAGTCCTTATGCCGCAGCGCTTCCAGAAAGGCCTGCGGCGTACTCTCTCCCAACTTTTTCTGCGTTTTTCCCCGGTTGTAAAATTCGCACAGCTGGATCAACAGCTCGCCTGCCGGTTCACTGTTCAGACGTGGAATGATGTCGCATAGCGGCAGAGCAACCTGAACGGCGGGGTATTGCTGTGGATGCACTGTCACGGTGGTATTGCGTTTCTCAAGCTTCACCTCGAAACCAAAAGTCTCAATAGATTGAATATCAGCCGGACAGGCTTCCAGCACGTCGTTCACCCAGTGGACCAGCAGCTGTGGAGAAATGCCCGCGTACAGCCGGGCGGAGCACCAGCCGCTCACGGGTTCACGCGCCCAGAGCAGATGCTGTTCCCCGCCATCGTCCATATGCAGAGACAGAGGCTGATGATGTAACAGGAGTTTTTGCGGTACGATGCCTGCCCTCAGCGCCTTTTTCCCCTGCAACGTCGCGCCCTTCTTCTTTACCGAAGCCGGTTTAAGGTAGCGGTTCAGGGTCGCGCGGGATACGGCGATCCCGAGTCCGTTATTGACCATCTGCAGCAGTTCGTCCAGCGGGGCACCCGTGATATCCCGCAGGGCATTGACCAGCGCAACCTGCTCCTGTCTCAATACTTTGTGTATCACTTTTGGCGTCGTGTGGTTATCCGAAACCTGATCGCGGTTACGCCAGCGCCTGACTGTAGTGACCGAGATCCCCAGCTCAACGGCCAGCTCCCTGTCGCTTTTATCTGATTGCTGAAGATAGCGACGGATGCGCGGCGTCGTGGTGGCATTAGCATGCAGTTTAATTTCCATCGCAGGATCCTCAGAACCAATCTTGTGAGATTTATACTATACCAGCGATTGCTTTGTGACCGATTTCACCTTTCGCTCGCCACGCTTCACTGATAATCCTCAGACATAACACAAACAACACCCCTCAATCTTGTACGGAGTTCACAATGAACAATGTTCTGGGATTTCTTGAAGCAAAACTGATGCCGCTGGCGGCCAAAACGGCCCAGCAGCGGCACCTCGGGGCCATTCGCGGCGCCTACGTCTCCTTCATGCCGTTTATCATCGTCGGCTCTATTCTTCTGGTGATCTCGTCGTTCCCGAATCAAGCCTATCAGCAGTTTATGTCTCAGGCCTTTGGTGAGAGCTGGAGCGCCATTATCGAAATCCCGTTCAACGCGGTGTTCTCCACCATGTCGCTGTTCATCAGCTTCCTGGTCGCCTTCCGCCTGGCGGAACACTATGGCGAGGATCGCATCTCCTGCGGCATCCTGGCGCTGGTCGCCTTTCTCATCCTGACGCCCTTTATCAAAGTGGCGGAGAACGGCGGTATCACCGTCATTCCGGTGGAGTGGATTGGCAGCAAAGGGCTGTTCGTGGCGATGATTGGTTCCCTGCTCTGGACGGAGCTGTTCTGCTGGCTCAAGCGCAAAAAACTGGTGATCAAAATGCCGGACGGCGTGCCTCCGGCGGTGCAGGAGTCGTTCGCCGCGCTGATCCCGGCCCTGCTGGTGATGATTCTGGTGCTGGGTATCCGCATCGTGTTTGAAAACACCCACTACAACACCATCCACCAGTTTATTTACGAAGTGGTTGCCACGCCGGTGCGCCACTACGGCACCTCATACTTTGGCGCGCTGATGACGGTGTTCAGCATCACCATTCTGTGGTCCGTGGGCATTAACTCCGGCTCGATGATCAACGGCATCATTCGACCGCTGTGGATGGAGAACCAGACCGACAACATCGCCGCGATTCAGGCAGGCACGACGCCGCCGCACATTATCACCGAACAGTTTTTTGACATGATCTGGATGGGCGGCGCGGGGGCCACGCTGTCGCTGGTGATTGCAATGCTGATTTTCGCCCGCAGCAAAAACATGCGTGAAGTGGCACGCCTCGGCGCCGGGGCATCGGTGTTTAACATCAACGAACCGATCCTGTTTGGCCTGCCGGTGATCATGAACCCGATCATGCTTATCCCGTTCAACCTGGTGCCGCTGGTGCTGGTCACCGTGCAGTATGCGGCGATGAAGATTGGCGCGGTTGCCGTCACCACAGGGGTGTTTATTCCCTGGACGCTGCCGCCGGTCATCAGCGGTTTTATCGTCACCGGGCACCTGAGCGGCAGCGTGATGCAGCTTATCAACCTGCTGATTGGCGCCATGCTGTATCTGCCTTTTATGCGTATCGTGGACAAACAGTACCGCGCGGCGGAAATGGCCACCGTTACGCAAACCGACACCACCCTTGCAAAACAGGAGTAACGCATGTGGGGAATTATCGCGACCTGGCGAATGGCGCTTGAAGGCGTCACCGAGTCTGCATCTGCGCTGGCTGCGGGGAAACCGGTCTCGGCAGCGGTGGTGGATGCCGTCGCCGCCGTCGAAGACTTTCCGTTTTATAAATCCGTCGGCTACGGCGGGCTGCCCACCGAAAATGGCGAGGTGGAGCTGGACGCCGCCTATATGGACGGCGACACGCTGGCGTTTGGTGCCGTGGGCAACCTGGTGGATATCGCCAACCCGGTGCGCGTGGCGCATGCGTTAAGCCGCCAGCGCTACAACAGCCTGCTGGTCGGCCAGGGCGCGAGGGAATGGGCGCTGAGCCAGGGCTTTGCCGACAAAACCATGCTCACCGACCGCGCCATGCAGCACTACCGCAAACGCTGCCGCGAAACGCTGGATAAGGGCTTAAGCCCTTACGACGGACATGACACCGTCGGCATTATCGGCCTCGATAAACAGGGCTCAATGAGCGTCGCTACCTCCACCAGCGGCCTGTTCATGAAAAAACGCGGTCGACTCGGCGATTCGCCGATCATCGGCTCCGGCTTTTACTGTGACAGCGAAACCGGCGCCGCAACCGCCACGGGCGTCGGTGAAGATCTGATGAAAGGCTGCACCAGTTACGAAATCGTTCGCCGCATGGCGCAGGGTATGACGCCGCAGCAGGCGGCGGATTCGGTGGTGTTCGAACTGGAGGACAAGCTGATGTCGCGCTTTGGCCGCGTGGGCGATCTCTCCGTGGTGTGCATGAATAACAGGGGCGAATTTGGTGCCGCTACCAACATCAAAACCTTTTCGTTCGTGGTGGCGACGGCTCGCCATCCCCTCACCGTTTTTCGTACCGAACGCCTGCGGGAGAAAACGCATTATCACGCGGTAGACGATGAGTGGATGCAGGCCTATGC
>Ga0157367_1000712_pt1 | contig 15457 bp, 10 predicted proteins | sample AttbisABBM2_FD_113142 | JGI IMG/M metagenome (GOLD analysis project Ga0157367, IMG submission 113142) | Fungus gardens microbial communities from leaf cutter ant in Botucatu, State of São Paulo, Brazil - Atta bisphaerica ABBM2 | ecosystem: Host-associated > Fungi > Mycelium > Unclassified ...
CGCTCGCCGCGTATCTCGACATCGACGACATCCTGCGCGTCGCGCGGCAGGCAAAGGTCGACGCGATCCACCCCGGCTACGGCTTCCTGTCCGAGAACCCCGATTTCGCGCAGGCCGTGGTCGACGCAGGCATTCGCTGGATCGGCCCGTCGCCGGACGTGATGCGCACGCTCGGCAACAAGGTGGCCGCGCGCAATGCGGCGATCGCCGCCGGCGTGCCCGTGATGCCCGCGACTGCGCCGCTGCCGGACGATCTCGACGCATGCCGCGCGCTGGCCGCGGAAGTCGGCTATCCGCTGATGCTGAAGGCGAGCTGGGGCGGCGGCGGACGCGGGATGCGCGTACTGGAAAACGCTCAGGATCTCGAAACCCTGCTGCCGGTCGCGCGCCGAGAGGCGCTGGCCGCGTTCGGCAATGACGAGGTGTATGTCGAGAAGCTCGTGCGCAATGCGCGGCACGTCGAGGTGCAGGTGCTCGGCGACCTGCACGGCACGGTCGTGCATCTGTACGAGCGCGACTGCACGGTGCAGCGGCGCAACCAGAAGGTCGTCGAACGCGCGCCGGCGCCGTATCTCGATCACGACGGCCGGCAGGCATTGTGCGAAGCCGCGCTGCGCCTGATGCGCGCGGTCGGTTACACGCATGCAGGCACCGTCGAATTCCTGATGGACGCCGACACCGGCCGGTTCTACTTCATCGAGGTGAACCCGCGCATCCAGGTCGAGCACACGGTAACCGAGATGATCACCGGGATCGACATCGTGAAGGCGCAGATCCGCATCACCGAAGGCGGCCGGATCGGCCTGGCCGAGGACGCGACGGACGGCGACGGCGCGCTCGTCGCGCGGGCGGCCGGCGTGCCGGAGCAGCAGGCGATTCCGCTGAATGGCAACGCCTTGCAATGCCGGATCACGACCGAGGATCCGGAGAACGACTTCCTGCCCGACTACGGGCGGCTCACGGCCTATCGCAGCGCGGCGGGCTTCGGCGTGCGCCTCGACGCCGGCACGGCCTACGGCGGCGCAGTGATCACGCCGTACTACGACTCGCTGCTGGTCAAGGTGACGACCTGGGCGCCGACGGCCGCCGAATCGATCCACCGGATGGATCGCGCGCTGCGCGAGTTCCGGATCCGCGGCGTTACGTCGAACCTGCAGTTCCTCGAGAACGTGATCAATCATCCGGCCTTCATCGCGGGCGACGTGACGACGCGCTTCATCGACAGGACGCCGGAACTGCTCGCATTCGCGAAGCGCGGCGATCGCGCGACGAAGCTGCTGCGCTATCTCGGCGAACTGAACGTCAACGGCAATGCGGAGATGAGCGGCCGCACGCTGCCGGCGCTGCCGTTGTCGAAGCCAGTGCTGCCGAAGATCGATACGGCGGTGGCGATCCCGGCCGGCACGCGCGATCGCCTGCGCGAGCTCGGCCCGGAGAAATTCGCCAGCTGGATGCTCGACCAGAAGCAGGTGCTGCTGACCGACACGACGATGCGCGATGCGCACCAGTCGCTGTTCGCGACGCGCATGCGCACGGCCGACATGCTGCCGATCGCGCCGTTCTATGCGCGCGAGCTGTCGCAGCTGTTCTCGCTCGAATGCTGGGGCGGCGCGACCTTCGACGTCGCGTTGCGCTTCCTGAAGGAAGACCCGTGGGAGCGGCTCGCGCTGCTGCGCGAGCGCGTGCCGAACATCCTGTTCCAGATGCTGCTGCGCGGTTCGAACGCGGTCGGCTACACGAACTACGCGGACAACGTCGTGCGCTTCTTCGTGCAGCAGGCCGCACGCGCGGGCGTCGACGTGTTCCGCGTGTTCGACTCGCTGAACTGGGTGCGCAACATGCGCGTGGCGATCGATGCGGTCGGCGAGAGCGGGATGCTGTGCGAGGGCGCGATCTGCTACACCGGCGACCTGTTCGACACGTCGCGCTCGAAATACGACCTCAAGTATTACGTGGGCATCGCGCGCGAGCTGCAGAAGGCCGGCGTGCACGTGCTCGGCATCAAGGACATGGCTGGCATCTGCCGCCCGCAGGCAGTCGCGACGCTCGTGAAGGCGCTGAAGGAGGAAACCGGGCTGCCCGTGCATTTCCATACGCACGACACGAGCGGGATCGCCGCGGCGTCGGTGCTCGCGGCGGTCGGTGCGGGCTGCGATGCGGTGGACGGTGCGCTCGACGCGATGAGCGGGCTCACGTCGCAGCCGAATCTGTCGAGCATCGCGGCGGCGCTGGCGGGCAGTGAACGCGATTCCGGGCTGGATCAGGACCGCCTGCACGAAGCGTCGATGTACTGGGAAGGCGTGCGCCGCTACTACGCGCCGTTCGAATCGGAGATCCGCGCGGGCACGGCCGACGTCTACCGTCACGAGATGCCCGGCGGCCAGTACACGAACCTGCGCGAGCAGGCGCGCTCGCTCGGCATCGATCATCGCTGGACCGAGGTGTCGCGCGCGTATGCGGACGTGAACCGGCTGTTCGGCGACATCGTGAAGGTCACGCCGACGTCGAAGGTGGTCGGCGACATGGCGCTGATGATGGTCGCGAACGATCTCGGCGTGGGCGACGTGCGCAACCCGGACAAGGACATTGCGTTCCCGGAATCGGTCGTGTCGCTGTTCAAGGGCGAGCTGGGCTTCCCGCCCGACGGTTTCCCGGCGGACCTGTCGCGCAAGGTGCTCAAGAGCGAACCGCCGGCGCCGTATCGTCCCGGCGACCAGATTCCGCCGGTCGACCTCGACGCGGCACGCAAGCAGGCCGAGGCCGCCTGCGAGCAGCCGCTCGACGACCGGCAACTCGCGTCCTACCTGATGTATCCGAAGCAGACGGTCGACTACTACGCGCACGTTCGCGCGTACAGCGACACGTCGGTCGTGCCGACGCCCGCGTTCCTGTACGGGCTGCAGCCGCAGGAGGAAGTGGCGATCGACATCGAGCCGGGCAAGACGCTGCTCGTGTCGCTGCAGGGCCAGCATGCCGATGCGCAGGACGGCATCGTGAAGGTGCTGTTCGAGTTGAACGGCCAGTCGCGTTCCGCGCTGGTCGAGCAGAAGACGGTCGTGCACGCGGGCAAGGAGCGCCATGGCTTGCAGCGCGCCGATCCGGGCAATCCGCTGCATGTGGCCGCGCCGATGCCGGGCTCGGTGGTGACGGTGGCGGTGCAGCCGGGGCAGCGTGTGTCGGCCGGCACGACGCTGATTGCGCTCGAGGCGATGAAGATGGAAACGCACATTGCGGCGGAGCGCGACTGCGAGATCGCGGCCGTGCACGTGAAGCCGGGTGACCGAGTCGCGGCGAAGGATCTGCTGATCGAGCTGAAAGACCCGACGCAATGACGGTTGCCGCGGCCGGTCGTATTCGCGAAGCCGATCAGGTGCAGCCGCGAGGATTGCGAATTGCGCGAATGGTTCGGCGCACGTGCGCGAGCGTGTGATGGAATCGCTGCGGCTTGGCCCCTACGCGCGCTCGACGAGCGGCTACACGGCGGCCGTGTCGAAGCACGCGTTGCAGGCGGCGCGCAACGTGTGCGCGATATCGGCGGCCGCATCGCTCATGTCGGCGATCGGCTCGGGCGGGCGATGCGCGCAGCATGGCAACGCGTCGACGCACCGGCCGTCGATCGCACCCGAGCTGGCCCGTAGCACGCACGACGCATGGATGGCGGTGTGTCGCGGGCGTGTCCGGCGTCGGAAGTCTTTGCGTCTATACGTTGATGACGCCGCGCCCGAGTTCAACCACACGACCGCCGACGCTGATTTCACCGGTTGAGCTGACCGACAACCGAAGCAGGCAAGGCCGGCCGACGGCTTCGCCCTGTTCGACCTGAAACGCGGCAGGCAGCGCGTGATGGGCTGCAAGCAGCCAGCCGCCGAGGTTCGCGCAGGCCGACCCGGTGCCCGGGTCTTCCGACATGCCACCACCCTGCTTCGCAAAGAAATAGCGGGCCACGATCGTGTCGGGACGATGCGGGTCGAACGCGAACACATAGGCGGTCTTGCGACCGAGGCTGCTGGTCGGCCAGATATCGAGGAGGGCGCTATTGGGCTGGGCGCGGCGCACGGCCGCGGGGTTCTTGACGGCGACCAGCAGCTGGTCTGCGCCGGTGTCGACCCACAGCGGCGGCGCGAACAGATCGTCCGGCGTCAGCCCCAGCATGGCCGCCGTGTCGGTATCGGGCAACGCGCAAGGCGCCGTTTTCGGCATGCCCGCGTGCGGGGCGGTGAACGTCCACACGTCGTCGTCGCCGGCTTTGACGTCGACCACGCCGGCCTTGAATTCGAGCGCGAGTGTGTCGCCTGCCTTCAGAAGGTCGCGCACGACATGCGCGGTACCGAGCGTCGGGTGGCCCGCGAACGCCATTTCATGGCCGGGCGTGAAGATGCGCACGCGTGCATGCGCACGCTCCGACAGCAGCACGAAAGTCGTTTCCGACAGGTTGAACTGCACGGCCAGTGCCTGCATTGTCGTGTCGTCCATGCCGCGCGCATCTTCGAACACGCATAGCGGATTGCCGCCGAACGTGGATTCGGCGAATACATTGAGCAGGCGGAACGCGTATTGGGTCATCGGGATCTCGCGTGGGTAGCTCTTGCTGGTCGGGGTGCGCGAGCATCGCCTGCAGGTCGGGATGCTTCGGCGCGATCCCGTATTGTGCCGGACGCATTGCGTAGATCGATACGCGGCCGATCGGAATTTCGGTTTTCATGCATCGTCAGGTCTTTCCAATTCGTCGACGGCGATTCGGCGCGGGCATTCGAATTTCCGCTCGCGAACATCGCGACGAGCGTGAGGCGCGGCCCGACCAACACAAAGGCAGGGGTATGAGAGATCACGAAAACGCCTGAGTGAAAGCGCCAATGCGGGAGTGCAGTGGCAGAGCGGCCGCATCTGGGCCGTGCTTAGGGAAGTGATTATGTGACTCAAAAATTTTTGATGACACCAAAAATGGCAATAATTACCCATTTGGTGGCTATCGGGTAAATCTTGCTCTTTCCGGGGTGTAAATTTATTGAGATTAGTAGGCGGGCGCTCAATACTATCGTGTTGTTCCGAAAGGCATTTATAATCAGCACTCGGCAGAAACCCACCTGAATATCAAACCAAGGGCAAGCTGCATGGGTCACACCGCGCTTTATAGGACGTTGCGTCTGGGCAACGCGCAATACAATCGTCTTGTCAAACTCGACACGCCGCTTGGCGTCGATTGGTTATTGCCGCTCTACGTGAAAGGAACGGCTAAGCTGGGCCGCGATTATGAATTCGTCGTTGATGCGGTTTCGCCGCGCGGCAGTCAGATCGAACTCAACGCGCTGCTTGGCAAACCTGTCACGCTTTGGATTCAACAGACAGACGGCACGTACATGCCGATCCACGGTTACGTTCACAGGTTCAGCCGGTTGGGATTCGATGGGACGTTGACCTATTACAAGCTGGCATTCTCGTCCTGGCTCTATTTCTTGCGGCTGCGTCGCGATATGCGCGACTGGCAGGAGCAGAACGGCGAGCAGATTCTGACCGACGTCTTCAACGAGCATCCTCAAGCGCGCGGCGCGTTCCGCTACGATCTTCACAAGCCGCTGCCGTCTTATTCGAATCGAGTGCAGTGGGAATACGACCTGAATTTCGTCCACCGCAGCCTTGAAGAAGTCGGCGTGTTTCCGTACTTCGAGCAGGCCGATAACGGCCGGTCGCACATGATGGTCCTGACGGACGACGTCTATTTCGTCCCGCAACTGAAGCAGTCCATTGTCGAGTTCAGTCACACGGGGTTCAGTGGTGAAATGGACGGATTCGTGCAGTGGAAGGAGCAGCTTCAGATCGAAAGTGCTCAACTGACATCGCGCTCGTTCGACTACAAGCGGCCCGACCTTCCCCGGCAGGTTCAAGGCGTCACCGATACGCAAGGCCAGTTGCCGACGGATGGTGAGGTCTACGACTATCCGGGCGCGTACATGTGGTCGGACCGGGAGCAGGGCGAGCGCCTCGCGCAGATCCGCCTCGAGGAGAGGAAGTCGCGAATGAAGCGCTTCCACGGAGTGGGCGGCTTGCGCTGCGCGATGCCTGGGCGGCGCTTCGAATTGCACGGCCATCCGGTCCATGACGCTGGCAGCCAGCCGGATCGTGAATTCGTGCTGCTCGGGGTGGACTGGTTGATTCGCAATAATCTGCCCGGTCTGGATGAGGTGGGGGATTTTCCCGACGGCCTGGCCGCGGAAATTGCGGAAGCGAAGGTCGGTGCGACAGTGAGTCACGCGGATGGTGGCGCAGGTTTCTTTCAGGTGACGGTTGAGGCTCAACCGCGCAATGTTCCGTTCCGCAGCCCGTTCGAGCACAAAAAGCCGGTGATGCAGTTGCAGAACGCGATCGTCGCCGGGCCTGGCGGCGAAGAGGTCTATACGGATTCGCTGAACCGCGTGAAGGTGTGGTTCCACTGGAACCGCCGCAACGGCCAGGATGAACGTGCGTCGTGCTGGGTGCGCCCGACGTTCCTTGATGCGGGCTCGAACCGCGGGGGGATTCAGCCGCTACGTAAAGGCGATGAGGTGGTCGTCGGTTTTATGGAAGGCGACTGTGACAGGCCTGTCATTATTGCAAGGATGTACGGGGGCGCGACGCAGCCGGTGTGGCATACGAACGGATTGCTGTCCGGTCAACGTTCGCGCGAGTACGGCGGCACCGGCTACAACCAGCTCGTGATGGACGACTCGACTCAGCAGAATCGGGTTCATCTTTACTCGAGCAGTTATCAGTCTCACTTGCACCTCGGGTATCCGTCAAACCTCTCCATCGGGCTCGGCCAGTAAAGATCTGGTCAAGCTGATGAATGATATTGGCGAGAATGCTGGCGGCGCGCCCCATAAGCCGATGCTGCTGGCGTTGTGGGATGGGATTGGCATCGCGCACGAACTCGCCGGGTTCCACAACGATCCCGCTGGCATGCTGATGCGCTATACCAGCATGCAGCCGCTTCGCGTGGATGCCGCGCAGTCCATCGAGGCGGCCGAACGGGCGGTTCGCAGTGGTGCCGCATTGAGCGAGAGTCTCCTGCGCAAGGGGATGATGAGTGCTGCTCTTGGTGCTGGTGATGGCGGCATCATGGCGCCCAGCGCATTAGAGATGATCGACAACGCCGGGCAACTCACGCCTGCGGAAAAACAAGCCGCAGGTGACAAGGCCTGGCGCAAATACCAGGCCAGCCTCAAGGGAGGAAAGTGGCCGAACAACTTCAGCACGTGGTTCGACAAGATCACCAGCAAGTGCGAAGAGTTGCAGAAGCAGCGTGTGCCTGATCGCGACGCCTGGCTTGCCGCCGACGCGTTCCGGCATGCGCTCAACGACTACCATCCGGATGACGCGGGTGATGGCATGGCGTTTCACGGTGTGATCGACGAAGCGTATGCCGGATTGTCTGCGACCGATGCGGGGCTGCGGATTGTCGAGAAGCTCATCAACAATATGGATCCGACTGACGAGCGTAGCTACTTTTGGCGGGCATTCTCCTATAACCAGACGGATATTCGTCAGGAGATGAAGACGTTCCTGACGAGGGTACAGGCCACAAAGAACGAATCGATCGTGGATCAGGCCGCGTCGTGGTATGAGACGAAGCAGGCATCGCTCTATATCGATCTTGGCTACCTGAAGTCGTTCGTGAAGTTCTACGAAAAAGTCGAAGACATCTTCAAGCATGAGCGCGCTGGGTCAGCGACCGAGCGACCGCTCAAGGCTCTGGGGATCGAGCGATTGACGCTGTGGTCGGGACGTGCGTTGGTAAATGTCTTCGGGCCGATTTCTCGTTCCGTTGGTGGCGTCCTGATCAAGGGAGCGCTGATGGTTCGTGGGGGCCTCGTACTGGAAGACGCGAAGCGAATCGTGGTGAAGCTGGCTGCTTGGGAAGGCCAAATGGACACCGTGATGAGCAAGACGATATGGGAAATCAAGGCGAAGAATCCGAGCTTGAATCCCATGCAGGTTCGGGCACAAGCATACGCAACGTTGGCGAATGATGATCGTGGCGCGCTGGTTCGCAAGCTGTATGCGGAGGCGCGGTTTACACCGAACGCCGCGCGGGACAAGGCCGCTGCGTCGGTCAAAATCTCCGGGGCGTTGTTCATCATCGAGATGATGAATTACTTCCTGCTCTGGACAAAGCCGAACAAGACATCGGATGACGAGTTAGCAATTGCGAGTGGGACGTTATCGTTAGTTGGGGCTGGGCTCAACGTATACAACAAATGGCTCAGCGGCTTCGGGAAGTCTACAGCCACTGCCACACTTGCGAGCATGAAGGTTGCCGCGAGTTGCCTCGGTGGGATTTCGTCGTTTATATCAGTCGTGACAGATAGTCACAAAGCGTCTTCTGGTAGGAAGTCCGGGAATCTGAAGCAGACGTATTTTTACTTAGTCAAGGGGATATTTGATCTCGGATCGGGTATTGCAACGGTTTTAACGGCTATCAGTTCGTCTGCGCCGCTGCTTATGCGATCGGCCAGCCTGTCTCCTGGAAAAGTGCGGTTCCTTGGGCGACTCTCGGCCGGCATGGCTGGCGCTCAGGCCCGGATCGAGGGCCGGGCCGCCGGTCTCGCGGGGGAGAAACTGGAAGCATATGTCGCGAGTACGGTACTCAAGGGGGCAAGAGCCTACGCGGGCGAAACTGTTGCGGTCGGGCTTGCGACGGAAGTATCCGCAGGTGGATGGCTAATGATGAGCGGGCGTCTGATCCTGATCGCAACGGGCTGGGAAGTGGCGGTGATCTTGACGGTAATCACGTTGATCTACAATTACTTCACGCCTGATGATCTTGAAAACTGGCTATCAGGTTCGCCGTTCGGAACCGCACCAGATAAGGGGCGCACATTAGAAAGGCAGCAGACCGCCTTTGAGGCGGCGTTGGCTGCAACGGGAAATTAAAGATGGAAGAGAAGCAGGCTATTGGCCCGGTGCTCCTGCGTGGGGTCATTACGGAATTGACGAAGCGACGTGCGTCCTATGAAGCCATATTCACTGAAGCGGACAAGCAGGCGATGGAGCGAACTGCGATCGTGGCGGCGCTGGCTGGCTTGAACGACATTGCGCTCAATCTCAGTACATCCACGCAGTTCACGGATACGGTGGGGGATCTCGTGACCTTCGGGCTGAACGGTGAGGAGGTGCGCGCATGGATCTGGTTATCGACCTTCGAGAACGGTGATGAGGTTGAGGTTGTCGCGGAGCGGGCCGAGTCTGGATGGATCGGATACGCAATTAGGCGGTGTAGTGACGGAATTTTGTCCGTTCATCCTCATTGTGAACGCGGTAGTAGAGCGCTTTTTAAAAATCTTCTGAAATGGTCGGTGCTGTTCTGGAGCAGCTGTGCATTGATCATAACGTTGATTCAGGTTGTATTGGTGGTCAATGATAGCGATGGCTGGCAGACTCTCTTGGTGGGAGGGGTTCTCGCTTGGCTGACGATAGAGGTCGTTGCGATTTTTATTGCTTATCGAATTTGGTGGCGATTTAAAAGGCAATTGCCTATGGCAAATCGGATATTTTCGACATTTGGTTGGAGAAATCCATCCGACGTTGATTTGCCTAAAGCGTCAAAAATGTTAAAGAGGCCGGGTGATACGTGGCAGATGGGGAAGCTTATTTTTCGTTACAGCGAGGCCTGATTTTTCATTGGATGGGGACATAGGGGCATTGGCTACAATGGAATATAAAGATGGACAATAAGCAGGCTATCGCTCCCTCGCTCCTGCGTGGGGTCATCACGGGACTGACGCAACGTCGTGTGTCCTATGAAGCGGTCTTCACGGAAGCGGACAAGCGAGCAATGGAGCGAACCGCGGTCGTGGCGGCGCTGGCTGGCTTGAACGACATTGCACTGAACCTCAGTACATCCACGCAGTTCACGGATACAGTGGGGGATCTCGTGACCTTTAGGCTGAACGGTGAGGAAGTCCGTGCATGGATTTGGTTATCTGTCTTCGAAAATGGTGACGAGGTCGAAAAAGATTTTTCAGTCGCTGTGCCGTCCACGAATCCGGATGAACGCCACGAATGGCGAGATGCAATGTGAGCTGCTGGCCGGAACCTGCCGCATGCGCGAGCGCGGCGAGGTCGACGTCAATGAAGTCGAATTTCTTCGGAAACGCAAAATGTTCGCTCAGTAGCCGCAGGGCCGGCGGCCCGTCGTCTTCGTTGATCAGTTTCTCGGCGTCATCGAAGCCTGCGGCGGTGAGCGGCGGCGTGGGCAGTGTTGACCAGCGACGTTCGGCGTTTTCGACGAAGGCCGCAGCCGTGCGCATCGTCATTGCATCCATGACCGCACCGACGACTTCGCGAGCCCCATTGACATGGATGCGCAACGGGCTGGGGACGGCTTCGATGCGAAAATCGGGCCGCGCAACCTCGAAGGTGATGGAGAGCAGGCCGGTCGTACCGGCAGGCAGCACCACGTCGGTGGGAACAGCCGTAGCCGATGCGTACCGCGCGGTCGAAACGCGCACAGGCGTCAGCGTTACGTCATATACGGTGAGGAAACGGCAGCCTTCTACCTTGCTGACGAGTTCCGTGCCGCGGGCAATAAACGATGGCTCGGTGAGCTTGTCGAACATGTCCGAGACATCGAACTGGGCGATTGCGCACGCAGGAACCGCACGAAGATACTGGGGATACAGCATGCCGAGGAGCGCTTCGGCGAATTCTGGATAGTTGTCGTCGAGCCGATTGCCTATATCCGCGGCGAGGAGGGCGAACGACTGCGACATCCGTTCGATATGGGGATCTTCGGAATGGTCGCCGGAAATCCCGAGGCGAACGGCGATTTTGGGATAGCGTGTCGCGAAGGCCCCAATCGATCGGCGCAGTAGCGCGAGTTCTCGTTCGTAATGCGGAAGCAGTTGATCCATTGCGTGAAGTGATGAACCGGCAAGGCGGCCGAACCTGTATTTCGCCGTTTGGTTCGGTTGCGCTGAATGGTGTCGGGCACGCTAACATCTGACGTTGCAATGATAACCGCTTGACGAAAAAAGCCCATCGATCGCCTCGGGGAGGCCCAATTCCGCGATCGGCGAACCCGAAACGGTTTTCTCGATTTCATACAGTCAGTCACGCATCTTTGTCGCGCATGTCCGTTCAACATGACGAATCGCATCCGGTGCTGGGCCGCAGTGCCGCTTTGCGTGACGCGATCGAAAAACATGGGCTGGTTTGCCTGGATTCGACCTATCGCGGATTGAAAGACAATCACTGAATAGGGCTGGATGGTGCTAGAGTAAATTGGACAAGTTGATGAACATGCTTGGACACTTATCTGGCAGAAGACATGGAATCCGACGGAAGCGCCCAGAAAATCGCGAGCGGGATCGCGAACGTGCACGCGGACGCCGCCTCGCCGCAGCCGGTGCTGGCCGCGCTCGTGCGCGGCATGGAAAACCTGCTGATCCCGGCCGACACGCCGTGGCCCACCGCGCAGCTCTATCTCACCGACAACGACGGACAGTGGAAATTCTCCGCTGTCCTGGTCGCGATCGTGGCGCGGCGCGAGCCGACGCTCCTGCTGACCAAGCGATCGTCGGGGCTCAGCGAATACTCGTCGCACGTGAGTTTCCCCGGCGGACGTCCGGCGGAATCAGACACCAGCATCGGCGCGACCGCGCTACGCGAGGCATTCGAGGAAATCGGCCTCGCGCCCGACGCAGTCCGCACGATCGGGAGCCTGCCGATTCATAAAACCAGAAAGCGCAATCACGCCATTTTCCCCGTGATCGGCTTCGTGCCGGAAACGGCCGCATGGGAAGCCGCACCGGCTGAAGTCGAGGAGATTTTCGAGTTTCCGTTTTCGACGCTGCTGAATCCCGATCTGCCGCGGCAATACGGCGACGGCGAACGCGCCGGCGCCTGGTACTGGGCGGATCAGACGCAGGACATCTGGGGCGTGACCGCGGTCATCCTGAAATCGCTGGCGGGTCTGGTGCGCGAGGCCTCGCGCGGCGAGCGTGCACGTCCCGACTAGGTTGACGCACCGGGCCCCGGGCCTTGTGCCCGCAAGGGGCACGCGTGCTGCTCGCGGCGCGTCGCTCAGTGCGACGACACGAACACCGCATCCTCGAACGCCGCCGGAAGCGCGAACTGCGCACGCATGCGCTTCGTTTCCTGCGCGGGCGTGAGCCCGAACAGCCGCTTGAATTCCCGGCTGAACTGCGACGGGCTTGTATAACCGACCGCATGCCCGGCCGCCTCTGCCGTCAGGTCCTGGCGCACCATGAGCAAGCGCGCCTGATGCAGCCGCGTCGACTTCAGGTACTGCATCGGCGACACCTGCGTGATCGCCTTGAAGTGGCTATGGAAGCTCGGCACGCTCATGCCCGCTTCCCCGGCCAGTTGCGCGACGTCGAGCGCTTGCGCGTAGTCGGTGTGGATCAGGCGCAGCGAGCGGCCGATCCGGCCGAACTGTCCACGCATCGCCAGCGCGTTCCGCATTGCGCTGCCCTGCGCGCCGGTGAGCACGCGGAAATACAGTTCGCGCAGCAACCCGCGGCCGAGCACCGCCGCTTCGAGCGGCTGGTGCAGCGCCTCGACGAACCGCAGCACGGTTGCCTGCATCGCGTCGCCCATCGGCGTCGACATCATGCTTCTCGGCGCCTGCACGGGTTCGGCGATCCCTTCGCGGTCGATCTGCGCGGCCAGTTCGGCGGCCATCGGGAAATCGAGGTGCAGGTACAGCGCGAGCAGCGGATGCGCCGCCGTTGCATCGGTTTCCATGCTGAACGGCACGGGCACCGATACGGCCAGGTAGTGGTCCGCGTCGTACCGATAGCATTCACCGCCGAAATAGCCGCGCTTGCGGCCCTGGCAGACGATCACGATGCCCGGGTCGTACAGCACCGGCGTGCGCGACAGCGCGCGGTTCGAGCGCAGGATGCGCACGCTCGGCAGTGCGGTCAGGTTATAGCCTTCGTCCGGCGCCAATGCGTTCAGCAACGCGATCAGACGTTGGCGGCCGCGTGCGGGCAGCCGCGGCGATCGGGAGGAGGGGGGCGCGGTGCTCATAGTTTTGTGCAAGAAAATCAGCGGAATCGGGCTTAAGTTGCGCGGATCGTCAGACTAGTATGCATGCTTCGATCGACATTCGGGAGAAGCTCACATGGCATCCGGCACTATCATGCTCATCACCGGCGTCAGCAGCGGCTTCGGCCGCGCGCTCGCGCAAGCGGCGCTGGCCGCGGGTTATACGGTGGTCGGCACCGTGAGAAGCGAAGCGGCGAAGCGGGCGTTCGAAGCGCTGTCCCCGCATGCGGCGATCGGGCGCGTGCTCGACGTGACCGACTTCGAGCGCATCGACGGCGTTGTCGCGGAGATCGAGTCGAGCGTCGGGCCCGTCGACGTGCTGGTGAACAACGCCGGCTACGGGCACGAAGGCATCATGGAGGAGTCGCCGCTGTCGGAGATGCGCCGACAGTTCGACGTGAACGTATTCGGCGCCGTCGCGATGATGAAGGCCGTCGTGCCGTTCATGCGCGAACGCCGGCGCGGCCGCATTCTGAACATCACGTCGATGGGCGGCCATATCACGATGCCCGGCATTGCCTACTACTGCGGCAGCAAGTTCGCGCTGGAAGGGATTTCCGATACGCTCGGCAAGGAGCTCGGGCCGTTCGGCATCGCGGTGACCGCCGTCGCGCCGGGCTCGTTCCGCACCGACTGGGCCGGCCGTTCGATGACGCGCACGCCGCGCGCGATCGCCGATTACGACGCGCTCTTCGATCCGATCCGTCACGCGCGCGAGGAGAACAGCGGCCGCCAGTTGGGCGACCCCGCGAAGGCCGCGCGCGCGATGCTCGCGGTCATTGCGGCGGACCATCCGCCGGCCCATCTGTTGCTCGGCAGCGATGCGCTCCGGCTCGTGCGCGCCAAATGGTCGGCGCTGGAAGACGACATGCGCGCGTGGGAGGCGGTGACGGTGTCGACGGACGGTTGAGGCACGAGGGTTGGTGCGTGTCCAACTACACGGTTAGTTGCGTTGAGCGGTCAAGCGTCGGGATGCCGGCATGGCGTCGGCGTCATGACACGTTCGCGGTTTTCCGCTACAACAGCAAGGTGCCGCATTGACCGGCGCGGTGTGCCGCCGCGCCGCAGTCCGTCACCGGCCCCCGCGCGGGTGGCCGGCCGGCACGTGATGTTCACCTACCCCACAGGAGCCTGCAGCCATGCCGACCATCACCACGAAGGACAACGTCGAGATTTTCTACAAGGACTGGGGCCCGAAGGATGCCCAGCCGATCATGTTCCACCATGGCTGGCCGCTGTCTTCCGACGACTGGGATGCCCAGATGCTGTTCTTCGTTCAGAAGGGCTATCGCGTGGTCGCGCACGATCGTCGCGGCCACGGCCGGTCGGCGCAGGTTTCCGACGGCCATGACATGGATCACTACGCGGCGGACGCGTTCGCGGTGGCCGAAGCGCTCGACCTGCGCAACGCGGTCCATATCGGCCACTCGACCGGCGGCGGCGAAGTCGCGCGCTACGTGGCCCGCCACGGCGAGCCGGCCGGCCGTGTCGCGAAGGCGGTGCTGGTCAGCGCGGTGCCGCCGCTGATGCTGAAGACCGACGCGAACCCGGAAGGCCTGCCGCTCGAAGTATTCGACGGCTTCCGCAAGGCGCTCGCCGACAATCGCGCGCAGTTCTTCCTCGACGTGCCGTCGGGCCCGTTCTACGGCTTCAATCGGCCGGGTGCGACGGTGCACCCGGGCGTGATCCAGAACTGGTGGCGCCAGGGGATGATCGGCAGCGCGAAGGCACACTACGAGGGCATCAAGGCGTTCTCGGAAACCGACCAGACCGAAGACCTGCGGTCGATTTCGGTGCCGACGCTCGTGCTGCATGGCGAAGACGACCAGATCGTGCCGATCGCCGATTCGGCGCTGAAGTCGGTCAAGCTGCTGAAGAACGGCACGCTGAAGACGTATCCGGGCTATTCGCACGGCATGCTGACGATCAACGCCGAGGTGCTGAACGCCGACCTGCTGGCCTTCGTCCAGTCGTGACGCTGTCGGCGCAGGCCCGCTTTCGCGGGCTGCGCCGCGCTGGCCGGTGATGCCGGCCAGCCTCATCCCGCTTCGCCGGCGGGTTCGACCGGTCACGCAGAACGATGCTGCCGGCACGACACCACGAAGTCGCCACGACGCAGCGCAGCGTCCGGCTCGCTACCGTTGATTCCCCCCTCGATGCACCGCACGATTGCAGCCGCCTGCTGCCTGCTGCCTGCTGCCTGCTGCCTGCTGCCTGCTGCCTGCTGCCTGCTGCCCGCTGCCTGCTGCCCGCTGCCCGCTGCCCGCTGCCCGCTGCCCGCTGCCCGCTGCCCGCTGCCCGCTGCCCCCCCCCCCCCCCCCCCCCCCCCCCCCCCCCCCCCCCCCCCCCCCCCCCCCCCCCCCCCCCCCCCGGGCCCCCCCCCCCCCCCGCTCCCCCCCCCTCCCCGCCG
>Ga0157367_1000713_pt1 | contig 15457 bp, 16 predicted proteins | sample AttbisABBM2_FD_113142 | JGI IMG/M metagenome (GOLD analysis project Ga0157367, IMG submission 113142) | Fungus gardens microbial communities from leaf cutter ant in Botucatu, State of São Paulo, Brazil - Atta bisphaerica ABBM2 | ecosystem: Host-associated > Fungi > Mycelium > Unclassified ...
ACGATGTCCTGAGTCAGGGCCTTTTCATCCAGTGAAAAATGTGTGATGACCTGCTGTAAGTCGCCATCCTGCTGCTGCATCAGCTGATGCAGCCAGTGCACCAGTTCAACATAGGGATTGCCGCGCAGTTTGCAAAAGGCGGTGGCGCTTTCCAGCGAGGTAAATAACAGCGTATCCAGTTTGCCGAATAGCACGGCACGGCTGATTTCTGACATAGGGGGCTCTCTTCAATGAAAGACGCAGGCTGTGTAACAGGGAAAGCGGCTGGGCTAGCGCGAAGCTGCCTCAACCTCAAACATAAAATCTTCTCGATCCTGCGGCTGCGGCATCTGCCCCAGCCAGCTGGTGTAACCGAGCCGGGCAGCGCCGCCCAGCGCCACACCCTGCACCGCGTCTGCAGCCAAGATCAGGCTGAGATCCCACTGCATTTCGATACCGAGATAATGGCGTACCCAGTCGCGCACTTCCTGCGCGCCGGGGGCATCCGGCAGAAAACGGGCATACTGCGCGGCACTGAGCGGTCCCAGATGGAGACGGAAACGGTGCTGCACATCGCGCACCGCCACCCCGAGAAACGCAGAGGCACCCAGCCGGGGCATGTGGCGTCCCGCGCCCAGCCGGGCCTGATCGCGGCTATCCAGCGTCAGCCAGTGCGGCAGGTTCTGCGTCAGCCGGACCGGAACGCCAAAGTAGTGGCGCAGAATGCGCACCAGCCCTTCGGCATCGTGACCGTGACGGCTGAGATGGCCCACCAGCATCAGCCGGGCATGAAGACTCAGCGAACTGGCCTGCTGCTGGGCGGGTAAACCGATGCCAGCCAGACAGGCGAGATAGTTCAGGAAGCGGCTGTCGTCGGGACGATCCAGCGACACGGTCGGCTGCGCATCCGCCCAGGCGCGATAGAACAGCAGCGTGGCGCGGTGATGAAACAGGTCAGCAAACGCCGACAGGCTGTGATCCTGATGATGCACAATGCGTTCGTGCACATATTCGGTCAGATGGGTCGGCAGCGGGCCGTTGGGGCCAAACAGACCAAAGCTGTAGATCGACAGCTCATGCCGTCCGGACTCTTCACGTGGCGTGGCGCTGGCGACGGTGGCGGGCGCAAACGCCAGTGACGGCGTCTGACCGATGCGCACCGATTCGAACTTCGGCAGCGGCGCACGGCCCAGCGGATAGCGCTGTCCGCCCTGCGCATCCAGCCGCCGCAGCAGCTGGAACAGATCGTAGCGCCACGGCGCGGCCATCACTTTTTGCCAGAAATCATCTGGCAGTCGGGTCAGCCGCGGCAGCGTAATGACTTTTTCGCCACTCATATCAGCGCTTTCCGGCCCATGCGCGGTGGCCAGTAGCCCACTTCGCCGCGCTGCTGGCTGTTCAGGGTGAACTCCGTGAAGCTGTTGAGCGCTACGAGGCGGCCACAGACCCGCTCCAGCACGCTGCCGAACAGCCACGGACTGGCACCCGAAAACGCCTGCTCATCCACCTCCAGCGTGATGCTGACGCCGCGCGCAAACACTACCGGCCCCGGTTCCGGCACGCGGCGGTTGACCGCGCTGAGCGTACAGTGGCGGATGCCGTCAATCTGGCGGGCAACCGGCGCTTCCGCCAGGTTGGCGTAGAGGCTCAGCAGCTGGCGCAGCGCCGCAGCACCTTCCCCGTCGCTGCTGTCCATCAGGCTGAGGTAGTTCATCTGCAGATGGCTGATCAGCCGCCACGCAGAAAGGCCTTCGGCCAGCGCCGGACGCGGTGGCGTCGGCCCTTTGCACAGCTTCAGCTCCGACACCGGAATAGAATCCGGCATTACGAAGTTGCCCTGATCCTGCTGCAGCATCAGCGGCAGATCGCGGCTGGTACACATCACCTCGGCGGAGAGATAGCGCACGTCATCACGCCACGGCGCGTGATGCTCATCCACCAGCGAGAGAAAGACTTCGGAACCAATATAGCCGGTGCGCGTGCCGTAGCGCTGCGCCTGTTCTGACAGGGTGCGCTGTTCGCGGCGCAGCGAGAAGTAAGCACCGTAATCACCCTGGTCACCGCTGAAGGTGCTCCAGAACGGACGGAAAACCTGCTCTTCCCGCTGGCCTTCTACGGTGGCGAACAGCCGCTGTACAGAATGCACCTCATAATCCAGCGGCCGGATGTTATCCACCACCAGATGATATTCATGCTGGCTGTCGCTGACCTTCAGGCGCTCGGCGGTTTTCGGGAACAGGTTGATGACCGGCGTGCAGTGCAATGCCAGATGGCTATGATCGACCACGCTTTCCAGCGCGCTGTCCGCTTTGTCGAGCAGGATAATGATGTCGAATGCCGTAGCGCTGTCGCAGCGACGCAGGAACGGGCCGAGCTGACTCAGGCTGATAAACTGGAAGCGCGCCGGAAACGCAAAATACTCCTGCAACAGACGATAACCGTCGAAATTGCGCAGATCGTCCGGCAGTAGCGCCTGCTCTGGTGCAAAGCCCTCCTGCTGCAGGGCCTCATCCGTCAGCACCTGACGCTGTGGCCGCTGCTCTGCGGACTGCAGCACGATGCCGACCCGGTGCTGCATCAGCAGCTCCAGCAGCTTCAGCGCCTGAATATCGGGGCCGCTGAGGAATAGCATCAGGTCATCCACACTGAGCTGACTCAGTGAGGAGATCCCTTCGCAGCTGATGCGGATGCGCAGCGCACTGGCCGCGCCCAGACCACCCAGTTTCAGCTCGCCAGAGGGCAGATCGCCGGGCACGCCGCCGAGAGTGACTTCGCTGATCCGCAGCGGATGCAGCACCACATCATGTGCGGTGGTGTAGCTGCAGGTCACCCCGGTTTTTTTCAGGTTCTGGCTCTCCATCATGGTGCCGCGCGGCACGCGAAAGCCCTGGGTGATGTCACCCTTGCGGCTGTCCGGCGTGAGCTGCGCGATCGCCATTGACGGCGTTGGCGAGAGATAGGATGGCGCAATCATCTCCAGCAATCGCTGCGAGAAGCGCGGAAACTCCGCATCCATCTTCAGCTGCACGCGCGACGTCAGGAAGGCGAATCCCTCCATCAGCCGCTCGACATAGGGGTCCGCCACGTCGATGCCATGCATGCCAAGACGTCCCGCCACTTTCGGGTAACGCGTCGCGAACTCCGCCCCCATCTCGCGCAGGTAAGCCAGTTCACGGTTGTAATAGTCGAGCAGATTGCTGTCCATGATTACCCTGCATCCTGAAGTTCGAAATGGCCGCTCTCCAGATCAACCTGAGTGCGGAACAGAAACGCCAGCGGATAAGGCACGCACCAGAGGCGCCCTTTGATCTCAATCGACAGCACGTTGTGCAGACTAAGCGAGCCGAGATCGCTGACGCAGCGCACCTGCAGACCCTGCGGCAGAATACGCGGCTCGAAGTGCAGAATGGCGTTGGTCATTTTGCGCTGCATATCCTGCCATTCGATATCGGAGACGTTCTGTCCGGCCAGCGGCGCTACGCCGAAGTTCCAGACCGAGCGCTGCACCTGATCGAAACCGTCCAGATCCTGCTGCGCTTCGTTGTTGATGGTGTTAAACAGCCACTGCAGATCGCGCAGCACGTGGCGGCGCAGCGTACTGTGGCTGATCAGCATGCTGTTCTCCGGCTCCTGCTGTTTGTCCGGCGCGTTGTCGGTCAGGCGGTCCAGCAGCGAGGATTGCAGCTTGTCGCGGGCGGTCAGCGCGTCACGCTTTTTACGCGCACGAAAGCCGCCATGCAGCTGGGCATAGCCGTCGTTGTGCGCGCCTGAATCATGGCTCATCGGCGGACTCAACGTTATCGAACGCGACCTGCTGCAGGCTCAGCAGCGAGAACTCCGCGCTGTCGCTGAGCCACATTTTTTGTCCCTGGCCGATAAACTGGTCCGGATCGTTGCCCAGCGGCTGCCATTCGGTGACGCTGGCGCGCAGAAAACGCTCGTCCGCACCCGCCAGCAGCGGATAGCGCGCCGGGATCTGACACACCTGTTCGCTGCCATCCACCAGCTGCACCCGAGTATGACGCCACACCAGATCGGTGACGCTGGCGGGTGCCTGGAACTGCATCTCACGAATGGCGGCGAACGGAATCCAGTAATAACGGCCCTGATTGATCACTTCACACACCGGCCCGAAACGGCTGTCGCCATCCATCAGCCAGCTGAAAGCGGTGGGCTGATCCTGCCCGGTCGCGGTGCCGGGATTGGCGGCCGCAAGCTCAAGCGCGTCGGCACGCAGTGCGCTGCCGCGCGCGACATCACCCGCGGTTTCGGCCTGGAATGCGGCCAGCAGTGTGTCGCACCAGTGCCAGGCGCTGCCCGGCAGCACGGGTTGTGCCTCACCACGCAGCACGGCATCACGCTGCAGCTCACCGGCAATCGCCTGCTGCAACAGATTAACCGTTGGTTGCGCCTGCGGGCTCAACGCCAGCCAGGATTGCAGCTGCGTCTGTGCACGCGTCCAGTTGCCCGCCAGGCAGAGCAGCTGCACAAAGGCAGCCCGCAGATCGGCGTTCGCCGGACTGGCCTGAATCTGGCGGGTAACGTCAGCCAGCGTCTCGCTGAGCGTGGCGTTCGCAAGATGATGTTGTAAGGATTCCATGCAAACTCCTTTTGCGTCAGTTAAGGGTGCGATAAACCGCAGCGGCGGGATCTTTCAGTTCAGGGTGCAGTTTTTCCACCAGCTGTACGCTCAGTGTGGTATTGCCGCTGACCCACGGTGACCAGACTTTGCGGACTTCCTGCAGACGTGCCTGCAAAGCACTCTCATCAGCGGCTTCACTGGCGGGCATCAGCACCACCACCTGACGGGCCGCCTGCCAGCCGTTAAAGCGGTTGCTAAAGGGCAGAACCAGCCAGCTGTCCGGGGATTTTTCGTTACTCAGCACCATGCGCTCGCTGTTAACCGTGGTGATGTGCAGTTCGGCGGTGGGCGACTGACTGTTCAGCCCCATCACCGGGAAGCCCTGCAGGAAGGTCACGCCGACGGCTGCCGGTGCGCCGTTACCCTGCTGCGTCAGACGACTGTGTCCGCTGAGCCAGCCATCGGAACCGCAGACCAGCCCCTGCTTTGCCGGCACAAACAGCGCGCTGCCCTGCGCCGGATGCTGCCACCAGGTGCGGAAATGGCAGCCGTCGAGCAGGCTGAACTGCAGCCATGGCGAGGTATCCGCCTGGGCGGCATTGACCAATGGGTCCGCGGGCACGGCAGCTGTGGCTGGCTGCTGTTGTGCAGGCGGCGCGGGTGGCGTCACCACGGTCTTCCACTGCTGCGCCCGGGCGGCACTGCCGGTGGCGATTTCACTGCCCTCTGTATCGGTCAGCTGCCAGTGCAGCTGCTGCAGCGGTTTACACTGCGACGCCATCAGGCCAGCCACCCGTGGCAGAAACTCTTTCAGCACCGACGCGTTTTTTTCACCCAGGGTGACGATGCGCAGGTTAATGGTGCTGTTACACCAGCTCGACAGCTGATTGTTTTTGACGTCATCAATCCAGACATCCAGTTTCTGTGCCGGGGACTGAACGATGCGATAGTTTTCAGCATAAGCGTGCGTGCTGAGCAGCAGCGCAGCCAGACCCAGTAATCCATATTTCATGTTGGCGTTCTCAATCTCGCAGAGGGAAGAACTGCGCCGCTTCAGAGAGCGAGTGCAGCAAAGTGGTGTCCTGGGGCGATCCAATCCAGACGGCCAATGCGCTGAAATTATCCTGCTGCCCCTGATCTGACTGATCGTTTTTGATGATTTGCTGCATCAGCGTCAGCCACTCTTCCGGCGTATTCACCATGTGCAGTGACTGCTGCATCTGCTCCAGCGTCACGCCGTGCCAGAAACCATCGGTGCAGAGCAGAAAGGCATCGCCATCCTCAATCCCGACCACGTCACTGTAGCTGGCGTCGCGCTGCTCATCACCCATTCCCAGCGCAAAATAGAGCAGGTTGCTGTTGATGCCTTCGGTGCGATGTCCGGCATCTTTCATCTGCTGCACCAGGCTGTGGTCGGTGGTGACCAGATAGAGATAGCCGCGGCGGAACAGATAAAGGCGGCTGTCACCGGCATGCGCCCAGCAGGCAAGGTGGTAGTCGCGGTCGATGAACAGGCTGACCAGCGTGGTGCCCATCCGGCTGTGCTCGCTGCTGGCTTTCTGCTGCTGCCGGATAGCGTGATTCGCGTGATTAACGTAGTTGCGAATCGACTGCGCATTGAGGTGCGCATCGCCATCGAACGCTTCCAGCAGGCTGCTGCGGGCGATGGCGGCCGCCCTGTCACCGCCGGGAAACCCGGCCACACCGTCGCACACCACAAAGCAGGCGGAGCGCTTACCGATGACATCACCGATCTGATCCTGATTACTGGCGCGATCGCCCTGATTCGACGTCGAGGCAATAGTGATATTCATGCGTCATCCGTGTGGGTTTGTGAGTCTTTGTACTGATTAACTTCCAGGTCATAGGCGTGCAGAAACGCTTCGCCAAACAGGGTGTGGAAATCGTCTTCGATCTCGCCCGCCGTCTCGCCGTAGCGCTCAACAAAATGCTCCCACAGCGCCGCTTTACGGCTGCCCGGCAGGCCGATACGGGAAACCGATCCCGCCTGACGTGCCTCTTCCTCCAGCTGCTCCGGGTTAAAGGATTGCAGCATCGAGGCGATGATGGCGCGGATACCGGCGATCATGCCCAGCTGGTGCGCCTGCAAATCAATCAGCGCATCCCGCACCGCCTGACGTGGTGGCATAAAGCCCGGCATCCGGCTGCCAAACATCTGCATCAGGACAGTTTTGCCCGATGGCAGCAGCTTGAACGGGTTGTTGGCGTCGTCGAGGATCACCGTCATGTCAGCCTTAACGCCGCGCTTAAGGATCGAGCGCGATGACAGCAGCGCGACCGTGCCCTGCGAGAACATGCTGAGCATCTGACCAAACTGCAGCATCTGCTCGCGGTCAAACTGCGGCGTCGGCTGCAGATCGCGCAGACCCATGCCTTCCAGCAGCGCGTCCAGCAGTTCGCCTTTCAGCGCATCGCCGCTGCTCTGGCTGGATGTGGAGGGCTGCACGGCGGCGGCATGCTGGTGACCCGAGGCAACCGGATCAATGCGCAGCCGCCCTTTCGGCGTCGGTGAGGGAGCTCGCTGCACCGTCTGGGGAGTCGGCAGCGTAATGCCGCCATAGTCGTTTTGCGGATTAATAGCGTCTGTCTGACCGGATTCCGCCTCATCCGCCAGCAGCGTCTGGCGTGGGGCGTCACTATGAGGAGGCTGGTCATCAACGGGTAAGTCGATGCCGCTGAACAGCGGTGAGTGATCCATTTCGTTCAGGCTAGCGGGAGCCTGCTCAGGTGAGCGTGCAGCAACCGGCTCGGGCTTTGTCTCTGGCTGAGGCGGCACATGCAGCGTCGCCGGTTTCGCTGGCTCCGGCTGCGCCAGCGGCACCGCGTTCCCCATCATCAGTCCTAATGGATCATCATGGTTGCGCACATCCGCACTGCTCTCGCCGTCGAACAGGCTCAGTGGATCCAGTTCCGCAGTAGGCGCCTCAGCCTGCTTTGGCGTAGTGTGCGGCTGAGCCGCCAGCGTGCTCGGCGTACGGTCGTCAAAAATACTCTGCTGCGCAAAGAGCGCATCACCGTCATCAAACAGGCTGCTGCTTTTCGGCTGCTGACCATAATCCAGCGGCGCATCATTGATTAGCTGTGCCAGTGGATCTTCCGGATTCCGATCTGGCATGGCGGGCGCGGTCAGCGGATGGGCATCCGGCATCTCTGGCGCGGCTTTGCGTTTAGAGAGATCGTCGGAAATCGAGAACTCTTTCGCCAGGCTGTCCCAGATTTCGCTGGGAATGGCGGCGGTGGTGCTGGCTTTTTCGGCTACCGGTTCACGAGGAGCCGCGGCAGGCTGGACCGGCTCCGGACGCGGAACCGCCCTTTCAGCCTGCGGTTGCTGTGCACTGTTGAGATCACTGACCAGCAGCTGATAATCATCGATGCCCAGAATGTCCCCATCCTGCAGCTCAACCTGACGACCGCGTTCCAGCGGAATATCGTTGAGCAGCACGCGCGTCACATTGCCACGGTTAGTCAGGCGACATTCACCGTTTGCGGTGATGTGCACAATGGCCTGCAGCCGGGAGAGCGTTCGGTCGTCATCCGGCAGCACCAGATTGTTATCCACGCCGCGACCAATGGTGCCGCCGGGCGGAAAGAAATCACAATGAGTTTGCGGCGGCTGTTGGCCGGGTTTAGTCGTTATTATCGTAAAGCGCATAACGGATTCCTGCGGTTAGCGGTTCGGCATCTATACCGCGCACCTCTCGGGGAAAGGCGCGGGGTATAGGGAGCGGAGAGTTTATTGTGGGGTTGGGGTTTATTTAAATTAATCGTGCCGGGTGTATTACTGAAATTGACTGCATGACAGGTTAATAAAGCGAACTCTGCACTTCTGAACTTAATAAACCCTGAGTTTAAATGTGTGTAGCATAAAGCCGTAACTGAAGGGACAGAAGATTAAATAAAAACAAGAAATAACAGGATATTTTAAATTTTAACAGACCTGAGTCTTGCTTGGTAATCAGTAAGGAAGTTGTTTTAGAATCGCGGTGCGTTCCTTATCGAGACGGTCAATGCAGAAGTTCATAACACTCACATAAGCATGGCTGCCTTTTTCAGCAGCATAGGCTTCCAGCCCGCATTGGCTATCCCTGTATTTAAGCCAGTTACGCTGGGTATCAAGAAAGGCGCTTCGGTACTGGCTTGACTCCTGATCATGGCCCTTATAAATTTGCTCAATTCGGGTCTTCGCAGCTTTATACTCTTTATTTAAATTCAGCTCTGACTCTGTTTTATTTCTTTCTGCACATTCATTAACTTCCTGAACATCATTCCCCTTTGAACAATCACTCATCGCGTGAACGGGAGAAACATAAATAACTGAGATGCATATCAGTAAAAATAAGTAGTTTTTCATTTTATTATTGACCTGCAACGTTTTTTATCAAAAAATTGCGAAATAGTTTCATTGATGAAAAATAGTATAACTCACTAATTCTATTTTGAAGCTAACTAATTCCCATGCCAGAAGTTACTTTAGAGTCAATATTACTTTTAATAAATATTATTTTGCATCACTTAAGAAATCCATCAACTGTTAAGTTTCAGATGATAGATGATGACAACCTCATAAAAACGATGTTAATTATGTAAATCCTTTTCAAAAATTTCCATCTTCTGTTTTTTAATAGAGCTAACTGCTTGCACGAAAGTAAGATTTTTTAAATCTTCAACTGAAAATCGCGTATAAAAAGTCATGAGGCAAACCAAAGTATTAGTTGAAGGCCAGGTTCAATATACGCCTGGCCATTATAAAAATTTCTATTTCATGACCCCAAGATCCTGGGCAATAACTTTATCCTTAAATGTAACGATGTAATCCCAGAGATTATCGCCTTTAGTACTGGGATAAAAAGAATAATCATACTTGCCGTTAGTGAACCGATAACCCTTAAAGTCACAAACGTCCGGACAGTTTGTGTTGATTGTCTCACCCTTAAGAGCTATGGAAGAATTATCTTTCAAGCTTGTTGATTTAAGTGAAACTTTATTACAAGACACGTTTCCTTCTTCACAGCCATATTCAATTTCCGCTTTGAACTTCTTTCCTTCAAAATGTGAAACTGAGTTAGCTAAAGCTAAAGAAGGTAAACACATAAATCCTATAGTTAATAAAACACTCGTTTTCATCATGATCTTGTATAGTCCGCGTTATGATAAACTTTTAATTCAGTAGCTCTTCTTTTTATAAGACCTTTATTTACTTTTCCTTGGCTTTTTTTCCATGACTTCCATGATTCATCAAGGTCTTCATTACTTTCGCCATTCACCACTTTGACAACTGTAGAGCCACCAAACCCCTTAGATGCGCTACCGATGCCTATGTTATAGCATAAAATTGTCAACGCATCGAATTGACTTTGTGTTAAATTAACTTTCACATAAGTTCTGACAGCGCTCTCATAAATCTTTAGAGAATCTTTAAATAGCGTTTCAGCATCGGTTGCCGTTATTCCATTTTTGAACTTCTCGAATTCTGTCGCGTTTTTTATCAGATACCCATAACCTATTGTAGCACCTTTATTATAACTACTTATATCTTTGCCAGTCTGATCATCATAAGGTTTCAGTCGCAAATTTTCATAGTCCTTCAAAAGATTAACGCCGGACTGACTTAACCTCATGCCTGAAACATTATATTTTAGCCCAACACCATCTCCGGGAGCGCTGTTAACTGGGTTGTTCGATGGTTGAGCCTTATCATCAATTAACAGTTTTAATGTTTTACCGTTCACATCGATTTTGGCATCAGGTGAATGCATAAAAGTTTTCTGGAAGTTCCTTATTGCGCTAATAGTATTATTACCGCAAATCCCGTCAACTCTTAACTTGAAACCCTTTTTTACTAACAACTCCTGTATTTTGATTACATCCTTATGGGAATTCACTGCATGTAAACCAACGGCACGTTCAATAGTCATTGATAAACCTTACCCCCTCATAAAGAGGGGGATAGTTGATTAGGCTTCTTTATTTTCCTTAATATTCCATCCTGCGCTGCTTTCTGCACCTTTTCCGCCGGAAGATGTTTGCTCCCAATATTGTTGTTTCACTTTCGAAGCCTGGAATGCATAGTTAATACCTACAGTATCTCCATTATCAGAACCTGTGTAGTGAACTGTGGTGACCAGTACATCTTCTAACGTGATGCGAGCATACTCGATCTGCTGTCCACCTGCTTTGCAGATAGAAAGCTCAACTTTAGAGATATGTTTACCGCTAGCACAATATTTAAGAATAGCTGTCGTGGATTTATCAATCAAAGCGTCAACAGAGAGGTCACTGAAGTTAACCTTACCTGCACCACCCCCACCACCAACAGCCATATTACCTGGCTGACTTGAACCCCAGGTAAAAGAGGTAATATCAGTCCAACCGTTATGATTAGAATCTTTAGACTCGCCTGTCACACCATCTACTTTTAAAAACATATCAATAGCCATAATATTCACTCTTCGTTGGGGAAAAAATATATCGCTTTCGAAAAAGCATCTATATGGCAAAAAGAAAAGCATGGGGCTGAATAAAACAGTCCATATTTTACCTTTGCCTTGCTTCTGAAATATCGTCATAAACCATATTTCAGATAGTGCGTTGCCGGGCACCAGGCCGGGCAATATATTTATTCAATTGTCATAATGAGAAATCGAGGTTCTGACCGGGTATTCATGAAGCAGCGAAGCACTTAATAAATTTCTCTTAGCTTATCCGCCGGCCAGTAAAAACATAACGATACAGTGACTGAAAGAGTAATTAGAATGCCATTAATTATTTTCCCCATCATCGTGACATTCCAGTCACAGAAGAAAATAAAATAACCTGCACAGGTGGATAAAATCAGGGCTGAAATAAAAATCAGCAGATAACGGAATAAATGCAGAGCTGATTTTTTAACCATTCTTTTATCCTCCCTGACATTCACCTCAGCAATCTTTCTGTGAGGCATCAGGCGCAATACCTTTTCGCGCCTGATAACCTTACGACTCAGCCCTTAAGCATTATCATTCTTCAGTGACGGCAGCTTAGAGACCAGTCGCAGCGAAACGGTTAAACCTTCCAGCTGGTAGTGCGGACGCAGGAAGAATTTCGCGGCGTAATAGCCTGGATTATCCTCCTGCTCTTCCACATTCACCTCTGCAGCGGCCAGCGGCTTGCGAGACTTGGTCTCCTGCGAGGAGTTAGCCGGATCGCCATCGACGTAGTTCATCACCCAGTCGTTCAGCCAGCGTTCCATCTCATCGCGCTCGCGGAAGGAGCCGATCTTGTCACGCACGATGCACTTCAGGTAATGCGCGAAGCGGCAGCAGGCGAACAGATAAGGCAGACGCGCGGCCAGACGGGCATTGGCGGTGGCATCGGCATCGTGATATTCCGTCGGCTTCTGCAGTGACTGCGCACCGATAAAGGCGGCAAAGTCAGAGTTTTTGCGATGCACCAGCGGCATAAAGCCGTTTTTCGCCAGCTCGGCTTCACGGCGATCGCTGATGGCGATTTCGGTCGGACACTTCATGTCTACGCCGCCGTCGTCGCTCGGGAAGGTATGGCACGGCAGGTTCTCAACCGCCCCGCCTGATTCCACGCCGCGGATCGCCGTACACCAGCCATACTCCTTAAAGGAGCGGTTGATGTTGGCGGCCATCGCGTACGCCGCATTGCTCCAGGTGTAGTTGCCGTGATCGGAACCGTCGGTCTGCTCTTCAAAATCGAAGCTGTCGACCGGATTGGTACGAATGCCATATGGCAGACGCGCCAGGAAACGCGGCATCACCAGGCCCAGATAGCGTGCATCTTCCGACTCACGCAGGCTGCGCCAGGCAGCGTATTCGGTGTTCTGGAAGATTTTGGTCAGATCGCGCGGGTTTGCCAGCTCCTGCCAGGATTCCATCTGCATCACTTCCGGCGCGGTGCCGGTGATAAACGGACAGTGTGCCGCCGAACCGATGCGCGCCATCTCACCCAGCAGCTCAACATCCTGCGGGCTGTGGTCGAAGTAGTAGTCGCCCACCAGACAGCCAAACGGTTCGCCGCCGAACTGACCATACTCCTGCTCATAGATCTTCTTGAACAGCGGGCTTTGATCCCAGCCGGCACCTTTATAGCGCTTAAGCGTACGACCCAGCTCCTGCTTGGAGATGCTCATAAAACGGATTTTCAGCATCTCATCCGTTTCGGTGTTGTTCACCAGATAGCTCAGGCCGCGCCAGGCGCTCTCCAGCGACTGAAACTCCGGATGGTGAATAATCTGGTTAACCTGCTGCGACAGCTTTTCGTCGATCTCCGCGATCAATGCCTGAATGGTGCGATAGGCGTCGCTGGAAACGGTGACGGTGTTCTCCAGCGCCTGCTGCGCCAGAGTTTTTACCGCGCTTTCGACCGCGGCGCGTGCCTGGTCGCTTTTTGGCCGGAATTCTTTGTTCAGCAGCGCGCTGAACTCATCCTGGCTAAAACTGGCCGCGCCCTGCGCCTGGGGTTGTTGTGAAGTCTGCGTCATGCCTGCGGCTCCTTACCTTCAGTGGCCTCATCCTGCTTAGGCAGATGGGTCAGAGCCTGCAGCAGCGTTGGGTCCTGCAGCACTTTACCAATCAGCTCTTCCGCACCGTTTTTGCCGTCCATATAGGTCAGCAGATTTGCCAGCTGGGTACGCGCTTCCAGCAGCTTGCTCAGCGGCTCGACGTTGCGGGCCACGGCATCCGGCGAAAAGTCGTCCATGCTGTCGAAAGTGAGATCGATGTTGAGCTTGCCTTCGCCGTTCAGGGTGTTGTCTACCTGGAACGCGGCGCGTGGCTTCAGCGCTTTCATGCGCTCATCGAAGTTGTCGATGTCGATCTCAAGGAATTTGCGTTCGTCGATGCCCGGCTGCGGCTCCAGCGGTTTACCCACCAGATCCGCCAGCACGCCCATCACAAACGGCAGCTGGATTTTGCGTTCCGCGCCATAAATTTCCACGTCATATTCAATCTGAACGCGAGGCGCGCGATTGCGGGCAATGAACTTCTGCCCACTGGATTTGCTTGTTGCCATGGTTTTCTCCATCAATGATGCGCGGATAATGTGTCACAGCAGGCGCGCAGCTCCCGCTGTGTGAGTGGGTCACGCCTGCTTAGTCGCGACGTCCGAAAATGGTTTCCAGCTGATGCACGCCATCGGGTGCCAGCTCGCGGATGATTTCCAGGAAGTCGCGTTCGATTAAGCGCTGTACCCGGTCGATCATCAGCGGAGCCGGATGGCTCGGCTCGTGCTGGGTGAAGTAGAGCTTCACTTTCTCCAGCATCAGCTGGGCATCGGCGCGGGAACTGATCTGTACCGTGCGCCAGTCCGCGGCCGCGCGCGGCGCCGTTGCGACCGCCGCCGGGGCCGCCGCTTCTGCGGGTTGTTCCGCCGCTGCGGTGGGAATCAGCTGGCTGATGTCGGTGGCCTGGCAGCGTTCGGCGATCAGCGCAATCTGTCGGCGCAGCAGGGCCAGTTCCGGCACCGCCGCGTCGCCCAGCCGTTCGGCCACGGTTTCGCAGATGGTCTGCAGCCGCTCATGAATCTGCAGCACCGCCTCAATACCGGGCTGGTCGCCGCGCGCCAGTTCGTCGATCAGACGCGGCAGGCCACCGGGGTAGTCCGCCACCTCGGTTTTGCTGCCGTCGCACAGGGCGGCCGCATCACGCAGCGTGATGCCGTCGGACGGGTAGCGCAGCAGCCAGCACTGACGCACCGCGCCACTGAGTTCCGTTTTGTCACCCAGCAGCGCCAGGGCATTGATGCGGTAGAACGGATCCTGCTCACCGTACTCTTCCAGCCGGGGCCACAGCGGCTCCCAGTAGAGCAGCAGCGCCTGTTCAATCAGCTTCAGGCCCTGGGCGTAGCCCGGCAGCCCTTTCAGTTCGGTCCAGGCGTGGGTCAGCGCCAGCATCACCCGTAAATCTTTACTGCGGGCCAGCAGCGCTATCGCCAGCTTCTCAACTTTGTTCCAGTCGGCGGGTTCCGCCGGAATGATGGTGTTACCGAACTGCTGTTCCGCTTTACCGGCACTGGCCTGCTCCATCGCCTGAAAATCGGCGTCGTACTCCAGGTTATCGCCACCGGGATTGTCATCACTGACCGGAGCCAGCAAAGCCTCTGTATTCATCGTCATGGGTGTTGCCTCAGGATTCAAACATCGGGGGATAAAGTCCGTTTCGTCCCGGCTTTGCCCCACCGGCCGGATCAAACAGCAATGAAAAAAGCTGGGCGGTGAAGTTACCGCTGTGGACCTGGGTATAAAGCGGAAACCCGTCGCTTTGATTGGTCCACCAGAAACTGGTGTAGAACTGCGGATCGAAGTTCTCACCCGGCAGCGTCCAGTTCAGCGTTGAAGGCGTGTCGCCATGCCCGATAACGTTGAGGATATCTGACGGCTCACCCGTCTCCTGCGGCGGTTGCGGCTGCGGAATGCTGATCAGCGCCTGATCCAGCTGCTCCGGCGATCCGCCGCCCTGCACCACCCGCAGCAGCGTATTGCCCACCTGCTGATACCACTCGCCGGAGCGTGCCAGCAGCGCTGGCGACCACTCGGCGGGGGTGAAGTGACGCAGCGCGCAGAGCGGATAGTTACGTCCCACGCTGTCCCGTGCCGCGATCAGGCAGCCCATCTGGATCAGCTGACTGCCCAGCATCGGCGGCACCACAAAATTCCAGACCGGCGCGTTGAGGAACGGGCGCGACGGCGCGTTATCCCCCTCCTGACTGCTCTGCCAGTGATGCAGGCCCACCTGAAACCAGCTGGACCATTGGCGATAGAGGACATCAGGAAAGCGGCGCTTCACAAAGTCACCCGCGCTGGGCAATTTGCCGTACCAGCAGGGTGCAGCGTAATGAGTCATTGTCGGGTCCTGTTTCAGGGGCAGCTAAAGC
>Ga0157367_1000714_pt1 | contig 15450 bp, 10 predicted proteins | sample AttbisABBM2_FD_113142 | JGI IMG/M metagenome (GOLD analysis project Ga0157367, IMG submission 113142) | Fungus gardens microbial communities from leaf cutter ant in Botucatu, State of São Paulo, Brazil - Atta bisphaerica ABBM2 | ecosystem: Host-associated > Fungi > Mycelium > Unclassified ...
ATGCAGCGAGGGCTCCTTGTCAAGTTCTCTTGTAATTCCCCCACTCTTTACTTGATAGCCCATTGGAGAGCTTTGCTCATTGTGAGATCATTTGTCCTTGAGTGACAAGTGGTTGCTACAACACTGATAATGTGGTTAGGAAGGAGTAATGACTCTCTTAGAAGAAATCTTCCATATAGTTTCTTAAGGTAAAGATATATAGAAATGAGACTGGAGATGGCTTTGATTTCTGTTGTAGGAGATATTTGGAAAACATCTGATATCCAAAGAGCAACTCTTTATTGTATCTTTTATAGTATGCTGAGATGATAGTTCATAGAGGCTTTGTTGTAGTACCACAATAGAAATCCATAGAGTGTGATGGGTAAGGTACAGTATTTATACAGTCTTCTTTTCTGAAGAGAATTGATCCCTCTTGACAAATTCCCTAGCATTTTCATGCATTTGACTGTGGAAATTGCCTTGTTAGCATAGAAGTCTATATAATGCCAAAAGATTAGTTTTTGGTCAAAGAGAAAAATAAGATATTACCATGAAGTCTTTGGGAGTAAAATGGGACCTCCTATGGCAGTGAGATTGAGTGGAGGAGGGTTGAAGACTCTATGCAATCTAGAAAAATGAAACACTTCAGTTTTTCCATGTTCCACTACAAGTCTGAATCTCATGAGAAGAGAAGATATTACATTGTAACTACAAAAAAGATTTGCATTCAAATGAGAAATTGATTTGTTCTGAGAAATAAAAAGACCATCATTGATAAAAGAAATGATCAAAATGGATATTTTTAGGTTTTTTAAGTGTTTTTCCAGAATATAAAAAATGTGAGAGAGATAAAGAGCAAAAAGAATTGGAGAAAGAGCAGATCCCTACCCAACACCAACATCTACATTACAAGAGGGAGATAGAAAATTGTTTCACAGATATTCAGTTTTCCTTCCAACTAGGTAATTCTTGAAGAAGGTCAAAACTTTATAATTGAGTCCCAATTTATCCATGATGAGGGGAAGGAGTTGATAGTTAAGTGATGGGAAGAATTAAGAGATGTCAAATGCTAATGTACTAGTGGAGAGATTCTTGACCTATCTCGATTAAATGAAGTAAGTAAGAGTGATGCCTGCATCAGTAGTAGACCTTTGCTTAAGATTGCCAAGCCAGCAAGGGTGAATGAAATTGTTAGAGATTATAAGGAATTGTAGTTGTTCTCCAATCATTTTCTTGAAGAGATTTCCTATTATGTTTAAAAGAACAATTGGATGAAAGGACTTGGAAGAATTATATACTACCTTATTAGGTTTGGGGATGAGAACAGTCATAGACATTTTGAAATGGGATGGCCAATGACCTAAGTTGATATAAGCATTAGCAATATTAATGAATTTAGTAATACATTCTTTGCTCTTGATGATTCTTTTGATATGACTCCAAGTTAGCTTGTCTAGACCAGGAGCTGATGAGTTATTGTATCTTTCAATAGCATTGATAAGTTCTTCTCTGGAGAATGGAGTTCATACTTTGGTGACTTTGTCAGAAATTTTGTTTAAGAGTTGGAGATCAACATTACGAGACTGAGTGGAGTTAGAGGAACTATGAAGGGCATCCCATAGATTTTCTAATTCAATATATAGTCAGCTATTGAATTGAATTACTTCAATAGCTAGGAGCTTTTGTTTCTTGACCCAGTTTATAAGTTCCCATAGGCCACACTTCTTATTAGCAATTTCAGTAATCTTGTTATCTAAAAAGATATGTTTAGATTTCCTGACCATTATTTTGAATTCCTTTTAGTCTTTTAGACTATGAGATTGTTGGTATTTGTTGAGGTTACTTCAACAGTCTTCATCCTACCACACTTTGGAATGTTTGGTGATATTAACTATCTTGGAGTATTTGAGCCAGATATTCTCAATATTGATGGCTAGCATTTGAATGATATTTTTTAGAGATTCAATGCTGTAGATAGAGGATATGTCCAACCTCTTGATGAAATAGACAAGTTTCTCAAGAAAATGATTTTCTTCATCACTATTTTTAATAAGAGATTGTCTTTTAGTTGATATGTATTTATCAAAAATCAGAATATCAACAGAGATAGGGGCATGGTTGGATGTTAATCTCCAGTCTAGATGGATGTAATGGTTATTAAATTCAGAAGAGAATGGCCAAAGAAAAATGAGATCTAAGACTGAGTTGGAGTCTTGATCATTGTCTAAGTACCTAGTAGGAAAGGATTCAGTAGGTTTAGAAAGTTCTAACTGAAAAGAGTTTGCTATTTCAAAGAGAATGTTCCTATGAATAGAATGGTATAAAAAATCTGGATCCCAGAAACTATTCCTAATGTTAAAGTCACCAGTCATAATGAGAACATTGTTGATATTAACTTCAGTATCTTTAAGATACTTTAAAGCTGATTGAGACAAATCTGAATATATGTTAATCAGAAAGGAAATCGATCTCTGATTGAAAAAAGAAATATAAGACAAATTCCTGTGATTAAGAATGTCATTTTGCAAAGAAAATTGAAGAGATGAGATACAAGTATTAATGTAGACAATCACCCTAGAAGATTCAGAAGCACATGATAGTGACCTAGAGAAGGTAAGCCAATTTGGATGGTGAGTTACTCCAACTAGTTCTTTTTCTTCACAACTAGTGGAGCTGGGAATAGATCAGATGACTGACTATAGAGGTTTTTGAATGAATATGATATCAAACAATGACTAGGTCTCTAGAATAGTATTGACTATGAGACTGTTCTTGTGAACATTTTGTGAGCAAAGTTTTAAGTTGTTATAAATCATAGTGATGAACTGCTCATGACTGAGTGAATTGATTTACTCCTGTTCTCATGCAGCTCTTGTTGTTTTTGGCTATGCCAATTGCAGTTGAATTGGTGTCTCTAGAATGGGTAGACATTAGAGTCTGCTTGATAATCTTCCTGGCAGTTTGAGCACTTGAAAGAATAGGAACATAGTTCACCCTGCTTTGTTTCCAATTGTGAAGGATTCATTTTTGCATTAGCTTTACAGCACCATACAAATTGATGATGGTATTCCAATTTGTGAGGACTATTACATCATATGCATTAAGTCCCTTGAATATAGTATGAAGAGGTTGAATGCTCCCATCTCTAACAGTTCTTGCATTGAGGAGCTCTGGGGTTCATGTTGACTCTACAAATAGTCACAATGTAGTTGTCCATATTAAATCATTTGTTAATGAACATTTTAGCATTATTTCTGCTCTGTACATCCCATATATCTGTCATATACAAGTCTACCTGTCCAGAAATAACGTCCCTGTGGTGAAAAAACCTCCAAATCATACAAGCCTGCCTTCCACAGTGGCCACCTTTCTTGCAACACATCTTATGGCGGTGCTGCAACCATCCAGGTATTCTGTCTTCCATGGTGGAGATACTCCTATTCAACTCAGTCTTCCATGACAGAGTTACTCCTGTTAGTGTCTCAACACTGAAACCCTGAGCATCTCTTATACTCTCTGTTTGTATATAAGACTAGTAGTTACACTGTAATTTGCTAGTCTGACAATCGATGAAGATAATCTCTTATTGAACTCAATCTCCGGTGTTCAACAGCAACACACCATTCAGCACTCACTCCTATCTTGGACTTCTTCCCAACATCCAAAGTTGTGACCATGTGGCAGACAGACAGCATAGCACATAAGCTGAAGCCAAGATCGTTCCACAAGTCTACTCATCTCTAAGTCTATTCTGTAGACTTCCACCCTAGTATGAACCACACCTGACAATATCTATCCATATAATTGTTATGTTCAATTTCGGAGATACTTTAATGATATGAGGTTTTGATGCTAATGTGATGTTGTTGAAAATGTGGTTGTTCTTAATGATTTTCTCAACCATATTCTAGTTAAGGGGATTTGTGGAGTCTTCTTGAAGGTATGGAAGACTGATGATTTTCAAATATGATTTGGATTGAGGAAGTCTTGGTGAGTCAACCTTATTCAAGTTGATATAGTTGGTATCTTTAACATAGTGTTTGATAGCCTGCAAGTCTGATAAGTTAGCAACTTTATTAGTAACCACAATAATACCAGATGTATCAAAGCAAACAAAGTTAACTGTTACTTCCAATTTAATATTTTTAAGAGTCCTGTTCAAGTTTGCAACATGGGCACTACTTTCTTTCATGAAATTCTTCTGATTAATATTGCTCATAGGAACAATGACTTGTTTGCATGATAGCCCCTTGGTGGTTATATTGATGCATGGCTCAGGTTTGGAGTTGTTGTTTCCCTTGATGATATTTTGGATATTCTTGATGTTGGCCACCTTGAGAAAGGGGAAAGCTACCTTGATTTTTAACACTTCTTCAGTATTGCTAATGTTCTTAGCCAATTGAGCATATAATTTGGCCTAGTTCAGAGCTGTCATGGAAAGCTTGCTAGTCTTGAAGTACTTTAAGATTTCATTAACCTCTTTGGGAGATTTTGTAGGGATCGGAGATAGTAACCTTTCAATACTGACAGGCTTGTTAGCAAAAGTCTCCTATTTCTTACCAGGTTTTTCCAGGTTAACTTGAAAGATGAACTTATGAGAAATCTTTTGTCTAGAAGTGTTCTTGTGATTGTCAGTGATAAGAAAATCCCATCCAGCCTCATAAATAGAAGAAATAAGTTCCTAAGCTGCTTTGCCAGTATCTTCAAAGTTCTTAATATCATTGGACTTGGACATTTTAATTTTTTTGTTTTTGATGTAAGTGGCCATATAGACTATAAATTTTCTAATGTTGTCAGCATCAGATGTGAGATGTTCCAAAGATCTGTGTAATGAAACAGAGTGGAAATTACCATCCCACAGGTCTAGTTCCATAGGCCTGTTGAGATCATATGGTAATTGAATGTTGATAATACTATCCTTATCAACATGAGAGAGACTTGAGGTGATAGTGGAATTTAGGGCAGTGTGATCAATTAGAACACATTATTACATTGTGTTGCTATTAGGGTTAGCTACTGTACTGACTTGATTGTCTCATTCTATAGGTGTTGCATATAACAGTTGGGAGTTATTGATAGGCTCCATATAGACATTGTCTTCCAGGTTATTGTTGTTTTCCATTCTCACATGGTATGCAACTAAAGACTTGGATAAGAATATAAAGGATGCTCTAGAAGACTGAAAGTTAGGAAAAGCAATTCTACTCCTCACCTCATTGTAGTTATCAGAAATGTTTCTGAACAAAAGGTCTATCCCTGTGTTAGCTGATGAAGGCATGATTGGTAAAGTCATGTAATATGACAAAATCGTATTTGCTGAAGAAAGAGAGAATTTATTCCCAATATTTCTTACAGGTGCTACCATACAAGATGGTGGTACAAGAGAAAGAAGGGATAGTTATGGTATACTTAAACCCTTATATTTTATTTTGATTTTATTTTAATCTATTTTCTTTGATTTGATTTCTCTATATCTTGGATAATAAAGAGATATGTGACTGCAGTCACATAATATATTACATGGTATGATGTCACAGGCCTAGAATCTGGGAGAAGGGGCTAAAAGGATAACATCAAGGTGCATATCAATAGCATATCCACCTCATGGTATACACATTGTGTACTTAGCAAATGCATAGATATTAGAGTAGGATTATTTGTTATCAGCATAGACCATATATTACTAGTACATATATAGTGTAGGAATACTGTCAGGTGTAGTTCACACCAAGAGGCAAAAGTCCATAGGGTTGGCTTGGTGATGCAAACTAGTAGAATAACCTTAGCTTCAGCTTATATGCTGTGCTGTCTGTCTACCATGTAGTCACTTATAAGCTATTAAGCACTAGGCATTCATTAATTAATGTTTGAGAATGTAGATAAGTCAGCTAGCTACTACTTTTGACAAGATTTGGCATTCTTCAGCTCCTAGATATGAAATATCCAGTTATACTTATTGGTGGCATCCTTATACTAGTAAGCAGTATATTTGAAATTGTAGATGGTATATAAGACATTGGTAGAGGTCTGGAAAAAAATGAATTCCATTGTCTGCTTGCTGGAGATAGTAGCAAACTTGCTCTGAAGAGTGAGATTTCACTAGTAGAAAGCCAGAGTCTTATCAAACAAGGTCTAAGCTAAAGAATTGTGAAGGGCTGAGTACTTTTTCAAAAATAGATAAGGTAATGCCTATAGTTTCCAATAGCATCTGTCTTGGCTATAAAATAGATGAGCTAGTGGAGTGAACAGAAGGCTAAGATGACAAAAACATTTGCAAAATAATGACTTGAGAGAGACTCATTGACTTGAGCTGGAAAAAGAAATTAAGAATGAGATAGAATATTTTATAAGTAAGAAAGTCTTATTATAGGAAGTGAACTATGAGGATGAGACATAGAAGGCCCACTCATGTTATCTAACTATATATAAACTTAGGAAGGAGCTTGATAATAAGCAAAATAAAATGGATAGGAAAGCACAAACAGAGGTCTGTAAATGAAGATTTTTAGTAATATGATTGTAGAAAGCTAATATAATGATCTTTACCTCATAACTGTTAAACTGTTCACTGTTAGAAGTACTAGTTGTCAAAGAAGTCTCTTCTCTAATACAATAGTACTAGTACAAATATCCTAGAATGATAAAGAGTTGAGTAAGAATAAGTAGAACATGGAAATAAAGGCTCATACATTGTCTTAAACAACTGTAAAGAACTAACTGGTGAAAGCCAAAACATAGGAGCTAGAAGAGACTGTAGTAGGAGAGACTGCAGAATATGGCATCTCAGGAGCATGAGATATCTTGTCATACTGAGATAAAAGATATGTTTGACTTAAAAAAGTTGTTTAACATAATCAGCTTTTATAAGGGTACTAAAATTATTATTTAAGTGTTCAAGAAAAATATGCTGAAAATAGTTAAGGATTATGAGAAAATAGAAACTCTATTCTAGAATGCTTATAGTAGGTTCAGCAAGTGAATAAATAGCTATGCAAAGGAAGCCCAATATGGTTTTCTTTTGAGAAAGACATTGACTATAATAGATAATGTTGGATAATAAATTAGTAAGCTTAAGATAAGCATTTACAGACTCTTCAGTGAGATCATTAGACATATTTACTAGAAAGATATAATAAAAATAGATTTGAAAGAGCTTTCACAAAAAGTAAACTTATATATATCTCAAGAGTATTGTCTCTAGATAGATTTTTCTAGTCAGTCTGTGATAAAAATAGACATATAAAATGACAAATAAGAAGAGTTTTAGAAACAAACTCCTCTCTTAAGAGAAAGAATTACAATCTGGTTATATAAACAGACATAGAGTAGTCTTGCTAAGACCAAAGTAAACTTGACCTGATTACAAGTAGAATGTGAGAATATATTCTATTTATAGAAAAGAAAAGTATAGAGATAGATATAGAAGAATAGAGACTCACAAATGAAAAAAAGTCATAAATGGACAATAGACCCATATATAGAAAGAAACATTATAAAAAGAAGTAGAAAAAAGTAGAAAAATATAAATTTATGAGAAAAAACTACTAAAAAGGGCTGTCTCATAAGTGAAAGTCTTATATTTAAGGCAGAGCAGCAAAAGTAAACTTAGTATTATACAAAAAGAGTTGGGTATTAGAAGAAGATATAGTCATATTATAAATAAACAAAGATAGAACTTAATATTTACTACTTACATCAGAAATGGACTTAGTCTCAATTAGAACTTAGGCACACAATAAAAAAAGAAACATACAAGTAGCAATAGTCATTTATATTGATTGCAGTATGGAAAACAGATACACTAGAACAAAATAAGCTCTCCTTCTACCTCTACTTAGCTAATTTGGCTAACTTCTTGACATGAGAAGAGCTGTCAACTAGAGAAGAAAGAGAATGGTGATGGTGCCAACAAAGTCTCAGAAAAAGTGCTATTATAACCAGCAGAGATAAAGACAGTATTGAAAGAAGATATAAGACAGATGTGAGATTTAAAAAGATTTTGTATAGCTTCTTAAAAAAAAACCATCAAGGTCAAAGACAGCAATATAGGCAGCAGTGAAAGCCTTGTCTTAAGTAGCTTGATTGAATATAAGTCTGCTGTTAACCCAAAAAGTGGGATTTTGGAAATAATACTCTTTGGCAATCAGAAGCTCTTTAGCAAACTTTACTATCAGAGCATGATAATAGAAATGAAGGCCTTGAAAGAAGAATAAGCTGCATTTATGCAGTTCCAGATAGTAGCAAGAGTACAAGCAAGATGAGAAGTCTAAAAAAATCAATAGAAAAAGTAAAAAATTAGAAAAAAAAGCTACTTATAAGTATGACTAGTAAAAGCATGTGAAGTTGCTCAGCCCAGAATTTCCAGATAACAGCAGACTTCTGATGAGAACAGTGGGAGATATAAAAAGCAGCATACTTCTTGCAGCTTTGAAAGCCATCTACTAATTGGAAGTAAATAGTACAAGTTATTGTTGTAGTAGTCTTGGAAATAGAAGGCCTTGAAGTATAATGTTCAGAGCTAAAACTAATGTAGGAAAGGCCCATCAGCTCTTCAGCAGAACCCTAGAAAATGTATCAGAAATGAAAATAAGAAAGAAACTGGCAAATATACTATATTCTCAGAGTTAGAAAGTATGAAGATACCAGAAAGGAAAGCTAGAAGAGAGTTACAACAAGAGATCCCATAAAGAGAAACTAGATTATACATTATAAAAAGTCAAGATAGTGAAAAGTCAAGAGAAAAGTTAGCTAGGCTTACTGTTAGAATAACTAGTAAAAGTCTGCAGAGTTCATGAAGTTTGCTTCAAAAGAAATAGTATAAGGTCTCTTGAAGATGACAACTCTGCTAAATACTCTAGGATGTATTCTAATCTAGTAGAACAATGCTGACAAATCCAGGAATGACAGTGTCCAAATAGTTAGGCACTTGATGGAAATGTCTAGAATAATATACAGAAGTAACAAATACTTATTTGACAATAACCAAGAATTAGAGATAATGATTATAGAGATGTTTGCAATGATCAGAGATTAGTTGATAAAGAACTAGAGTGGGTATAATGAACTCTGTAGTATCACAAGCAGGTATTATTATTGTGGTTTTAGAATTCAGAGTTTGGGGTTCTCTGATAGATACTAAAGTCTGATCCAAAACAGAATCAGAATTAGGGTTTAGCAAAGAGAAAGCAAAGATTATAAAAGCTAAAAATAAAATTGGAGAGAATTAGTCAGTTAGCTAACAAATAAATAAAAATAAAAGGAAAAAATACTTACTAAGTTTTATGGCAATCACTAACCAAAGACAGTTAATAGCACACTATGTAATCTCCTAGGTGAAAATCTTATGAAAATCACAAGAGAACTTGACAAGGAGTCCCTAATGTATTGCTACCCTATTTATACATATGGTTCATAGCTCATAGTTCATGCTATAATAAATAACCCTACTCTAGAGTCTATATATTAGCTATGAGATAGACATATCATTAACATATATCTTGATATCATTCTTCAAGTCTCTTCTTCCAGATTCTAGGTCTATGACATTATATCATGTGTTATGTGACTGATCACATGCCCCTTTATTATCTAAGAAATAAAATAATAGGAAAATCAAATCAAAGAAAATAAATACAAAGAAGAGAAAAACCAAAATAAAAAGCTTAAAAAAAAGCAAAATAGAAGAGTTAAAAACTTTTATAGAGATGTCTAGACTAGCTAAAGTAGCTATGAGGAGGTCAGACTCACTTGACTCAGTGATATTACTAGGTTTGATATTTAGAAAAGAAACCAGCAGTGAAGAAGGCAGCATAGTAGTAGAAGTTCTAACTGTTATAATTCAATGACCTTGAGGCTAATTAAAGAAAGAAATCCTGTATTAGAGTTAACATAAGAAAACTCAATAGAAAACTCTGTATAAGATTGTCTACCTTATATACTAAACTACCATGGCCCATGCTACTACTTTTCTAGCCTATCCTAAATGACCATGTGTTTGTCTAAGGTCAACATGTATTGTATATATTATATAATGTTATCTTTTCAGAACCTTCTATATCTTTCTCTGTGACCTTGTGACCTTGTGACCATTACTGTGATAGTGTCATCTGATGTGACTGATGTGTGACAGTATGATCATGACATCACTCTAATCCTAAATCTAAATAAAGAAAATAAAAGGAAAAAGAAAAGAAAAGGGAATTAAATAAAGAAACTAGTATTCAAGTTTCACATGTCTGACATTGGCTAGAGATCTGGAAGAGAGTTTGTTAGTGATACATAAAGAAGCAGAGATCTGACAAATTTCAGCAAGCACATTGGCTATCAGATTATCTTATTCCTCTCACAAAGGATATTGTATTAGCTCATTTACCTAATACTACAGAGTAGTAAGATAACAAGTGAGATATAAATACTTGGCTAGTTACATGTTACATACAATCTTCAAACTATATTTATCCCAACCTATAAATAACACTTAATCATTATCTACATGTCCTAATCTCTTCTGGTATAGATCAAACCTATCTATTCCATCTTGGATGTTCTTGCTGGTTCAAGATAACTCCATAGAACTCCATTCCTTAACATCTGAGAATCACTAGAGATCAGAGTAACTTGTTTAGCAGTTATATTTCAGATAGCTACCCTAGGTATACTAACTAGTATATAATCCAGTAGTTTATCTATAGTAGTTATTCTAAACATCAACTAAAACTAGCACCACTTTTTCAGTATTATGATAATATACCTTACTATCTTCCAGTAGTTTTCCATCCTCTAAGTTCCCAAGCTCTATTCTAAAATATACAACCTATATGACTTGTAAAGATACAGCACATATGCTAAAGCCAAAGGTTGTTCTGATCTGTCTTCCATGTTCTTGGATAACATATAGTTACTTATTTTGGACTTCTAAGGTACTCTTCCAGATCTTAGATTATAAAATATAAACCCTTCTCTCTCCTCCCTTGACAATGGATATGCCTTCTTCTTTCTTAGCACAACTCCTTTCTTTATCTCTATTGTATAATCCCACAGTTCCTTTGTTAGTATCTTCTCACTCACTTTCTTTTCAAGGATCTAAATCCACTTATAGAACCTTTGAGAAACCAATTTCTTGACCTCTTCTTCATACTTTACTACTTCTTCTTTTTCATTTCAAATTTCCCATTCTTTTACTATTTTCTTTTACTTTTATTATTCTCTCTTTTTTGGTTTTTTTCTTTTCTTTTCTTTCTTCCTTTGCTCTTTCTCTATTAGATATGAAATATTTCTGAAAGAAGAAACCATCTATGAGAAATTCCAGAAGACATTGGGAAAGTGTGAGAACATTATCCAATACCTGCAGATATGAATCTGGAGTAACCTTGGCTTGAGTAGATAAGCTATATCTTTGCATATCATAATAGTCATATTTTAGAAGGAAGTTATATTAGGAAGTAAATTATTTTGGAAGTCAAAATTCTAAGTATGAATACTCAGAACAGTGCACTATACTAGGTGATTTTCAAGCTAAGAAATTATAATGTAATTATGTATCTTAAATATTAGTACTAGATCTATTTAAGAATTAGAGGAGATAGGTAATTACTCTGGGTACACTCAGTTCTTGGAATCAAGTCCAGAGCTCCATGGGGATTATGAGAAGTCATGTGATTAGTAATAGAGTAATCTGATATGGAATAAAACTAAGTTAATTCATACTGAAAGTAGTATATAAACCAGAAGGAGAGTATTTACTTTCATAGATGTTTTGGGTGGAGTAGAGCTCAGGTAATCATTATATGTGATGGAGTTAGATGTATCAGATGTGTCAGATGGTATATAATGTTCTCCTCTTATCAAGTACTCTCATAAGGCTTTTAAGCATATAAGCTCTCTTTGAAGACATTAGCAAGAAATCCTTATACTTCTAAATGATGCCTCAGGTCCTCTTGAGTAAATACTAGCTTGAGGACAGTGTTGTAGCTATGAATCAAACCAGATCTTGAGTAGAAGGGATTTTTAGAGACAAGAAATGCTACTTGTGAAAGATTAGCTATAAAGTATGTATGTGTACTCATGAGAGAGTTTTACCAGGTTATAAATATTTGGATAGTTGAATAAGGCAGAAACACATTATATTTAAAAACTACATTTCTACCTATTATCCTTCTATCCAGTGACTAGATCATCTTAAATGTTATATTATCCTATCTAACTTCTCTTGTTTATTAGTTCTTAGATACAACTAGCTTATCCAACACAATTTGTTAATTGACTGGGCTACTAGGTCTATCACATTCCAACCAAACTTACAAAAAAACTCTTGCTCCTCCAAAAAACCTCTAGCTCTTTGACAAACTCATATCTATACCCAATTTTCCTATAGTTCTCATTCTCACATCTGATCTTCTTACTTTTCCTATATTTATACCTAAGTTTTCTCTCCTGTGATCTTATATTACCATCATTGGTATATAAGCCTATATCTGAGCATTATGGATAACAAAGTCAACTACTTTTCATATTGTACTCTACTTTACAGATCTAGCTAGAAGATTAGCCAAGGCTACAAATAACTTAGTCAATCTATCTGCTATACTACTTAAGTACCATGATTTTGCTAATACTTTCAGCAAGACCAAAAGTAAAACCTCAGTTCTCCATATTATAACTTAAGACCAAGTAATAGATCAAAAAAGAAACCTTGTATTAAGTTAATACAAGAAAACTCAATGGAGTTCCAAGTACAATATATTTATCTTATATATACCTAGTTAATGGTCTGTACTATACTAAACCTAGCCTATCCTAAAGAACATATATACTATATGCTATTGACATATAGTATAATATCATTGTTCTAGAACCTTTTGCATCCTTTGTGACATATGATCATGTGACTGTGACTTGTGACTATGTCATGTAATGTCATACTAACCCTTAACCCTAAATCTGAAAATAAAATAAGTCCATTATTTTCAACTTTGATATTATTCTTCCTTTAAAGTTTCTCCTTTGGAGAAACTGACTTCCATTTTCACCAGTTCTTCTCCAACCTCCTTAAATACTCCTTCTTCTTAAATTTTCCATTGTTTTATTCATATAATATCTTTGCTATATACTTTTCCAGTAATTCTTCTCTTTTAAAGTCTCTATTCTCTGCCAAATCCAACTTCTTTTGTCTCAATTCTACACTCAGTCTTCCTTCAAACTTTGCTACCACTTCTCTTGCATTCTCTAAATCTTCTTTCTTCTCCTATATGTTATTTTCTACTGTAAACCCCTTCTAATATACCAAAGACTTTATCACTTCTTTTATTTTTCTTTTATTTAAAATTTTTTCTACTCTCTATTCTTCAACTCTCTCTCTATCTTCACTAGTTTTACTTCTCTTACTTTCTAGCCCTCTACTTGCTCTCTATATCTTACTACTCAACTAACATTTATAACTAAATTAATTCTTATTAACATTAGCAATCATAATTTGATTATATTAGTAGAAACTATCTTATTAATGATATATGAACCAACATATCAATCCACTAGCTTTCTTGCTAGCCTTTCCTTGAACACTAATGTTAGAGGTAAACTCTATTTATTCCCATTTTATTTTTATTTTTATTTTTATTTTCTAGACTTAGGATTAGAGATTAGCATAACATTACACATGACTGTCACAAATTGTCACAAACCTGTCACCTGTCACCTGTCACAGAAGAATGTAAAATATTCTGGAATAATAATGTTATTTTATATATTAATAGTATATAGTATATATATTCTTTAGAATAAACTAGTATCAGTATAGTATAGACTAGTAGTATAGCATATATAAGGTAGACACTTTGTACTTGGAACTCTATCAAGTTCTCTTATGTTACCTAATACAAGGTTGTTTTTTTACTCTTACTCTTAAGTCTAAGTTCATAACATTAGAACTCAATTTTTCTTTCTAAGACTATCTAATACTAGGTCTTCTCATTATTTTCTCTTACTCTCTTTTTATCCTCAACTAGGAAAGACACAGCTCTTTGATCAAGAAGAATTGCTAGGCCCTAAGTATAAGAAATATACTAGTTAGATAGAAAAAGCTTAACTATTTTTCTTATACTAAAGCTCACTAGTACTTGGAAGATATATCATCTTTTGTGGATATATTAGTTAGTTTTTCATGTAGTAACTCTATGCTACTAGTCCACTTGTGATCAGTCTACACAAGAGGCTTTTAAAGCACTATCTACAGTAGAGATTCTCTTCTTAGGAATATTTGTTTACAATTCCATTAGAGTAGTAGTCAGTTGTCAGAGTTGTAAATGATGGACTTGGTTTCCTTTTATTTTCCTTTTCTTTTATGTTTCTTTATTTCATTTTGAGCTTCTTTTTCTTTATTTAAATATATGGGAAAAAGACAAAATGTGATATCACAGGTCACAGGTGAAAATTGGACTGAAAAGAATTAATATTCAAGAAGGTATGATGGTAGAGGTATTGTTAGATAGTAGAGCAACAAAACTGGTCATAAGTTTGGAATTTGCTAGAAAGTAAGAATTCAAACTGAAAAAGATAGGAAGATTCATATATGTAAGAAATATGAATGGTTTCTTTAACAAGGAGAGGCCTATTAAGCATATTGTTGAAGTCAATATTTATTATCAAGGACACAAGGAAAGAACAGAGATTGATGTGATTGGAGATCAGAAATAGAGTGTAATTTTGGAAATTCCATGGCTGGCCCACCATAATTCTGAAATTAATTGGAGAACAGAAGAGGTAAAGATAACAAAATGCCTAAAGGAGTTTAATAAGTAGTGAAAACCAAAGCAGGAGAAGTCAGGGTGGCAAAAACAGAAGAAAAAAGAGAAAAAGGAAGAGGAGTACAAAAAACAAAAAGAGAAGAAGGAGAAAGAAAAGAAGAAAACACCAAAAAAAATAATAATGGAAGTAAAGAAGATGGTAGAAAAATAGAAGATTTGGGACAAAGAAGAGAAAGCAGCAAAGTCTGAAGAAGAAGAAATTGGTTTCTCAAAGATTCTATATGTAGATCTATATCTTTGGAAAGAAAGCAAGTGAAATAATACTGACAAAAAAAGTATAGAATCATATAATAGAGGTAAAGAAAGAGTTTGTACCAAGGAAGAGAAAGATATATCTATTGTTGAGAGAAGAAAGGGGAGAGGTATACAAGTTCATCAAAGAATAATTGAGAAAAGAATATATCAGACCCTCAAAGTCACCTCAAACAGCATTTGTATTTTTTTAGGAAAGAAGAATAGAAAGAAGTATATAGTTTAGGACTATTAGTATTTAAATAAATAGACTATAAAAAATAATTATCTTTTACCTCTTATTTTAGATATTGTGTCACAAACTTCATTCAGCTTGTATCTCCACAACCAGTGGACCGATTTTCACAAACTAAGTTGTGCTGGAAAGCCCCAAATGAGGGCTATCCGCACATATGTGGGATGTACAAAAGCAACA
>Ga0157367_1000720_pt1 | contig 15375 bp, 11 predicted proteins | sample AttbisABBM2_FD_113142 | JGI IMG/M metagenome (GOLD analysis project Ga0157367, IMG submission 113142) | Fungus gardens microbial communities from leaf cutter ant in Botucatu, State of São Paulo, Brazil - Atta bisphaerica ABBM2 | ecosystem: Host-associated > Fungi > Mycelium > Unclassified ...
CGTCTTCTTCGCGGGCTGCGCATCGCACAACGCGCAGGGCGTTGCCTACGATCCGGCCAACGACGCACGCATTCGCGTCTACTTCGGCACCGATACCCATTTTTACTTCAACACATCGTGCGAACCGAAGAAACACGCTCTTAGTTTCGCGAATCGCGGCATGTGGGTCGCAAAGCCACGTATGCTGAATCTCGCCAACACGACAATCGGCATGCCGGTCCCGGAGGATGCCTACCGCTACTACGACGAATACGTGACCAAGGCCAACGAGCCATTGACGATTACGCTCGATACCGGTGGAACTTCGCAGAACGGAGGCGTAGTGTTCTCGACGCCACGCGAACATGCTGCTGGCTCGTTCGTGCCGCAAGCAGGCAAAGACTACGAAGCCTTTGCCGTTCGTTCTTCCGGCTATCTTCGGTTGAACGTTCGCAGGCTTATTGTCACTGGTGATCATGTCGGAACCGAACCTGTCACGGTGCGTGCCGCTCGGGAATGTACCGATATTGTCGAGAGTCCTGCTGGATGATCAACCGGCGAACGGGCAAGTGATAGTGAGCCAAGGTTGGTCTCGTCTCGATTCCCCGCCGGGGGTCTAGACGCAAGTCCGGCCATGTGAAAGCGATCCGGCGATATCATTCGGCCCCGGCAACAGCGCGAAAAGCGCTGTAACCCTTAGTTTTGTCTGGTGCCGAATCCGGGACTCGAACCCCGGCCCGGCGGTTCCGATGCCGCACCGCCCGGCCGCCATGGGCAGCCGCTACCGCGCCTGCGCTGCCCTTTCCACGGCCGCGACCCGCGCAGTCTTCCCCGCCTGCGCAAGCGCCTCCCGAATCGCCGCCTCCGTCTTCTCGTACTGCCCCTCACCAAAGCGCGTATAAACGACCCGCCCGTTCGCATCGACCAGATACAACGCCGGCCAATACCGATTCCCATACGCATTCCACGTGTCATACCGATTGTCCTGCGCAACCGGATACCGAATCCCGAACCGCCCGAGCGCATCCGCGACGTTGCGCGCATCCCGCTCGAACGGATACTCGGGCGTATGCACGCCGATCACGACCAGCCCCTGGTCGCGATACTTCCGATACCACTCGTTGACATACGGAATCGTATGAATGCAGTTGATGCACGAATACGTCCAGAAATCGACCAGCACGACCTTGCCGCGCAGCTCGCTCAGCTTCAGCGGCGCGCTGTTGTGCCAGCGCTCGATGCCGGCTAGTTCGGGGGCCTGAGCGCCGGCTTCGACCATCGGCGGGACGGTTTCGCCGCGCGTGTCGGCGAAGGCGGCCAGCGCGGCGGTGGCGGCGACGGCGGTGATGACGACGGCAGTCTTGAGGCGGGTGAACATGGGCGTTCTCCGGGTTCGGGGTTTCGACAGACCGTATTGAGCCGCCCGCACGTATCCGGCATGTGTGCGCCGGAGCACCTGTTTGCAATGTCGTGTGTCTGCGTCCGCGCCGGATACATTGGGATACAAACCGGTGCGCGAGGTGCGGTATAAAGCAGCATCGCCCGGGCGCGCCGCCCGCGCTCCACCCCTTTCGGCGGCACACGCCGCGCGTATGATGGCCTCCATGGAAAAGACCGACCACGTGCTGATCGTCGACGACGATCGCGGCATCCGGGAACTGATCGCCGACTATCTCGAGAAGCAGGGCATGCGCGTGTCGCTGGCCGCGAACGGCCGCGAGATGCGGGCCGTGCTCGACAGCGGCGCGCCGGACCTGATCGTGCTCGACCTGATGCTGCCCGGCGAGGACGGCCTCGTGCTGTGCCGCGAGCTGCGCGTCGGCAAGTTCCGCGCGGTGCCGGTGCTGATGCTCACCGCGCGCGGCGACGAGACCGACCGCATCGTCGGCCTCGAGATGGGCGCCGACGACTATCTCGCGAAGCCGTTCGCGGTGCGCGAGCTGTTCGCGCGGATCCGCTCGGTGCTGCGCCGCACACGCATGCTGCCGCCCGGCATGCAGGTGACGGAGACGGCCACGCTGCTCGCGTTCGGCGAATGGCGGCTCGACACGACCGGGCGCCACCTGCTCGATGCCGACGGCACGCTGGTCGCGCTGAGCGGCGCCGAATACCGGCTGCTGCGCGTATTCCTCGACCATCCGCAGCGCGTGCTGACGCGCGACCAGCTCCTCAACCTCACGCAGGGCCGGCAGTCCGACCCGTTCGACCGCTCGATCGACCTGCTGGTGAGCCGCCTGCGCCAGCGCCTGCGCGACGGCGCGCGCGAACCGCGCTACATCAAGACGCTGCGCAACGAGGGCTATGTGTTCTCGTCGGCCGTGACCGCCGTCGAAGGCACGCCATGATGCCGCGCATGAGCTGGCAGTGGCCGCGCACGCTGTTCGCGCGGCTCGCGCTGATCCTGTGCGTGGGCCTCGCGCTCGCGCAGACGCTGTCGTTCTGGCTCACGGTGACGGAGCGCGACCAGGCCACCACCAACCTGATGATGGGCTACATCGAGCGCGAGGTTGCAAGCTCGGTCGCGCTGCTCGACCATCTGCCGCCCGCCGAGCGCGCCGAGTGGCTGCCGCGGCTCGCGCGGCGCAGCTACCAGTTCATCCTCGGGCCGGGCGAGACGGGCACGCCGCCGCAGGCGCGGCTGTCGGCGCGCGTCGAGCGCTCGATCTCGGACGGCATCGGCGGCGCGTACCCGCTCACCGCGAACGCGATGCCCGGCGACCGCGAGCACCTGCAGGTGCATCTGCGCCTGACCGACGGCTCGCCGCTGACGATCGACATCCATCCGATGTCCACGGTGCCGCTGTCGGGCTGGCTGCCGCTCGTGCTCGTGCTGCAGCTCGCGGTGCTCGCCGCGTGCTGCTGGCTCGCGGTGCGGCTCGCGACGCGGCCGCTGAAGCAGCTCGCGCAGGCCGCCGATGCGCTCGGCCCCGACCTGAAGGGCGCGCGCCTGAGCGAAGGCGGCCCGTCGGAAGTCGCCCGCGCGGCGCGCGCGTTCAACGCGATGCAGGACCGCATCGCGCAGTACATGGCGGAGCGCATGCAGATCCTCGCGTCGATCTCCCACGACCTGCAGACGCCGATCACGCGGATGCGGCTGCGCGTCGACGTGATGGACGACGACACGCAGGGCGCGAAGCTGCGCCAGGACCTGATCGAGATGGAGCATCTCGTGAAGGAGGGCGTCGCCTATGCGAAGACGCTGCACGGCACCGAGGAGGCCGCGCGCCGCACCGATCTCGATGCGATGCTCGACAGCATCGTGTGCGACTACGCGGATGCGGGGCAGGCCGTGACGCTCGCGCATCGCGCGCCGCTCGCGCTCGTCACGCGGCCGAAGGCGCTGCGCCGCATCGTCGGCAACCTGGTCGACAACGCGCTGAAGTTCTCGGGCGCGGCCGAGATCGAGGTGGCGCCCGCGCCGGACGGCGGCGCGGTGATCGCGGTGCTGGACCGCGGCCCCGGCATTCCGGACGACCAGCTCGACGCGGTGTTCGAACCGTTCCGGCGCATCGAGACGTCGCGCAACCGCGACACGGGCGGCACCGGGCTCGGCCTCGCGATCGCGCGGCAGCTCGCGCTCGCGATGGGCGGCGCGCTGACGCTCGCGAACCGGCCGGAAGGCGGGCTCGAGGCGCGATTGACGCTGCGCAATCTCGATCGCTGATTGCGACGCACGACCCGCTCAAACGCGTTGCAGATGTTCGTCGACGAGCGGCGCAATCGCGGCCGCATGAACGGCGGCGAGGTCGTGCCGCCCGCCCGGCACGACGTGCAGCCGCGCGTCGGGCAGCCGTTCGAGCAGGCGTTTGCCGGCCGCGACCGGGCTGATCGGATCCGCGTCGCCCCACAGCAGCAGCGCCGGTTGCGCGACCCGGCCCAGTTCGCCCGACAGATCGGCGCTGAACGACACGAACCAGTCCGGAAGATGCGGATTCGCGCTGACGAAGTCGGCCCGCCAGTCCTGCGCGCCGAGCCCCTGCATGTCGAGCCCGCCGGACGTGACCGTCAGCACCAGGTGCGTGACCTGTTCGGGCCGCTCGAGCGCCGCGCGCAGCGCGATCACGCCGCCCATCGATTGCGCGATCACGGCCGTGGGCCGGTCGAGGTGGCGCAGCACGCGCCGCACGAGGCCGTCGAAGTCGCGCACGTCGGGATCGTCCGGTTCGGCGCCGAAGCCCGGATAGGCGACCACGCGCCGCTCGGCGGGGTGGGTCAAATGATCGATCAGCGGCTGCCAGAACGCGGTGCTGCCCGAGGCGCCCGGCAGGAAAAGCAGTTGTGATGGAACCGGCATATCGGTTGGATTCCCCTTGATGGATGTGGTGGCGATGGCGCGCGTAAGGCCGTTCCGTTCAGCACCGCCCGCTGCGCAGCGCGACGGACCAGTCGTCGCGCCCGAGCGCGGCGGCGGTGGCCGCCGCCGTCTGCCAGTCGTATTCGATCTCATGGAACTCGACGGCCCAGCCGGACGCCGTGCGCGACGCCATCGCATAGCGCGCGTGCGGCGAGCCCGTCTCGATCCTGTGCGGGAACGGCAGGTCGTCCGCATACGCCTGCAGGCCGACGCTGCCCGGATTGACGATCAGGCGGCCGTCGTCGAGCGCGAGCGCGCGCGGCACGTGCGTGTGGCCGCACAGGATCAGCGACGCCGCCGTGTCGCCGGCACGCTGCTTCGCTTCGTCGTGCGTCGCCGCACGGCAGCCGTCCGCGGTGACGGTCTCCAGAAAGTATTCGAGGTCGCTGGCCGGCGTGCCGTGCACCAGCAGCACGTCGTCGCCCAGCGTGAGACGGGTGGGCAGGCTCGCGAGCCACGCGAGCTGATCGGCGCGCAGCGTGTCGTGCGCGTGCCGGTCGGACAGCCCCATTGCGCCGCGCAGGCCTGCGAGCACCTGCCGTTCGTGATTGCCCCGGATGGTGGGCAGGCCGAGCGGCATCAGGCGGTCCGCGGTTTCGCGCGGGTGGAGCGCGCCGGACAGGATGTCGCCGAGATTGACGATCACGTCGGCGCCGCGGCGGCGGATGTCGTCCAGGACGGCGTCGAGGGCGGCCAGGTTGCCGTGGATGTCGGAGAGCGCGGCTATTTTCATGGGCGGGGAGCGGGGGGCGGAGAGGCGATTGTCGCGAATTCGCGGGATGCGCGCATCAGTCCGTCGACAGCCGCGCATACAGCTGGAAATTGCCGGGCGTGCCGCGCACCATCCGGTACGCGCGCAGCAGCCCTTCGTAGCGATAGCGGCACTTTTGCAGCACGCGGGCCGATGCCGCGTTGGTGTCGAGCACGGCGCCCTGGAGGCGCACGAAGCCGTATTCGGCGAACGCCCATTCGGTGACGGCGGCGCAGGCCGCGCTCGCGATGCCGCGCCCCCAGTGCGACGGCGCGAGGTCGTAGGCGATTTCCGCGGAGCGGTTCACGCTGGAAACGGTATGCAGCCCGATCGTCCCGACCAGTGCGCCGCCGGCGTTGTCGTCGACGATCGCGAGCCGCCGGATCGAATCGGCGGCCGTCGACTCGATTCCGTCGAACAGCGGCAGCAGGCCGTCGCGCGAGCGCAGGTTCCAGCTCGTGTGCAGGACGACGTCCGGGTTCGACAGATAGGCATGCCACGCGTCCAGGTCGGCGCGTTCGAGCTGGCGAAGCGACAGGCCCGGATAGCCGGGCCGGGGCGGAGCATCGATTCTCATCGTCGGATCTCGCGAGGGGCATTGGATCGCGCAGCGGCGCGTCGGCGAACTATCTCACTTTTGGAAAAAGAGTGTTTAGGGGCATCGGCTTACTCGAGGAACCGGTTCCAGCTACCATGAGCGCCCCGCAGCGGGGGCATCCCCGCCGCGCGACGTCTCGCGCGTTCACCAAGCGCGCGGGGGGGCGCCGCGCCGCAACCCGGCGGCCGGCCATTTCAACTCGCAACAAGCCAGCTAGGGCCTGTTCACGCTAATAACGGGCTTGCGCTGGCCCCCAGAAGGGCCGATCGCAAGGAAGGCGACGAAGCGAATACTCGACGTATTCGCGAGGCGCATGACGCAGCGATCGGCCCTTCTGGGGGCCAGCCCCACACATGACTTTTTCAAATCAGGGGAACGTGCCTTTCCGCCCGCATTGCCGCGTCGTTCGTCGTTGCAATAGCGACGGCTATTGCGCCCCCTCTCTGCTTGCCCTGCGGGCGGAAAGGCACGTTCGCAAGCCCGTTATCAGCGTGAGCAGGCCCTGGAACAACGGGTCAAACGCCCGGAGACGCCAAAACCATGAACAAGCAACTGATCGCAGCGCCGCTGCTGCTTTCGCTCGCCGGCATCGCGTCCGCGCAGAGCGCCGTCACGCTGTACGGCATCGTCGATGCGGGCATCACCTATCGCAGCAACGAGCGTGTCGGCACCCCGGGCGCGTACACGGGGCATTCGAACGTCGGGCTCACGTCCGGCAACCTGTCCGGCAGCCGCTGGGGCATCAAGGGCACCGAGGATCTCGGCGGCGGCCTGCGTGCGCTGTTCGTCCTCGAAAACGGCTTCGACATCGCCAACGGCACGTCCGGCCAGGGCGGCCGCCAGTTCGGCCGGCAGGCGTTCGTCGGCGTCGGCAGCGATCGCTACGGCACGGTCACGCTCGGCCGCCAGTACACGTCGCTCGACGACTTCGTGAGCCCGGTCGGACCGTCTTCGTTCATCGGCGGGTTCGGCGCGCACCCGGGCGACATCGACGATCTCGACCAGACCGCGCGCGTCGACGGCTCGATCAAGTACACGAGCGCGAACTACGCGGGCTTCACGTTCGGCGCGCTGTACGGCTTCGGCGGCCAGCCGGGCAGCATGAAGCAGCGCAATACGTGGAGCGTCGGCGCGGCATATGCGGCGGGCCCGCTGCGCGTGGGCGTCGGCTACGAGCGCTCGGACAACAGCAAGACCGGCCCGGCCGACAAGACGGCCGGCAAGTGGCAGGGCAGCGACGACGGCCTGTTCAATTCGTCGATCAACGAGGGCTACGCGAGCGCACAGTCGCAGCAGATCATCGCGACGGGCGCGACGCTCGACTTCGGCGCGGCGCTCGTCGGCGTGAACTACAGCAACGTGCAGTACCGCGCCGGCGACCAGTCGCGCTTCTCCGGCCACGCGACCTTCAACGTCGCGGGCATCTTCGCGCGCTGGAAGGTGCGCACGCAGACGCAACTGTTCGCCGGCTACAGCTACACGCGCGGCAGCGACGTCGACGGCATCGACGATCGCGCGCAGTACCACAACGTGACGCTCGGCGCGGTCTACGACCTGTTGAAGCGCACCAGCGTGTATCTGCTCGGCGCGTACCAGCATGCGTCCGGCATGACGCTCGACGCGCTCGGCCGCCCGGTCGCGGCAACCGCGTCGGTGTCGGACAAGGCGAACAGCCATTCGTCCGATACGCGCTCGCAGACGATCGTCAGCGTCGGCCTGCGCCAGCGGTTCTGACGGAAGGCGGCGGCCGGCCGGCATGTCGCCCCTATCCCTGGGCCTCTTTCCAGGGAGGCCACATGACGCGAATGCGTGCTCCCGGGAGGCACGGCCGATCCGCCTCCCGCTCCCCTGCGATTTCATTCCCCCGCGCATTCCGGAATTGACTATAAATATTCGAATATTAATTTTTGCTTGCATTCGAATTTCATTCTGTAATGATTAAATGAATTTCCGGTGATTTCAGGAAAAGCGTGTCAATGCGAAAAAATGACGCGCAATTTCTTGAACAAACCGGAAGAAAGTGCCGAAAGCGCGTCGCCGCCGGCCGAACGGGCGAAGGCGCGCCGCGAATGCGTAACAAAACTGGCGCGGCCGAATGCGCGTGATGAACAATGCATCACGCCGCCGGTGCGTCATTCAATGCAATCACCAATGTTTCATGTCCGGCGATTTACATTGTCCGGGGACGACCGTCAGGAGCGGATTATTCATGTTCAAGAAATTGATTCGCGCGGCATGGCTCGGTGCATGGATCGCAATGCTGGCGCCGGCCGCCCATGCGCAATATTCGACCGACTGGATTGCGAACACGTTCGGCACGATCGCCTCGCACGTCGGCAACGGCGCGCGATCGATGTGGGTCGCGCCGGAAGGTGTGGTCTACACGGCATCCCGCTGGGACGAGAACGCGGGCGGCGTCGCGATGTACCAGAACGGCCAGGGCATCGGCACGATCGGCCTGCACGACGAGTTCCACGGCGGCGCGATCACCGGCAACGCATCGTCGATCTTCGTCGCGCTCGGCTACAACCGCACGTTCGGCAGCGGCTCGGTGGGGCGCTACAACCGCTCGACGAACACCCGCGACCTGCGGATTCCGGTCAGCGTGTGGACGGGCGTCCAGTACGCCGACGTGATCACCGGGCTCGCGACGGCCGGCACGCTGCTGTACGTCAGCGATTTCTACGGCAATCGCGTGCGGGTGTTCACGACCGACGGCGTCTGGCAGCGCGACATCGGCGTAACGGGCCCCGGCGCGCTCGCGCTCGATGCGGCCGGCAACCTGTGGGTTGCGCGGATGAGCGCGGGCGTGGTCGTGCAGTACAGCCCGGCCGGCGCGCTGCTGAACACGATCCAGATGCCGGCCGGCGCGCGGCCGTCCGCGCTGTATTTCGACGCGTCGACCGGGCTGCTGATGGTGGGGGACCAGGGCCCCGACATGAACATCAAGCACTACGGCATCGTCGGCATTCCGGCGCAGGTCGGCTCGTTCGGCGTGCTGGGCGGCTATCTCGACACCACGTCGGGGATCAAGGGGCAGGTGGGCGACAAGCGCTTCACGCGCGTCGTGGGCATCGGCAAGGACGCGGCCGGCAACCTGTACGTGCTCAACAACGCGTGGGGCGGCGGCTGGGATCTCGGGCGCAACGGCAGCACCGATCTGCATGCGTACAGCCCGGCCGGCGCGCTGCAATGGAAGCTGCAGGCGCTCAACTTCGAAGGCATCGGCGCGCCGGACCCGGTGACGGACGGCGCGTACTTCTACAGCGGCAACAACATCTACACCGGCACCGCGGGCGGCACGTTCGTCGCGAACACGATCGATCCGTTCACCTACAAGAACGATCCGCGCCTCGACATCAAGGACTACCAGCGCGGCCAGTTTTTCGGGCAGCTCGTGGCGGTGGGCGGCAACCGGATCCTCGTGGCGTCCGGGCAGAACCCCGGCAACTTCAACTTCTATTACTTCAACGCGGCAAACGGCTACGTCGCGATTCCGGCCGGCATGCTGCCGGGCAAGCCGTTCCGGACCACCCTGCAGGTCACGGCGGGCTTCTGCATCGACGGCAACGGTGACGTGTGGGCCGGCCTGAACGGCACGAACGCGATCACCCGCTACCCGATGACCGGCTTCGACGCGACCGGCAAGCCGTCGTGGGGCCTGGCCACGACGACGCCGGTGCCGGCCACCGTCGCGCCCACCACGCGCATCGTCTATCAGTCGGACAGCGACACGATGATCCTCGCGCAGGGCCTCGCCGGGAACTGGGACTGGACCGCGATGAACGGGCACATCGAGGTCTATCACGGCTGGAAGGCCGGCAACACGACCGCGCCGAACCCGGTGATCGACCTGACCAGCGCGAACCCGAAATCGATCGCGGCGGCCGGCCGCTACCTGTTCGTCGGGTACGTGCACACGGTGCCGAACATCGACGTGTTCGACCTGAACACCGGCAGCCTCGTCACCACGCTGACGAATTCGAACCCGGCGGCGATGGACGTCGGCAACGACGTGGACTCGATGTACGGGATCCGCGCGTATCTGCGCTCGACCGGCGAGTACGTGATTACAAAGGACAACTACAACGGGTCCAGCATCGTCGTGTACCGCTGGCGGCCGTGACCGAGGCGGCGCGCTCGGCTCAGCGCGCGCCGGCTGCGCCGGGTGCGCCGAGCACGCGCCCGTTCACGGTCAGGCCGTACATCGAGTCGGGCGTGTCGTGGAACTGCGCGCGCGTCGCGGCCACCGATCCGGTGAAGCGCGGGTCCTGCGGGCGTTCGTGGCTGTCCATGAACGTCGCGACGTCCCATGCTTGCTGGTCGGTCAGCGTGCCGCCGAGCCCGAGCGGCATGTTGGCCTTGATGAAGCCGGCCGCGTTGCGGATGTCGCTCATCCCCGCGCCCCAGTTGAACGAGCGCGCGCCCCAGAGCGGCGGGAACACCGGCTTGCCGTCGCTCGACTGGCCCTGCCCGTCGGCGCCGTGGCACAGCGCGCAGTGCTGCGCGTAGACCGCGCTGCCGCGCGCGTAGTCGGCCTTCAGCGCGGGCGGCGGCAGCTTCGGGAAGCCTTGGCCCGGCAGCTTCTCGCCGATCGGCGCGCCTTTCGCGAGCCAGTACGCGTAGGTTTCGAGCGCCACCAGGATCGGGTCGCCGTTCGGCGGCGCCTTGCCGTTCATGCTGTAGCGGAAGCAGCCCTGCAGGCGTTCGGCGAACGTGTTCACGTGGCCGTTCTTGATGCGGTACGCCGGATACAGCGGATACGCACCCCACATCGGGCTCGAATCGGGCCGGCGGCCCGCGTCGAGGTGGCAGCTCGCGCAGGTCAGCCGGTTGCCGACGTACTTGCCGGCGAATTCGGGCGTATGCAGGAAGATCTGCTCGCCGAGCTTCACGGTCTTGCCGAAGTCGCCGCCGGGCATCGCCGATTCGGCGGGCGGCGTGAAGCGTTTCGCGGGGGCGGCGGCGTCGGTCGCGGAAGCGGCGGCGGGTGCGGGTGCGGACGCGGCCGGCGCATCGGCGGCGAACCCCGAACCGCTTGCCGTCCACAGCAGCGCGGCGAGCGTGCCGCGCATCCACCCGGACAGGAATCGATCGATCATGGCGTGCTCCGTTGCGTGGCGGCGATGGCCGGCGTGGCGCCGGTGCGGGCGTAGTAGGCGGCCACCGCGTCGATGTCCGCGTCGGACAGCTTGCCGGCGATGTGCGGCATCAGCGCCATCGGCCCGGGCGGACGGGTGCCTTGCTGCCACGCATGCAACTGGCCCGCGAGATAGGCGGCCGGCTGCCCGGCCAGCGGCGGAAACGCGGCGCCCACGCCGATGCCGCCGGGGCCGTGGCACTGCGCGCACGCGGGCAGGCCGTCGGTCCAGCGTCCGCGTGTCGCGAGCCATGCGCCGGTGTCGGACGGCGCGATCGGCGCATCGTCGCCCGCCGCGATGCCGGGCGGCGCGGGCAGCGCCGCGAAATACGCGGCTACCGCGTCGCGCTCGGGCGCCGACAGCAGCTTCGCGAGCGGCTGCATGACCGGGTTCTGGCGGCTGCCGTCCGCGAACGCGGCGAGCTGCGCCGACAGATAGGCGGCCGGCACGCCGGCAAGACGCGGAAAGCCGGCCGCCGCGATGCCTTCGCCATGCGCGCCGTGGCAGCCGATGCACGCGGCCGCGCCCGTCGCGCTGCCTTGCGTCGCGATGGTCTTGCCGAGCGCCGCGTCGGCCGCGTGCGCGCCGGGCGCGGCCGACAGCAGGCCGGCGGCGGCCAGCCACGCGGCGGCCGCGCGGCGGCGCGGCTTCACGATCGAATCGTTCAAGTCTCCTCCGGTGTGGGGATGCGTTCTATTTGTTGCTATGGGTGCGTCTGTTCAGCCTGCGTGTTCGTGTCGGCACCTGCATCGGCATCGTAGCGCCCGAAGCCGTAGCGCTGGAAGATCCGGAACGCATCCGGCGAGCGCAGGAACGCAAGCCACTGGCGCGCCGCTTCCGGATGCGGCGCATCCTTCACCAGTGCGCCCGCGTAGATCTCGGTGGCGTTCTGCGCGGCCGGAATGTCGACGTGGCCCAGCGGATGCCCGGCCTGCTCGTGGAACATCGCCTCGGAGCGCCACAGCACGCCGGCGTCGGCGCGCCCCTGCATCAGGAACAGCGCCGTCTCGCGATGATGGATGCGGGTCAGCTCGGTCGTGCCGGCCCGCACCTTGTCGTCGTAGACGGCGCGCGCGAGCCCGTCGCCGCCCGCCTTGACGAGCGACGCCCGGATCTGCCGCGCGACGCCCTCGAATTCGGGGTTGGGCATGGCGAGCCGCAGGCCCGGTTTCGCGAGATCGTTCAGCGATGCGATGCGTGCCGGGTTGCCCGCGCGCACCATGATCGTCAGCTGGTTGGTCACGTACGGCACCGCGGGGCCCGTGAGCGTGCCGTCCGCGATCAGCTCGTTGACCTTCGACAGGCCCGCGAAATACGCGTCGGGCTTCACCGTCCACGTCATGTTGCCGACGGTGATCGTGCCGCCGGCCTTGATCTGCGTGACGAGCAGGCCGGGCGGGATCGTCTCCCAGAAGATCTTGCCGCGAAACTCGGGGTGGTCCTGCTCGAACTGCGCGACGAGCGACGCCATCGCGAAGAAGTAGTTGCCGCCGACGAACAGCACCAGCTTCGGGGCGCTCAGGTCGCCGTGGAAATCGGCGAGCACGTCGACCTGCGGCACCGTGAATTCGAGGCCGCGATGCAGCGCGTCGTTGTTGCGGCCGTGCTGCCACGGCGGGAACACAGTGGTGTTGGTGGCTGCGGAGGCGGAGGCGGAGGCGGCGAACGCGGCCGGTGCGCCCGATGCGGCAACGACAGCAACGGCGGCGCACATCGCGCCCGCCAGCACGGCCCGCAGGATGCGGCGTGCCCGGCTCGACGTGACCGGTGCGTGAGGGGATGTCGTCGTGTGCGTCATCTTATTTTGCGTATGAGAAACCGGCCTGGTGAAGTTCCGGCAGCGTGCCGACCGCGCCGGGCGTGACGATCGCGCTCGGGATCACATGGTTGGTCAGGTCGGCGGCGAGCGCGTCGAGCGGCAGCTTGTCCGGATTCGCGTTCGTGCCGGCGAGCCGCTCCGCGAGCTCCCAGATCGCGTTGTGGCACGTCAGGAACACGACGCCGCGCTGCAGCAGCGCGGCGATGCTGTTGTCGCGCGCGGAAAACGCGCCGTCGGCGCTTTCGTGATCGCCCGCGCCTTTCGCCTGCGCGGGCTTCGCGTCGAGCAGCGTGTTGGCCGGGAACGTGTCGCCGGCCAGTTTCGCGAGGCCGTATTTGTCCCACGCGGCCTGGTCGTACAGCGCGAGATGCGCGCTGCCGTGCGTCGCGGACACCACCAGGAAATCCGGGTGCCCGAACGACCAGACCTGCGCGTTCAGCGCGTTGCGCATCAGGTTCAGCCATGGCCCGCCGAGCTCGGTGTTGTCCCACGCCTGCTTCGGGCCGCCGCGATAGCCGAGCACCTCGGCGAGCGCCGCGTGGTCCCACTGGTCGGGATGCTCGAGGATCATCGGGACGGTCTTGAAGTCGCGCCGCCTCGGCGTGGCGGCCAGCCGCCGCGTGAGCGCGGCGAGGCGGGCGGCGCCGCCGGGCAGCAGCGCGCCGGTGCCGGCGGTGGCCGCCTGCGGGCGGCTCGCGGCGCCGAGGAGCGCCGCGCCGGCGGCCAGGCCGAACGTCTTCAGCGCGCCGCGGCGCGCATGCGGATTCGTCATCGCGTGTCTCCGGATCGGGATTCGGTTCGACAGCCGCAGGCGCGGCGCCACGTCGAGACTGCGCAGCCAGTCTAGAGGGGCGCGATCGATCGCGGAAATCGCGATATCGGATGGGAGATATTCGGGGGCCCGATGATTCGTCTGATCAAAAGGCGCGCGCCGGCCGGCGCGCGCCTACCGTGCCTGCCGGCGGTCAGAACGACACCGTCGTCGTGAACGTGACGAGGCGCGGCTCGCCCACCGCCACGATCAGGTTGCTGTTGCTCGACGGGTAGTAGGTCTTGTCGAGCAGGTTCTTCACGTTGAGCTGGAAGCGCGTCGGGAACTTGCCGATCGTCGTTTCATATGCTGCGAACGCGTCGACGGTCACGTAGCCGGGCAGCGTGAAGCGGTTCGCCGTATCCCCGGGCCGCGCGCCGACGAACCGTGCGCCGCCGCCGAAGCGCCAGCGGCCCGGCAGGTTCGCGAGCGCAGTGTCGTACACCGCGAACAGGCTGCCGGTATGGCGCGCGACGTTGATCAGCGGCAGGTTCGCTTCGCGGTCGTTCGCGTTCGTGTACGCGTAGCTGCCGATCACGCTCCAGTGGCGCGTGAGCTGCCCCGCGACGTCGAGTTCGACCCCGCGCGAGCGCGCGGCGCCGATCGTCGACGTCACGTTGTCGACGGTCACCGCGACGTTGCGTTTGTCGATCTGGTAGACCGCGAGCGTGCCGGTGATCGCACGCGCGACGTTGAACTTGAGGCCGGCCTCCACCACGCGGCCCGATTCCGGCGCGAGCGGCGCGGCGGCGTTCGACGACACGTTCGTCTTGAACGAGCGGCTCACGTTCGCATACGCGGTCAGCGACGGCGTGATCGCGTATGCCAGCCCGAATTGCGGCAGCCACACGTTCCCGTGCGAGCGGTCCGCGTACACGAACGGCCGGCCCATCCCCGATTCCTGCTGCCAGTCCTCCCAGCGAAGCCCGGCCACCGCGGTGAGCCGTTCGGTGAGGTTCACCGAGTCCTGCAGCACGATCGAGTACGCGTGCACCTTCGACAGGCTGTCGCTTTGCGCGCGGTTCGGCGTGCCGCCGAGCGCGAGCAGGCCGTAGACGGGATCGAACAGGTTGAAGCCCGGCGTCGCCTTGCCGCGCATCGTGTCGCCGCGGAAGCTGCGCTGCCGCTCGTATTCGCCGCCGACGTAGAGCGCGTGCTTCATCCCCGCGAGCGTCACGTTGCCGAGCAGGCCGAGCGTCGCGATCTGGTCCGAATCGTTGCGCCCGAGGTTCGCGTCGGACGAGCGCATCATCGCGCCCGTCGCGCCGTTCAGGCTCGTGGCGCGGGTGATGGTCTGCGCATAGCGGTCGCGGCCCCAGCCATACGTCGCGCGCAGCCGCCACGCGTCGGACAGGCGATGCTCGACGCGCGCGCGGAACGTCTCCTGGATGCCGCTGCTCTGCGACCACGCCTCCTCGTAGCGGCGATAGCGCAGCGAATCGTCGAGGCGGCCGTTGACGAGCGCGGTGCCGCGGTCGAACGGCGTCGTGTAGTCGACGTACTGGTAGCTGACGTCGATCGACGTGTTCGCGTCGTGCCACAACAGCGCGGGCGCGATCAGCGCGTCGCGCTGGCGGCCGAACGTGCGCCAGTAGCGGCTCGTGTCGTATTCGCCGGTGAGGCGGAACGCGAGCGTGCCGCCCGCGACCTGGCCCGGCTTGCCGAGCGGGCCCGTGAGGTCGAACGTCGCGCCCGCGCCGCCGTGGCTCGTGCGCGTCGCGGAGATCGAGCCGCCGAACGTGTCCTCCGGCTTGCGCGTGACGAGGTTGATCACGCCGCCCGGGTCCTGCATCCCGTAGAGCAGCGACGCGGGGCCCTTCAGCACCTCGACGCGGTCGATCGTCGCGAGATAGCTGCGCAGCACCGGCGTGCGCACGCCGTCAACGAGCACGGAGCCGTCGTTGTTCGAGCCGAAGCCGCGC
>Ga0157367_1000722_pt1 | contig 15314 bp, 18 predicted proteins | sample AttbisABBM2_FD_113142 | JGI IMG/M metagenome (GOLD analysis project Ga0157367, IMG submission 113142) | Fungus gardens microbial communities from leaf cutter ant in Botucatu, State of São Paulo, Brazil - Atta bisphaerica ABBM2 | ecosystem: Host-associated > Fungi > Mycelium > Unclassified ...
ATGAGTCTGCGCATGTATGAATTACTCGAGGACTACCGGCAAAAGAGCATGTAGATTGCTGCGATGATATCACGATTCAATACGAGCGATTTAATAGCGCTCAAAATTTAGGCACCGAGGTTGATTGTTCGTCTGGTGAGAGGATGTAATTTAGAATTCACTGTTTTACGGTCCGTGCATATCAACTTTCTTTTCTGTGAGTAATGAAAGCCAAAATCGCTCATCTGACCACCTCTCCAGTTTCACAGGACGAACCCTTCTTCCAGAAGCATTGGGCTCTTCCGAGGGTTCGAGGAACCAGAGCTCGGCCACATTTAATGATCTGAGATAGTGATGTACTCGACCATAGTTGAGCCCGACTGCGTGTGGTCCGTGGCTATCGTCTGATAATGCAAACCTCCCGCCACGTTGAAGTATAAGCTGTAGAAAAAAGTATTTTTTTTGATCTAATTCCGAAAAGTGTGCGGAGAAAAAAGACTTGCCTCAGCTACATCCGGCCCAGGATATGCCGTCTCCCATTTTTTTCGGAAAGCAGCAGTATTGACTTCAAACAATGCACCATAGGATATTGCGTACCCGACATTTCGTTCCATTCTTTTCCACACCTCTGGAAAATCCGCGAACTTGAGATTGGGGGTATACAGCCGACAGAGATCGATATGACCAATAATCTCCGGTTTGAACCTCTGTAACAACTCATATTGGGCATCAAAATATGCCAACAGAAACCCTTCCAGTTGTCCCCGATGACGACCACTGTTATCCTCACCATGAATATCCTCTTTAGAGTCGCAAGTGCCACCACTAAAGCTCGCCACAGACCGCCGATAAGTTGTTTCGTCGAAATCGATAGGAATACCATTAACATGGTGAACAGACCCGACGATATACTCGATAACATACGGCTGATACCGTTCGAGAATACCCTCGAGTTCTTCAAGATCTCTTGGCGTGATGAACTCAGTCTCAAGGCCTACAAGGAGAGTAATTTGAGAAGCATAGTGTGCTTTGAGTCGCTTAGCTTCGTCAAGGAATGAAATGAATTGCTGATTGATTGTAGCGAGAGAAAACCCTTGCTGTAACTACATTTGGAAAAAAGGGGGGAGAACATCATCAGTTTCGATGTTGTTGTATAATGCTAGCCACTTACTTCCTCGGGGTAGAGGTCGATTTCGCGATAACGAGGTACATGCTCCGTCAACCCAAAAACTAGAAATTGCTTAGATATTGCCTCCTGGACAATTTGTTCCAATGTCCCAACTGCATGTTTGCAGAATTGGCCAGAGTGGGAGTGGTGACTATGAGGCATAGCATAGATCCTGAATGTTTCGGTGATCTCGGTCGGACACTACTATCATCGACGAGTCATCGATCGATTAGAGAGGACCAGGTTAAATTATGTGGTCATATCTGCCTAGCGATTCACATATCCGATGGTTACATATTATGTCAAATGCTAATCAAAAAATTCTGAACGGGGGAGAGAGGAACAATCAATCAAGCAGAAGTGGTAACACTGATACACAAAATGTATTGGGCAACATCGTCAACTGACTGACTATCACCTGAAAATCTATTTGAGGTGGTGCATCTCGGACGAAGTATCGAACGCAGTATCAATGATGGTTTCAATCTCCTTTTTATGTTGCACCTATGAGACAAAAGAGAGTCAGAATATCTGATGGGCTTTTTGAATTGATAAATAGGTCACCTTGCTACCAGTGGCAACAGAACTGGTGGGTTCACGTCCGGCGTAGTAAGGGTATTTGTGCTTGTGGTACTGGGTCTTACTAGCAGCAGTATAGATTCGAGGGCCAATATAACTCCAAGCACCGTTGTTCAAAGGCTCTTCTTGGCACCAGAGAAGATCAGCATTGGGATATTTATCAAGGTGGGGAGTGACCTAAACTCATTGGTCAGTTCCGAAGTGAGCACAGCAGCTCTGCGTACCATGTCATAAGGGAATGGCGAAAGTTGTTCCACACGACTGATTGCGACATCCTTAATTCCACGCTCTTGACGAGCCTGGAGGAGAGTAAAGTACACTTGACCTGCAAGATTCATTAAATCAGAATCCAACAAGCTCATATGAAAGCCGAGCAGAAGTACCCGTGCAAAGAATATGACGCTTGACCTGCTCCGGCTCAACCAAATCCTCGGCATTTTCAGGGATATATCGTTCAAAGTGAGTATCGCCAACCATTTCATTCAAGGTCGAACGAGCACGTGGATGACGTAATAAACTCTTCGAGAAGAAAAGAATAAGCTACATGAAGAAAGCTTCAGCGAATCAGTAGATATGTCCGACCATCCACTCACAGGCTTGCGGAAGTCCCGATGAATCTGGCGACGGAGAACGTGGAAATAGTTGGCGGGGGTCCTGACGGTCAAACATCAGGATTACAGAAGATCGAAAGAAGGGCAGTAAAACCGATACATACGTAGGGTAGACTACTTGCATGTTGCAATCCTGGTGCTGACGCTCAATCTTTCTCGGTGAAGGATAGATATGTGGGTGATCATCACATAGCTGGAGGAAGCGTTCAATCCTTCCGCTAGAGTGTTCAGGACCTTGACCATCATAACCATGAGGCAGATTCACGACCAAACCAGTGCGCTGGAGCCATTTGCGTTCACCGGCGGCAATGAATTGATCGATGATACATTGAGCATTGTTGACAAAGTCACCGAACTGTGCTTCCCAGATCGTCAAAGAGTCTGGCGAGACGAGAGAATAACCAAGTTCGAAACCGAGGGTACCATACTCTGAAAGTGATGAGTTGCAAACGACGAAACGAGCTTGGTTGGTGCCAAGGTCATTGAGAGGTATGTATTGCTGCTCATTCACTTGGTCGTGAATGACGGCGTGGCGCTGTGAGAATGTACCACGTTCAACGTCCTGTCCGGATATGCGGACATGATTATCCTCCAACGCGAGGGAGCCAATAGCGAGGGCTTCCGCGGTCGACCAGTCGATGTTGGTACCCTCTTCTACGGTCTTTCCACGAGCGGAAAGGATACGGGAGAGGTTACGGTGTGCAGTAAACCCTTGTGGAGTACGAGAGATAGCCTTGCCAATGCGCTGGAGGGTATCGACATCAGAGCCAGTTGAACGTGTAGGAAGAGTCTGCTCGGCAAGTTGCTTGGGTGAAGGGAAACCTGTCCAAGCAGCAGACAACCATTCCTTGGAGGTAGGGACGTAGTCCTTGGCTGCACTGGCAGCCTTATCCAACATACCCCACACCCATTTCTTATGTTCTTCAATATCCGCTTCGGTAAACGTGTTGCGCCCAACCAAAAATTTGGTATATTTCGTCAGAGGAGTGGGTTGCTTCTTGATAGCTTCATACATCCGGGGCTGAGTGAAACTAGGCTGATCGGTCTCGTTGTGACCATACCGACGGTAACATACAATATCAATCACGACATCTTTCTTGAATTTGGCACGGTAGTCAGCAGCGAGCTGGCACACAAAGTTAACGGCCTCAACATTGTCACCGTTTACGTGGAAAATGGGAGAGTCTATGGACTTGGCAATATCAGAAGGATAAGGGGTCGAACGGGAGAATCGAGGATCAGTGGTGAAACCAATTTGGTTATTCACGATTAAATGGATAGTTCCTCCGGTTCCATACGCGGGCAAACTATGAAGTCCCATCGTTTCGTAAACAACACCTTGTCCAGCAAAGGCGGCATCGCCATGAAGCAGGACACCCATAGCGGTCGTATGCGAAGACTCGTCGTTCTCAAAGTGCTGAATGGCTCGGGTCTTTCCAAGTACGACAGGATCGGCGGCTTCAAGGTGAGATGGATTGGCGACTAAGGAAAGGGAGACTTTCTTGCCGGAAGGTGTGGGACGGACGTAGTTGGCACCAAGATGGTATTTGACGTCACCAGCAGGCCAATTGTTATCCTCGCCACCCTTGAACTCATTGAGGATAGCCTCGATGGGCTTGCGAATGACGTTGGCAAGGACGTTAAGACGACCCCGGTGGGGCATTCCCATTGTAATATGCTTAACACCATTGTCGACTGAACGGTCAATGAGAGCTTTCATTCCTGGGATCAATGACTCGCAACCCTCGAGACCAAATCGCTTCTCGTTGGGGTATTTGCTCGCAATGAATTTTTCGAACGATTCGGACCAGATAAGTCGATCCAAGATCATACGTTTTTCCTCGATGGTATAATTCCATGGTTTAGGTGTCTCAACACGCGCCCTAATCCAATCACACTGCTCCTTGTCGGGAATGTGAATATACTGAATACCAACAGCTCCACCTATTGGATGCAATCAGATAAATTGGCTTCGTGGATCTAAAATTAGAGCGACGTACAGTAGATACGTTTGAGGACTTTGATGATGTCTCCTAATTTCATGGTGCGGTTCTCTTCTGTGGCAAAATGTGGGAGAATGCCAGGACCTAGCGTAATATCCTTGCCTAAGTCGCGTTCCGTGAACCCATACCGACTCAACTCGAGTTCAGCGGGTCGGACGTCGGCCAAATCGGTGTCAAGGATACCCAAGGGATCAAGTTCAGCCATATGGTGACCGCGCACTTGATACGCGCGAACGAGAAGTTGGACCTGGGTTAAGCATGACAAGATAAGCATTCTCCAAGAGCTGTGTCGAACGTGTCCTCGCTAGCGTACGGTTACGTACCTTCAAGTGGTCATCGAGTTCTGCACCGCCACCTACATGTAAGGCCGGAGCACCATCCGCCGGAGGGGGCAAAGTTGTTGGAGGGGGCTGAAAAGCCTGATAGCTAGGCAAACCCTTGTCGAGCCCAGAGAAGTAAACATCCCAAGACGAATGTACAGATTTTGGATCCTGTTTCCACAGTCTATACATCTCATCGGCATAGTAGGCATTTGTGCCGTTTGCAAAAGGGTCGTTGGAAGATGGCCCCCGGGCAAGAGCGTAGGCTCGGACAGGGACTGGAGAGGCCGAACGAAGGGAGCGAAGGGATGAGCGGACGAGGGGCGACAGACGGCCGACAACGCGCCTGGACAACATCTCGTCGGGTAGGTCGTACAATTAAAGTACAAGAGAGATGATGGACGAACAAGTTTAAGGAGGATTCTGCCTTACTCCCATGACGGAACATATTAGGTAAGGTCACCATTTCCGTGCCGGTCCAGCTGCTGTTGTACAGATGCTGTTCTTCGGCCGATACACCTAGAAAGAAATTGTAATTCTATCTTTCCATGCCTCTGCCCTCCACACTTGATTTGGCGGTGATCTCCAGTTCCTCGGCCTTGAGCAGAGGAGCAGGTAGTTTCAAACGAGTGCTGGCACCAACTCTGTCGATAAAATCACGGTCCTCAGGACAAAAGCGCTTCTACACATCTATTACTCCCTCGTTTCGTGGAAGTCGTAGAATTTTGTTTCACGTCCTTGAAGACCTCAAACCTCACAGAACTTGAAGAAGATAGTGTAAAACGTGGAGGGGGCAATCTTTTTTGCTCGATAATTATATATCTTTTCACAGGTTCTCTGTGACATTTAAAAATTCATGGTGGCCGGGCGGTTAGCGACTGAGACTTACAGGGGCTTTGCAGTGACCAGAGCACTCATTCCTTCCCCCTCCTCGGTCTGATGGTATGTAACCTAACATTGTTTATCCGTCGGGTGATGAGACAGAGTAATGGGTGATCTTTGACACGGAAAATATAATGAACAATTAAAAGTTACTGGAACCCAATTAAAGTTAGATATATCAACAATTCCTATGACTCGCTTGATTATCGTGTTCTTACACCAATATCTCGACCACCGGCAGATTTGTTTTTGAAACTCAGCTGGTCATACAGCGATGCAATCTGGTCACCCTGCAAGGAGGCAAGTCAGAGTGGCTAAATGACCAGCAAGTCTACTCACCTTCTGTTCCAAGATATCAACCACCTCTCGAAGATGTTTAGCCAATGTATTCCGCTGCGCAACATTTGAAGCAGCATCCATCTCTTTGTACTCATCCGCCAGCTCAATATAGACGCTTGAGGGTATTGGGTTCAATTCTTATCATGTAGTGTCCAGACTCTCTCACCTCTTATAATGTGTGAAATCATCTTCCAGCTCTCGGATTATTCTCGCCACGATTGTCTGGGGGGGCAACCCCTCTTGCTTCGCAACAGACGGAACTTCATTGATATCCCGTAAGCTTCTCTCTCGTCGTTTCCCTCTGCTACTGCTACGAATAGGACCTTGATCCTGTGGATAACGCTTTCGGCGTTGATCAAGGTTGTCAGAGCCTTCCACGAACCCTTCGTCTTCATCAGATCCGTGCCTTGACTGAGTACCGGGGATTCTCTGGTTTCTCCAAGCAGACGTGACGGGAAGTTCCTCCAACCCACGTCGTCCGCAACGGTTACATGTTGGACACGTCCTCGCATCATGCTCAGGAGCAGCAAAAAATAGCCTCTCCAACCGTTGACCACGAATCTTCGGGAATGGCACTTCGTCGACCACATCGGCTGGGACCCTCCTCCTCGTATGTAATTCACGCTCTTCTTCTGAGTCATGAATAGTTCGGGGGCGGGTAGATGGTCCAGGTTCACCAGGGTTGGAGACCCCAAAGGCGTCCTCTTCTTCAGGATCGGATATCGAGTCAGGAGATGACGCTCTCCTTCCCAGCGCTGATACATTCAAACCCACTGCCGATTCATCCACCACTGACATCGTTTTGTTATATCTTCTTGACTTTGGAGAAGGTGGTTGGGCCGGACTCCGAGTACGCGGGAACTGGGAAATGTCAACCGAGCCAGAGTGGTTCGACCTCCGGTCTTCGATTTCTGCGGAGATTCTTTCATAGTTAATTGAGTCCATAAACCGGGTAGCTCTCCCATCATCGTGATTGTTCGGTGAACCTTGTGTTGCACAATCGGTTCGCACAGTACGGTTTCTCATACTAGCATGAGCATGTAAAACACCTGCGTCCTCAGGCTCTGTTTCAATCTGCTCCTCCTCCTCCTCCTCCTCCTCCTCGGTGAATTCATGATGGCGAATCTCGTCCCGATGAGCTGACTGCAAAGAAGCCTCCTTTGCAGCCCGACGTTCACGAAGACCTTCTTCTACCACACCACGCAAAACTTCAACCTCACCAGCAAGCCTCTCGACTTCGTTTTTCAAGTGTGTGATTTCAGCACCTTTTCCTCGTAGGGTAGCCGAGTCTGCATCACGCAGTGTCCGCAGTTCGGCCAGTAACTCGCGATGAGAGGAAAGCTCAGAGGTAAGTCGCGTAAGATGAGTACGAAGTGAAGTGATCAAGGCTTCGAGAGCTGCACATCACAAGTGTTAATTATATTGTTTCTTCGTATTTCATTGAGCTTTGACGAACCTTTCTTTTCTTCAACGGCCTCCTTATAACGCTCGTGGAAACGGGAAGAGTCATCATTAAGAGGATCCCTGGCCCGTTCCTTGCCTTTGACCGTACGAACCATTCGTTGTTTAAGCAGCTCTTCCTGCTCTATGAGTCGTGTGCGCTCACGTACAACCTCCCTTTTACAATCTTCGAGCTCCATTTCGAGCTCACGGACACGCCGTCGAGAGATGCCATTCTCTTCTTCAAGTTGTTGGATTCTCTTCTGAACATTGTTTAATGTGTGCAGCAGGCGAGCTTCAGGCCATGACATTATCAGAACAGGATTCTCAGTAGGATAATGAAGCACCCACTTTCGGTTTCCCGAAGCTTGCCCTCTGTACGATATGCATAATACTTAGCTGCTACTTTAGCAGGTGATTCGATGGCATTAGTTAGCCCTGTGACATCGGGTAACTGTATTCTGGACTTATCCCTCGCTGAGGTCTGAAGGGTGTGAGTTTGGTTGGTGGGCATAGGAGCACTCGTGCTCTCGCCATATGGCATTGAAGCGGGGCGCAAACTCTCTGGGCGTTTCGTTGGCTGTTTCATGTTGAGCTGACCTTTTTCATATTCAATTTCCTTTGCAAGCCCCTTGGCAATGTGAGTAAATTTGGAGCTTTTGGAACTTGCACTCGCAGAGGATGGTGTGGGAGGATTTAGAGTGACTTTGAGATTTGGTTTTGGTGGTTGAAGTTTGGATGGATGGACGCTGTTACGCTGTACAGGATGGGGGGTCGCGACATGGGCTGTGGCAGGATGCTGGGCACTCTGAAAGAGAGGGGATGGAGTCGATTGTTTGGGTGAAGGGGAAAAAGGACGGGTAATCTGGGGACTGCGCGGTCGCTTCGGAGAAAGAGCAGCGTTACGGAGGGCATCCGAGAGTTTTGGGCGACCTTTCAGGGTAGGTTGATCCAGGTCTGAGTGGGAAGAAGATCCCGAAGTAACTGGGGAGGCTACACGAACCGAACGCTCGAGATACGGCTGTGCACCTGTCTCGAGGATCTGATCGAGTTCAGCTGTGTCTTCAACCATGTACGGATCATTAGTAATGTTTTCGAGCGCCTACAAATCGACTTCAGTAGGAACAATAGGATTGAAGGCCCTGAATCTACCTGTCGTTTTGAGTGATCGGGATCGAATACACTGAGCTTGCTGGTGACCCCAGCGATTATCTCGTGTATAGGTCGATCGGGATCGTACTCTGCTCCGCTCATGCTCGTGTCGCGACGAGTGCCACGACCACCAAGACCAGCACCGAGGGTAACAGCACTAGCATGATGAGCCAAAGTTGAAAGAGACTCGCCGCCATATGGATTGATTCCTTCGTCATAGTCATCGCCTGTGCGATACGACCAGCCCTGTCCGGGGGTGTCTTCATCTGCGAGATGGTCCCTGACACGATAATCAAGAGATGGCAGCTCGTTAAACGACGCCGGGCCTGGGTTGTGGCGAGGATATTCCAGACTCTCAAGATTGTCTTCTGCCTCACTCTCGGTGGCAGAAGAAAGGTGGATGGCGGTCTCTGAATGCCGCAGATTTGTTTCGAGCATAATTCTGTCATGCTCAAGTCTGTCATTTGGAATGACTGGGGCAATATTCTGTAGGCGCCGCATTTCTCAGAAATGGAGGGAGGGAGGGTGTGTATCGCAGGACAAGTTAACTCAGTTTGGTTGGTCATCAACACAAAACAACGCGTATTCCACGTGACCGTGTGCAATCAATGCCATTCTAGGGCTCGCTTATTTCCACAGCCGCCGATGGACGAAAGAAGAAGAGCCCACAAGGCTCATAGGTCCGCTCAGTCAGGCGCAAAGGCAGCCAAGAAGGACAAGGCAAAAGGAAAAGAAAAGCAACAGGGCTTCAACGCAAAAGTATGTTTTTTTTTTTCCTGTCATTCTGCGCTCCTCATCCCATGAGCCAGGCATTTGCTCCGAAATCGGGGCGGAGAGCGGACAGACAAGGCCGTCGTGCTGCAGAACAGAGCCAGACTCGTCTTCACGTTCCCCTTGTCAACCGTACACCAGATGAAAATCCCCCCCCAGTCATTGTGGCTATCGTAGGCCCCCCTGGCGTCGGGAAATCCACTCTCCTGAAAAGCCTCGTTCGCCGGTATACGAAGCAGACCCTCAGTGAACCCAAGGGTCCTATCACAGTTGTCAGTGGGAGGAAACGACGACTGACATTCATAGAATGTACCAACGATGTTAATAGCATGATTGACATTGGTAAAGTTGCAGATCTCGTCCTCCTTATGATCGACGGCTCGTTTGGCTTCGAAATGGTAAACGGAATCCTCCCTCATGGACAAGAAACGCTGAATTCTCTGTAGGAGACATTCGAGTTCCTGAATATTCTCCAAACCCATGGCTTCCCCAAAGTCATTGGTATCCTCTCCCACCTTGACCTCATAAAAAAAGCCGCAACCCTCAAATCCACAAAGAAAACTCTCAAAAAGCGTTTTTGGACAGAAATTTATCAAGGCGCAAAACTTTTTTATCTTTCTGGAGTTATCAATGGCAGATATCCCGATACTGAAATCCTCAACCTCTCCCGTTTCATCTCCGTCATGAAATTCCGACCTCTTGTTTTTCGAAATTCACATTCTTATATTCTCGCTGACCGTCTTGAAGACCTTACTTCAAGGGAACTTGTCAGGACATCCAAAGGGAAATGCGATCGAACGGTGACGTTGTACGGTTATGTCAGGGGATTGAATCTGCGGTTAGGAACCAAAGTACATGTACCAGGTGTAGGGGACCTGGACATGACGAGTGTTCAGCAGCTTGGTGACCCATGTCCATTGCCGGACGAAGAGTCAGAAAAGAGAAGAAAACTGAGCGAGAAGAAAAAGTTGTTAATCCATGCACCTATGAGCGATGTCGGTGGGGTGATCTATGATAAGGACGCAGTGTGGATAAACGTCCCTGGAAGTTTTTCGAGGGGGAATAATGAAGGTGCGTCGATCTGTTATATCATTCATGGACCACGGCTGATGCCCTATGCCAGCCCCACAAGGTGAAGGTGAACAAATGGTCATGGACCTTCAAGATGTTTCAGCGACCCTCGAGGATGCCGTCGGCAAAAGCCAAGTCCGACTTTTCGAAACTTCTTCCAATCCTCTCGTTGTAAATCCTTCGTCCAGATCAGAAGATGAAGATGAAGACACAGATGAGGATGATGAAGAGCTCGATAGCAATGAGGTATCCGACTCTGACGGCTTTGAAGAAGAGAACAGTGATGCAGAGACCTTTGAATTAGACCATCTTCCTCCAGGATCATCAAATACCGGTCGGCAGTCTCGCCGAATACCCCAACGCAGCCTTCCCTCCTCTTCAAACTACCATCGAACAGAAATTGAATATGCAGAGAGTGATTCCGACCTTGGTGATAATGATAACGATCTGCCTTCTTCCCGGCGTGTTCAGTTCGCAGGAGAAGACGAGGACGAGGACGTCGATATCCCTAGTGACGAGGAAGAGGAAGAGGACAACATGGATGTAGAAGGGGACGATGATATAAACAGAAACGAGGAAGTGCCGAAATGGAAATCTAATCTCGCAGAAAAAGCTCAATTCCTCGCCTCATCACGGAAAAATAAACGCAAAGACTGGATCAAGTTGATTTATGGTTCCAACCTTACACCAGCAGAGGTCCTTCATGGGAAGAAAGACGCCGATCAGGAGGAAGCTATTGATGACTTCTTCACTATCAGACAGAAATCGGATATCAATGAGGCTGAGGTGCTTGACATGGGGAAGGAGGTCTATGAAGAAGGTGAGTTAGAGAAGTGGGAAGATGAGGAAATGTTGGAGTCAATACGATCGTTATTCATCACCGGTGAGGATACTGCGGCCGGCACCAGCTATAATGGAGAAGAAGGAAATGGCGAACTCGAAGAAGACGGCGACGGGGACAAAGGTTCTGATGGCGCCTCCGGTCAACCAGATGCTCAAGCCCTCCGAGCCAAAAAGGAGATTCTCAAGCGTAAATTTGACGAACAGTACGATGATCCTGAATCCTCGAAAGGTCTCGACTTCTACGATTTTGCCAAGGACGAGATCGCGCGACAACTCGCTGTCAACCGCGCCGAGTTCACAGACATTGTCGACCCGGAATCCCGTACTCTCGTCGAAGGATTTCGTCCAGGCTCATATGTGCGTGTTGAACTTCAAAACGTCCCTTGCGAACTCGTTGAGCATTTTGATCCCAAATATCCCATAATCATCGGAGGTCTCCTCGCTGCTGAAGAGAGATTTGGATATGTTCAGGTGAGGATTAAACGACATCGATGGTTCACACGTCCTCTCAAAACAAACGATCCGTTGATTTTTTCCTTGGGATGGCGGAGGTTCCAAACGATTCCGATTTACTCCCTTGATGATCACTCCATTCGTATGCGAATGCTTAAATATACACCCGAACACATGCATTGCTACGCTACGTTCTACGGCCCTGTGTCTCTTCCCAATACCGGTTTCTGTGCATTCAATTCTCTAAGCGAGGATGTCCCTGGTTTTAGAATCAGCGCTACAGGTGTGGTGCTTGATATCGACCGGTCTGTCAAGATTGTGAAGAAACTGAAGTTGACTGGGGTGCCATATAAGATATTCAAAAATACGGCGTTTGTGAGGGATATGTTCAACTCGGCATTGGAGGTGGCCAAGTTCGAAGGCGCGAACATCAAGACAGTATCTGGAATTAGAGGACAAGTAAAGAAGGCACTACCGAAGCCGGATGGAGCTTTTAGAGCAACATTCGAGGACAAGGTGCTTAAAAGCGGTGAGATTGATACAAATGTCTTATGTTCCTACATGACGTTTAAGTGACACGTATGTGTAGATATCATCTTCCTTCGGGCCTGGTACTCGGTTGAGCCTCGAAGATTATACAACCCAGTGACCTCGCTATTACTCTCCAACAAGTCTTCATGGACTGGTATGCGACTCACGGGTCAAGTCCGGCGCGACCAAGGTATCAAGACACCTCTTGACGTCAACTCGACGTATAAGAAAATCGAACGTCCCGCTCGTAGATTCAATCCTCTTCATGTTCCACACAAACTTCAAGCCGCTCTCCCATACGCTTCCAAACCAAAACTCATGAGGAAACAGAAATCACAGACATACCTCCAAAAACGTGCTGTCGTTATGGAACCGGAGGAACGGAAAGCGGTAGTGTTACTTCAACAGATGCGAGCACTGAGGAAGGACAAAGTGGTGAAAAGAAAGGAGAGGAAGGAAGAGAGGAAGGAAGAGAGGAGGAAGAAGTTGGAGAAGGAAGAGGGGAGGCGGGATGAGAAAGAGAAAGAGAGGAAGAAAGAGGTGATGAGGATGATTGGGGTGAAGAGTAAACGGGACAAGGAAATGGAGGAAGGACATGGAAGAAGGAAGAGGCGGAAATCGTGATTCGTATATTGTTTCTACCTATATTGTTCAAGGAGTTGTGCCCATTTTATGTTATATTCATCCTCAGTGTTTCTGGTCTCCAATAGTCTCGACTTCCAAGGAAGGCTGCATCGCGTCAAGGTTATGATTCGAAAGAAAAAGGTTCCACGGTGCACATGGATATTGACATTTCACACCCATGCATCTCTTGAACTAGATTTCCGATAACACTCACTATTCCTCGCTTCTCCCGCCGTAGACCAACACAACATCGAAGACAAACTGATGGGATCAATGTTCTTCTCATTTTTCAATGAAACGTTCTATTCTTTTTTTACTTGAAAAGAACTAGCGTCTCGTCAATCCTCAGTCTTGTGACTTGCGATACTTAACTTGGTGCAGATACACACAATTTCAACGACCAAAAGTAAGGTAATACAGAAATAAAAAAATTTAAAAATAAAAAATCCAGACTATGAAAAACCGTCTTGTCCCCTTTTTCATCCACAACCAAAAACCAAAAAAAAGAAAAGATTGATCCATATCCATGCAAACAGACGGGCTAGGGTAACAGCATACAACACATCTGAAAAAAAAGCCCACCAGCGGGACGTCATAACATAAACGAGAACCAAGGTGACATAGGGGCAAAACAGAATAAATAAAGAATAAAGCTGAGAATTTCTGCCAGCAACAAACAATAAGACGTGAGCAGTCACTGCCTAACAGAATCAGTTATGGACAGAGGCTGCACCAGTATTCCACAACGAAATTGTAACCTGAGAAATCTTCTACCAATTCATCGTACTACCCATCAACATTGGTTCCGAGATAGTGCCAGGTTCAACCACTGGCCTCCTCTGGCTCATCACTTGGCTTTCATCATACGCATTGGTCTGCTCATAAACCCTCAACGAATCCTCCGCATAATAGAAGCTCCTCCTCCTCGCACCACCCACGCTATCCTGATCAAACTGTCCTCCCTCTGGGCGTACTCCCAAAACGTCAGGGGAATCTGAAAGTCTCCTATGTGCAAGCGTCTTACGTCTCTTGAAAGATCTGTACACAAGGAACACCAGCACCAACAAGGCAATAGCCCCTAGGGCACTGACAACGCCAATAATCGCATCTCGACGCGACTTGCCATTATCCCCTGAATCGCCACTACCTCCGTTATCTCCGTTGGTGCCACCGCCATTAGACGAAATCGGACTAGGCACGGAGAGAATGTCATAACCAGAAACGACACGATTCGCAAGGTCCTTAGCGACGCCGGTCGGAACGTTGGAATAGAAAGGAGAAGATTTGATCTTGATCTGGGCTGCGAGGGCATCGACGCTGTCCGAAGGAATCCAGCCTACCCAGGTACAGCCAAGTAGGGAGGCATCTTCAGGACTTGTATAGCTGGTAGGGACGTAGACTTGCAATGCATAGGTCTTGATTTGATCAGCTAACGATCAATTCAACTGAGAGTCCGTCCATACAGAAATCATCATCACAGAACTCACCAGAAATTCCAAGGGCAGTATTGATGATGACAGGTGTGTAAGCGAAAATCTGACTGGACGCAAGAGAATTATTGACAACAAAAGGCCAATTGAGCTCATTATTGAAGAGGATGCTGATCAAGGTATATCCATTAAATTGGCTCCTGTCAGTGAGATCAAGCTGATCACGCGGGAAAATCCTGGCAGGTATGCCCGTTGGAAGGGCAACAGGGACAACCAAGGTGGTGGCGGAAACAGATTCAGCGTCAGTAGTTGTAGTCGCAGCATCCGGATCAGTGATAGTCATAACGGCACTCGTCGTGGGAACAGAAGCATAAGCAAGTGAGGATTCAGTAAGGACGAAGGAAAGGCCGGGCTCAACAGAAAAAGTCGTGACTACTGTAGATGTAACAGTAGCAGCAGACGTTTGACTAGTACCACTGGATGTGGCACTGGATGTTGGAGAGGGGAAACTAATGGTGGAAAAAGCCGATGTAGTGGCACTCTGAGTTGGAAGAGACGGCGACGATAAGAACGAGGAAGTGGGATTGCTATGCACAGAAGACAGCAGCGACGTCGTCAGAGAGTCAGTAGATGTAATCAAAGTAGGTGGAAGGAAACTAGAAGCTGAAGGAGGGATAGAAGAGTTGTCCAAGGAACTGGTAATTCCCAATGAGACGGAGCTGGAGGGGCCAGTAGTGTCTAGCGAGGCAGAGCTTGAGGTAGTTTCCAGCGGCAGGGCAGAGCTGGAATAGCTGCTGATGTTACTAGTTGAGTCCCCAATACCACTATCGGTTGAAGATGGAGAGGCAGTGGTAGTCGAGGGCTCAGGAAGAGAGGTAGAACCCGGAATAACGATGGAGCTGTCTGTAGGGGTCATGACAGAGGTACTTGGACCTGAAATCGCACTGGTGACGCCACCGAGCAAACTGGTGATAGGACTGAGGACACCACCATTGTCTGAGCTAGAGGATGCAGGAGATACAGTAGTGGCAGGTGGCGAAACGGGAGTAGTGAATCCATCGGAAGAGGTGGTACCATCGTCTGAAGGTGAAGGTGAAACGATAGTTGGGGACTCGGGG
>Ga0157367_1000723_pt1 | contig 15309 bp, 17 predicted proteins | sample AttbisABBM2_FD_113142 | JGI IMG/M metagenome (GOLD analysis project Ga0157367, IMG submission 113142) | Fungus gardens microbial communities from leaf cutter ant in Botucatu, State of São Paulo, Brazil - Atta bisphaerica ABBM2 | ecosystem: Host-associated > Fungi > Mycelium > Unclassified ...
CCGTATTTTTCTTAAAGAAGTTGGTGAAATACGCTGAATATTCAAAGCCTAAGCTATAGGCAATTTCAGAAATATTCCAACTGGTGTGTTGTAGTAGTGCTTTGGCTTCTTGCGTAATGCGCGAGCTGATATGATCAGACGTCGTTTTACCTGTGGCTTCTTTTACAGCGCGGTTTAAATGGTTCACATGCACAGACAGGCCGTAGGCATAGTCATTTGCAGTTTTGAGTTTAAGCTGAAAATGTGGCGAGTCGATGGGGAACTGGCGCTCTAATAACTCAAAGAATAAATGGCAAATCCGAACCGCAGCATTGCTATGTTTTTCAAACTGTTGAGTCGGTTGCATTTTCATGGCTTCATGCACAATCAGGTGCAAATAGTTTCTTAAAACATTGTATTTATGAATATAGTCTGAATTTATTTCAGTCATCATCTTTTTGTAAATAAATGAAATTTCTTCAACTTGCTGGTCATTTAAAAAATATAGCGGGTCGCCATCGACTTTAAACAGCGGTGAGTCTTTTAAAAAGCTTTGTCGTGATTCTTGGTTTACAAACTCTTCGGTAAATAGACAAAACCAGCCTGCCTGTTCAGGCGAATTAATTTCCCATGCATAGGGAACTAGTGGGTTTGAAAACAGCAAAGCAGGGCGGTCGACTCGTATCCAGCGGTTAGCGTAGTGTAGTTCGCCTGTGCCTAAAACCAGTGAAATTTTATAATAATCACGGCGACTATAAGGCGTCAGAAACGAGCAGGCATCGCGTTGGAACACGTTAAAATGCCCAAACGAAGTTGATGGAACCGAGTAGTCGCTACCTCTCGTTAAAGAAAAGCGTTGATAAAAATCATGTATGGTTTCCATGTCTTTGCCTGCATGCGTTATCAATTTATTTAAAGTTATAAAATTCAAACTTTATTTGCTATAACTTTTTTGTTTATTAAAAAAATATATGGAAATAATGACTATTAAAGTACTAATACCTGTTATCCATGAAATTTTAGTATCAAAAACTAAATAATCAAAAAATATTGTTACAATTGGGACTAAAAAGAATAAAACGCTTACTTTATCTGCAGAATTATTTCTTAATAAATGAAATAGAAGAAGCATTGCCGAGATAGATACAATAATAGTCATCCACAGCACACTAAAAGTAAATTTCAGATTCCATATTACGTGATGGTCAACGAAAGGGAGAATACTTATAAATATTACTGATGAGAGCAATGAATGAAGTAAAGCAGAAACTAATAAATCATTATTATTCTTGTTTTGAAAAATTGAACCTATCGATATACTTGCCATAGCTAAAATCGAAAATAAAACTCCGGCAGTAGTGATATTTGAGACATCTCTTGCACCTGATACAGCCATAATAAGGCCGAAAAAACCAGAAAATAAGATAAACCATTTATATAAACTATTTATTTGTTGTAATAGTAACGCTGTTAATAAAGGCTGAAGGCCTAGAAAAATTGAAAGTAAACCTGGTGATAGATGATTGAAAATAGCTAAAAAGTAAAAGATTTGATATAAGACTTGTAACAATAAGCCTACTAATAGAATTCCTAGTAAGTTTTTTTTATCTAAATTAAATATATTTTTATATTTATCTCTAAAAAAGATAAGTATTATTATGGATAATATTAAAAATGAAAAAAACGATCGTAAAGCCAAAAAAGACCATACTGATGAATATTCTAAACCAAGTTTTACAAAAATTGCTCCACTACTCCACATAAGTAAGAAGACAATAGGGATGATTATATTTTTCAATTTTTTCTTCTCTATTTAATAAAAATTACCCAAGAAATTTATCTTGGGTAATTTAACTTAAATTATATCGCCCAATCATTTATAAAAAACCTTTCGCCTATATTACGTTTTTCAGTTAAATATTTTTTAAGGTTCTTTATCTTAAGTGTAACTTCATCATTTCCAGCCTTTTGTGCGGCTGTATAAATCCAATTGTAACATTCGGATACTTGAACGTCGTAAATAAAATGTAATTTTGATAAAGCAAAAACTATATCCTTAAAAGTATGTTTTGAAATAATTTTTGATGTAGATTCAATTATCTCATTAACTCTATCATTGGTAAGCTCTTCACGAGATATTAGATAATCTCGCTTATAATCTAATATTTTAGCTTTTTCTGAAAATATTACCTCTGGTTTGAAGATGTCACTAAATATATAATCTAGACATAGGAACATACGGCTTTTATTTGAAAAGTTAATTGCGGCATGGTCCATACTTGCATCCAAAAACCAAACTTCTCCTTTAAGCATTTGAAAAACCCCACTTTCATCTGAGTGAAAGGAGTTTTTATTATCTTCTAAGGCAATAAAAACACGAAAATAAGTTACTTCTGGGTTCAATTCGACAAAGTCTTTATGAGGAATAACCATACCATCGATTAGACTTCTAGCCCTCACCATTTTTAAACTTTCTTTTGTAAAATTTTCATCAATAAGTCTGGATATATTAGATAATTTATCTAAATATTCTGTTGAAAAACAATTTGCTGAATTTTTGTATTGAGTATCATCAGATTGCCCTGAGCTATTATATAAGGAAATATTCTTCCAATAGCCTTGTCCAAATTCATCATATTCTTCCTGTTGCTTTTTAATGCTATTGATAAAGTCTATTTCTTCCGTTAAATTATAAGAACTTAGATCAATTTTAGCTAAAAGATAAGATGACATATTCAACTCCCAATATAATTTTGTTTGTGGATTGAGTGTTTTTTATACAATACTTATTTTTAAAATTTTAATGTTGTTAAATAATTTTACTTTTTATGAGTCTATTTATAAATTAATCATACTAAATAAAATATTAATTTCATAAAACTTGCATGTTCTTCTGATTTTTTAAATTATTATTTATATCTTAAGATGAAATTTTAATAAGTAAATAAGATTAGTTTCTATTTTATAATAATTTTTTATTATTATCCCTTTAGTAAGATAATATTAAGAATATTTCTATCATCAGAAATGTTTGAAATCTTAAATATTGCATATTACCTTTTCCCTGCTGACCAACATTGTCAATCGGTCATAGCAGGGTCGAGTTTACATACAGCGCATTAGATTTACTCCTTTTGAGAGGAAGTTCTATGTGTAAAAAGCCACTGTTCCCTCACGCTGCGGTAGGGTGATCTGCCCTATTAAAGTTGGATAATTAATTAAGTTAGTTTGAAAATGAATGATTTTTTATAAATACTCTGGGTAAGCAATGTAAGAGGACTCTACGCATTCGAAGCCCATTTGCCGATAAAGGGTAACCGCTCGGATGTTATCAATATCAACAATTAAGTGGGCAATTCGTCCAGTTGCAACAATTCGATTAACTGCGAATTGTAAGACACGCTCGGCAAAACCTTTTCGACGATAAGCAGGGAAGGTATATGTGCCACCAATAGAAACGAGCCGATCGGTTTCTATGCCTAAACGTACAATTGAAACGATTTGGTCGTCTGCTTCAAGCACAATAATTTTTTCTTGTTGAATTAAAGACGCCCAATCAGGTGTTTCATTTACTGAGCGCTCATTATTGTATTGATGCTGATATTCAATAAGACGGGCAATGTCCGAGAGTTCAGCCAAGCGGCCTTGAGCTTCAGAAAATTGGCGTGAGCAGACCATTATCCATTGATCATACTCTCGCAAAATGCGTCCTTTTTGCTTGATCTCGGTATGTAATAAGTCTCGCCCGATTGCGGTCGTTACGATCCGACGCGGTTGAAGCTCTAAAATAGATGTACAGAGTAATGATCCAGATGATGCCTCTGATGGAACCCAAAAACAGGTGCCGCCAGCAACGATAACTGCGACTCCTAGCAGTTGCTCGGCGTTATGTGGGTGATACAACCAGAAGAGTTGCCACTCGGCATTGGGAGCTTGTGTTTTAGCAAGAAAGGCCATCGCCCCAATAGAACAATAAAACTGTTCATCAAGCCATTGAAAGATAATTTGATATTCTTCTGAACTGGTGGGAGGCCCCTTTATTATCATTATTAATTACCTATTCAAATGATGAACTCAATCATAATTCACCATCCTACATTTTTATTATTATCATGACATCGTTAAATTTAAGTTGAAGGTCTTTTTAGCTTAAATATCTAATTGAATAAACAACAATAATTATTTAACTAATTTCTATTCAACCTTACATTGACACTCAAAAACGTGCGGATTATCCTTTGCGTGCTGGCCTACATTGCCAGTTAGCTTTTGACAGAGCTGGAACAAAAGGCGCACAACAACGTAATCTCGTTTTGTGCGTTCTCCTAAGTCACGCCTTTATGGTGAGGCTAGGAGGGGCACGCTTGCGTGCGCTGGTTTCCTTTTGTACCAGTCTGTCAACCCTTCTAGTCTTGCCACCTTTATTTGACAGTAATTGGTAAGACTCTTCTAAATCAAAAGGAGTCCGCCACTATGCGTACTATTTCATCTCTCTCATTGGCAACCTTTGCCAAAATCTTTACATCTGTACCCAACTGGTCTTTAAAACGGTTTAACCGACTCTAGGTTTTACGCCATAGGTCATTACGACTAAAAAATCATAGCAACAATAAAACCCGAGATAGGCGAGCGCACCATTTTGTGCGGCTTTTGCACGCCTGTATTTAGCGCTCAATTTAAGAGCGACGGCATTTCTATCTCATTTATTTACAACAAAAAATTATTTTAAACGGTATACATGAAAAATTTAGACGCTTCACGTAGAGCATTACACGTTATTCATACGGCAACAGGTTTATTTAACCAACATGGCTTTAACAAGGCAGGGGTAGACCTGATTATTGCCAACTCTCAAATGACCAAAGGCACCTTTTATAACTACTTTCACTCAAAAGAAAGACTCATTCAAATGTGCCTGACTTTTCAAAAAGACGTGTTAATGGAAAAGGTCAGAGTGGAGATAGAAACGACCCAATACCTCACTTTGACACACAAACTCAGGCAAATTTACCTGTTACATGCTGACTTAAAAAGTCCGTATTACTTACTGTTTAAAGCAGTTTTTGAAATTAAATCGATTTACCCAACCGCCTACCAAACCACAATTCGCTATAGAAGATGGCTTAAAAATGAAATTTTCTGCCTGCTGTCGGAAACTAAAAAAATGGCTTCTTATGCAGAAGCGGAGATATTTGTTTTTATGATTGATGGCGCAATTATGGAGCTATTAAGTTCAGATAACGACAGGGAAAGAGATGCTTTGCTTGAGTATTTTTTAGAGAGGGTTTGATGGGGAAAGGCCTAGCTTTAGGCCTTTTTTAAACTCCAATACTTAAAACATATTTTAGGAGACTTAATCACCTAAAGTAATTCGGAGTCTGTTTAAGGCTCCCATTAAAGCAATACTCGCCGTTAAATCTACAATCTCTTTTTCACTAAAATGATGAGCCAAATTTTCTCGAGTTACCTCAATTTGTTTCGGGTCATTTAAAGAGGTAATTGCGGACGCAAACTCCAAAACAACTTTCTGTTTTTCAGAGAAAGCTTTTGAATGTTGATAACCTGGTATTTGGTCGATAACTTCTTGAGCTATGCCAAAGTCTCTTAATTCCTTGGAATGAAAAGCACAACAATACGCACAACCATTGATTTGAGAGACATGCAACTCGGCTAAAGCAATCAGTTTTGGATCTAAATCTGAAGATCTAATAGATGAATGGGCTGAATATAAATGCCCGATGGTTTTCTTTGAAATTTCTTTATATTCCACAGTAAATATCCGTGACTGATCAGAGAGAATCATTATTTATAATTAGGTATAGGTTGTAAATTAGGCATTATTTTGTTATGTAGGTATATTTATTATACTTAGTAATTACCTATGAAAGATAATATTTCAGGCTGTACAGTCGAAGAAGCCATGACTGTGTTAGGTGGCCGTTGGCGCATGCTCATTATTTCTTTTTTATTAGAAAGAACCATGCGTTTTAATGAGTTACGTAGAGCAATTCCTAATATTTCACAAAGAATGCTGACGTTAGAGCTACGCTTTTTAGAAGAAGAAGGCTTTATTCTAAGAGAAGTCTATGCACAAGTTCCTGTTAAGGTTGAATATTCTTTAACGGAGGAAGGCCGAAAATTAGAAAAATTAGTAGACGTATTAAAAGAAATCGGTGGATGGCTTAAATCGAGATAGTTTTGTTTGCGGTAAGGGCATAATTATTTAAAGTTATTTTTGTAGGTTTTTGAAAAAAGAAAATATATTCATAAGATAAAATAATTTAAATTTGTAATGATTAAAGTTAAAATCCCTCCTCTCTAATATCCAACAAGCACAAAGAATATAGGATTAAAAGTATAATGAAGTGTATAGATAATTAAGTTTAAGCATTTGAAATATAAAATTTTAAAATGTAATATTTATTACTATTAAGATTTGTTTTGTTATTCTTTTAATCCCTTATAAGGTAATTGTAAATTATATGTATGGTCCACATCGTGAAGTTAATGAAAATAGAAAAAAATTATTTTTGGCATTAGAGATAAGAGCATCAGAAATTGGTGCAGATGATCTTTTAGGGTAGGGGGATATAAATGTCTAATCCTAAAGCTTGGTTATCTTTAAATGAGCAATTAGACTTATTAGCTTCAAGAAATGTTGTAATTTCTAACCGAGATATGGCTAAGGAGTGTTTAGAACGTATAGGCTACTACCGTTTAAGTGGATATTTATATCCTTTTAAAAAAGATAGTGGTCAGTGCTGTGTATATCCTGCTAAGAAATTAAAAGCTAATTCTGAATATCCTGGAGGAATAGTAAAATTAGATAATTATCAATATGTTAATTTTAAAACTATTATTGACTTATATATTTTTGATAAAAAGCTAAGACTACTATTGTTGGATGCTATAGAAAGAATAGAAATTGCATTACGATCACAAATTGCTTATTTGTTAGGAGAGTATGGCCCCTATTCTTATTTAGAATCTCAATTTTTCTATAAGGATTTCATAAGTAACTCAAATAGTGGAGAGTTTCTTTCTAATCATCATCAATGGCTAAGCAAAAATGCATCGCTTATTAAAAGGTCTAAAGAGGATTTCATAAAACATCATAAAGACAATGGGTTAATACCTGTACCTGTTTGGGTAATTTGTGAAGTATGGGACTTTGGTGCTTTAGCTAAACTATATGAAGGAATGTTAGAGGAGGATCAAGATAAAATTTCTTTAAAATATGGTATTCAAAATGGCCGTATTTTTTATAAATGGTTAAAAGTATTAGGTGAAATACGGAATATTTGTGCTCACCACTCAAGACTTTGGAATAGAAGTATAATGAATGTTCCCTCTTATCCTCCAGAATCTGCTTATAGTTGGCTTAGAAAATTGGATCACGGAATAAATAGAACTAAACTATTTTCAATTTTGTGTATTTGTTCTTTTCTGGTAAAAGCTATTAATCCTAATACTCAATGGATTGAAAGGCTTATTGAACTTTTAAAAGCTTTACCTGATATGTCTACTCATGGATTTGGCCTAAATAATATGGGACTTGATCATGAGCTGAGTGGTGAATGGGAGACAATTTTAAGGAATATCAGAAATTAAAAACCCCTGAGCGATTCAAAAGAATGACAGGGGTCGTAATGAGCCCATTATTAAATTAAAAAATTTTTTTATCAATAGTAAATTTATTAAAAAGAGTGAAAAAATCAAAAAATAACATTATAATTACAAATGTGAAGACCCTCATTTATCCATGATGAACGTTGCTTATATAACGCGAGTTATGGGTGTCAATTCCCCCAATTGACGTAATTAAGAGAGGGTTGTGCTATGGGACCGAAAGTTGTTCGAGTACAAACTTATCTTCGTTTTAGAAATGGCGTATGGGAGTCTGTGTGCACCCATTATCGTTCATTACCTAATCGATAGTTAAGTGAGAGGGTCTTCATACAATAAGTAGCATATTATTCTTTAAAATTTAATATTGATAAACTTAAATAATTTTCAAAGGCACAAGTAATCCTAACGACAGCATGACTCATGATGATATAATGCGCTATAGCGCATTATATCATCATGAGTCATGCGTGTAAAATTATTTAAAAATCAAAGAGTTATGTTTAAGGGCAATGTGAATTTTTGGTATAGAAACTTTTAATTTAAATAAGGGAACCAATGAGTACTATATAATTATTAAGTAAAATATTATTTTATAATTAATATTAGTGGAACTATAAAATATGAAAAGAAAAGCTATCCCGTTTAAAAAAGTTTACTTCTTTGAAATTTTATGTGAGTTCCCGTGGAAGTCTGGAATGCTGTTTACTATTCTTTTTTACATCGCAGCAATTTGGGACATTGGTTACTCAATTTTTATAAAAAAACAAAATAATTTCAAAGAGGTGGATGGGGTCTTTAATACATTAATTAATCAGGATATGTTTTTAATTTGGATATTTTTTATTTTGTTTATACTTTATTTTTTTCTAAATATTTTTTTAAATTATAATTTGTTAAAGGGTAAAAAATTGATTTTAAAAAATAAAAAAGTAATAAATTTTTTGAATTATACTGGTTTTTTTATGATTGAAAATTTTTATTTGTTAGCTCTATTTTGTTTACATACTATTGTTTTAACTTTTTTGAGTTTTGATTTTCATTCAACTCTAGTGTTTTTTATTTTTTTTATATATTTTATAACTTTATCTATTTCTTTTCATTGGTGGTACTTAAGTGTTAAACTATAGCTTATATATAAAGTATATTATTTTAAAAAAATAATATACTTAGTAAATTAAAGACTACCCGCTTTCTGATAGTCTTTGATGCTAATTTTTACTGTTCACTTAAAACCATCTGTTTAATCTTAATGGCTTTCTCAAAGTGATCTAGCTTATGCTCCATAATCCACCAATGAGCTGCTTCCATCAATAGCTCAGGGTTATCATTCTTATTTTTAAAAAAAGCATAAAAAGATAGACCGACATTGACTCCCTTCTTCTCAATCTTATCGTCGCATCCCTTAATAAACATTTCTCTTAATTCATTTCTCATATTTAGTATCACTTCAAGTTTATAAAACTAAGACGGCTTATTGCGCTCGCCCCATTCACACATTATATCTAACAATGGAATTAAAGATTGACCTCTTTCAGAAAGGCGATACTCAACCTTAGGCGGAATTTGAGGATATTCCTTACGAATAATCAGCCCATCTCTTTCCAATTCTTTAAGTGTATTGCTGAGCGTTCTAAATGAAATATTGCCAATACAGCGTTGCATCTCATTAAAACGCATGACATTTTTTCCATAAAGCCAATACATAATAATCATTTTATATTTGCCATTAATCAAAGAAAGGGTGTACCCAAAACCCGTATCTTCTAATGGGGTATATGAAGGAAGGCAGTCATCCATTTTTAAAATCTACACTATCTTTTGGTATAGTATATAACATAAATTACCGTACTTATATTTAGGAAAGCACACTTCTATAATCGATTTATCAACTTTCTAATAAGCGTGTTTTCATAATGAAAAAGACATTAGTCATCGTTACCCATCCTCACATAGACCAGTCTGTTGTAAATAAAAGATGGATTGAGGAACTAGCAAAACATCCAGACCAATTTACGGTTCACCAAATCTATCAAGCCTACCCAGATGGCATAATTGATGTCGCAAAAGAGCAAGCACTGGTAGAAGAACATGAAAATTTAGTCTTTCAATTTCCAGTGTATTGGTTTAACTGTCCGCCGCTCTTGAAACAATGGCTTGATGAGGTTTTGACTTATGGTTGGGCGTATGGCTCAACTGGCGACAAACTCAAAAATAAGAAATTTATGTTGGCGGTGTCTGCGGGTGGGCAAGAGCAAGTTTATTCAGAAAGTGGCGAATATCAAATTTCTCTAGAGAAGATTTTTACTCCATTTGAATTAACTGCTCTCTATGTCGGGGCAGTCTATCAACCACTTCATGCATTTTATGGTTTAGATACAAACCCTTCAGAAGATGACGATGTTCCGACTCATCAAGACGTAGACAATAATGCAATTCAGTACGTTCAGAAATTATTAGTGTTGTCTGAGTAAGTTTAAAAGATAAGGCCTAAATGGATGTGTTTGGGTCTTTTCATAGGATAAATGATGTGATTGGAATTTAAAAAATCGTTTATATAAAGTTATTTATTTATGATTATTCTTTTTTTGATTATTTAAAATTAACTAATATTTATTAAGGAAAACTAATCTTATTCTGCTTTATTATTAATTTAGTTTTAAAATTAAAATAATTTAAGTTTTTAATAATTAATTATAGTTGCTAAAAATATAATCAATATCTATTATCACACGCATAATAATTTTTTGATCAATACTTTATAACAAGCTTAGCTTAATCTTATTGGAGAATAATGATGAAAAGAACGTTATTAATCTTTGCAGTAGCATTATCTACTGTTAATCAATTGTCTACAGCTGCAACTGTACCAGCACAAACTTTTAGTCGTGCAAATTGCCCATTTGCTTGGCCTGGTATGGGTTCTGGATATTTTAATGAGTCAATTTCTTATGATGCATTAACTGGGTCCCATAATATGAGTGCCACCACGAGTCAAGTTGCTAATAATGGTAATACACGTGGTAAAACAGGTCATCAGCCAAATGGCTATCGTGCCTATGCAGGTTATACCGATCCATTTTCTGATGCTCGAAAATGGACTGTATCAGGGAGTCATTATGAAGTTCTAAATAATGGATCTGTAGTAAGATCAAATTCTCGAGCTACGACTTGTAATATTGATATTAGCCAATTTTTATAATTAATTATTTATGAAATTTAATAAAAGACAAATAATTAGGATTGTTTTTTTAATAGTCTTGATTAGTGCGGTTGCAATGCTCTTATGGAGCATGCGACCAGTTCAAAAAACAATCTCATTTTCGAATACTGGTGTACAAGTAGAGCCTGAACTTAATCAGAATACTTCCGCTACATACAAAAACTCTGAATCAATGCAGAATATTAATGAAACCTTAAAAAATGAAAAAAGAGAATTTGAAGATTTTTCAGATCTAAGGAAAAAATTCCCTGATGGGGTGAGATTATTGAGTTTGAAAGATTCAGATCTGCCAGCAGCAGCTAAAGAAATACTTCAAAAGAAGTTTGATAATTTACATCAATATGGAAATATGAGTGCTGATAAAGTAACTAATGAATTTCAAAATTTAGATAAGTTTCGTGGAATGTTGGGTAAAAATGAAAAGTTAGCTTTTCAGCCTTTAGACTCACAATATTTTGTACCAAGTGATCTTAAACTTACAGGCAAATATTACTCAGGTATACATGACGAGTCAGATGGCTATAACTCTTATTATCGTCTTTATGAAGGCAAAGATGGAAGAAAAATTGAAGTAAATGAAATGTATTTAAATCCTAAAAATAATACTGTAGTTGATGTTTTTTCAGAAAGTTTAAATAGAACTATTAGCGACAAACCGATGACTTGGCAGGCTGTCCCAACTGAAACTGGAACAGTTTATAGCGCTGATTTCGTTCAAGATGGGAAGATGTTTTCAGTCTCATCTGTGTCTCTTAGTGAATCAGAAATGCAAAATGTAGTTTCAAACATAATTAAGAATGCCAATTAGCATTTATGGATGCTGCTCTTAAATGATAAAAGTTAAAGAGTAGCTCAATTTTCTTTTAAATTTCTGAACCAATCATTTGCAAAAACCAATTTTGTCTATAAGTTAAAAATACAATAAAACGTCTTTGGAAAAATTATGAATATCACGCCTTTTCCATTTCAAATTATAAATTGGGAAGAAATAGAAGTCACTGAATATAAGGGTGAAACAGGAAAAGCTTTTTGGAAAACCCAATTTTTTGGTGAAGAAGGAAATAAAATAAGAGTAAGAATGGTGGAGTACTCAGCAAACTATTTAGCTGACCATTGGTGTGAGAAAGGACATATTTTATTTTGCCTAGAAGGCGAGCTAGAAAGTAGATTGAAAGACGGGCGAACATTTACTTTAACCTCAGGCATGAGTTATCAAGTCGGAGACAATTCAGAGCCACATCAGTCTTTTAGTCTGAATGGTGCGAAGTTACTTATCGTTGATTAGATGTAGAGAAAAGAATGCAATAAGAGATAAAGGCTTAAACATATTGTGATGATGGACTCATCTATTCTGAAAAACCCGGTGAGACTAATATCACCGGGTCGCATTAAGAGTATGAGTTACATAAGATGTTCAGGTTAAATCAGTCCCAAGTTCCATCCTGAATATTCCACTTCGCTGGAGTGGCTCCGGGTACGAATCGTAAGATATTGCCTTCTACGGTCAGTGGTCGCCCCGAATTACGATCGTTCTGCCAGATTTCATAGTAGTTACCCATATCATAAAATGTAACCTTGTCCGCCTTAGAAGCGACAGGTAATACCCATCCGTTACTAGAGTCTACGTATTTATTTTTCTCCGTGACACAAGTGATGCGAAGATAGCCTCCCCAGTTACCATCTTTTTCCCATCCCTCATCAACGGTTACCCACAGAGTAGGGTTTCTTTCGCCATTATCATAATATTCGCGCTTTTCGGAATCATAACTGGTACCCGCCGGGTTAACGTTGACACCTAGATATCCATCTTGTCTGAAACGGACAGTACCCTCAGAAGAAGATCTAGGTATATAGCGGTTATCTGGTAACTTGGCTTCCGAGTGCGCAATTTTATGAATTTCATGACAGAACGTGCGCCAAGACATTTCACCCTGTCCCTTGAAGTGTCGAAGAATGTAACCATTAATCGCACTTGTATCCTTATCTAATTCCTTCACTGTATTCGCCACTTCTCTAAGCCGTTCCTCATTTGCCTGCCCAAGCTTTCGTGTATAGGATGTGATTAGATTTTCGATACTTTGCTTCTTGTTTTCCTTATGTTTTAACTCAATCTCTTCAATTTCATTTTTGCTTAACGTTTTATTCGCTACTGGAGCGTCAGGATCAAGAAAGAACATGAAACTTTTTTTACGCAGATAACCCATAATGGCACCTTTTTTATAAAGTAGTAATTAGTTGTTGATTTTTTAATAGCACAAGATAGTTGTGTTGCTTTTAGCAATTTGACATCGGGTAAAATACTCAAAAGATATTAAGTATTAAATCCATCTCAAAAGTAATTCAGCAGTCACATATTATAATTAACTTCAATACGGTAACATTCACATATTATTACTAACTGTTAGGCAATAACATTAATAAAACAAAGAACAATAGTCTTTAGAATTAAAAGGGGAAAGTGCTTCAGTTATTTTTCTCTGCCACTGTGAAGGCCCATAAGTAGTAGCTATTGCCTAAGATTTATTACAGAACGCAATTAAAATATAGGGATAGGATTTCTATCCCTAATAAAGAATCTTAATTTTCCAAAGTTATCATCGCATTAACTAAGCTTGTAATGCCTATATAGATATCTTTTAAGTTAGCTTGATCATCCATATATGCAGGAGTGGTAACAAATAAGTTTTGTTGATCGACCACACAGTCTGAGGTTTGACAAACATGGTGAATTGAACCCGTTTTTTCAACTTCTTTGGCCATATTAATGTCAGAGCCTAACGTAATAGTTGGGTGTAACTCTCCAAACGTAAGTGCCAAGAGTGCAGGGGAAATACAAATTGCCCCAATAGGTTTCTTGCTCTGATGAAACGCTTTTAAAATTGAAGCTACGGTACCATGTACTCTCGCTTCGGCTCCTTTAAAGGCAAAAGTTGATAAGTTTTTTGCGACGCCAAAACCGCCCGGAAGTAGAAGACCGTCAAATTCATTTGCATCAAGTTTATGAAGTAGGGAAATTTCACCTCGGGCAATTCTTGCCGCTTCTTGTAAAACATTTCTTCGCTCAGTCATGTTTATTTCACCGCTCACATGGTCAATGACATGGAACAAAGGCTCGTCGGGCGCAAAAATTTGATATTCAATATTTGCTGCATCTAAAGCTAACAGGGTTAAAACAGATTCTCTAATTTCAGAACCATCTAAATAACCACAACCCGATAAAATTACTGCTACTTTTTTCATTTGCTTGCTTAAGAACCTTTTTTAAATGTGCAAAAGATCTTAAGTTTTCTTCTAAAAATTTTTTATACGCAGATTTGCCATATATTCGCCCTAAGTGAGCATTTTGGTTTTGCGTAGCTCACGTGGGGTAATCCCAAACAAATTTTTAAATTGTTCAGTAAATCGAGATTGAGATTGATAGCCACATTCGAAAGCAATATTGCCAATGCTGTTACTGGTGGTTTGAATAAGATGCAGCCCATGGCCGAGTCGTACTCTATTGCGAATGTCTTGAATGCTATTTCCCTCACTTTTTAGTTTTCTTCTGAGTGTCGATGAACTCATAAAAAGTTGAGCAGCGATAAATTCAGCTGTAAGTTCAGTAGACAAATGATCAGAAATAAAAGCCTGAACTTTTTCACTCAAGCTTGTATTCATGTTGAGTTTAGCAATGTCGGTATAACCCGAATAATAAATAAGTTCTAAAAGTTCTCTTTTTCTAAATTTAAATGCAGAAGGAGGGGCAACTAAAGAGAAGTCTATAAACTGATGCAGGGCACTTTCTAAAAGAGGATTTAGCTCGCCTTGAACATAGTTTCGAGGAGTGCCCGTGTTTTGAGGAAGATCGCTAAAATCTTCAAAATCAAACTCGATAAGAAGAGCGAAATATTCTGCTTGATCTGGAATATTACGCATGTCAATGCTGGAGCTTTTGGCTAAAAAAATAAAAGAGCCGGCATCACACTTAATATTTTCAGTTTGCCCAAGTTCTTTAAACCCACTTAACACAATTATGAGTAAAGGTTTAGAAATCGGAACGTTTGTGATTTTTTGCTCTTGGTAAGCTGAATAGACTGCAAAAGGCAGGTTTAAGTTGCTATGTTCGAGCAGGCTTTTTTTAGCTAAAGAAATAAGATTCTTCATTGAATTTAAATGCTTAATAAAATTTAGGCGTTGTGTGGGATGTAAAAATTATCAATATTCTTTTTGGCTATTTTTAATGTTTGAGCCAATAAAAAAAGCCTAAACTGGTTAAGTTTAAGCTTCTTTAAATTTGAATTCTGGCGGTGAGAGAGGGATTCGAACCCTCGATACGCGCAAACGTATACACACTTTCCAGGCGTGCTCCTTAAGCCACTCGGACACCTCACCAAGGCGTGCGATAGTAACTAAAAAATTAGGTTCTGCCAAGATTTAAGACTAGCATTACAGAAAAAAAATAATAGAGGTGATAAGATTGCGCTAAAAATCATATTGGTTTA
>Ga0157367_1000726_pt1 | contig 15254 bp, 13 predicted proteins | sample AttbisABBM2_FD_113142 | JGI IMG/M metagenome (GOLD analysis project Ga0157367, IMG submission 113142) | Fungus gardens microbial communities from leaf cutter ant in Botucatu, State of São Paulo, Brazil - Atta bisphaerica ABBM2 | ecosystem: Host-associated > Fungi > Mycelium > Unclassified ...
AAATTGCGACTCGCCTTTGTCGCCTTCAAGCACCTGCTGCTGGACGGCGACCATGCTGACGGTGGAGTCGTTGTCGAGGATCCGGGTACCAGCGCTGGTCTGACCACCGAGCTGCATTCCGGCACTGGGATTGCTGAGGGTGACGGTGGCGGTGCGATCACCCTGGACAAGGTAGTCGCCGGGTACTTCGATACGGATTTCCTGGGTCATCTGCCCTTCGGCGAAGGACAGCAGGCCGCCCGGCAGGTTGCCGCCGAACAGGGTCGAGTCCAAGCCGTTCAAGGTCCATTGCACCTGGCTGGCACCGGTGCCACCGCTGCGGCTGACGGTGAAAACCAGCACCAGGGTGCCGCCGTCGTCGCTTTCCAGCACCTCGGGGGTACCAACGACGCTAAGTATCGAGACCGGCTCGCTGATCTCACCGCGCAGGGAGGGCGCAGAGACCAACTCGAAGCCCGTCGACAACTCGCCGTTAGTACCGGCGGACAAGCTGCTGCCGATGCCAGTGTCGCCACGCAGCCTCGGGAACATGCCGAGGCCACCGCCGGCAACACCAGAGGTGCCCTGGCTGGCCACGCCGGTACCGATACCGGAGCTGACGCCGCCGAGTAGGCCCGGCCCCATTCCATCGAGGTTAAGCATAGCCAGTTCCGGTGGCAAACCCGGCGGCGGCATGCCGCTGCCGGTGGCGTCGCCGGTGAGCGCGGCCTGTTCGGGACGGAAGGTGACTTCCGCCTGGCCGTGGGCAATGTCCTGGCCGAACAGGCCGGTGATCTCGGGCCGGTAGGTGCTGTCAAAAGGCGTCGGGCCGGGGATTGGTGGCGAGGCATAGGACTGGCCGGGCAGTTGGGTCGCCTCCAGCGCCTGGACACCATCGTGGCGCTCCACCGGGACCGCCGGCTGAGTAGGGAATTGCGTCTCGACAAGCAAGGCCTTGACCCAGGCGGAAGCATCCGTAGTGGCCGAACCTGCAGCGACCGCGTTAGCACGCGCTGCCATGGACTGGTGCAGCGCGGCGGCCATCTGCAGCGGGACGCCGGCGGCCAGGAGCATATCGTGCATGGCCTGCAGTGCCTGCTCCAGTGAGGTAACCTCGGCGGGAGCATGGCCGCTCAGGAAATCCGTCACCACCTGAACGGCACGTACCAAGGTTGCGATCTGCACGCTCGTCAATTCAGCCATCTCGGCTACTCCTGCGGCTGCTGTTTGCAGCCTGTACTGGGAAAACGCGCACGCACCCGGGACAGGTGCATGCGCTGGACGGCTCAGTAATACGCCACGCCTTAGCGGGCGTCGGCCTGACCGACGTAGAGGGAGGCCACGGGCAACGCCTGCTCGGCAGGGACCACGATGCCGGGCTGCCGGAACAACTCGGGACTGAGACGACCGGTGGCACGCAGCAGACGGTAGGCCGCGATGATTTCGTCGATACCTGCGGCGGTGGCGTCACTCTGCGCATTGATCAAGCCAATGTCGCCGTTGAGGATATCCAGCAGCGAGCGGCGCCCCATCTCGCGCTCCTTGCGCGCTAGATCGAGGAAGCGCTCAGCAATGTTCGCTTGGTTGCGCAGGTGGTCGGAACGTTCGCGGGAGGCCTGCCAGGAATCCCAGGCATTACGGGCCTCTTCGATGGCCTGGATGCGGGTGTAGTCGGCCTTCTCCTCGGCGCTCAGCACAGCTTGGTCAGCGGCACGAGTGACGTGATAGGCACGCATGCCCAGGTCGAACTGCCAGTCGAAGTTGATCATCGCCTTGGTATCATCGCGGCGGCCCGGAGCCCCATCGTAGTCGTTGAACCGGTCCTGGCTCAGGCGGAATGACAGACGCGGCATCAATTCCTTGCTACGGGCGGCATCACGTTCGGCAAGGGTCACCTCGGCGCGCTTGATGGCTGCGAGTACATCAGGGCTCTGCTGGCGCACACTATTGATGATGTCGACCTCGGATGCAGGCAGGCGCGCGCTGGGGATAGCCAGGGCCTCCAGGCTCTCGGGGGCGATGGCGGACTCGCCGAAGATAACCCGGTAGCGGTTCAGTGCTTCGCGCATGCGACTGGCAGCCATTACCCGGCGCGCCTCAGCGCCAGCGAGCTGCGACTTGGCCTGCAGCACGTCGGTAGCGTAGCCGCGGCCGGCTTCCATACGTGCACTCTCCAGGGAGGTCTGCTGTTTGATGTTCCGTTCGGACTGGCGCGCATAAGCCAGGGTGCGCTGGGCCTGGACTACCTGTAGCTGGGCCTCGATGGCGGCCAAGGTGAGGTTCTGCACCTGCAACTCGCGCTCAGCCTCTTCCTTGACCAGCACCACCTTGGCAGCTTGCACGCGGGACGAGGTGGCACCGAAGTCGGTGATCAGTTGGCTGATGCCGACGTTGGCCTGGGACGGGTTGTAGTGGCCGCTCTCGCCGTTTTCGCGGTCGATGCGCTGCTTGCCGGCACCACCGCTGATGGTGAGTTTCGGGAAATAGGCAGTCTTCTCGACGGCCACCTGCTCGCGGGCGGTCTCGACGTCGGCGTCGACCATGCGCACCAGTTGGTGTTCCCGTAGGACGCGTTCGAGTTTGTCGGCGAACCCCTGTTCCGCCGAAGCATTCGCCGAGCAGAGTAGCAGGCAGGTGGCGAGCAATTCTCGCCGCGCGTGAAAGACGTATTTCAAAGTAGAAAGCATAAGGGGCTCACCGATACAGGTCATCGTGACGATCCAGCGATGGAGGCCGGAGGTCGCGATACTAGCCTTATGCCACACAGCGAAACTGACAAATACTGACATTGACATCTGCGCGCCCTCAGCATCTTACTCAGGACGCTTGCGACGCTCTATCACGGGACTTACATAGCGATCCACTTCTTTGCCACGAGGTAGAAATCCGTACTTTTCCAGCACCACCAACCTTCGCTAAGCTACAAGAAATTTTGCCTTTAACCTGACAGAGCCTTACCGAATGGATTTAATTCCAACCACGGAAGATTCCGTATAGAACCCCCGAGAATGATTGATCTGATCCTGCTCGAAGACGAACTGATCCTCGCTCAGGAACTCAGTGAGTTCCTGAGCGAATTTGCCTATCGCGTGAGCCTAGCGGACAGCCTGACGAGCTTCGCCGAAACCTTTGACGAACAACGCCACTCGCTCGCGATCATTGACCTTGGCCTACCGGATGGCGACGGCCTAGACCTGATACAGCAGTTGCGCGAACGCGGCTGCAACCTCGGCATCGTCGCCTTCACCGCGCGCAACTCGGCTGACAACCGGGTAACAGGCCTTCGCATGGGCGCCGACCACTACTTGGCCAAGGGCTGCGATCTGGAGGAGTTGGCGGCGATACTAGAGGCCTTGTGCCGACGCCTAGGCCTGCAGCACGGCGGCACCCGCTGGGAGCTGAAACTCGCCGCGCGTCAGTTGCTCACGCCTAATCAACAGCGTCTGCGCCTATCACACCAGGACATGCTGGTGCTGCAGTGCCTGATGCAGCGCGCCGGCGACATCGTCTCGCGCCGCGAAATCGTCCGAGCGCTCGACGAGAATTACCTGACCTACGATCAGCGCCGTCTGGACACCCAGATCCGCCGCTTGCGACGCAACGTGGAGCAGGCCGCCGGCCTGGAACTGCCGCTCAAGACCTTGCGCAACACCGGCTACTGCTTCTACGAACAGGTGCGTATTGTCGCCTGAGCGTGGATGAATCAGCTCGCGCAAAGCAGACGCCCGATGAAGGTATAACCCTGATTGCGTAGGGAGCGAATGGGGGTTGGCGCACCTTCAAGCGCTACAATCTTGCGCCGTAGACGGCTGACGATGGCCTCCAGGCGACGCTCGTCGTAGGTAAGGTAATCCTCGCCCAGCCCCTCGGCCAGCAAGCGGCGATTAGCGGTCTGCTCCGGCGCGGAGCATATCAGCCCCAACACCTGACATTCTTTGCGGCTCAGCTCTAACTGCTGGCCATTCGGCGCAGCGAGCAGTTGGCGCTTGGTGTCGATCACCCAGCAGTCACCCAGCGGCGCGGCCTGCATGTCCAGGCGACGCATCAGCGCCTTCATTGACGAAAGTAGTTCATCTTCGGCCACAGTGCGGACCAAGCAGTGGTCCGCACCCAAAGTGTAGCCCGCCAAGCGCTGATCGAGCCGGCCCGGCTCAGTGAGCAGGACCAGACCGATGCCCGGCCACAGGCGGCGGATATGCGCGACCAGTTCGAGCCCCGCCCCGCCTTCCCCGGCCAGCTCCAGCAGGACAATCTGCGGTCCGAATAAGGCGATCCAGGCATCCTGCAATGCATCCACTGTACTCATGGTCACGAAGCCAACCTTACCAAGCGAGCACAGGTATAAGTCCGGCAGGCTGTCCGACACGGCTTCAACCACTAGCAGACGCACATGCGCGAGAGGCGCGACGTCTCGATCCCTGCATCCAAGCAACGCTGTTATCAGGCTGCGCTCTTCCACTGCCTTCGATCCTCACGGCACCTGCTGGCGACAAACGACGTTCCGAGACGTTCCGAAGATCATCAATCCGGATGCAAGACAGCACAGTACTTAAGGAAAGGCAGGCGAAAACCGAGCGAATCTGAGCGACGCGATCAAATCGCGGCCGCAAGCAGTTAGAATCCCCTGCTTCCGAACGCACCCAGCGGCAAACGATGACCCGTGCCCTGAACTTAGTGCTTTTTTGCCTATGCCTGCTGCTCCCGCAGCAAACGAGCGCCAACACCTTGCAACTAGGTGAGCGCACTCACGATACCCGTGGTTACCTAGAGCGCCTGGACGACCCAGACGGCCGCCTCGACGCCGCCGGTGCCATGCAGGCAGACGGCTGGAAGGCCCTACCCGGCTCGCTCAACGCCGGCTTCACGCGTAGCGTAATCTGGCTGCGCCTGAAGGTTCAGATAGGACCACAGTCACCCCAGGGCTGGGTGCTCACACTGAACAACGCGCTGCTCGACAGCGTGACCCTCTACGACTACCACACAGACGGCGTGCCTCGAGAGGTACGGATCGGAGAATCCATAAACCGCAAGCAATGGGAGGTGTACTACCGCACCCCCTCCTTCGTCCTCGCCCTACAGCCCGACCAGCCACGCTGGCTGCTACTGCGCCTGGAGACGCGCAACGCCATGTCGGTCAGTGCGCGACTGATGCCCACGGCGGAGTTCGGCGACCGTACCCGTATGGAGTACCTGGGTTCGGGCCTTTACTTTGGCGTCTATCTGGCGCTGATTGTCTTCCACAGCGTGTTCTGGCGCATGACCCAGGCACCAGGAAGCGGCTGGTATTTGATCTACGTGAGTTGCTGCTTCTCCATCGAGAGCCTTAGCTACGGGCTGCCGCAACAGATTCTTGGCATCCCCGGAAGCATCAGTGACCGACTGCTAGGCTGCGGCCTAGCTGCCGGTCTGCCGATCGGCTTCATCTTCGCCCAGCACCAGTTGCAACCAAGGGACATGGGGCGCTTAAGACGCATGCTCACGGTGCTCTGCGTGGCCATTGGCTTCATCTCTGCCACGGCGGTGCTGACCGGACATTACCAGGTTGGCGCGCCACTGGTGCAGATCGCCTCACTGCTGACCATCCCAATGCTGATCTGCATGGCCGTACGCATGTTGTTCCAGGGCCACGCCTCAGCGCAGGCGTTCCTGCTGATCTTCGGCATCTACTACGCCGGAGTGACCGTTAGCTTCTTGCGTAACCTCGGCATCATCCCCACCTCCTTCACTACCGACAATGCCGTTGCCCTCGGTACCCTACTGCACATGTTCCTGATGAGCATGCGCATCATTAACCACTACCGGAAACTGAGGAACGACAAAAGCCGCGCTGAGAGCGAACTCCAAGATGTGCTGCATGATCAGAACGCTCGCCTCGAACGCCACATCGATGCCCGCACCCTAGAACTGCGCGACGAGATACGTCGACGCACCGCGTTGGAAGATGAGCTACGCGAGCTACTGCATCAGGAGCAGCGCATCCGTGAGGAGCAGCGCGACTTCGTCGCTATGGTTTCCCACGAACTCCGCTCACCGTTGGCGATCATCGCCACTTTGGCCCAGCAGATCGCCCGTAATCTCGGCACCTCAACTGAGCGCAACGAGCAACGCTGCCACAACATCCGCAAGTCCACCACGCGCTTGCTGACCCTGGTGGATAACTACCTCAACCACGACCGTATGGCCGAGACCAGCACCGAGCTGTGCCATACCGAGCAGAACCTGCCGGAACTGCTGGCGCGCAGCACGGATGATGTACCGCCTGGGCGCACCTGCATCGATTACCACAGCCAGATCCAGACTCTCTCCTGCGACATAGGCCTGACCCGCATCGCCCTGCGCAATCTGATCGCTAACGCCGATCGCCACGCTCCCATCGACAGCGTGATCCGCATCGACGTACGCGAGCGCCCAGAGGACGGCATGCTCGACATCCGCGTGATCAATGCAGGCCCGGAGATCCCCCACAAGCAGGTGCCACTGCTGTTTCAGAAGTACTTCCGCGGTAGCCAAGCCAGGCAGTACCCTGGCGCGGGCCTTGGCCTATACCTGGCCAAACGTATCGCCACCCTGCACGGCGGCGAGATCGAGCTGGAAAGCAGCGGCGGAGACACCCCCGTCTGCTTCCGCCTAAGCCTGCCAGTGGAGCAAGGCGGCGCCAGGGCTGAAGGAGAAGGTGAGCCGGGCATGAAGCTCAGCAGATCGCATGACACGCCAGCGCGGCGGACCTGACCCAGAACCACCACACCCGACGTGGAGCGGTTGCAGAATCAGAGCACAACAGGATCATTGAATTGAAGCGTTAGCCTCATGCTTAATCGCTATGACATTTTGTATCACGTCCCCCGTCAGCTATCGAACATTTGAAGCCGAAGCGTTTACGAGGGCGCATGCTCAGTTGCAAGGCAATGGTGTCCTGCGTCTGCTGGCTATGCACTGATAGTATGCTCCCTTAGATGTGTAGTCCCGGACTCTGATGGTGCACCATTGCCCCTGAGTCGTCAGGAGGAGGATGCCCTATGGGAAGCGTTCTTCACGGCAGCGCCCGCACGACGCCGTGTGTTCGAGCCGAGCTCCAAGCGTCGAGAGAGAGCACCCGGGCCCTTGCCGCCCGCTACGGCCTGAATCCAAAGACAGTAGCCAAGTGGCGCAAGCGGATCACGACGGCTGATGCGCCAATGGGACCGAAGGCGCCGAAGAGCACGGTGCTGACACCCGCCGAGGAAGCCATCGTCGTGGCGTTCCGACAGCAGACGCTGCTGCCACTGGACGACGTGCCTGGCTGTCTGAAGGACACCACCCAACCTCAGTCGTAGTGCGCTGCATCGCTGTCTGCAGCGTCACGGCATTTCGCGGCTACCGGTCGAAGAGGTCACCGAGAAGCGCAAAAGGTTCAAGACTTACGAGATCGGCTACGTCCACTTCGACAGCAGCGAACTGCGCCACACCGAGGGTAAGCTGATCATGTTCTTGTTCTTGGCGATTGATCGGGTCTCGAAGTTCACCTACATCGAGTTCCACGACAAGGCTGGCAAGATGGCCGGGGCGGCTTTCCTGCGCAATGTCGTGGCGGCCTTCCCCTACAGGATCCACACCGTGCTCACCGACAACGGCATGGCTGCCCAAGTACCGCGATAGCCAAAGTCATGGCTCCCCCGGCGGCCACCTCTTCGGCCACGTCTGTCTCGAAAACCACAGCGAGCACTGGTTGACCAAGCCCTACCACCCCTGGACCAACGGTCAGGCCGAGCGGATGAACCGCACGATCAAGGACGCCACGGTGAAGACCCACCATTACGACGACCTGGAAAGCCTGAAGGCCCATGTCCTGGCCTTTGTCACCACCTACAATTTCGCCAAACACCTGAAAGCTCTGCGATGGCGAACACCCTACCAAGTCATCTGCAACGCTTGGACGAAAGACCGATCTATCTTCAAAATCGATCCGCACCAGCTCATTCCGGGACTATACATCTTAGCGCTTCCTATCTTCCCAGGACATTCATGACCCCACGATCGTACGAGCTCCAACAGCAGCCCCGTGTTGCCTCGACCGACTACCTGAGTACCGCTTCACCAGTATGGGCTGCCATAGTGGAGGCCATGTCCTGGAAGCCCTGAGCGTCTACCTGGGCCTGGGCGCCCTGACCTTCGGCGCCGCCCCCCTGCTGCCCCTGCAATCGGAGGCAGCGCTGGCCGGATTGCTGCTGACCGAGCGCTATGCCAGCGCGTTCCTGCTACTTGCGGCAACTCTGGGCAACGTCGCCAGCTCGACGCTGAACTGGTGGCTAGGCACCCACCTCGAACGCTTTCGCCAACGCCGCTGGTTCCCGGTGTCGCCCGAGCGCCTGACCCGTATCCAGGCGGCCTACAGCGTTATGGCTGGTGGTCGCTGCTGCTCAGTTGGACCACGGTGATCGGCGATCCCCTGACCCTGGTGGCCGGGGTGATGCGAGAACCGCTGTGGCGCTTTCTGCTGGTCGTGCCCCTGGCCAAGGCCACCCGCTATGTCCTGGTTGCCTGGCTCACGCTCGGCTGGCAGTGAGCAACCCAGGCCTTTCGATCACGAGTTCGTACCTTTTGCCCTGCCCCTGCACTGCCCCTCGATGAACTGGCCTGGCGGGTCCGCCGCCCCAGCCAGGCAGCCTCGACGGCAGCCAAATCAGCAAGGGGGATCAGCTCAGCGGGAATGCGACTGGTGCGCGACAGATTGAAGACCTGACGGCCCTCAGCCGCCATCACCTCCTGCATGACCCTGAGCCCGGGCAGGATGCGGTTGTGCAGATGTTCGTCCAGACCGCAAGGCGAGCGTGGCCCAGAGCGGCGCTCATAGAAGCGGGGTGCCTGGGCGTTGAGGTCGACGCCTGCCAGGTAGATTTCGGTGAAGCCCAGGTGATGATAGGCCACCTGCAGGGCGATGAAGGCCACGGTCCGCACATCGAAGATGCCGTAGTCCAGGTCGCGGCTGAAGCCTATGTCGCGCGCACGGTGGCTGAGCAGGGTACGGACACGCTGTGCCTGGTCGCGCTCGACGCCCAGGTAATGCTCCAGGCGGGTGCTGGGCCGCTCGCTTGAGCGAATGAGCCTTGCGCTGCAGGGTCGCCGACAAGCCCTGGATGGCCTCCGGCCACAATGCCAGGTGCTGGGCTCGCTCGAGCCCCAGTGCATAGAGCGCGGGCTGCTGGAGCGCGAAGCTCAGGTCGCTGCAGACATAGACCAGCGGTTCGATGGTGCTCGTCGCCAGCTTGGCTATGGCGCCATTCATGGTGATGACCGGCACTTCACGCCAGGCGTCCAGGCAGAACTCACCCGCTGAGGGCCCCGAAGCCAGCAAGAGCACCGGGCCATGCTGGCTACCCCGTAACGGAGCGAAATCCTGGCTCGCCGAGTGGACGCGTCTGCTATCGGGCAAACGCCCACCCAGGGCGAGCAGGAAACACATCGGCGACATAGGCACCGGCTCCCGGCAAAACAGGCTGAAGGATATTAGTCTGATGTTAGCTCTGGAGTCAGACGAAATTAACCGGATCCGAAAAAGGATTTACACGATTTTCATTGACTATCGTCTGCTCATCTCGGGCTCAGGTACCGGGCACGCCCTCGCTCACTCAGGAAAAGGGCTGGGTGAAGATGACGCCTCGTACCCGACAGCAAGCATCTGCTCTCGCAGCAAGCCAAGGTCTCCTAAGAACCTGTTCAAAGTCTGCTGCGCGTCGGCCAAACGGCGTTAAAAATGGCTTCGGAATGCTCATTTACCACTCGTAAACTCCGCTTCCTCAACCATTTTTGCCTTGTTTGCCTCTAGCTCGCGAGACTTTGAACAGACTCTAAGGGGTATAGGCTGTTACCCGCGCCGCGAGGCTATTGCGGTTCACCTCGATCTCATCCTGCACGGCCGCGCCTCGGTAGACCATTGAAGTTTCGTGGCGCACGAAATCACCCTCGCGCTGGGCGCTTAGCCAGTTGAACGAGCCGACGCACAACAACTCCTGGTCGGCCATCAGCAGCTTGCTGTGCACCTTCCTCACGACCCGTACCTGGATGTCTTGTGCCGCCATCTCAGCTAGGGCCGCCTTGAACTGCGCCACCTTTTCCGGCTTTCCTTCAGGCATTGAAAAGGACGGTTCAGTATTCAGGAGCAGGTCCGTATAGACCTCGACCTGCACACCCCGCTGCACCGTTTCGCCCATTTGCGCCAAGGCGCCGGTGCTCCGCAGGCAATGCAGGCGTACCCAGGGCGTGACTATCTGGACTTGCTGGCGCGCTGTCCGCAGCGTTTGCTTGAGGAAGGCATCGTGGTCTGCCCATTCGTGCAGATGGCTAAGCCCGGCAGCCAAGTCCTGCCTGGCCTGATAGATGAACTGCAGCTCGCTCGCCGGATCCTGCAGCAGGAAACGCGCCAGCAAGCCACGTGGTTTGCTGGCCGGTACCTGGCCAATAAGATCCATGTCGCCGAACAACAGAAAACTGTCCTTGCCCCGGGAAACCGCCACGTTGAGCATGCTGTCCCGACGATCGATAAAGGCGCCATCATCGTGCTTGGAGTACACCGCAGAGAAGATCACTATTGGGCGCTCCGCACCCTGGAACGAATGCACCGTCCCTACGGTGATCTCGCCGGCGCCCTTACCGGCGCGGATACCCAACGCCGCACAGGCCTGTACGATGGCCGCAGACTGAGCGCCGAAGGGCGTGATCACCCCCAGGATCTCGGATAGCGGTCGGTCGTCGTAGCGTGCCCTCAATTCAGCTTCGTGGGCCTGGATCCAAGCTGCGATGGTCTGGGCTTCAAGCAGGTTCTCCCGGCTGCCGTTACCGCCCTGCCGGCACCGCCCATCAACGTGCAAATAGCCTAGCCCGGGCAATCCACCTTCCGGCTTCTGGCCACGACAGGGTTGCAGTTTGCCCTTGTAGCAAAGGGCGTTGCAGAAGGCGATGATCGAGTCATAGCAGCGCCGGTGCTCATATAGGTACATCCCGCGGGCCAAGTCCGGGTCGTAATGGTAGCGGCTTGCGGACTGGGCAATAGCCATGACGCTGCCGTTCGCTGAACTGTGCCCACCCTTGCAGAAGGCGGTGTAGTCCTGTTTTACCCGGTCGCGCGCAACCAGCCCGACGCTAGCCAGATTGCCGATGTCGACCTTGGCGGGGATCGACCAGATGGGCTCAATCTGCTGAGTATCGCCGATCACCAGCGCCTGCCTGGCGAGAGCGAACGACGGCGCGGCTACTTCCGGCAGCACCTGGCCAGCCTCGTCGACGATCAGCAGGTCGATGAAATCGATTAGGTAGTCCTCGACGAAGCTACCATCCTCGTAGCGCCTGCAAAGCAGTTCCTTGGGCAGCCGGAAAAAGGTAGCGACCACGCAGGGTGTCAACTTCATCCAGCGCCGCCAATTGCCAGCGATGGTCTTGGCGCCTTTCTTGCTGCGGTTCTTGAGAAGGGTAGGCAGCGTTTCAGCAACCTCCATCAGCCATCGGCCCTCCCAGTAGTGGGTAGCCAGCAGGAAGATCTCGAACCGCAGGGTGGTATCGGCCTGAGCATCACACTCGGCGAGGGTAACCTGTACAGCGGGTTTGTTGCCCGGCGTGGCCAGTACCGCGATCACTCCCTGCCAGTCCGCCACCGCCCTCTGCTCGGCCTCCAGCAACTGCACGCCAAGTCGCACCTGCGCTTCTCGCGCCTCGAAGGCTTCACGAGCGCTAGCCTCGACAGCCTCTAGGTGTTTTTCTATCACGCTAACGCTCGCCGCACCTTGCAACACGGGGTCGGCGTCGCCGAGGTGCAGCTTGGCCAGGCGTAGGCGCTTGGCCGCCACTGCCCCGATCCAACCGAACAAGCTGTAGAACAGCGACTCATGGGCCAGGTAATGGCGGAAAGCCTTCAGCTGCTGCTGTGCGGTAGCCAGCAGGCGTCCCTGCTCCTCGCAAGCACGTTGACGCCCCGTTAGCGCCGCCAGGGGATCTGCTCCTAGCTGCAGCGCGACGCTCTCACGGGCAGCGACCAAAACGGACCATGCCTGTTCGATGTCAACCAGTTGCCGTTGTCGATGCTGGATCTGCTGTCGTAGTCGCTCTACGGTACCGAGCACGCTGGGGGATGGCTCCTCGGGGAAGGCCTCGACGGCTTTGGCCAGATACGCAGCCTGGGCACGGTCCAGATAGTCTTGCGACTCCAACCCAGTGAGAAAGCTCTGGGTCTGATAGCTGCTCGATAGCTCCTTTTCGGCCGAAGGCTTGGGGAAGTAGGCACCGAAGCTGTAGAGGTCTGGCAACCAGCGTCCAGCAAAGGGGCCACTCCCCTGCGCGAAGTCCTTGCCGAACGCGGCAAGGATGTTGGTGACCGCCTGGTTGTTGGTGGAACTGGCGACGATCACCGGTGGATCGCCTCCTACCAGCGCCGCCCGAGCCCATAGCGAGGCCACTACGGACAACACTAGGGTGGTCTTGCCCGTGCCGGGCGGGCCATTCACCGCCAGCACCTCACCCGCTTCCCCTACCAGCAGATGAGCCAGGGCATCACGCTGGGCCGGTGCAAGGGCGTATCGATCCCCCGCATGGGCGAGGCGCTGGGCGAAGCCGCTGTGAGGCGGCAGACAAGGTTCGTCTGGGCTGGGTTCAGGCTGGGCGAACCGCTCGAACAGCGGTGCCTCGGGTTTTTCACGACGCAGGTAATCGTAGAGACGCACGATGTTCTGGCTGAAGCCGTCCGGTTTGTCTTCCTTGAACAGCAAACCATGACTGGTACGCATCAGGCTGTCTTGCTCAGGTTCCCAGCCCTTGCTGACCGTGCGCAGTATCCTCCAGCAGAATTGCAGGTAGGCGCGCCATTGTCTGTGATATTCCTCTTTGCCCACCGTCTCGCTTTCATCAGGCGGAGCAAAACAGGGGACCGCCTCTATGGACAGGATGGCGTCCAGATCAGCCTGGCTGCCGATGGTGAAGTTGTCCTGATCCAGCGGCTCGAGAATGTCGCGGGGTACCAGCACCTGCGAGGTTGGGTATAGGCGCCCATCCCGGGCAAGCAGCATGCCGCAGACCAGGGGCGTGACCACGGCCGGCATTCCCTTGCGCGGCTTACCGTGCTCCAACCTAGCGTGGTACACCAGCGGACGCAAGGTAACCGCTACCGTGGAGACCGTTACCGCCTCGCCAGTGAACAGGGCTTCGGTGAGTTCGACCGGAAGGCACCCACTCGATACTTGTTCATTCGGGAGCTTGAAGAGCTTGTCGGCTTGCTTGGTATCCAGGGCGCCATTGCCATTCTCGGCATCGGCCAGGGAATTGCGCCAGTAGCTGGCGAGCCTCAACGCGTAGTCGTTCATCGTCCTGATTCAAGGCTGACCGGCACTCACTGTTGCGGTCGAGGGAAGGCGTATGGCGCTTGGGATGGTTGCCCATCACTAACGTGCCGCTGGCTAGGGATGGTGGTCAGTGAGTAGAAAGCTGTCAATCGTCAGAAGCGATTGGTAGCACAGGGCCAGAACGCCACATCGCTCCATTGAGCCAGTGGAACACGCCTATTTGCCTACCTTGATAAGCCAGCGTTACGACCGTAACTCTCTTAGCTGGGCGGCTCGAGGCCGATGACGTTCATCCAGGAAACATCCGTCCAAAGCCTTGATAGGTGCAGGTGTCGTACAAGGCGCGCAGCCCAGCCATGTACGAGGTAAATTAACGCGGGGGGTAGTGACACCTCTGATCATTTCTTGTGCTTACCCACAAAGCCTAGCGCACGGAGCCATTTGCGATCCCGCCGGAGGGTATCCAAACGGAGCCGCCGATCCCGTGCCTCCGCACGAGATTGAGCGAGCATCACGATCCAACGAAAAAAACGACAGTTCGGCTGGGTGCCAGCGCGCAACTGGACGGTCAGCACGGCGCGCAACCAGTTCGGGACGAAACGTTGGAACAGCTCGTCTTCCAAGCTGACGATGGCTTCCACGGAACCGGGATTACCCTGTCGCGCGGAACGTCCGAACAACTGCCGGTCCACCCGGGCGCTCTCATGGAATTCGGTCAGAATCACATGCAGGCCACCGGCTTGTTCAACCGCTGGGGCCAGTTTGATGTCGGTGCCGCGACCAGCCATGTTGGTGGCCACCGTGATCCGTCCTGGCTGTCCTGCTTGCGCCACCGCTTCTGCCTCGTTTTCGTCCTGGCGCGCGTTGAGCACGCTGTGCGCCGTGCCTAGCTCATCGAACAGCTGGCTCAGGTGTTCCGAGGCTTCCACCGAGCGCGTGCCGATAAGTACGGAGCGGTCCTGCTCGGCCACTTCACGTGCCCGGCCCGCCACGGCTGCCCAGCGTTCCTCCGAGGTATGGAATACGCGGTCCTGCAGGCGCTTCCGCCGAGGTGGCTTATGGGTTGGAATGCGGGTGACCGAGAGGTCGTACACCCGTTTCAGTTCCGGCTCCACCTCCCTGGCCGTACCGGTCATTCCCCCTAGCAATAGATAACGACTGAAGAAGCGCTGGTAGGTGATCTGTGACAAGGTGCGACGCTGCCCGGATATCTCGCAGCCTTCCTTGGCCTCGATCATCTGGTGCAGTCCGCGCTCCCAGGTACGGTCGGGCATCACCCGGCCTGTGGATTCGTCGACGATCTGCACCTTGTCTTCGGCCAGGATGTAGTGCTGGTCGCGATGGAACAGATGCAGCGCGGACAACGCCTTTCCCATCAATTCCTTCTGCCATAGGGGGGACCGCCAGACCCCCTCCTTCCCTGCTACCAGTCGTGCCGTTTCGGCCTCCCCCGCAGGCGTGAGCCAGACATCGCGATCACGTCCGTGAAGGTAGTGGATATCCTTGTCCAGACGTCCAGCGAGTTCGATCGCCTCGTGATAGACAGCTTCATCCAGGTCGTCCGGCAAGGTCTCGGAAATGATCAGGGGCGTGCGTGCCTCATCGATCAGGACGCTATCCACCTCATCCACTATCGCCAGATGCAATCCTCTGAGCAGTGAATCCGGAGCGGTCACACCCCCACGTAAACGACGCAGCTTGAGCTGGGCGGCGGAAATGTCTCCCAGGGCGATGCGATCCTTTAGATAGTCGAAGGTCAGCTCCTTGTTCGACACGTAGACCACGTCGCAGGCGTACTGCTGGCGGCGCTCGTCGATGGGCATGTCCTGCTTCACCACGCCCAGGCTCAGACCGAAGAAGGCATAAAGCGGGGCGTTGTCTTCGGCATCGCGCTCGGCGAGGTAGTCATTGACCGTCACCACATGCACGGCGGCGCCGGCCGCAGCAGCCGTGCAAACCGCCAAGGTGGCGGCC
>Ga0157367_1000727_pt1 | contig 15236 bp, 11 predicted proteins | sample AttbisABBM2_FD_113142 | JGI IMG/M metagenome (GOLD analysis project Ga0157367, IMG submission 113142) | Fungus gardens microbial communities from leaf cutter ant in Botucatu, State of São Paulo, Brazil - Atta bisphaerica ABBM2 | ecosystem: Host-associated > Fungi > Mycelium > Unclassified ...
ATCAGCACGTGGCCGCCGAATTCGATGAACAGCGTGACGACGTCGCGCACCTGCGTGAAGCCGAGCCGGTTGGCGGCCTCGACCGCCGCGAACAGCATCGCGAAGAACACGATCAGCCGCGCGGCCAGCACCGACGGCTGCAGCATCCCGGAGAACACGCGCTCGACGCCGAGCACCGCCGGCAGCCCGTCGACGCCCGCCGCGACCAGCAGCTTCTGCGCGAGCGCGGCGACGAAGCGCGCGAAATAGAGCGTGACGAGCACGATCACGAGCGCGGCGACGATGTCCGGCACCGCGGCGAGGAACTGGTTCAGCATGTTGGTCGCGGGGCCGGAGATCGCGTCGATCTTCAGCGCGTCGAGCGCGGAGATCAGCGTCGGCACGAACACGAACACGTAGACGACGGTGCCGACGAAGCTCGACACGCGCACCGGCGTCGGGCTGTCGACGCGCTCGGTGAGCCGGTCGGCGCCGGCCGCGATCAGCAGGTTGGTGACGAGCCCGCGCAGCACGCGCGCGACGATCCAGCCGACCACGCCGATCACCGCGGCCGCGAACAGGTTCGGCACGATCGCGAGCAGCTTGTCGACCATCCCCTGCACCGGCGACAGCAGGCCCGACAGCGCGAACGCGGACAGGATCGCCGGCAGGAACATCAGGATCACGAGCCAGAACAGCACGTCGCCGAGGTAGCTGCTCATCGGCCGCATGCCGGCGCTCGCGGCCAGCGCGTCGTCGACCTTGCAGGATCTCAGCGCGCGGTTCGCGAGGCTGCGCAGCAGCGACGCGATCAGCCAGGCGATCAGCGCGAGCGCCGCGCCGCCGATCAGGTTCGGCAGGTAGTCGACGATATGGGTGACCAGCAGCGAGAACGGGTTCGACACCGCGTACAGGTTGAGCACGTTGAAGATGCCCACCGCGGTGACGAGCAGCACGAGCCAGAACAGGCCGCCGGCGACGATGCGCTCGACGTAGGCGCCCTGGCCGGTGCTTTCGGCGATCCGCTGGTCGACCTTCAGCGCACCGAGCAGCCGCAGCGTGCCGGCCCGCACCGCGACGGCGATCAGCCAGCCGATCACCAGGATGCCGATCGCGCCCGCGATCTTGGGCAGGTACCCGCCTAGCGTGGCCTGCAGCGTTGTGACGAAGCTGGATGCATCCATTTCTTCTTCCTCCCGAAAAACGTGGCGTTGCGATTGAACATCGACGAACTACCTGCGTACTTCGAAATGACGCGCGATCCTGCTGCGGGCAACCGCAGTTGCAACCGCAGTTGCAACTTAGCGCAGAAAAATGACGGCTTCAGCCGATTTCACCGTCTTTAACTTTAGTCATAGATCGATGAGGACGAGACCCCATTTCAAAAAAGAAATGGGGCATGGTCAGGCAACTCAGCAAGATTTGTCACACCACAGCGTGCTACCGTGACGTCGGTCCTTCCCGCGAGCCTCCGATGACAGCCGACGAGACACCTTGCTGGATGCGCTACGCGAGCCGTCTCGCGCGCGTTCACGACTACATCCACACCCACCTCGACACGCCGCTCGACCTGAACCGGCTCGCCGAGATCGCGTGCCTGTCGCCGTATCACTGGCACCGCGTCTATCGCGCGCTGTATGGCGAATCGATCCTGATGACGGTGCGGCGGATGCGCATCGTGCGCGCGTCGGAGGACCTCGTGTGCACGGCGCTGCCGATTGCACGGATTGCGCGGCGCGCGGGCTACGGCTCGACGCATGCGTTCACGCGGGCGTTCCGCGACGCCTACGGCGTGCCGCCCGTGCAACACCGGCGGGCCGGCGTGCACCGGGCCATCTATCCTTTACCCACTGGAGATCGAGACATGTTCAAGCACGAAGTGGCGATTCGCCGGATGCCGGAGCTGCACGGCTACGCGATCGGCCATACCGGTTCCTACCTGCAGGTGAACGAAGCGTTCGCGCGGCTCGGCGGCTGGGTCGCGCAGCACGGGCTGTTCGCGCCCGGCGCGAAGATGCTCGGGATCTACTACGACGATCCGGACACCACGCCGGAGGCGCAGCTGCGTTCGAAGGCGTGCTTCGTGCCGGGCAGCGGCGCCGCGGACATCGCGCCGGCCCCGCCCGTCGAGCGGGTCACCGTGGCGGGCGGCGAGTATGCGGTGCTGCTGCACACCGGGCCGTACGCGGACCTGAAGGCCGCCTATCAGTGGCTGTACGGCGACTGGCTGCGCCATTCCGGCCGCGAGGCCGCCGATGCGCCGCCGTTCGAGCTGTACCTGAACACGCCGATGGATACGGCGCCGGCCGACCTGCTGACGGAGCTCTACCTGCCGCTGCGCTGATGCCCGCCCGCGCTCATGCCGCCTGCGTGCCGCATGCCGGGCAGAAGCGCGCGCCGGCGGCCAGCGCCGCATGGCAGCGGCGGCACGCGGCGCTCTGCTGCGCCGCGCCGCATTGGGCGCAGAAACGCGCGCTCGCATCGTTGAGCGCGCCGCAACCGGCGCAGGCGAGCTGGCGCAGCGGCGCGGCGCCCCCGGCGGCCGGCGCCTGCCGGCCCCAGCCGAGATGGCCGTCGCCGCGGGCGTGGTGGTCGCGGCCATGGCTGCCGATGTGTTCGTTGCCGAAGCCGCCGCTGTGGCTGCCGGCGTGTTCGCTGCCGAAGCCGCCGCCATGGCTGCCGGCGCGTTCGTTGCCGAAGCCGCCGCCGTGGCTGCCGGTGTGTTCGTTGCCGAAGCCGCCGCCGTGGCTGCCGGTGTGTTCGTTGCCGAAGCCGCCGCCATGGCTGCCGTGTCCGCTACGCTGCCCGCCGCCATGATGGCTACGCCCGCCGTGGCCGCCGGTGATCCATTTGAGGAAACCCATCGCTCGCTCCTTCGCGCCGCATGCGCGCCCGTCACGCATGCCTGCTGCGGGACAGCAGGCGCAAACCGTTGCCCACGACGATCAGGCTCGCGCCCGCGTCGGCGAACACCGCCATCCACATCGTGCCGAGCCCCGCGACCGTGAGGCCGAGGAACACGAGCTTCACGCCGAGCGCGAAACCGATGTTCTGCACCAGCACGCGATGCGTCGCGCGCGACAGCCGCACGAACGCGGGAATCTTGCGCAGGTCGTCGTCCATCAGCGCGACGTCCGCGGTCTCGATCGCGGTGTCGGTGCCCATCGCGCCCATCGCGAAGCCGATGTCGGCGCGTGCGAGCGCCGGCGCGTCGTTGATCCCGTCGCCGACCATCCCGACCGCGCCGGCCCCCGTCGCGAGTTCCTCGACCGCCGCGAGCTTGTCCTCGGGCAGCTGGTTGCCGCGCGCGTCGTCGATGCCGGCTTCCTTCGCGATTGCCTGCGCGGTGTGCGGGTTGTCGCCGGTCAGCATCGCGGTGCGGATGCCGAGCGCGTGCAGCTCGGCGATCGCCGCGCGGCTCGTGTCCTTGATCGTGTCGGCCACCGCGAACACGCCGAGCACGCGCGTATCGTCGATCAGCATCACGACGCTCTTGCCCTCGCGCTCGAGCGCGTCGAGCTGCGCTTCCAGCTCCGGCGAGCAGCGTTCGAGCTCCTCGACGAGCCGGTGGTTGCCGAGCCAGTAGCGCACGCCGTCGATCGCGCCGCGCACGCCGCGCCCGAGCAGCGCTTCGAAGTCCTGCACGTCGGCGAACGGCGCGGCGCCCGCCTCGCGCGCCGCCGCCGCGATCGCCTGCGACACGGGGTGATCGGAGCGCGCGGCGAGGCTTGCGGCGAGATGGCGCACCCGCGCGGCGTCGACGTCGGCCGCGCGCGGCACGAAGTCGGTCTGCACCGGCTTGCCGTGCGTGATCGTGCCGGTCTTGTCGAGTGCGAGCCACACGAGCTTGCGCCCCTCTTCGAGATAGACGCCGCCCTTCACGAGAATCCCGCGCCGTGCGGCGGCCGCGAGGCCCGACACGATCGTCACCGGCGTCGAGATCACCAGCGCGCACGGGCACGCGATCACCAGCAGCACCAGCGCGCGGTAGATCCATTCATGCCACGCGCCGCCCGTCACGAGCGGCGGGACCATCGCGACCAGCAGCGCGACGGCGAACACGATCGGCGTGTAGACGCGCGCGAACTGGTCGACGAAGCGCTGCGTCGGCGCCTTCGCGCCCTGCGCCTCCTCGACCGCGTGGATGATCCGCGCGAGCGTGGTGTTCGACGCGACCGCGGTCACCCGGTAGTCGAACGAGCCCGCTTCGTTGATCGTGCCGGCGAACACGGTGTCGCCGGCCGTCTTCTCGACGGGCAGGCTCTCGCCGGTGATCGGCGCCTGGTTCACGGTCGAGCGGCCCGCGACGACTTCGCCGTCGAGGCCGATCCGCTCGCCCGGCTTCACGCGCACGATCGCGCCGAGCGCCACCTGGGCGGCCTCGATCGTGCGCCACGACCCGTCCAGGTCGCGCACGGTCGCGGTGTCCGGCGCCAGCCGCATCAGCCCCTGGATCGCATTGCGCGCGCGGTCGAGCGATTTCGCCTCGATCAGCTCGGCGATCGTGAACAGCACCATCACCATCGCGGCTTCCGGCCACTGGCCGATCGCCATCGCGCCGGTCACCGCGATGCTCATCAGCGCGTTGATGTTCAGGTTGCCGTTGCGCAGCGCAATCCAGCCCTTCTTGTAAGTGGTGATCCCGCACGACAGCACGGCCGCGAGCGCGAGCGCCGCGGCGACCCACGACGGCAGGCCGAGCCAACTCGCCGCTTCCGACGCGAGCGCGGCGGCGCCGGCCAGCGCCAGCGGCCACCACGGCTTCGCGGGTTGCGGCTTCGCGGCCGCCGGGGGCGCATCCGCGGACGCGGCCTCCGGCGTCATGCCGAGTGAGCGGATCGCGCCGTCGATCGCCGCCTGCGCGCCGGGCATGTGGTCGACGGTCAGCAGGCGCTGCATCAGGTTGAATTCGAGCGCCGACACCTCGCGCATGCCGCCGAGCTTCTTGCGGATCAGCGTCTCCTCGGTCGGGCAGTCCATCTGCATGATCCGGAACGACGTGCGCACGTGGCCGGACGCAGTCGCCTGCGCGGCGGGCAGCGGCGCGAGCGTCAGCGCCGCCGGCGTGCAGCAGTCGGCGGCAGCGTGGGTGTGGTCGTGGTCTTGAGCGTGCGCATGGTCGTGGCCGTGATCGTGGCTGTTGTGGCCGTCGTCATGCGCGTGGTCGTGGCTGCAGGCATGCGCATGTTCGTGATCGTGTGCCCGGGCCTCGCTGGACTTCGCGCCATGGTCATGGTCATGGTCATGGTCATGGTCATGGTCATGCGCATGCTCGTGATCGTGCACGTGCGCATGGCCGGCAGCGGCCCCGCGACCTTCCGCATGCGCGTGATCATGGTCGTGGGCGCAGGCGTGCGGCTTCGTCGACTGCACTGCGGGCGCGTCGCCATGCGCCGTCCGGCCGGCCTCCGGCACCGCGGCGGCGACACCGGCCGCGTGCATCTCGCGCGCATCGGCGCAACATGCGCCGTCGCCGCTGGCCGCGCGGGGTCGTTCGCCGTGGGTACGCTGGGCGTCGGTCATCAGAACCTCCTCGATAGCTTGACGGTGTAGAGTTAACACCCTGAAGCCACTACAAGGTCAACCCTTCGGCAGGAGAAAAGCATGAAGATCGGCGAACTGGCCAAGGCGGCGCGCTGCACGCCCGAGACGATCCGCTTCTACGAGAAGGAAGGGCTGATGCCCGATGCGGAGCGCACCGACGCGAATTACCGGAACTACACGGAAGTACACGTCGAACGGCTGCGCTTCATCCGCAACTGCCGCGCGCTCGACATGGCGCACGACGAGATCCGCGCGCTGTTGCGGCTCACCGATACGCCCGCCGATCGCTGCGATTCGATCAACGCGCTGCTCGACGAGCACATCGGCCACGTCGACGCGCGGCTCGCGGAGCTCACGCATCTGCGCGACCAGTTGACCGAACTGCGCCGCCAATGTGTGGGCGAGCACTCGGTCGAGGATTGCGGAATCGTGCACGGGCTCGTGACGATGGAGACGGTCGCGCCGGCCGCGAAACGCTCGCACCTTGGCTGAAAGCCTTGCCGGATATGATAGTTGAGATTAGACTAGTCATCATCTAACTAGACATATCCAGACTATTTATCCCCATGAGCCGCCCGTCGCCGCTGGCGCTCGCGATCCTCGCGACGCTCACCGAAGCCCCGATGCATCCGTACGGGATGCTGCAGCAACTGAAAGCGCGCGGCCACGACGAAGTCGTCAACGTGCGGCAGCGCACGAGCCTTTACCAGGCGATCGACCGCCTGCTGCGCGACGGCCTGATCGCCGTGCACGACACCGAACGTGACGGCGCGTTTCCGGAACGCACCCTCTACACGCTCACCGATGCCGGGCGCACGGCCGGGGAAACATGGCTGCGCGCACTCCTCTCGGAGCCCGCGCGCGAATTCCCCGCGTTCGGCGCGGGGCTCGCGTTCCTGCCGCTGCTCGACGCCGACGACGCACGCCACCAGCTCGAACACCGCATCGCCGCGCTCGAAGCCGAGCGCGCGCGTCTCGATGCGCTGCGCAACGCCGCGCAAGCCAACCAGGTGCCGCGCCTGTTCCTGCTGCAGAACGAGCACGCGCTGGTGCTGCTCGACGCCGAGCTCCGCTGGGCGCGCAGCATCGTCGAGCACCTGCGGATCGGCGCGCTGAACTGGGTCGACGGCTGAGCGGCGCGGCGCCGCGCCGCCCGTCAAAGCACCTTGCCGGGGTTCAGGATGTGACGCGGATCGAGCGCGTCCTTCAGCCGGCGCATCACGGCGATTTCCGCGTCGCTGCGCGTATGGCCGAGATAGGGCCGCTTGAGCACGCCGATGCCGTGCTCGGCGGAAATCGAGCCGCCCATCGCCCGCACCACCGCGTAGACGACTTCATCCAGCTCGGCCTCGCTCGCCGCGTCCGGCCCCGCATGCGACACGCCGATATGCACGTTGCCGTCGCCGACGTGGCCGAAGAACAGGCACACGATGTCCGGCCAGCGCGCGCGCAGCGCCGCCTCGCAATGCTGCGTGAACGCGCCGAGCTCGCCGGTCGGCAGGCTCACGTCGAAGTTGACGAGATGCGGCAGCGCGTCGATCGCGAGCCCTTCGCGCAGCGTCCACAGGTCGCGCGCCTGCCGCGCCGACGTCGCGAGCGCCGCATCGTCGACGAGCCCCGCGTCGAAGCCATCGGCGAGGCAGGTTTCGAGCGCCTGCCGCGCATCGCCGCCCGGCGCGCTGGTCGCGCATTCGATCAGCACCGCGAAGCCGTCGTCGGCCGCGAACGGCGCGACGACCCCGGGCGTGCGGTTCGCGACGTACCGGTAGAACGCCGGCCACATCGCCTCGAAGCTGACCACGTCCGGCAGCGCGCGCACGCGATCCCACAGCCGGACGACCGCGTCGTAATCGGCGACCCGGCACAGCGCGGTCGCGGGCTCCGCGAGCTTCGGATGGAGCCGCAGCACCGCGCGCGTGATCACGCCGAGCGTGCCTTCGCTGCCGATGAACAACTGCTTCAGGTCGTAGCCCGCGTTGTTCTTCAGCATCCGGTTCATCGACGACACGACGGTGCCGTCCGCCAGCACGGCCTCCAACCCGAGCACCTGCTCGCGCATCATCCCGTAGCGGATCGCGCGCGTGCCGCCCGCGTTGGTCGCGAGCGCGCCGCCGATCTGGCACGAGCCGCGCGCGCCGAGATCGACGCCGAACGTGAAACCGGCCGCGTCCGCCGCCTCCTGCACGGCCTGCAGCGGCGTGCCGGCGCGCACGGTGATGGTGCCCGCCGCCGCGTCGAGCGCGTCGATGCCCGCGAAGCGCTCCATCGACAGCACGACCTCGCCGCCGAGCGCGACCGCGCCGCGCGCGAGCCCCGTCAGGCCGCCCTGCGGCACCACCGGCTGGCCGAGCCGCGTGCAGAGCGCGAGCGTGCGCGACACCTCGTCGACGCTGCGCGGCCGCACGAGCGCGCGCGGCCGTACGCCCGGCAGCTCGTTGTAGGCGGTGAAGAAACGCGGCTCGATGTCGGCCGGCGGCGTGACGGCCACCGTGCCCAGTTCGGCGGCCAGCACGGCGACGATGTCGCCGCCGGCCGCCGTTCGATCGCTGTCGCCGTCGCTGCGCATCGCCGCCGTCACTGCGGGGAAATGTCGATGTTGCCGAAATACTTCTGGCCCAGCGATTTCACCGTGCCGTCCGCCTTCAGCTTGTCGATCGCCGCGTTCAGCTTCGCCTTCAGCGCGTCGTCGCCCTTGCGCAGGCCGAACGCGATGCCGCTGCCGAGAATCCGGTCGTCGCGCACCGGCTGGCCGACGAACGCGAAATCCTTGCCGTCCGGACGCGACAGGAAGCCGCGCTGGCCGGCCGGGGCCAGCACCAGCGTCGCGTCGAGGCGGCCCGCGACGAGGTCCGCATAGGCCTGGTTCTGGTCCTGGTACGCGACCACCGCGACGCCGGCCGGCGCCCAGTGCGCCTTCGCGTACGTTTCCTGGATCGATGCCTGCAGCACGCCGACGCGCTTGCCCTTCAGCGCTTCCGTCGTCGGCAGCAGGCCGCTGCCGTTGCGCGCGATCAGCTGCGTCGGCACCCGATAGATGATCGTCGTGAAGTCGATCGCCTGGCGGCGCTGCTCGGTCGCGTTCATCGCCGAGTTGATCGCGTCGAACTTGCGGCCCTGCAGCGCGGGAATCAACCCGTCGAACGACGTCTCGACCCACTTGCACGACAGCTTCGCGGCCTGGCACACCGCATTGCCGACGTCGATGTCGAAGCCCTGCAGTTCGCCGCTGGGCGCCTTCGATTCGAACGGCGGATATTGCGCCTCGAGGCCGAAGCGCAGCGTCTGCTGCGCATCGGCGAATGCCGCGCCGGAACCGAGCGCGCAGGCGAGCGCGAGCGAGAATTTCAACTGCTTCAGGACCTTCATCGTGATCTCCAGTGTCGGCCGGCGTCGGCGCTTGCGCGCTTGCACCGGCCCCATGCAAAGCCCGGTTCGCGGGGCGGGGTTCGAACGGCTCGCGCCGCGTGCTTCAGATGCTGCGCAGCCGGCGCGCGCCCTCGATCAGCGTCGCGTCGTCCTTCGAGAAGCTGAGCCGGATCACGCCAGCGTCGGTGCCGTCGGTATAGAACGCGGACAGCGGAATCGTCGCGACCTGCGCGTCGCGGATCAGGCGCAGCACGAAATCGCTGTCGCGCTCGTCGGAGAAGTGCCGGAAGCGCGCGAGCATGAAGAACGAGCCTTCGCTCGGCAGCAGCTCGAAGCGCGAATCGGCGAGCTCGCGCGCGAGCAGGTCGCGCTTGGCCTGATAGAACGCCGACAGGCCGAGATAGCTGGCCGGCTGCTCGAGCATCTCCGCGAACGCGACCTGCATCGGCGTGTCGGCCGAGAACACCATGAACTGGTGCACCTTGCGGATCTCGTCCATCAGCTCGGCCGGCGCGACGCAGTAGCCGACCCGCCAGCCGGTCACGTGGAACGACTTGCCGAACGACGACACGATCACGCTGCGCTCGGCCAGCTCGCGATGCCGCGCCATGCTCTGGTGCAGCGCGCCGTCGAACACGACGTGCTCGTAAACCTCGTCGGACAGGATCACGATGCCGGTGTCGCGCGTCAGTTGCGCGAGCCGCGCGAGATCGGCTTCGGAGAACACCGTCGCGGTCGGGTTGTGCGGCGTGTTGACGATGATCATCCGCGTGCGCGGCGTAATCGCCGCGGCCACCTCGTCCCAGTCGACGCGGAAATGCGCGGGCGACAGCTTGATCGCCACCGGCGTCGCGCCCTGCATCCGCACGATCGGCGCGTAGCTGTCGAAGGCCGGCTCGAAGTAGATCACCTCGTCGCCCGGATGCACGAGCGCGCTGATCGCCGCGTACAGGCCCTCGCTCGCGCTCGCGATCACCGTGACCTCGGTCGCCGGGTCGTAGCGCGCACCGTACAGCGCCTCGGTCTTCTCGGCGAGCCGCTCGCGCAGCCGCGCGAGCCCGGCCATCGGCGCGTACTGGTTGTGCCCGTCGCGCATTGCGCGCGCGACGCCCTCGACGAGCGCCGGATCCGGCGCGAAATTCGGCGCGCCCTGCGACAGGTTCAGCGCGTCGTGCTGCGCGGCAAGCTGGCCGATCACGGTGAAGATCGTCGTCCCGACGTCGGGCAGCTTCGAACGGGGCGCGGTGGCGCTTCGCATGAGTCCTCCTGATGATGTTCCGAACCACGGGCGCGCTCGCGCGGCCCGTGCATGCAGGAGGATTTAGCCCGATCCAATATCGGCGAACAACCGAAAGTTCTGCATGGGCGCCATGCATTCAAGTCATGGCTCGCGCCATGCCCGGTGTACCGGCTCATGGCATCTGGCCGGCCCTCATGCGGTGCAGGAATTCCCTGAGATTGGGCGGCAGGACCCGAGCGGCGCCGTCGGCGCGGCCGCCAGGTACGCGTGCAGCACCGCCCGCAGCTCGGTGCGCAGCGCAGCCGCGTCGAGCGCCGGCCCGAGCGTCAGCAGCGATTGCGAGATCCAGCCGTAGCAGGTCGAATGCGCCATCCGCGCGAGCCCGTCGAGCCGCGCGGCCGGCGGCGGGTCGGCCGCCTGCGCGAGCGCATCGCGCCACAGCGCGACGTACGCGTCGTAATGCCGCCGGTAGGCGGCGAGCGGCGACACCTGCCGCTCCAGCGCGAACAGCGCGCTCCACAGCGCCGCATCGGCGCCGATCGCGTCGACCTGCAGATCGACCAGCGCGGCGGCAAGCTCCGCGCGCGGCGCGCCGCGCAGCGTGCCGGCCGCGGCGCGCAGCCGGTCGGCCATCGCCTGCACGTGCCGGTGGATGCACAGCGCGGCGAGGCTCTGCTTGTCGGCGAAATACTCGTAGAACGTACCGACGCTCACGCCCGCGACCGCCGCGATCTCGCGGATCGTCGTGTTCGCGTAGCCGCGCTCGAGCCAAAGCTGAACGAACGCCTGCTGCAGCGCGTCGGAGCTCGCCTGCGCGCGCGGCTGGCGCGGCCGGCGGCGCAAGGCGGGCCGGGGTTGCGCCGCCGGCGGGCCGGGCGGCGCCGGAACCTGAACATGTCGCGGCGGCATATTTGCTACTCTGGAATCAGGACAGCACGAGCTTTGCATGGGGCCGGGGCGCGCGCCAGCGCGCCACCCCGGATCGAGCGCGACGCAGGGAACAGGGAGACACACCGATGGCCGGGCCGACGCACGCCGTTGCAAACCAGTTCGACGAACTGGTCGACTATAACCTCTTCGCCACCGACGCCCCGCTGCGCGAGGCGCTCGCGCGCGCCGGCGCCGGCTGGGCCGCGCCGCAGCTCGACGCGTACGGCGCGCGGCTCGGCAGCGCCGACACCGCCCGGCTCGCGGAAGACGCGAACCGGCATACGCCGGAACTGAACACGTTCGACCGGCGCGGCCGGCGGATCGACCGCGTCGATTTTCACCCGGCGTGGCACGCGCTGCTCGGCATGTATCGCGAGGCCGGCTTCGTGTCGCTCGCGTTCCGCGACACGCGCCCCGGCCGCTGGGCGGCCACCGCGGCCGGCTTCTACCTGCACGGCCAGATCGAGGCCGGCACGCTGTGCCCGGCGACGATGACGCAGGCCGCGATTCCCGTGCTGCAGAAGGAGCCCGCGCTGTGGGAGCTGCTGCGCGAGCGGCTGTACAGCGACGCGTACGACCCGCGCGACGTGCCGGTCGCGCAGAAGCGCTCGATCTGGTTCGGCATGGGCATGACCGAGAAACAGGGCGGCTCCGACGTGCGCGCGAACACGACGCTCGCGACGCCGTTCGGCGCGGGCGGCCGCGGCGGCGAATACCTGCTGCGCGGCCACAAGTGGTTCTTCTCCGCGCCGATGTGCGATGCGCACCTCGTCGTCGCGCGCACCGATGCCGGCGGCCCGTCGTGCTTCTACGTGCCGCGCTGGCGGCCCGACGGCACCAAGAACGCGGTCGAGATCCAGCGCCTGAAGAACAAGGTCGGCAACCGCAGCAACTCGAGCAGCGAGATCGAGCTGAACGACGCGTGGGGCATCATGCTCGGCGACGAAGGCCGCGGCATCCCGACCATCATCGAGATGGCGACCTACACGCGCCTGAACTGCGTGCTCGGCAGCGCGGCGATGCTGCGCCAGGGCGTCGTGCAGGCGATCGCCTACACGCGGCAGCGTCACGCGTTCGGCCGCGCGCTCGCCGAGCAGCCGCTGATGCGCACCGTGCTCGCCGATCTCGCGCTCGAAAGCGAGGCCGCGCTCGCGCTCGCGATGCGGCTCGCCGACGCGTTCGAACGCGACGACTCGCCGCGCGAACGCGCGTGGAAACGGATCGTCACGCCCGCCGCGAAGTTCTGGGTCTGCAAGCGCGCGGTCGAACTGACCGGCGAGGTGATGGAAGTGTTCGGCGGCAACGGCTACGTCGACGACGGCCCGATCGCGCGGCTGTTCCGCGAAGCGCCGGTCAACTCGATCTGGGAAGGCTCCGGCAACGTGATGTGCCTCGACGTGCTGCGCGCGGTGTCGCGCGAACCCGACGCGGCCGCGGCGCTGCTCGCCGAACTGGCCGACCTCGGCGCGGGCGAACCGCGCATCCGCGCGGCGCTCGATGCGCTGCGCGCGATGCTCGCGGCGCCAGCCGACACGCTCGAGGCGTCGGCCCGCCTGTTCGCGCAGCGGCTCGCGCTCGTCGCGCAGGCATGCCTGCTGCGGCGCGACGCGCCCGCGGCCGTCGCCGATGCGTTCGTCGCGACGCGGCTCGCCGCGCCCGACTGGGGCCGCATCGCGGGCGGCTTCGATCCGCATGCGCTCGACGTCGCTGCGTTGCTGCAGCGCGCGTACCCGGCCTGACGACTGCACGCGCATCCGCCACGCCTGCCCAGCCAGGAGCCCCGATGAACCTCGTCGCCGCCCTCGACCGCGCCGCCCGCGCGACGCCCGACAAGCCGTTCCTGATCCACGACGACACGACGATCACCTACGCCGCGGCACGCGAGCGCTCGCACCGCGCGGCGGCCGTGCTGAGCGCGCTCGGCGTCGCGGCCGGCGACCGGGTCGCCGCGATGTGCCTGAACACGCCCGCGTTCGTCGACCTGATGTTCGGCACGTGGCGGCTCGGCGCCGCGTTCGTGCCGATCAACCACAAGTTGCAGGCGCCGGAAGTCGACTACCTGCTCGAGCACAGCCGCAGCAAGGTGATCCTGTTCGACGCGGCGCTCGCGCCGGTGCTGGCGCGCGTGATCCATCCGGCGCGGCGGCTCGTCACCGAAGGCGATGCCGCCGGCGTGCCGAACTTCGACGCGATGCGCGCGGCGATGGACGGCGTCGCGGGCATCGAGCCGGCCGACGGCGACGTCGCGCAAATCCTCTACACGTCCGGCACGACCGGCCGCCCGAAAGGCTGCGTGCACAGCCACCGCACGGTGACGTTCGCGGCGATGTCGGCGGCGCTCGCGACCGGCATCGGCCGCAACGAACGCACGCTGATGGCGATGCCGATCTGGCACGCGTCGCCGCTGAACAACTGGTTCGGCGGCACGCTGTACGCGGGCGGCACCGTCGTGCTGCTGCGCGAATATCATCCGCTGCGCTTCCTGCAGACGGTCGAGCATGAACGCGTGACGCTGTATTTCGGCGCGCCGGTGTCGTACACGCTGCCGCTCGACACGATCGACCGCTTCGCGGCATTCGACCTGTCGAGCGTGCGCGCGTGGCTGTATGGCGGCGGCCCGATCGGCACCGCGCAGGCCGAGCGGCTCGCGCGTGCGTATCGCAGCAATGCGTTCTTCCAGGTGTACGGGATGACCGAAACGGGGCCGGCCGGCACCACGCTGTATCCGGACGAGCAGATCGCGAAGGCCGGCTCGATCGGCCGCCAGGGCGGCCCCGGCGTCGACCTGCGGGTCGTGCGGATCGACGGCGTCGACGCGCAGGCGGGCGACACAGGCGAGATCTGGCTGAAGGCCGACAGCATGATGCTCGGCTATCTCGACGACGCGGCCGCGACGCGCGCCGCGTTCGCGCCGGACGGCTGGTACCGCACCGGCGACATCGCGCGAATCGATCAGGATGGCTACCTGTTCATCGTCGACCGGCTGAAGGACATGATCGTGACGGGCGGCGAGAACGTCTATTCGAAGGAAGTCGAGGACGTGCTCGGCGCGCATCCGGGAATCGTGGAAGCCGCCGTCGTCGGCGTCCCGCATCCGGACTGGGGCGAGACGGTCGTCGCGCATGTCGTGCTGCGTGCGGGCACCGCGCCCGATGCGGATGCGCTGCGTGCGTTCTGCGGCGAGCGGCTCGCCGCGTACAAGATCCCGCGCGAATTCGTGTTCGTGCAGGCGCTGCCGCGCACACCGACGGGGAAGGTGCAGAAGTTCTTGTTGCGCACGCGGCGCTCGGACTGAGTATCCAGGATCGGGCCAGCGTACTTACAACTCACGCACACATATTCCCCTTGCGAAACCATCTTTCATCAAAATGGGATACGGCATTCCCGCATGCGCGGTCAATGCAATAGGTGGAATGGAACAAGTAATAGAAGTTACCGCTACCGACTCATATTCGTCCGATTGATCGACGTTTCTTATCTGGAATACCGTCTCTAGGCAGGTCATTCCATTTACTCAGACAGGGAAGCCGGATCAAGCAATCAACAATGCCGACAGTATTGCAGGATACGTAATTTACAATGCTTAAATTTCTTCTTGGCCTATGCCTCCTCACTTCCAGCCCGGCATTTGCATGCATCGCCAGCGAAAATTTCGACATCTACTTTTCGCCAGATAGCTCGCACATATCGAACTCCGAAATCGCTCGCATTGCAAAATGGGCAGCCGAGCAAAAAATCAATTACGCAAATCACGTCACCAAAGAAACAACACTGATTAGCGGCCATGCCGATGAAGGAGAACAGAGGGCACTGTCCCTTGCACAATCGCGAATGCAAACCGCGTATGCGCTGTTGGAGCAACTAGGTTTTCTACGCGGAACTATTAAGACGAGCGCTCGCGTCTATTCGCATGGCGACGTGGATAATGGGCGGCGTGTGGAAATTTCCTTCCTGCCCGATTGCCCTAACAAGTGCTGTGATGGTAAGTAACCTCACACTGCCGCCAGTCACATCGATGAGGCATTGACGTACACAGGCGGCGCGCCTGCCGGTACATGCCCACTCCGCATGATCCCGCAACGCACCGCTGAACCATCGCCGACACGATTCAGATTCGCTACGTGGCCGTGACCATCAAAGAAAAAGCCACCGGACCCGACGGCCCGGTGGCTTTCTC
>Ga0157367_1000729_pt1 | contig 15229 bp, 14 predicted proteins | sample AttbisABBM2_FD_113142 | JGI IMG/M metagenome (GOLD analysis project Ga0157367, IMG submission 113142) | Fungus gardens microbial communities from leaf cutter ant in Botucatu, State of São Paulo, Brazil - Atta bisphaerica ABBM2 | ecosystem: Host-associated > Fungi > Mycelium > Unclassified ...
GGTCATCTGGCGCAAACGTCATTTCAGGAAAGTGGTGCCGCACTACAAGGTCAACAGCATCCTGACCGTGATGGAGCTGGTCGCCCTCGGCATGGGCGTCGGCATCCTGCCGACGTTCCTGACACGCGGCCGCTCCGATCTCGTGCAATTGACCGATGTCCTTGACGACTGCCGGACCGACCTGTGGGTGCTGACCCACCGGGAGTCGCGGCATCTGCTGCGGGTCTCGACCGTATTCAAATATCTGTCGACGGCGCTGAAGATCTGACCGTGTGCTTCGATGTGCCGCGATGCGGCCGCATCGCGTCATGGGCCGGTCGGGCCGTTCCAATTGCAGGCGTGCCGCACTAGTCATGCGCGCGGGGATCGAGCAGGCTCGTGCTGAAATCGCACGCCTGCGCCGCGAGCCGGACGATCTCGGCGGTCAGCGAATGGGCGCGTTCGGCGCGATGGAGCGCGACGTAGCGAACCGGCGGCAGTGCCGGCTGCGTGCGCACGATCTCCAGCGCATCGCAAGCGACGAGGTGCGCGACGCACGCCTTCGGCAGATAGCTGATTCCCAGGCCCGACAGCGTCAGGCCGATCTGCGCGAGCAGGCTGTTGCTCGACAGCACGCGCTGGATCGCGACGCCGTGTTCCTGCAGAAAACGCGTGTACAGGTGCCCGGTGCCCGACAGGTTCCCCTGCAGGATCAGCGGAAACCGCGCGATGTCGGTCAACGCAATGGCGGCCCGGGACTTCGGCATGAATCCGGCCGCGCACATCCACGCGTTGTCGACCTCGCCGACCGCCGTCGCCGTGAACGAGTCCGTCGCATGAATCTGCGGGACCACGATCAGATCGATCGTGTCGGCCGCGAGCCGGTCGCGCAGCGTCGCCGTCAGGTCCACCTCGGCCTCCACGTGCACGCGCGGATACGCGGCCTGGATCGCCGCGATCAGCCGCGGCAGCCACGTCAGCGCAGTCAGTTCGGTCACGCCGATCCGCACGTGCCGCACCAGCGCCTCCTTCGAACTCATCCGCTCGACCACACGGTCGCGCTGTTCGAGCAATTCCTTCGCGTGGTCGAACAGCTCCGCGCCCTTGTCGGTGAGCCGCGCGCTGCGATGCGCGCGATCGAACACGGTCAGGTCGAACGCGCGTTCGAGTTCCTGGATCCGTTTCGATACGGCCGACTGCGTCGTGTTGAGGCGCGTCGCGGCCGCGTCGAACGAGCCGAGCTGCACGATCCAGTACAGCGCTTCCATCTGCTTGAACGTGAGCATCCTGTGTCACTCGATAGATGAAGGAAAGCGATATGTTCGCATGTCAAAAAATCGCTTTTTTTGCATATTTCGGCTGTTTAAGGTGCTTCCGTTGTGTCGCCTGGCGAGTGCGTTCACGAGAAAACGCGCCGCACCGAACCCAGCGTTCAATCGAACCCCCATTTTTGGAGATTGCATGGACACCGTCATCGACTCCCCGCCCGTCGCCGGCGCGGCCCGCAAGCCGCGCGTCGGGCTCGCCTGGCAGATCGTCATCGGTCTCGTCATCGGCATCGCGACCGGCCTCGTGCTGAACCGGTTTCCGCAATTGCGCGACACGGCCGTGTCCGGGTTGCTGCAGCCGGCCGGCGACATCTTCATCAAGCTGGTGCGGATGATCGTCGTGCCGATCGTGTTCACGAGCATGGTGATCGGCATCGCGGGCGTCGGCGACGGCAAGTCGCTCGGCCGTCTCGGCATCAAGACGCTGCTCTATTTCGAGGTGGTCACGACGATCGCGATCGTGCTCGGGCTCGTGATCGGCAACGTGCTGCAGCCGGGCGTCGGCACCGACATGTCGCAACTCGGACACACCGACATTTCCCGTTACCAGCAGACCACGCAACAGGTGCAGCAGGCGCACCACGGGCTGATGGCGCTGGTGCTCGGCATCATTCCGGACAACATCGTCGCGTCGATGGCGAAGGGCGACCTGCTGCCGGTGATCTTTTTCTCGCTGCTGTTCGGGCTCGGGCTGCAGTCGGTGCCGGAAGAACATCGCAAGCCGGTGCTCGCGATGCTCAAGGGCGTCGCCGATGCGATGTTCAAGGTGACGAACATGGTGATGTGCTATGCGCCGGTCGGCGTGTGCGCGCTGATCGCGGTGACCGTCGCGAGCTTCGGTTTCGGATCGCTGCTGCCGCTGCTGAAGCTGGTCGCCGTCACTTACTTCGCAATCCTGCTGTTTGCGATCGCCGTGCTCGGCGTGACCGCGCGGCTGTTCGGGTTCCGCATCCTCACGCTGCTGCGCGTGATCAAGCACGAGCTGATCATCGCGTTCTCGACCTGCAGCTCGGCCACCGTGCTGCCGCAGCTGATGAAGAAGATGGAGGACTACGGCGTGCCGAAGAGCATCACGACGTTCGTGGTGCCGACCGGCTACACGTTCAACCTCGACGGCGCGTCGATCTATCTCGGCATCGGCACGCTGTTCGTCGCGCAGCTGTACGGCGTGCACCTCGGCTGGCAGCAGCAGGTGCTGCTGACGTTGACCATGGTCGTCACGTCGAAGGGCGCCGCCGGTGTGCCGGGCTTCATGTTCGTGATCATGCTCGCGACGCTCGCGAGCGCCGGGCTGCCGCTCGAAGGGCTCGCGTTCATTGCCGGCGTCGACCGGATCATGGACATGGGCCGCACCGCGCTGAACGTCGTCGGCATCGCGCTCGCGCCGCTCGTCATCGCGAAATGGGAAGGCCGGTACGACGCGGAAAAGGGGCGCGCGTACGTCGAATCGCTGCGCGGCTGAGCGCCGCCATGCACGCATCGCACAACATTCCGAAGCAAACAGGAGCATCGAAGATGAGCAGTTCCCGTGGCGCACTTTTTCCCGACGCGTTGATGCAGCAGATCAAGTCGCGCTTTCATCACGTCGATCGCGACGTCGACGGCCGGGAGCGGCTGTTCTTCGACAACGCGGGCGGGTCGTTTCGGTTGAAGGCCGCGGTCGACGCCTACACACGGGTCGATGCGCTGCCCGATTGCCCCGAGCGCATCCACGCGCGTGCGCTCGATCTGCAGGCGATCCAGTCGCGCGGCGAGGACGACGTTCGCACGATCCTGAACGCGCAGGGCGGCACCGTGTATGCGTCGCTGACCGCCTCGGGCGCGATGTTCGACATGGTGCGCGCGATCATGGAGAACGTGCCGGGCACCAATGCGGTGACGACCGTGCTCGAGCATCCGTCGTCCTACGATGCGATGACGTACTACGCGGAACGTACCGGCAAGACGCTGCGCATCGCGCCGAGCAATCCGGAGACGGGCGGCGTGGACGTCGATGCGATCGTGTCGCTGGTCGACGCGGATACCGCGCTGCTCAGCGTGATGTTCGCGTCGAACATCTCCGGCGCGAAGTTCGACATCGAGACGATCGTCGCCCGTGCGCGGGAAAAGAAGCCGGACCTGTTCATCGTCGTCGACGCGGTCCAGCATGCACCGCACGGCATCATCGACCTGCAGCGCACGCCGGTCGACGGGATCAACTTCGCGCCGTACAAGTTCTTCGGATGCCGCGGCTCGGGCATCTCGTGGCTGTCGCCGCGTGCGGCCGCGTTGCCGCATCACCGGCTCGCCGCGAAGGAGAACGGCGTATGGGAACTCGGCAGCCCGGCGCCTGCGCAGTTTGCGGTCGTGTCGGCGATCGTCGATTACGTGGCCTGGATTGGCCGCTATTTCATCGATTCGGACGACCGGCGCACGCTGTTCGCCGAGGGCATGCACCGGATCGAGCTGCATGAACGCGCGCTGCTCGCCGCGTTGCTCGACGGTTTGCGCGCGATCGACGGCGTCGACGTCTACTGGGATCACGACGACCTGACGAAGCGCGATCTCATCGTCGGGATCGGCTTCGCGAATCTCGAACCGACGCAGGCGGTGCGGGAATACGAGGCGCGCGGTGTGATCGTCTATGAGCGCGTCGCATCGAGCCTGTATTCGGGCCGGATGCTGAAATCGTTCGGGCTCGCCGGCGCGGTGCGGATCTCGCCGCTCCATTGCCATGCGCCGGACGATATCGCGCGGTTCCTGGCGATTACCGAAATGCTGGCAGCGAACCCCTGATCGACGACACGGCCCGGATCTTCCGGGCCGTGTCGCATCCGGCGCACGAAAACGCGCGGTGCGATAGGTTCGGGCTATGACCGGCAGAGTCAATGGATAGTTGTCGCCAGACGGGTTTCCGCGTGTAATGGCCTGCGAAACCGGATGATGCCAACGACTCGATGGAGGCGCAGCGCGTGAAGATCGTCGTAGCAGTGAACCGAGTGGTCGATTACAACGTGAAGGTCCGCGTGAAGTCGGACAACACGGGTGTCGACATCGCGAACGTGAAGATGTCGATGAACCCGTTCGACGAAATCGCTGTTGAAGAAGCGGTGCGGCTGAAGGAAGCGGGCGTGACGACCGACCTGCGCCTGAACGACCACTTGGCCGGCATGAAGGATTCGAAGGTGATCGCCGCGATCAACAAGGATCCCGAAGCGCCGATCTTCAGCGTGGCCGACTATGGCCTCGTCGGCGATCTGTTCGAACGGGTTCCGGAGGTGGTCGATGCCTTCTGATGTCGCGATGCGCGTCGGCGGTGGCCGCGTGGCGCCGGCACAGTCGTATTTGTTCGTGCCGGGGAGCAAGCCCGAGCGGTTCGACAAGGCGCTCGCGAGCGGCGCCGATGCGGTCATCTTCGATCTCGAGGATGCCGTCGAGCCGGAGGCGAAAGTGGCGGCGCGCGATGCGATAGCGGCTTGGGTTTCGCCCGAGCATCCGGTGCTCGTGCGGATCAACGCGCGGAACACGCCGTGGTTCGAGGCCGATGCCGCGCTCGGCGCGTTGAAGGGCGTGGCCGGTATCGTGCTGCCGAAGGCCGAGCGCGCCGACGACGCGTGCGCCGCCGTTGCACTCGCGCGCCGGCGTGTGCCGGTCTATCCGTTGATCGAAAGCGCACACGGCATGTGGAACGCGCTCGATGTTGCGAAAGCGCCGGACGTCGAGCGGCTGATGTTCGGCACGCTCGATTTCATCGCGGACATGGGCATGTCGGACGACGGCGTTTCGCTCAATCACTTCCGCTCGCAGCTCGCACTGATCTCGCGGGTGGCCGGGATCGAATCGCCGGTCGATGGCGTGACGCCGGATATCGATGACGGCGAGCGTATCGCGCGCGATGCATTCAACGGCAAGCAGCTGGGATTCGGCGCGAAGCTGTGCATCCATCCGAAGCAGATCGGATTCGTGCACCAATGCTTTCGACCGAGCGACGACGAAGCGCGCTGGGCGCGCCGGGTGCTCGATGCGATGCTCGATTCGAACGGCGGCGTGGTGACGGTCGACGGGAAGATGGTCGATCGTCCCGTGTTGTTGCGCGCCGAGCGGATCGCCGCGCTGGCTGCTGCCGTCAACGCCGGATCGAACGCCGCCGCCGGCGCATGATCGGCCGCATGAGTTGCGAAGCCACGGCTGTCTAATATCGTCGGATCAATGAACGCGTGCGTATGCACGCCTCGGCGGGTTGCATCAGGCGGAGTTGCTTCTGTATTCGGTCGACTTCCAGAAGATTGTCGACATGCAAAAATCCGGTCGCCGGGAAGATGCCGGCAAGTTCGACGGAACGCAAGCGGAAAAAAGCCAGCGCCGTTGCCCGGCAGCGCTTGCGGGCGAAGCGCATGTTGCCGCCCCGCAAGATGTTCTGGAAGAACATCGGGAACGACGTGCCGGCCGAGGGGGCCTTACGTCGCTATCCCGATCCCCGGCATGCGGTACGGCGGCCGGACGACGCAGGGAGCATGCCGGCCGGGCGCCTCGCAGCGGCAAGAAGAATGACCGGTACGCCCGTCGCGCCGTGCAGCAAGTCAAGATGAAGATCATAATCAGAAGGCGACAGACATGAGCTGGTACTGCGGCGCGGAACGCGAGTCGGCCCATATCGGATGATCGATCGGGCTGCTTGAGCAAGCGCAACACGCCTTCGTCAACAGAGCGTCCGCGAACGACCCGGCGTATTGAGGGTCGAGCTCGACAAACTCCGCACACAATCCGAGGAAGCAAGGTCCTCGCACCGCAGGCGGACGCGCTTTGGGTCCGCCTCGAACGCATTCAGGATTCGCGCTGCCGAAAATGGGAACCCGCTCCTTCACCCCGCATCTTGTTGCGGGTGCACGCGGATGGCAGCGAACAGTCAAAGGAAGTCGCATTCGAATTTCGGAGCAACATCATGATTGACGCCAACCCGAACAACACGTTTCGACACCTTCCACTCTCGCCCGAGCAAGACGCGGAAATCCGGCACTATATAAAGAAGAAGGCGCAAAAGGGCGAACGATGGGACACCCCTGAGTTGTCGAGGATGCTCGAAGACATGCTTTCTCCTCCGCCAAGCGACGACGAGCAGCCAGAGACTACCGTTGAAGAAGCGAAACAAGCCTACGAATATGCATCGACTTCGATCGACGAAGCCATGGAATCCGTATCCGCAAGTGAAGAACGACTCGCCGCGATGGAAGCCGAGGAAATGAAGCACCCCAGGCGGTAACGCCTCTTCGATGCCCGACGCTCGAGCCATAGTTGCGCCACCGCCTTTTTGCCTTCAGCCACATTGAGCGGCCAGCTATCCCTGCGCCCATTGCGTCGCGTACGCAATCGCATCATCGCGCGCATGACGACGATGCCCGTGCCGGACAGCATCGTTGCAGCACATCGCGATATGCCGACGGGATGGAAGACTGCGTTCGATCTGCTCCGAGGGCAGTCCGATTCGGCCTGATGGGCGACGAAGGCAGCCTACGAGGCCTCAGGAACGCGAATTTCCCTGTGGTGGGCGTAGCCGTTCGCGGCCGCGGATTCAAGCTGAAGCTGCGTCACTGGAGAAGTCGGTGAGCGCCGAGAGAGCGCTTTTTGAACAATGGTGGTTTCGCGACACGCCGGTGGAATATCGCGCCGGCTTGGCCTATCGCGTTCGGGACCAAGGCGGCTATGTCAGGGGAACACGTGCGGGGGCCGCTTGGGATGGATGACAGGGGGCACGTCAGAGCCAGAATTGGATTCCGGCGGATCGGCACTGCCCGACGCGTCACGACGCGGACTCGGCGTCGAATGTGTTGGCGTGGGATCCACGAGGATTCGCGGTCGTCGCTCGATTCGATCACGTCGCGCCGCTGCAGTCGGCGTACACGCTGTAGATTCCTCCCCCGCCCGCACCGAAGGATTAGCTGCAGCGCCGCGACGCGAGGTTGCCGGTTACGGCGTAGCTTGCAGTTGCCCCATGTTGGCGGCTCGGACAATCGCATGAGCTGTATAGGCCGAGACCTGACCGGTCAGTCAACGTCAGATTAGGTCTCGGACAATACGACCGCTCGTCGCCAATGGCGCAGATCGACCCACTGCGGCCGGTCGCGCTGTCAGCCGTTCAACGGCAGGTAACAGCATGGTCCGGTCGTCCAAGCTGGTTGGAAGAGCCGTCACCGACGGCCGCCAGTATTCGCATGACTTTCTCTTTATTCAACTGATACGCATACCTCGGAAATCTCCACGGAGCACTCGTTCATCTGTGGCGACACACGGGCGCTGGCCGGCTTCCGGGCGACAGCCAGGACCGCGGGCGCAGGAACGTTGAACACCCCGTCGGACAGATACGGTGCAGCCCTTTCGGCAACCGACCGTTCGATGCGCGTAAGAACTGTTGGGCGTTGTCGCCTTAGAATTTCGGCTATGCGCACGCCGCCATGCAGCAGCGCATGAAACGGCGTCTCCGGCGCGCGCAGATGCCATGTCTGGTTGACCTCGATCACATCAGGCGCTGCAAAACCCGCCTCGCGCAGCGCGCGAGCAAACTCGTCGTGGTCGCTGAAGCGGAAGAATGGCGGCGCCTCGGGCAAGTCGACATCCAGGTTGCCGTGCTCGCGGATCGCGGCGAGCACCATGCCGATTGCGACCGCTTTCTCAGGACGCGCCCAGACGGTGAGCGCGATGCGCCCGCCGGGTTTCAGGACCCGAAGGGCCTCGGCCAGCGCCTGCTCAGGCCGAAGCAGATGGTGCCATCCAAAGTTGCAGCCGACGGCATCAAAGGACTCGTCCGGGAACGCCAGGGCGTTCGCGTCTCCGACCTCGAACTGCGCCGTCGGGTGAAGCTCCTTCGCTAATTCCACCATGCCCGGCGCGAAGTCGATTCCGATGACGTCGGCGCCAAGACGCGCCGCGGTCGCCGAAAGGTAGCCGGGGCCACATGCAACGTCGAGCAGTTCGGTGCCGGCCCGCACATCGAGGGCGCTCAACAGGGCGGGCAGCGACTGGCAGGTGAGGTCCATGTAGTACGCGTGGTAAGACCGCGCGACGTCCTGCCAGCCCTTTCTCTCAAAACTCTCAAAGGACTCGCAGTTCTTCGAGGCGATGGTATGCATGGTTTGCTCCTTTGACGAATCAGGCGTGTCGCGTCTGCCGCCAGAAAAAGTCGTGATTTGCAAACGCTGCGGCAGCGAATTCGCGCACGAACGACCGAACGAATGGCCTTCAGCGATTCCTCACGCAAAAGGGTCTCCCTGACGCTCGTGCGGATTGGGGGTGGTGGCTAGGTCGAATCCGCATATGGAAAGCAGGCCACGCCGACAGCAGCCATGGGACGCAACTCCAATACCACAAGACGGCCCTGCGATCCCGGTGTTCGCCGCGAGCATGGTGTTCGCGCGGCAAATCGATCCCGGAAAAGCCAGCACCGTGCCGGTGCGTGTGAGTAATGCGTCCGGCAGAATCTCGGGCACTGGCATACGAGTCGTTGGCATCCTATGCTCCTTCAATCGGCGAGGATGGTAAGAGTCAGCATAGCCAGCGAGGCGTCGGGTCACACGACGATTGGTCGAATGAAAAACGAAGATTTACCGAAATCTGTCGCGACGCCAGTGCCCGTTCGAAGCGTTGCGGCGGTATTGCACTATCCCGGTTTCGACGTCGATATAGCGCGCGGCGAGTTGCGCGTCGAAGGTCGGCCCGTGGCCCTAAGGCCCAAGACGTTCGCGCTGTTGCTGCATCTCGCGCAGAATCCTGGTCGATTGCTCAGCAGAGACGAACTGATCGAGGCCGTGTGGCGCAATATCATCGTCACTGATGATTCCCTTGTCCAGTGCGTCAGCGAAGTGCGCGCGGCGTTGGGCGGTGAGCACCAGCACGTCGTGCGCACCCTGCCGCGCCGGGGCTATATGCTCGACGTCGCTCGAGTGGAAGCTCCGAACGACGCCAGGCCGGCCTCGGCCGAAGGTCCGCACGCGGCGGCAAACCGGTACGGCGCCTTCGCCGAGCCGGTGGTCGAGGCGCGAACCTCGTTGGCCGCGCAATCAGGCGCGGTCGCCACCGAAGGGCCGGCGCCGTCGACGACCGACGCAGCTCGGCAACGACCCGGCCTGACAGAGTATGGCGTCGTGCCCTCGGCCAGCAATTTGCCCGCAGAGCTGCCCCCACTGTTCGGGCGTGCGGAAGACGTGGCCGCGCTGGTGCGCCTGCTCGAGATCTCGAGGATGGTGAGCGTGGTCGGCTCGGCGGGCATTGGCAAGACGAGAGTCGCGCAGGCGGTCGCGCAACGCCTGCGCGACCAACCGTGCGATGGTGTATGGATAGTCGATCTGGCATCGCTCGCGGACGGTCGGCTGCTCGTGCCGACGGTGGCGCGCGTACTGCGACATCAGGTGGCGAACGATAATGGCCTCCCGTCGCTTGTTCGGCTGATCAGCACCCAGCGCCTACTGCTGGTCCTTGATAACTGCGAACACCTGCTTGAGTACGCGGCCGTTCTGGTGACGGAGATCATGGCCGGCGCGCCGGGCGTGCGCATTCTGGTGACAAGTCAGGAACCGTTGCACACGGAGCACGAACAGGTGTTCCGACTAGACCCGCTGGGCGTCCCCACGAGTGACGACGCGGCGGCTGCGCTCGGCTTTGGCGCCGTCCAGATGTTTGTCGCGCGCGCGAAAGCGGCTGATCCAAAGTTCAGCTTCGACGCTCAGAACGCGAGAGACGTCATCGACATTTGCCGGCGACTCGACGGAATTCCGCTGGCGATCGAATTGGCGGCAGCCCGGGTGTCACTTCTTGGCGCGTTTGGGCTGCGGCAGCGGCTTGATGAGCGCATGAAATTGCTGGCGGGCGGAATCCGAACGGCGCTGCCACGCCATCAGACGCTGCGGGCAGCTTTGCAGTGGAGCTATGGCTTGCTCACGCCGCCTGAGCAGGCGGTGTTCGATCGGCTGGGTGTATTTATGGGGTCTTTTTCGCTCGACGCCGCACAGCGTGTGGCGAGCGACGATACGTTGGATCAGTGGGCCGTGCTCGATCAGCTTGGTTCGCTAAAGGATAAGTCTCTCATCATCGTCGAAGGAACGCGCATACCGCGCTATCGCCTACTGGAAAGCAGCCGTGCCTTTGCGTTGGAGCGATTGGAAGCTACCGGGTTGCTCGAGGCAACACGCCGGCGCCACGCCGAAGCGATGACCGAGTGCCTGACCGGGAGCGATCGTCTAGAAGAGCCGTTGGCGCGGACTCGACGTATCGCGCCGGAACTGGACAATGTACGCGCTGCCGCCGCGTGGGCGATCGGACCGACTGGAGATCGCACGCTCGCAATCGATCTTGCCGCGGCGACGGACATGTTGTGGGATACGCGCGGCTTCAATGACGAAGGGGCGCGGTTGTACCGCGACATCGAGCCTTGGCTGGACCAATCAGTGCCGCCAAACTCGGCGGCGCGTTTCTGGTTTGCGGTGGCCGACTTGCGCATGCGCACCGAGGCGAAACGGCAGGCCGAAGCTGCATTGAAGGCGGCTGCCCTCTTTCGAGGCCTCAACGACCGCTTCGGCACCTTCAGGTCATTGACGGTTGCCGCCCATCAGTTCACCTTGCTGGCCAATCGCGAGGACGCGAGACAGGCGCTGGACGAGGCGGCGACATTGTATGACGATGCTTGGCCCACATGGCTGGAAACGTCCCTCGCTTTTTGCAGAGTGCTCTTCGCGTACCTCGTCGAGGGAGACCATGCCACGGCGAAGAAGCTGGCCGATGCGGCCATTGTCGGCCATCGTCTCGGCGACACCTTCTTTGTTGATCGTTGCGCGCTGATGCTTCCGTCCTTCGATATGGCCGCCGGCGACTTCACCTCCGCTTTACATCGATGCGACGATATCCTGGCTAGTTCGAGCGTCGAGGAGAGCATTCAGTTGCTGTCCCAGACCCTCGTCATACGTGCCGCGGCCCTCTTAAATCTTGGCGCCCTCCGACAGGCGGACGCGACCTTGCGCACCGCTTGTACGTTGTTGATGCATGCAATCGGACCAAGCACCTATCCCTACTGCTACGTGGCACACCTCCTCGCTTTGCAGGGACGCTTGGCTGATGCAGCGAGAACGATTGGGTGGATTGAGGCGCGCATGCGTCAGACAAACCGGGATGGCATCCCGCCCATCGCGCTGTCCAGTTACAAGGCGGCGCGCGACATTGTCGATGCTGCATTCAGTGCGGAGGATCGCGAACGCCAATCGAGCGATGGCGCGCTGCTTAATCTCGAGCAGATCACCCGCATTGCATTTCCCTGCGAGTAGAACCGCCGACGAAACACGACCGGCCCAAGACGGGCCTCCCGCACGTAGCCGCCCCTTCTCTGAGGCGCTTTCCATCTACCGACCCGGGCACGCTATACGGCAGAAGAACGCTTCCAGCGGTTATCTCTTGCGAAGCTCGGCCAGCGTCGCCACATCGCTCCAGCGAGTGTGTGCGACGCACACCGCGCCGCCGGGTGCCCAGCCGGCCTCGAATGCGAATTCCGGATGGTCCTTGGCTTCCCGTTTCTGGATGCCGAGTCCGTCATGAAGATCGATAAAGGTGCCGTTCTTGGTGTGTGGTTGGTCGTCGCCACAGTAGTCGGCGCGCACCACGCGCACGCAGGCCGCGTGGTAGGAGGCGAGATCCTCGCCGCGGGGGCCCTTGACCCAGGGTTTGTAGCCGAAGCGTACGCACGTGCCGACGTCGCCGGATGAGCAAGTCAACGTGATCACGCCTTCGCGACCCGGATGCCCTTTCGGAAGCACGATCGGAAAGCCCCAGGTCTCGCGATGGAAATTCGGCTGGCACGCCGGCTTCCAGCCAACGTTGCCGTCCGGCGTCTCATATTGACGGCGCCGCCGGCCGCCAGGGCAGCGATGGCGGTGAGGGGCTTGAGCGTTGTCATGATGTATTCCCTGAGTAAAGTGGACTGCGGGCGTGCAGGTCAGGGATTTGGGCGCGTACGCTGGGCGGGCTTATCCTCCCATCGTGATCAACAGGGTGACGTCCTTCACGATATCCTGCGCCGGAGACCCGGGGTACAGATCATCCTGTTGAAGGTGGATGGTTCCTCCATAACGAATCTTGTGTGACCCGGGCGGCAATTGGAGCATCACGAAGTACCCCTCTCCGACCGACGTACCATTGCCGCCAACATTTGCAAAAACCCACGGTGTCGGCGCGTGAAAATGAAACTGTTGGGTCTCGGCGTGATAGCTCGAGATGTTGGGGACCTGCACAGCATCGTCGATAGTGCAGAACAGATCGCCGATACGACTGAAGAACTTTTCGGCGATGGCTTGTTGGTCCGCTGGGGTAGTCGCGAAGAATGGCGAGGGATCGAGCGATGAAGCTTCCACGTCGAGCATGGTGAGAAATATCGCCTTTCCGGCCGGAATGATCGTCGCCGATTGGTTGCAGATTTCTACTGCGTCTGGCGCGGACCAGAACCATACGTTGCCGGATTGGTCTGCAGAGATGGGACGGGCGTTACAGTCGTTGAACGGATGCGGATAGTTCTGCGGAGAAGTGACCGGCAAGGCCAGTGCCCACTGCCAGAATGCCGTCGCCCATTGGGCATACGTTTGTCCGGCGAAGGTTCCGTTCGGCGGGACAATCTGGACCGTCTTGACCGCTGCCGCGGCTACGGCGTCGCGAGCCACCGCCGTTGTACCGCCACTATCATCCCCCCCACAACCGGCCAGCCCCGTTGCGAGTGCTGTGACGATTGCGGATGCCTGCAACGCGTTCCTGATGAGCGGGATCACATACTTCATGGCGACCTCCAGTTTGTCGAAACATATTCCTGTGAGCGTTGGAATCGCGTGGGCGTCTGGCGACGATCGAATAATTGGGAAGCCCGTTGTAACGAATCGCGCCTGATAGCAGCACACGCTACTTCGTTGGCAAGACCAGCATAGGTTGGGCGGCATGCGGTCGCACGACGGTATACCGAACGAATGCCGAAAATTCCCCGAAAGATGCGAACACCACCGCGTCAGGACCGACTGCTGGTACCTTGGCGGCGCGAAAAGTTGTGTTGCCTGAAGGTGCGCGAAATTGTGCGCGCGGTGCGGCATCTGCTTGCGGACGGTAAGGTTGGCAAGACGCGGTATACGCCGCTGCCCCCGGATCGAATGGCAGTTCGTGGGTGTGCAGCCGTCGTCTGAACGTCTGAGCAACAGTACCGGCGAATGGCGCTTTATGGCCGGGTTGAGGCAGTGCCACCGGCGATTTGCTCGCCGGAAACGGGCTATTGAGCGGAGGCGGACGAAACCCTGGCTATTCAAATTGGATGGCGTCCGCGCGGAAGGCAGCAGAGACCATCCACGCGTGCCAACATTTCTGGACCACCCAGCTCGGTTCACTTGCATTGCCTCACCGGGCACGACCGTCCATCAGGAGACAATGTAAGCGTGGTGAAAGGGCTCCGGCGCGGCGAGCGACGATTTTGCTCATCCGGATTTCTGTCGCGTCGCGCGAATCGCTATCAACCGCAATCTATGATGGCCCCCAAGGACGCCGTGATGATGGCGCCGTTCGCTTGTCGGAACACACCTACACACAAAATCGAAAGCGGCTACGCCGCCTTCAGCAGGCGCTGACTGCTGGTGGGTTGCGCGTAGAGCAAACTCGTCATAGGATTTCCTGCAGTGGCGCGCAGCAGCGCGGCCGCGTGCCGACGAGCGTATTGTCGATACGGTAGCCCGAGAAGCAAGATCGGCCGTGGTGCGAACGAACATTTTCGAACCGGTCGCATCGGTTGCACTCCCATAATTTGTATCGACTATAGGGAGCCGTTTGCATCCAATGAAGACAATTGCAAACGCAGCGCTTGCCGAACGCAAGCGCTTTCGCAACCTGTTGCTGTTCGTCATGATCGGCTTGTCGGTCATGGGTAGCATCGTGGGCATGGAAATGCGCGGTGTATTGCAAGACGTCGCAACTGTGCGTCGGTCAACGACCATCCTGCCAGCCGCGCACAACCTTCTGGATGCGTTAAAAGACGCCGAAACCGGTCAGCTAGGTTATCTGGTCACTGACGATCCAACGTACCTGGAACCGTATCGGCGCGGTACAAGAAACGCGGTAACCGCCTCTTCAGCGCTTCGGGGCGCGCTGGCCAACGAAACCGCCGATCGACCCTTGCTTGAACAGTTGATGCGCGACCGGGACGGGAAGCTGGCCGAGATGGCGCAGACGATCGCACTGCGTAATGAAGCAAGCGAAGCAAGCCGTGTTGCCGCGCTCGCCGTCGTACGTACCGGCGTGGGTCAACGCATGATGGACCGCTTCCGCGCAGACATGGCCGTCCTGATCGGCCATTGGTTCGACCTGCGGCAGGCGGCGTTCGTGGATCTCAATCGGCGCCTGATGATGATGGGGGTAGCGTTTTCTGCTTTCGGCTTGCTTGTCGTCGCTTTGCTGTTGGTGACCGCTCAGCTGCAGCGCCGGGCGATGTCTGCGATCGCATCTCACGTGGCCGCACTCGATGCCGCATCGACCAAGGACGCGCTGACCGGATTGGCCAACCGCCGCGGCTTGCTCGCTTACCTCCAGGCAAAGTGCGAGTCGGCGACGATCGGCGCACGGCGCATCGGATTGATGTACCTGGACCTTGACGGGTTCAAATCGGTCAACGACTCACTCGGACATGCCGCCGGGGACGATGTTCTCCGCGCGGCGGCGGCCACTTTCTCCAAGTGCCTTCGGCAAAATGACTGCCTGGCCAGGATCGGTGGAGACGAATTCGTCGTCGCCCTTCCAGACATCGACTCTGACGCGGAGCTTCACAAGATCGCGAAGCGACTCGTGACAGAGGCACAGGCTCTTGGTCGGGACTTGCACAACGGGCGTTTTCCCATCAGTGTCAGCATCGGAATTGCAACGTATCCGGATCGGATCGCAGATCCGCATGA
>Ga0157367_1000730_pt1 | contig 15228 bp, 15 predicted proteins | sample AttbisABBM2_FD_113142 | JGI IMG/M metagenome (GOLD analysis project Ga0157367, IMG submission 113142) | Fungus gardens microbial communities from leaf cutter ant in Botucatu, State of São Paulo, Brazil - Atta bisphaerica ABBM2 | ecosystem: Host-associated > Fungi > Mycelium > Unclassified ...
CTGAGCACGCGCGCCGCGCATGGGCACGCATTCCGCCCGCCGATGCGCCGCGCGTTTGCTATACTCTGCGCGCTGTCCACATCGCCGTCCCGGTCGCGTTTTCTGCACGCGATATCGCGGACTTGGCTCTCCCCGTAGTTCAATGGATAGAACAAGCGCCTCCTAAGCGCTAGATACAGGTTCGATTCCTGTCGGGGGGACCAGCCAAGCCCCAAACCTCTCCCAAGATCCACAAGAAATCCCCCGCTCACGCCCGTCTGGCGGCCCTCTCGCGCCCATCGTTACCCAACGTTGCTCAGTGACAGCCGGAGAAAGTGTTGGTATTTTTGTTGGTATCAGCAGATACCAACAACACAGATACCAACAATGCCTCTCACTGACATACAGGTACGGAACGCGAAGGCCAGCGCAGCACCGTACAAACTCACGGACGGCAACGGGATGTTCTTGCTCGTCCAACCGAACGGCGCGAAGTACTGGCGCTTGTCCTACCGCTTCCTTGGCAAGCAGAAGACGCTCGCCCTCGGCGTCTATCCGGCCGTCACGCTCGCGACAGCACGGAAGAAGCGCGACGAGGCCCGCGAACAGATCGCGGCCGGCGTCGATCCGGGCGAGGCGAAGAAGGAAGCCAGACGGGCCGCCGAGATCGCCGCGGCCAACTCGTTCGAAGCGGTAGCCCGCGAGTGGTTCGACTCTCAGCGTCCGGGCTGGAGCGACGGCTACGCGGAGAAGGTGCTGAATTCGCTTGAGGTCGACGTGTTCCCGAAGATCGGCTCTCGCCCGATCGCGGAGATCGACTCGCCGCAGATGCTCAGCATCGTTCGCGAGGTTGAAGCGCGCGGGGTGCGCGAGACAGCGAAGCGGATTCTTCAGCGCTCTCGCGCGGTCTTCCAGTACGGGATCATGACCGGGCGATGCTCCAGGAATCCGGCGGCCGACATCGATGCGCAGACAGTCTTGAAGAAGGGTCCCGGCGTGCAGCACATGGCCCGCGTCAAGGCGACGGAGATTCCCCAACTCATGCGGGACATCGACGCTTACCAAGGCGACCTAGTCACCCGGCTCGCGCTGCGCCTGATGGCACTGACCTTCGTGCGGACAACGGAGATGATCCGTGCGGAGTGGTCGGAGTTTGACGAGGCCGCAGCAGAATGGCGCGTGCCGCCAGAGCGCATGAAGATGCGCGACCCGCACATCGTGCCGCTATCGCGACAAGCGCTCGACGTGCTCGCCCAGCTCCGCGCGCTCAACGGCCAGCATCGATTCGTGTTCTATAGCGTGCAAGGGCGGAGCCACATTTCGAACAACACCATGCTCTACGCGCTCTATCGCATGGGCTACAAGTCGCGGATGACCGGGCACGGCTTTCGCGGGCTGGCTGCAACGGCCCTGCGTGAACTCGGCTTTGGCCGGGACGTTGTGGAGCGCCAAATGGCACACGCTGAACGCAATCAGGTAACTGCCGCCTACGTCCATGCTGAATATCTGCCAGAACGCAGAAGAATGATGCAGATGTGGGGCGATCATCTCGACCAACTCAAGGCGGGAGCGGAAGTCATCCGCATTGCGTCAGCCCGCTAGCTGGCCAACACTGTCCGCATCACGCTGCAATGTGATGCGGACTTTCACCGAGCGGGGGTCACTCTCGCAGAGTGAGGCGCTCTGGGCCTTGCGGTGACCGGGAATGCAGGGGTGTGCATGACAAATGCGCACGACTAGCGTGCAGGGTGGCTGGCCAACCATTGATTCGTGCGCAAGAGAAGCGCTGCCACGGCCTCGGTTATCCATCGGTCACGCTCCTTCAACTTAGCTGCATAGTCACGCACAACGATCGCGTGAGTCTCAAGGACTTCATTCCGATTAGACTGGAAATATAGAAGCGATAGCTGCTTGTATTCGGTCAGCAATGAGTTGTTAAGCTGGAAAGTCGAAATCAGGCCCCTTGCCAATGAGTAAGTCTTGACAATTGTGCGACGCAATTCGGGATCGTCTATCTTTCCCACCATAGATGCGCCATTTTCGTAGATCGGGAATGTCTCCGTCGAGACAGGGTAGACAACATTAAACGGCTGCCCGTCAGGCAGCGCCAGTAGCGCCGGATGTATCTCAGTGCTGTAGCCATCCCATGCAGCCTGAACTTCCTCGCGAATCGCTTCGACGAATGCTCGCGTTTCGTTTTCGTCGTCCGCCTGCTTATCCTTGTATTGCTTGGCGTAAATGACGATTGCCGCAATGATCGCGAGTAGTGAACCTACGCCCTGCACCCACGCCGCGATGTCAGCTGCGCTTTGCATCGGTTTGGCGCCGAACGCGGCGAACAAGATCACTACGACCAACACGGCCAATGGGGCTTGCCAGCCAGCCTTCATAACGGTCCTCCTCTATTTCGCTGAGGCGATTATCAGCGGCGAGAGGTCGGCTCGCAATCTGCACGAAACGCCCGAGTGGAACGTGTCAATCGACCCAGATCAATGGATGGGCAGCACTCCGCGTCGCCCATCCCACATGGCTATGCCCCCCTTCCGCACGTTTCACCACCAGTAAAACGGGCATGGCTTACCCATCAGGCGATCATTTGATTTGGCCCCTTATTATTATGTGCCCCCCTTGTTTCCGCCGTCAGTAGAGAAAAGACGCGGGTGTGAGCCCCCGCGTCTTTGCCCTAGACGCAGGGTCCCCCGCTTTCCGGCCGCCCTCACGCTTGCGGCCGGCGCAACAATGCCCGATCGGGGCGCGTCGCGGACACCCCCCTCGAAAACACGTTGCTAACGCCCTTCGAATCCCGGAGAGCCCCGCCCCGCCTGGCTTCGCGGTCGACGCAGACGGTCGACGCTCGTCCGCTCCGTGCAAAACGAGTTGGAGATTTGGAGATAAACGCCTGAATCGGCCGCAAAGCCTTGTGGGGTAAGGCTTCGTGTGTCTCCAAACGATTTGGAGAACGCTGGAGATACTGGAGATAAACCGGGCTGGATTGTTACGGTTACGGCAAGATTCGCGGCCATCGCCAGCCCGCTTCCGTCTGGAGCGTATCGCTCAAAGTAACTTTGACGCACGGGCCAAAAATGCCGCGCAAAGGAATGCCCGCCACCGCCCTCCCGGACGGCGGCGGGGTCTTTCACAGCTCAAGCGTGAAGATGGACGGCAGCACGCGATAGACCATGAACTTGCCGTGACCGGGGATGTACTCCTGCCGGTAGGGATAGCCGTCGCTGCGCGGCATCAGCACGCCTCGCTTCATCAGTGCCTTGGCGACGATCTTGTGGTCGAAGCCGGCGCACACGTCCTTGCGAAACACGGCCGCTTCGATCAGGTATTCCGTCTCGACGCTTTCCGCATCGTCGGCGCTCATCTTGCCGCCGAACTCGGCGTAATACTCGCGATCGGATGCGATGGGCGTGCGCCGCTCGTCGCGCTTCACGTGCTGCTTGAAGCCCGCTCGATGCGGCACGTTCGGCCGATGGTCGTCCTGCGCACGGTTCATCCACACGAAACGGTTGTCGCCGTGTGCGGCGAGGAAATGCTGTACCTGCCGCACGGCTTCCGCCTCGTCCGAGTTGCCCGTGCCGCCGCGTAGTTCGAGCCAGCCTTCGAAGCAGCGACGCGCGGCCTCGACCGCTTCGCCCTGCGGCCAGCCGGTCAACCCGTGTGCCGTCGCCAGCTCGCCGGCTACCGCAACGAGGCAGAACCGCTTCGCGACGCGCGCGACCTGCGAATGCGAGCCGTCCGGCACCCATTGCCCGACCAGCTCGTCGACGCGCATGCGCAGATGCTCGGCCAGCTCGCCGGCCTGCGACGACGCCCACTCGATGAACGCGGGGCCGGCCGTGCCGTAGTGCATGCCGGCGTGCCGCTCTAGGTGTTCGATCAACGCGGCCGGCGTCGGGAAGCCGTGCAGCTTCTCCACGACGCCCATTTCGCCGACCTCGGCCGGGATGGCGGGCAAGCGCACCTCGATACCGCCTTTCATGGGCTTGTTGCCCTCGGCCATCAGCGCGGACACGCTCTTTTCGCCGTTCGACAGGAACAGCAGTCGCCACGTGAGAACCGGCTTGGCCGACCCGCTACGCGACGCACGGGCCTTGCCCGACTCGTTCGCAAGCATGTAGATCACATCGCCGACCAAGCGCGGCTCGACCTGCCCGATTTCATCGAGGATCAGCAGCGCGTCGCTATGCTGCGTGGCTACCGCTTCGAGCGCGTTGTCGGTCGCCTTCCAGCTTCGCACGTAGTCGGGCGAACCGAACACGGACGCGGCGATGACGCCGCCCGTCGACTTGCCCTTGGACGTCGTGCCGAGCAGGTGGAAGCCGCCCGACTGAAGCCCGGAGAAGTGCAGCAACGGACCAGCGAAGGCGGTCGCGACGCAGAACAGCAGCCGGCTATTGCCGACGCAGTAGGCTGCGACCTCGCGTTGCCAGTCGTCCAGCGTCCCGCGCTCCTTGAATTGGCTCTGGATCGGTGTGTCGGCCTGATAGATCAGCGCCTCTTTGCCGGTGCCGATGACGCGGTCAGGCAGCACGAACGCGCCGTGATGCCAGCCGACGCGCGGCACGCAGCGCACGCGCTCGTCCGGCTGCGCCATCTGCACATAGTTCGCGATCTGCGTACGGGCGATCTGCGTGACACCGAGCTTCACGCCCATATCGAGCAGCATGCGGCGCAGCTCCGTGCCGTCGCCGGCAAAGAGGCCGGCCGGCACCGCCCACCGTTTCAGGATGCCGTCGCGGTCGGTGAATTCGAGCAGGTAGCCCCACTCGCTGTTCATCTCGTTCCGCGTCTCCGCGATCACGTCGATACGCGTGCTGACCCAATGCGGCGGGAGCGGATCGCCCTGATTGTTGAAGCCGTGAAACCACACGCCCTTGTCGTCGACGACGAACCGCGATTTGCCATCCTGCGCGCGGGCCGTTTTGGGGCGCTTGGCGGGTTTCGCAGCGGCTGGAGCGGCCTTGCCCTTGCCGACGTCAGCCGAGCCGGCCGACGCGAGCGCTGCACGCACGGCGGCGGCCACCGCATCTGGGCCGACGTGCGCAGCCAGGTCGTTAAAGTCGGTGCCGGCCGCTGGGCGATTCGGACCGAAGTCGGGCACCGCGACGATGCCGGCGACGGCCTCGGCCGCCGCGCGAGCCTTCGTCACGCCCGGATTGCCCTTCGTCGTGTGGTCGTCGTCGGCGCACACGACGATGCGGGCGTCCGGATACTGGCCGCGCAACGCCGTCGCGACCGCGTGCAGGTTGCCGGCGTCGAATGCGACAGCGGCCGGATAGCCCGTCGCGGCCGCGAGCGTCGCGCACGTGGCGTAACCCTCGCCAATCAGCAGCGTGGACGGCGCGGAAGATAACGGGCCACCGATCAGCGAGAAGCAGCCCGCCTTGCGGCCGTTCGGCAGATAGCGTTTCTGGCCGTCCGTCAGGATGAACTCCAGCGTCCACAGCTTGCCGTCCGCGTCACGCGCCGGGATGACGAGTGCGCCGTCGCACGCGGCCGTGCCGATGCACAAGCCGCCGCGATAGAGGCGCAGTGCGTCGGCCGGGATGCGCTTGCGAACGAGGTACGGGTGATCGGCCGGCGCAGGCTCGGCCGCCGACCAGATCGATTCGGCGAGCGCCGACGCGGCTTGCTGTTTCTCGGTCAGTTCGGCCAGCTCGGCCGCTTCACGGGCCGTGCGCTCGGCTTTCTGCCGCTCGCGCTCAGCTGGATCGACCGGCTTCGCTCGATGCGCACGCGGATCGAAGCCGCCCAGCTTGGCGAGGTGAAACAGCGTGTTGATGGTGATCTTGCCGCCCTTGAACGACTTCCACACATCGCGCGCGTCCTTGCCGTTGTAATTCTGCGCGCCTTGGCTCCATTCGTTCCAGAGGGCGAAGCCCTCCTCGCCAAACTCGGCCTTGAGCGCCATCCCCACCTGACTCCACGTGTCGCGGTCGTCGGGCGGAACATAGCCGAGCGCGACTCTCGCCCGCTCGAATTCGGACATGGGTGCGTTACTCATAGGTTCCCACTGGACGCGCGTCGGTCGGCTTCCGATTAGTAGTCCATATCGGGTAAGCAGCTATCCGACGCGCGAAGAATTGAATGATGCGGCGATGCCTAGCGGCGCAGCGTCAGCCGGCCGCGCGAGGCACCGACAGAACGGCCCCGCCGGCCGTGACGTCGTTGCTGTAGACGTAGCGGCCTAGCCGCGACTCGCCAAGGGCGTCGTTCGCTGCCTCCAGCGCCGCGCCGATCGACGGCAGGGACGCGCGGAACAGACTCAGGACAAGCCAGTAGTCATCATCGGACATGGCCTTGTCGGCCGCCCAATGCAGGCTGTCCAGCAGCTCCATCGCATCGCTGATCCGCGTGCCGATTCGGTTGCGATCGGGGCGGTTCACCTCGGCCACGAAGTGCGGCGCGAGCGGTGGCACGGCGTTCTTGTTCGACTTTGCCATGACCGCCCTCTCAGTGCGTAGTGCGCGGTTCGCGCGTGACAAGGCCGAGCGCTGCGAACAGATGCTGCTGCACGCGGCCCATCAGGCCGGCTGCGAACGCTTGGCGGCTGATCGTCACGCGGTGCGCGTCGACGTCGCCCGCGTCCTGCATGGCGGATTCCATGCCGCGTGCGAACGCGGCGGCCTGATGCGCCGCGTAGTCGTGCAGCCGCACGTCGCCTTTCAGGTCGAGCCATGCGTCGGCGCAGATCGCGCCGAGGTCGACGGCGAATTGCAGCTCGATCGGAGCGCCGGTGTCCAGCGGCGGTGCGTTGTCGAATCCGTCGACAACCGCGGTTCGGATGCGCTGATCAGTCATGGCACACCTCCGGCTGCGCAGTGCGGCGCATTTCGGCGGAGTACCGGCTCGCGACGCTTTGCCCCATGTCGACGAGCGCTCGCTCGTAGGTGCCCTCTGCAAGATGCGAGCGGACAGCATCGAACAGCGCTTCGAGCTGGGCGAACTGATGGGCCGCACACATGGCGATCATGGTGACTTCGTTCGGCAGGCGGAATTTAGACATGGCGCACCTCCAGAATCGACGCGAGGAGTTGCCCGACGTCGATCGGGCAATCCAGCTCCGCTTCGCCGCGAATCGGCGTGAGGTTCCAGTCATAGACGGCCGCATGCATGAAGTCGCCAGACCGGCGACCGCAGACGCTACGCCCCGAGACGGGGCCGCCCAAGATCCGCACGCGCCAATCGTGGTCGGGCGTCGGGCGAGCCGATGCCACCTCAACAAGCATGCCGATGCGTGAGCGTGCATCGCATTGCGTGACGATCGCCAGATCGCCGATCTTGCAGCGCAGGTCAGCCATGGCCCACCTCCGTACGGACGAGCGCTGCGATTGCTGCCAGTGCCGCGCCGGTTGCGTCGAGCGCATCTTGATACGTGTTGGCGGTTGCTGCGTCGCGCAGTGCTGCGCGGACGATGGATTGAATGAGGTGGGATTGCTGCCCGCTATGGGCGTGCAAGGGCTGGCGCATTGGGTGCGACCTCCGTTTTCGTGATAACGAACCCGGCTCCCAACGCCAATTGGGGGTGGCCGGGCACATGGCGGAGTTGGCGTACCGGCGAAAACGGAAACCGGCGTGCCCGAAGGCACCCCCGCCAAGGCCCGACCATTGAAGGCGTGCATTGACGCGCGGACGAAAAAATACCGCCAGATGGCGGTCGTCCGCCGTTTTCAGATTCCGGACGCCAATCCGGGCCGCTGCTGTCTCAGCGACGCTCATAGGATACTGCGCACCGTCCCGATGTGCAAATCGAGGGAGGAACGGACCAGAGACGGCCAAGCAAGCCGACCGCAGGTCGCCACTCCGCGCCATTGCAAAGTGACTTTGGCGAAGCGTTGCGGTCATACCCGTACCCCGCTCTGAATCAGCGTTATCGCGATACGTTGCAGACGTACAGCGGCGCGGGCATGCTTGTGATCGCCGCGCGACCAAAGCAGCTCCGTAAGTACGTCAACCTGCTGCACCATCGGATCGGAGAGCAAGCGACCAGCGCTGTCGAGCGCGTCCCCGACATCGAGAACCGCGCCCTCCAGCTCACTCGCCAATATCGCGCGCGGCCTCGCCGGCGGCTTGCTCTGAGCGACGAGCAACCGCGCAATCTGCATTGCTTGAATAGCAGAGAGGCAGCAAGAGCGGTCGCCGTGTTCCCACAGGGCGGACGACATGCGCTCCAGGTACGCAACCTTGCCAAGCAATTCGGCATCGCTGCACATCTCCCGAACATCGTGAAATGCCGCGCAGGCATCAAGCCACATACGACAGGTGTGGGCCGCCGGCCGCACCAAAACGCGTGCCTGCGCACTCGTCAGACTGGCCATTACGCACCCTCCGTCACTTCGACCGGCACCTCAGCGGCACGATAGTTCAACGGGTCGGCCATCCAGCGATGGATCTCGCGATTTGGCCAAACGGTGCAACGCTGCGTCAGACGACTCGCACGCGGGAAGCGGCCCTCCAGCTCACGCTGGCGAACGGTCTCGCGGGACAACGGGATGAAGCGACGCAGATTCTCCCAGCGGGAAAAGCCATCAAGAGGCAGCCCGACCGGGGCCGACGTAAATGCATTGCTTTTGGACATTTGTGCTCCTTGTGTAAAGGTGGGCACAAATTTAAGTGCGCTACGCATGTCAACCAAAATGGCTGACATACGATTACTTCGATTGGTTCTGTTTCTTCTTCCTGACTCCCCGTGCCCGCTGGATAGTGCTACGCGACACTCCATACTTAGCTGCAAGTTCATTTTCTACGACTTCAACTTTCGCGATCGGATCAGCGTCCCTTCTCGCCTGATATTCCGCTCGTATGTGAACCACTAGCTCATCAGTCAATACGCGCGTCGCGTCAGTGGCTTTAGCCGCATTGTCTTGTTGGCGTTGCCGACGCTCGCTTATTTCTCCGTGCAGCCTGCTCACTTCCTCACGCTCGGAAGCTACGCTGGCGACAAGTTGACTCGTCTCGCGGGCAGATAGACGGCCAAGCGCGCTCACGCCCGCGAGCAAAAGTAACTTTTCCGCATGGATACGGTACTCCGCCACTTCCTCCAAGCTTGGATAGAAACAACGGAGCGCAGCACGATCAAGGGCTAACTCCACCTCGTCATCAAACATCGAACGTCCAATCTCGTTCACTTGAATGTCTGGCTCGCGCGACCGATGTAGCCGTCGGATGAACGAGGCGTCATTCTCAACAGCGTTCGCGCTGTCGATCAAACACTCAATCGCCATACTCGCCTGATGGGTCGCAAGCCCGGACAGTAACTGCGCATCGGACAGCAGACCGCTGTAGCCGATGTACTGACGTGCGGCATCGAGCAAATCACCGTCATCAGCGTCCGCGTCATCGCCTCGCTTCAAAATGCTGTACGCCTGACGCATGAGGTTCGTGGCAGCCCGTTGCGCCCACGCTGGATAGTCCCATCGCTCTACCACCTCGGCGCGGCGCCAACAATACACGTTTCGACGGCATGCACCGTCGATTTCCCAATGACGTGCGAGCGCGGTCTCAATGAAATGCGCGAGGCCCATGGCAATCGCTCGCCACTCAGGACGGCGGTGAATTACTTCGTAGCTATCAAGCGGGGCGAGCAGATCTTCAAGGAAGTGTTCCGATAGCGGATTTCTTGAATGGCGGCGGTTCCGTATGGCAATCGTTTCAAGGCAACGCACCTCATCATCAAGATCGCCAGCGACCGCGCCAAACGGCACGACAAGATTCATTGCGCATCCTTCCCATGCGCCCCTCATGAAGAATGCCAAGCCAGCCGGTGAAGGTGTCCGGTTTTCGGGTGGCCGCCCTAGGCTTGACCGAGTTCTATTTTCTCACGGGCTGTCCACGCGAACTAGCGCAGTGCGTCCATACGCGAAGTTGACACTCATCCCTGAGTTTCATTGCGATATGACCGATCCGGAGCACTCGATGTTTGGATGTAAACTCCGACGTGTTGGCTTGATCTCCAACTGACCACACATCGCGCCTCCCCTCTAACCACGCATACATAATGCCAACTCTTCGTATAAATGGGCGGGACGTGGGCCCGCACAAAGCTACCTCCAGCCCTAACCTTGGCGCTCGAACTGTTTTAACGAACAGCCACTGGGAATACGTAGCACTTTGGCTTCGGCGCCAGCGCAAGGCCGACGCCCTGTTCTACTGGCAACAGGCACAAACGTTCGCGCGGGCAGCGGAGGGCATGCCCGTTGACTCAGCGCCACTACTCCTTTACTACTCGTTTATGAACGCGACAAAGGCACTGCTCTCCGCCAAGGCTGTGCCTTTTCACGAGCACCATGGCGTTCGAGCGCACAACACGCGAGGTCCATCTAGCAAGATCGCTCTGTCGAATGAGGGCGTTAAGGTCATGCAGCGAGGAATTGCGCCAGCATTGTCGCAGTATCTATCGGAGGCCGAGACGAGCACTCAACACAGCCTAGAGGACCTACTCTTTAACATTCCCTGCATTCATCGAACGTTCTGTCTCACGTACAAGAGCCAAAACGACCTATTCATCCCTCTGACGGAATGCCGGATCGAGTTTGACCCAACTTCCAGTACAGCGCACTTCTCCGCAAAACTATCGAGGGACTTTTCCGGACCGACGTTCATCCGCAGATTACCGCCATCGCTAATAGCGGATGCGACAGTGAACGATGGTAGAACCATTCGATCGGCTGCGAACATCCCCGCAGCCGGGCAGATAGCCAACACGACTGCAGAGATCGCAGCGGTTGCAACGTTCTTGAAGACGCTTCGGCCGGATCTGAATTACATCGCTGGTTCGCAAACCCTCTGGTATGCAAAAGCTGTCGTCACCGGCCCAGCCAGGTTGAAGCGATCGCCTTTGACTTGCACGCTCTTGGCCATGCATCGCTTGAGCGAAATCTGCCGCTATCGCCCCATGGAGCTTGCTTCATTCTTGAACGGACAGAAGAACTGGCTCCTCACGGAGTTCATTCGAATGTCACCACCTCAATTTCTCGATGAGCTATCTGCCGAGTTAACGGGTCAGCAATTCATGTTGCCGAACGTTCGACCCGCAAGCTAAACCACAGTCCATACCATGAAGATCTATATTGCATGCGGCCTCACTCATGTTCCGAGGAACGAGTTCGCAGAATACGTTAGCTTGATAGAGGGTATTGCCGATCGATTGGCTCACCAGCTGGGGGCCGAGGTTAAGTACGCGCTCAAAGACAGTGACCCTCAACTTGCGCAAAAGCCATTTACTGATCGAGCCCGTCTCTGCTACCTCTGGGACAAGGAAATGGTCGAGTGGGCTGATGTGATCGTTGCCGAAGCGAGTTATCCGTCCACTGGCCTTGGAGTTGAACTACAGATCGCGTGCACTCACGACATTCCAATCGTTCTGTCGTTCAAGTTGGATGAGCACCATCGTGCCCCTCCAGTCCAATACCAGACACCAGACCATGAAGTCCACAACCTCCAGCTTGGTGATGGTTATGTATCGCTAATGGCACTTGGCTTACCCAGTGTGTTCAAAGTGTTGCCCTATAGGAATGTACAGCACGCTCTTTCCGAAATTCCCGCAGTGATCGAAACGTTGCGAAAACCTGACGGGATGAGCGAACGCTAACTTCTCGACCGAGCGAGGTGTCAGCCACCAACGGGAGAACCACTGCAATCCAGATCGGGGCACGCGACCGCGTGCCGTTAGTACGACATCCAGAGGGGGCAACTTGATCACCATGTCCGAAACCGAACCCTTTCGGACATGCCTACGAAGCCATGTCCGAAAATTAGGTTTCGCCATTTTCGGATATGGGCTATGATTCGGACATCAATTTCGTACATATCGAGAGCAGCATGTCCCGAACTTTCGCCTACGCCCGTGTAAGCACGACTGATCAGACCGCAGCCAACCAACTCCGCGAGATCGAGGCGGCTGGCTTTTCGGTCGATAAGCGCCGCGTCGTTACGGAGAGCATTTCTGGAAGCGTAAGCGCGCACCAGCGTCCGGGGTTTGCCGAGCTGCTACTCAAGATGGAGGAAGGCGACGTTCTGATCGTGACGAAACTCGATCGCCTTGGCCGCAACGCGATGGATGTGCGTGCGACCGTCGAGGCGCTGGCAGAGCGGGGCATTCGGATTCACTGCCTCGCGCTCGGGGGAGTCGACCTGACCAGCGCTGCCGGCCGGATGACGATGCAGGTATTGAATGCCGTAGCTGAATTTGAACGCGACCTGTTGATTGAACGCACCCAGTCCGGCATCGCACGGGCAAGAGCGGAAGGGAAATCTATGGGCCGACCAGCTGCGCTAACGAAGCAACAGCAAAACGAAGTACGTCACTTACTCGGCGAAGGTGCGTCCGTGGCCGGGCTTGCTAAACGGTATGGGACAAGCCGTCAGACGATTATGCGCGTACGGGATGCGGCGTAGAGCAGTGACGTATCAAAGTTACTTTTCGCCGCATCACAAAATATCCTCACCCCGCTACCAACGATTATTGAGCAATCGCTGATCATTTATCGGCTTTGCTGGCAGAGGGCCTCGGAACGCCGTCAACAATAATCACTTCCGGCGCGTCCTTTCCCGCAGACAGCACAAGATTACGGAATGCAGCCATTCGATCCTCGGAGGCCCCTCCGTTATCGATGACCAAATACACCCCCTTCGTTGCCCGCTCTGCCTTTTGGTATATCGGCAACTGCTTCTCGAAACCATGAAACAGCTGAGAATTACTGGAAAGTTTCACCTCGACCAAAACTCGCCCATCAAAACCGCTGCTTAGCTTAAAATCCACTGGCCCACGACCGCCATCGCTCTCGGGCGACAACTCAAGACCGTTCGCACGACAATACGCGGACGCGATCCCGAAAAATATCAATTGAGCAGCCGACTCATGCTTTCGGGTTCCACCCTTATTATAAAGAAGCTTGCAAAGCTGATTATCCTCAATCAACTCACGAAAATGCTGACAGATCTTCTTCACCACTGCAAAAACGCGCTCGGTATCGGCAGGAGCCTCAAGCGTCAGCTCCAGCGGATATGCCGCCGAGAATTCCTTAGAAGCTCGATACCATCGAGTTTCGCCGGCTGGGTCATCCTTGAAATCGTACAGGCTCCGACCGGCCTTGTGATATGCGCTAAGGACATCCAGTAGAATATCCGGGTGTTTGATGAACGAGTTTCGCAGAACCTCTTTTTGATCAGAGAGCGTCGCCTTCCGCCACGAATCGCCAATGATCGCATTTAATTCATCTCTCAGGAGCTTATTTTCGTAAGCGATTCTTGAAATATCGCCATACGTTTCCGCGATCGGAAGATCACGCAATATATCCCGAGGAACCAAGATAACGGCGTTCCCCGTAACCGGATTCAGCGGCATATCCTCTTTCGGCAATCCTTTGGAAACCACCAACGGCTCCATTGGAATTCCAAAATCACTACATACCCGCTGCGTAAATTTAACCAGATCTTCAAGGATAATACGGGCAACCATATCACTAATTCTATCTGGCCCAATATTATCCTCGAACGCGCCGACCAACTCGAATAATGCGGGGTCTTTCACACCCGCATCGATGATCTTCTTTACCGTTTGAAGCAGGGGCTTTCGAAGCCCCGGCCCCATCCCGCTCCCTGTTTTCCCGTTGGTGGCATATCCAATGCACAACCCGTGCACTTCCGGAAACGTAAGCCTCTGATCAGCAGTACGCCAGAAAACGTCACCTTCGACACCAATATTCGAGACAACCTTCAGAACGTCCGCAAAATGCTGGGACACTCGGTCGTAGCTGTTAGCTAGCTCTTCGGTATCCGTGTGCTTGAGCAGACATGGGTCGATAAAAAGCCGAGTATCGACTCCGAATACAGGATCAAGCGCGCCTGAAGCCTCGAATGCATCAGGATCGATACCGTAGTAATCGCAAAAGCTCTGCATTGCCCCCACCCCGTGCTGGTCGTTCGTCTTGTCTCGATATTCTAGCTTGAGACAGCGGCAACCCCGCTCCGACCAGTCATCACGCTCGACCGCTATCGCCGCGCGGGAGACTGGCGGCCGGGGAGTTCTTTTGCGCGGAACGCCCCAGACGGGACGAAAGTTCGCGAGCAGCCGTATGAACGCGCCTGTTAGGCGTCTGTCTCCAAAGTTATCTCCAAGAAAATCAGTGTTCTGGAGATACGTTTGGAGATAGGGATCGCCTTGCCAGACAAGGCTGACAAGCCGAAATGAATGCTTGTCTCCAAATCTCCAAAGATTTTTGCGCTCGGCGGCATGGCAACCGTCGCTTGTACCGCCTGCTATCGGCGATCACCCCTACGCCGAGATACGTGTTGGTATTTTTGTTGGTATCTATGCACTATGCCCAGCCAAATTGCATGTGCTGCCTAGAGATATGAATTCTGTCGGGGGACCAGAGAGTCTCCAAAGTTTCACCAGCTTCGCCACAAGAACCCCGTCACGCTTGGATGTGCGGGGTTTTTTGTTGCAACCTTCCACCAGCGACCACTAGTCAAAACAACTGCCGATTCCCCGCGGGTCCTTCCGGCGCCATTCCGAATGCGCGGGCACTGCGCGCCGCGTTTTTCGACCAGGTGTTCCGGCTGTTACCCAAAGTGTTATCCAACCGCCGGAGGGTAACAAACATGGATCGTTACTTGATCGGAACCAAGGTAACACTCGGACATCCGAGAGAACCCAGGCAATGCAAGCGAGGCGCATTCTGATGGGCGACGCGCAATCGCCCCGGACGAGCCATATCATTGATCGTTTGACGCACCGCAACAGTGCGGGTACACTTCGCGCCGCGGGGTGGAGCAGTCTGGCAGCTCGTCGGGCTCATAACCCGAAGGTCATAGGTTCAAATCCTATCCCCGCAACCAACATCAAAGCCCGCTCTGCGAAAGCAAGCGGGCTTTTTGATTTGATTGCTGCACCGGCACGACTGATCCCACCTATCCTTTTGTCTTGATCTATTAGCGCACGAGGCTGCCATCGTGGCCACGTCGGAGCGTCGCTACGCTGCCTGTTGAAAAACGTTCTTGCAATGACTGGACGGCCTCAAGCGTTCACGTGGAATGGAATCCCCATCCCGCGCAGTTGTCACCACGCTGGGCTGGAAATCGCGTCGCCCGCGTTCGCCGCATCCTGTCGTTAGATCGCCCACGTTCACAACTGGCCGCCTGCTCCGCCGAAACCGCATACGCCGAGCTTTACCCAGGCAATGGCCACCGGCCTCACCGCCCGATCACTGCATCAACCCCGTCCGGACCTTCGGCATC
>Ga0157367_1000731_pt1 | contig 15226 bp, 14 predicted proteins | sample AttbisABBM2_FD_113142 | JGI IMG/M metagenome (GOLD analysis project Ga0157367, IMG submission 113142) | Fungus gardens microbial communities from leaf cutter ant in Botucatu, State of São Paulo, Brazil - Atta bisphaerica ABBM2 | ecosystem: Host-associated > Fungi > Mycelium > Unclassified ...
GGCTAAGGCTTCGAACACCGCGGCGCAACGCGTTCGCAAGAAGGTTAAGAAGAACGTCGCTGAAGGCGTGGTTCACGTTCACGCGTCGTTCAACAACACGATCATCACGATCACCGATCGCCAAGGCAACGCACTGACATGGGCGACGTCGGGCGGTCAGGGCTTCAAGGGCTCGCGCAAATCGACGCCGTTCGCTGCTCAGGTCGCAGCCGAGTCGGCTGGCCGCGTCGCGATGGAATACGGCGTGAAGAATCTGGAAGTGCGGATCAAGGGCCCGGGCCCGGGTCGCGAGTCGGCAGTGCGCGCACTGCACGGCCTCGGCATCAAGATCACCGCGATTTCGGACGTCACTCCGGTTCCGCACAACGGCTGCCGTCCGCCGAAGCGTCGCCGCATCTAACGATGCGTTGGCGCAATGCCTGTCGCCGCTTAGCGTCGACGGGCTGTGCTTTTTTGATTGACTAAGCCCACCGTTCGCCCCAAAGGGCGCGAACTAGCGCGGATTTCGGTTCGCGTGACTGATTGATAAAGGAATGCAAAGTGGCACGTTATATCGGCCCTAAGGCCAAGCTGTCCCGCCGTGAAGGCACCGACCTCTTCCTGAAGAGCGCGCGTCGCTCGCTCGCAGACAAGTGCAAGCTCGACAGCAAGCCGGGCCAGCACGGCCGTACCTCGGGCGCCCGTACGTCCGACTACGGCACGCAGCTGCGTGAGAAGCAGAAGGTCAAGCGCATCTATGGCGTGCTGGAGCGTCAGTTCCGCCGCTACTTCGCTGAAGCCGACCGCCGCAAGGGCAACACGGGTGAAAACCTGCTGCAACTGCTCGAGTCGCGCCTCGACAACGTCGTGTACCGCATGGGCTTCGGCTCGACCCGCGCTGAAGCGCGTCAGCTGGTGAGCCACAAGTCGATCACCGTGAACGGCGTCGTCGCAAACGTCCCGTCGCAGCAAGTGAAGGCTGGCGACGTGGTCGCGATCCGTGAAAAGGCGAAGAAGCAGGCGCGTATCGTCGAAGCGCTGTCGCTGGCCGAGCAAGGCGGCATGCCGAGCTGGGTTGCAGTCGATGCGAAGAAGTTCGAAGGTACGTTCAAGCAAATGCCGGAGCGCGCCGACATCGCCGGCGACATCAACGAAAGCCTGATCGTCGAATTGTACTCGCGTTAATCCGATTGACAGCCGAGGTACCCCGATTGCGTTCCGCAAGGAGGGGCCTCGGCTGTTTATTTTCAGGGTGTTACCGGTCAGCCTTATCGGTGTAACGAGCCGAGGGTATTGAAAAGGAAAACCTATGCAAACCAGTTTGTTGAAACCCAAGATCATCGCCGTGGAATCGCTGGGCGAGAACCACGCGAAGGTGGTCATGGAGCCGTTCGAGCGCGGCTACGGCCACACCTTGGGCAATGCGCTCCGCCGCGTGCTGCTGTCGTCGATGGTGGGCTACGCGCCGACCGAAGTGACGATCGCGGGCGTGGTGCACGAGTATTCGACGCTTGATGGTGTGCAAGAGGACGTCGTCAACCTGCTGCTGAACCTGAAGGGCGTGGTGTTCAAGCTGCACAACCGCGACGAAGTGACGGTGACCCTGCGCAAGGAAGGCGAAGGCGTCGTCACGGCCGGCGATATCGAGCTGGCGCACGATTGCGAAGTCATCAACCCGAATCACGTGATCGCGCATCTGTCGAAGGGCGGCAAGCTCGACGTTCAGATCAAGATCGAGAAGGGCCGTGGCTACGTGCCGGGCAACGTTCGCCGCTACGGCGAAGATACGGCCAAGATCATCGGCCGCATCGTGCTCGACGCATCGTTCTCGCCGGTTCGCCGCGTGAGCTACGCAGTCGAAAGCGCACGTGTCGAGCAGCGTACCGACCTCGACAAGCTCGTGATGAACATCGAAACGAGCGGCGTGATCACGCCGGAAGAAGCGATCCGCCAGTCGGCACGCATCCTGGTCGACCAGCTGTCCGTGTTCGCGGCGCTGGAAGGCACGGAAACGGCTGCCGAGGCACCGTCGCGCGCGCCGCAGATCGACCCGATCCTGCTGCGTCCGGTGGACGATCTCGAGCTGACGGTCCGTTCGGCGAACTGCCTGAAGGCCGAGAACATCTACTACATCGGCGACCTGATCCAGCGCACGGAAAATGAGCTGCTGAAGACGCCGAACCTCGGTCGCAAGTCGCTCAACGAGATCAAGGAAGTGCTCGCTTCGCGCGGTCTCACGCTGGGTATGAAGCTCGAGAACTGGCCGCCGGCTGGTCTCGACAAGTAAGCCCGGTTGTAGCTGAAGTTGGCAAAGATGCGGATTTTCCTTTAAAATCCGCATCTTGCTTTTTTCGTTACCGGCCCGTGCGCCCTTTCGGGTGCGATAGAAGAGCTGGATCAAAACTTTGAATCAAGGAAACTGAAATGCGCCATCGTCATGGTCTGCGGAAACTGAACCGCACGAGCAGCCACCGTCTGGCAATGCTCCGTAACATGTCCAACTCGCTGATCGAGCACGAAGTCATCAAGACGACGCTGCCGAAGGCGAAGGAACTCCGTAAGGTCGTCGAGCCGCTGATCACGCTCGGCAAGAAGCCGTCGCTCGCTAACCGTCGCCTGGCATTCAACCGCCTGCGCGATCGTGACTCGGTCACGAAGCTGTTCGACGTGCTCGGCCCGCGTTTCGCGAATCGTCCGGGCGGCTACCTGCGCATCCTGAAGTTCGGCTTCCGCGTCGGCGACAACGCACCGATGGCACTGGTCGAGCTGCTGGATCGTCCGGAAGTCGAGGAAACGGAAAACGTGCAAGAAGCTGAATAAGCTTCCCCGTACGTGGCAGTAACAAGAAGGGCTAAGCGAATGCTTGGCCCTTTTTGCTTTTGGGGTGCCATCGGGATGCGATCGATTGTCGCAGTCCGGCTCGCCGGCACCGTCTCGCGGGGTGCGCTACGATACGAGGCAACACGCCGGTGAACGAATCTGGGGGGACGCGTATGGTCGTGGTGCTGATGCTGACGACGGTGCCGGATGCGGCGACCGCCGACGCGCTCGCCGACGGCGCGCTGGCCGCGCGGCTCGCCGCCTGCGTGTCGGAACTCGGTGCGATCAAGTCGCGCTATCACTGGCAAGGCAAGGTCGAAACGGCCCGCGAGATCCAGCTCCTGTTCAAGACGAGCCCGATGCGCGCGCTCGAGCTGGAGCGATTCATTCAGTCGCATCACCCGTACGACACGCCGGAAATCGTCTCCTGGCAGGCCGCGGCGTCGCCGGCATACGGCCAGTGGGTGACCGGCGAAACTCAACGTCTATTTCATGTTTAACGGTATGGCTCCTCGCTTGCGCTTCCCCGTGCTGCGGTTCCTCGCGTTCCTGCTGTCGCTCGCGTTCGCGCTCGGCGGCATGTCGCTCGCCCGGGCGGCGGACGATTTCCTCGATCCGTCGGTCGCGTTCAAGTTCAGCGCCAGCGAGTCGCCGGGGCGGGTCGACGTGCGCTTCAAGGTCGCGGACGGCTATTACCTGTACCGCTAGCGGTTCGCGTTCGCAGTCAAGAGCGGCCAGGCGACGCTCGGCGAGCCGCAGTTGCCGGCCGGCCATGTGAAATTCGACCAGACCTTCCAGAAGAACCTCGAGACCTACCGCGGCGAGGTCGTGATCCACGTGCCTGTCAAGCAAGCGGCCGGGCCGTTCGAGCTCGTGGTGACATCGCAAGGCTGCGCGGACGAAGGCATCTGCTATCCGCCCGCCGAGCATGTCGTGAAAGTCAGCGGCGACGCGCTGGGTGCGGCGACCTCGACGGCGGCGCCGTCCCGCGGCGAGGCGGCGGCCGGCAGCTGGTTCGACAAGGTCACCAGCGCCGACTACGCGCAATCCCTGCTCGAAGGCCAGGGCTTCCTCACGATCGTCGCGCTGTATTTCGTGGCGGGCGTCGTGCTGAGCCTGCTGCCCTGCTCCTATCCGATGATTCCGATCGTGTCGGCGATCATCATCGGCCAAGGCACCCGTGCGACGCACACGCGCGGTTTCGCGCTGTCGCTGACTTACGTGCTCGGCATGGCGCTCGTCTACACCGTGCTCGGCATCGCCGCGGCGCTGGTCGGGCAGAGTCTCGGGGCATGGCTGCAGAACCCGTGGGTGCTGGGCAGCTTCGGCGTGCTGTTGACGGTGTTCGCGGCATCGTTGATTTCCGGCATCGACATCGCCTTGCCGCAGCGCTGGCAAAACGGCGCGGCCAGCGCGTCGAGCGGCCGCAAGGGCGGCCACTTCGCGGCCGTTGCCGCGATGGGCGCACTGTCCGCGCTCGTCGTCGGCGCTTGCATGACGGCGCCGCTGTTCGCGGTGCTCGCGTTTATCGCGCATACCGGCAACGCGCTGCTCGGCGGCGCGGCGTTGTTCGCGATGGGGCTGGGGCTTGGCGTGCCGCTGCTGGTCGTCGGCGTCGGCGCGGGCGCGCTGCTGCCGCGCGCGGGCATGTGGATGGACGGCGTGAAGGTGTTCTTCGGCATCGTGCTGCTTGCGGCCGCGCTGTGGATCGTCTGGCCGGTGCTCGGCGGTGCGTTCAGGATGATGCTGGCGGCGTTGTGGCTGCTCGTCGCGGCTGCCGCGCTTGGCCTGTTCTCGCCGCATGCGGGCGCACCGTCGATCTGGCGGCGCCTCGGGCGCGGGCTCGGCGCCGCGCTGGCGATCTGGGCGGCGACGCTGCTGGTTGGGCTCGCGGCGGGGTCGACCGACCCGGTCAAGCCGCTCGCGGTGCTCGCCGCGCGCACGACCGCATCCGTCGCGGGTTCGGCCGCCGCCGGCGCGCCGGCCACGCAGGAAGGCCCGGTATTTGCCTCGGTGGGGTCAAATGCCGAGCTCGATACGCTGCTGAAGACGGCGAGCCGGCCCGTGATGCTCGATTTCTACGCCGACTGGTGCGTGAGCTGCAAGGAGATGGAGCATCTGACCTTTACCGATGCGCGCGTACAGGCGAGGCTGGCGCAGCTGCACCTGGTGCGCGCGGACGTCACCGCGAACAACCCGGCTGACCAGGCGCTGCTCAAGCGCTTCAACCTGTTTGGCCCGCCCGGGATCATCTTCTTCGACCGCAACGGCAACGAAATCGTCCGCGTGGTCGGTTACCAGGCCGCCGAGACGTTCCTGCGCAGCCTCGATCGCGCGGCGGTGCCGACGGTCTGAGCGCACGCCGGTCGCGCAACCAGCCTGCAAGAAAAAACGGCGACGCACCGAAGTGCGTCGCCGTTTTGCTTTGCGCGCAGGGGGCGCGGATCAGCGCTGCGCTTTCAGCAGGCGCGCGGCATCGAGCGCGAAATACGTCAGCACGCCGTCGGCGCCAGCCCGCTTGAACGCGAGCAGCGATTCGAGCATGACCTTGTCGTGATCGAGCCAGCCGTTCATCGCGGCGGCCTTCAGCATCGCGTATTCGCCGCTCACCTGGTACACGTAGGTCGGGAAGCGGAACTCGTCCTTCACGCGGCGCACGATATCGAGGTACGGCATGCCGGGCTTGACCATCACCATATCCGCGCCTTCGTCGATGTCGAGGCGCACTTCGCGCAGCGCCTCGTCGCTGTTCGCCGGATCCATCTGGTAGGTCATCTTGTTGCTCTTGCCCAGATTGGCCGCCGAGCCGACCGCGTCGCGGAACGGGCCGTAGAACGCCGACGCGAACTTGGCCGAATAAGCCATGATGCGCGTGTGGATGTGGCCGTCGCTTTCGAGCATCTCGCGGATCGCGCCGATGCGGCCGTCCATCATGTCCGACGGCGCGACGATGTCGACGCCGGCCTCGGCCTGCGCACGCGCCTGCTCGATCAGGATCTCGATGGTGTCGTCGTTGATCACGTAGCCGTTTTCGTCGAGCACGCCGTCCTGGCCATGGCTCGTGTACGGATCCAGCGCGACGTCGGTCAGCACGCCGAGCTCGGGGAAGCGCTTCTTCAGCTCGCGCACCGCGCGCGGGATCAGGCCTTCGGGGTTGGCCGCCTCGCGGCCGTCGGGCGTCTTCAGCGACGGATCGATGGCCGGGAACAGCGACAGCACGGGCACGCCCAGCTCGACGCACTGCTCGGCGACGTGCATCAGCAGGTCGACCGACACGCGCTCGACGCCCGGCATCGACGGCACCGGCTGGCGCTCGTTCGTGCCGTCGACGACGAAGACCGGGTAGATCAGGTCGTCGGTGGTCAGATGGTTTTCGCGCATCAGGCGGCGGGAGAAGTCGTCGCGGCGCATCCGGCGCGGACGATGAAGCGGATGGAAGCTCATGGCAATTTGGCAGAAATCAGGGCAGTAAGGGCCTTACGGAACCCTTAGGTTATTTTCTGGAGCGTTGGTATATGATAGCGATCGAGTGTCGCGCCTGGCGCGATGCTCCCCGCTTCTCCTCCCTGAGCGGGTGCCTGTCGTTATTCGATTAGGCTGTTTGACCCGCCGTTAAACGGCGGGTTTTTTTATGAGCCGGCCGAATCGCAGGCGCCGTCAGGTGCGCGCCGCCGATCCCGGCCGCGCGTTGCCCGATCATTTTGCTACAGGCTCGTCTTTCGCGTCGGCGACGGACGGCCGCACCCAGCTCTCGATCAGCGCATGGGCCTCGTCGAGCCCCGTGCGCTTGAGCGCCGAGAACAGCTGGACGGTCAGCTTGCCTTCCACGCCCGAGTCGCGATATGCATCGAGCCCCTTTTGCGTCGTCCGCAGCGCATTGATGCTTTCCTGCCGCGTCAATTTGTCGCATTTGGTCAGCAGCGTGTGGATCGGCTTGCCGGTCGGCGCGAACCACTCGATCATGCGGCGGTCGAGGTCGGTCAGCGGGCGGCGCGAATCCATCATCAGGATCAGGCCGCAGAGCTGCGAACGGGTCGCGAGGTAGCTCGACAGCAGCATCTCCCAGTGCGCCTTGGCGGCGCCGGGCACTTCCGCGTAGCCGTAGCCGGGCAGGTCGACGAGATTCGCGACGGGTTCGTCGGCCGGGCCGACCGAAAAATAGTTGATGTGCTGCGTGCGGCCGGGCGTCTTCGACGCGAACGCGAGCCGCTTCTGGTTGCACAGCACGTTGATCGCCGTCGATTTGCCGGCGTTCGAGCGGCCCGCGAACGCGACTTCCGGCTGCACCGTCGGCGGCAGGTCGCGCAGGTGGTTGACGGTCGTGTAGAAGCGGGCTTGATGGAGCAGAAAGGCCATGGGAACCGATGGGACGGGCGGCGCGAGCCGCTTGGTGGAGGCGGGGTAGCCCCGATAGGCGCGGGGGCTTTCAGCGCGATATTGTACAATACGACGGTTTTGCCGAAGGCCTCCGGGCGCCTGCCTCGCGCGCTAGTGCGGCTTCTGCGGTAGACTGATCGCCGTCGTTTTTTGCAGAACCTCAAATTCCCACAAGACGAAACAGGGTGTGCGAATGAATCGACTGTGCAAGTCTCTGATGGTGCTTCAGGTTGCAGCAGGGTTCGTAGGTTTCGTAGCAGAGGCAAGGGCGGCGGATGCGGCAAAGCCGGATCTCGACCGCGGCAAGGCGATCGCGGCGCAAGTCTGCGCATCGTGTCACGGTGCCGACGGCAACAGCGCATCGGGCGGTTTCCCGAAGCTCGCCGGCCAGCATCCCGAGTATCTGGTCAAGCAGCTGAACGATTTCAAGGCGCAGCCGGGCGCGAAGGGGCCGGCGCGCAACAACCCCGTGATGGTCGGGTTCGCGAGCGCGTTGAGCACGGACGACATGCGCAACGTCGCGGCGTATTACGGTTCGCAGGCGACGAAGCCCGGCACCGCGCACGTCGCGGCCACCGTGCCGCTCGGCCAGAAGATCTATCGCGGCGGCATCGCGGAGAAGGGCGTGCCGGCCTGCGCGAGCTGCCACGGGCCGACGGGGCAGGGGCTGCCGATCCAGTATCCGCGCCTGTCCGGGCAATGGTCGGATTACACCGTCGCCCAGTTGACGGCGTTCCAGCAGGGAGCGGGCGCCCGCAACAACAACGAGGCGATGCATCAAATCGCGGTGCGTCTGTCGGACAGCGAGATCAAGGCCGTGGCGGACTACATCGCCGGGCTGCGCTGAGCGCCAGTCGCGAACGGAGTGACCGGGCGCCCGCAGGGCGGCCGGAGTCAGAACAAGAAAAGGGTGGGGCGCCGCAGCGTTGCGGCCGCCCGCCCTTTTTTGTTGTCAGTCGGAGTTTGAATGAGCGTTACCACGTCGGGGTTGCAGTCGAAGTCGGGCCAGGGCGCCACGAAGCGCGCGGTCGAGCTGTTGAGCTCGATGCGTTTCGCGATCGCGCTGCTGGTGGTGTTGTCGATCGCGAGCATCGTCGGCACCGTCCTGACCCAGGATGACCCGTATCCGAATTACGTGAACCAGTTCGGGCCGTTCTGGGCCGACATCTTCCGCGCGCTCGGCCTGTACAACGTGTACAGCGCGTGGTGGTTCATGCTGATCCTGATCTTCCTCGTCGTGTCGATCTCGCTGTGCGTGATCCGCAATGCGCCGAAGATGCTCGCCGACGCGAAGAGCTGGAAGGACAAGGTCCGCGAAGGCAGCCTGCGCGCGTTCCATCACAAGGCCGAATATTCCGCGGGCGGCACGCGCGCGGCGGCCACCGCGACGCTCGCCGCGTTCGTCACGAAGGCCGGCTACAAGCACGTCGTGCGCGAGACCGACGGCGCGACGCTGATTTCCGCGAAGCGCGGCGCGCTGACGAAGTTCGGCTATATCTCCGCGCACCTCGCGATCGTCGTGATCTGCGTCGGCGGCCTGCTCGACAGCAACCTGCCGATCAAATTCCAGATGTGGATGTTCGGCAAGAGCCCCGTCAACACGAGCGCGACGATCAGCGAAATCTCGCCCGACCATCGCCTGTCCGCGTCGAACCCGACGTTCCGCGGCTACGCGTGGGTGCCGGAAGGCCAGTTCGTGTCGACCGCGATTCTCAACCAGCCGAACGGCTCGCTGATCCAGGACCTGCCGTTCTCGATCCAGCTCAACAAGTTCATCGTCGACTACTACACGACGGGCATGCCGAAGCTGTTCGCGAGCGACATCGTCGTGATCGACCGCGAGACGGGCCGGAAGATCCCGGCGCGCGTCGAGGTCAACAAGCCGTTCACGTACAAGGGCGTGTCGATCTACCAGTCGAGCTTCCAGGATGGCGGCTCGCAGATGCAGATGACCGCCTACCCGATGACGGGCAGCACGCTGAAGCCGTTCCCGGTGCAGGGCGCGATCGGCAATTCGGTGCCGCTGCAGATGCCGGGCGCCGACGGCGAGTCGATCGAATTCTCCGATTTCCGCGCGATCAACGTCGAGAACATGGCCGACGCGAACGGCAAGCCGGACGTGCGCGGCGTCGCGAAGACCACGACGCTGAAGGAAGCGTTCGACGAGCGGCTCGGCTCGGGCGCGAAGTCGTCGAAGCCGACGCAGCTGCACAACATCGGCCCGTCGGTGCAGTACAAGGTGCGCGGCAAGGACGGCCAGGCGCGCGAATTCAACAACTACATGCTGCCCGTCGACATGAACGGCGAGCGCGTGTTCCTCGCCGGCGTGCGCGCGAGCCCGAACGATCCGTTCCGCTATATGCGGATTCCGGCGGACAGCCAGGATTCGATCGGCGAATGGATGCGCCTGCGCGCGGCGCTCGAAGATCCGGCGGTGCGCGCGGATGCGGCCGCGCGCTTCGCGCAGCGTTCGCTGCCGGGCACCGACGCGTCGCTGCGCGGCCGCCTGCAGGACAGCGCATCGAAGGTGCTGACCCTGTTTGCGGCGAGCGACGACAGCGTCGGGCGCGGCGCGGACGGCCAGCCGGTGGGCGGCTTCCAGGCCGTCGCGACGTTCATCGACCGGTCGGTGCCGAAGGCCGAGCAGGAAAAGGCGGCCGGCCTGCTGCTGCGGATGCTCGAGGGCTCGATGTGGGAGGTCTGGCAGATCGCGCGCGCGCGCGCCGGCGAGGCGCCGCTCCAGCAGGGCGCGGAGTCGATCCGGTTCGTGCAGAATTCGATCAACGCGCTGTCCGACAGCTTCCTGTACGGTTCGCCGGTCTATCTGCAGCTCGACTCCTTCAAGCAGGTGCAAGCTTCGGTATTTCAGCTGACGCGCGCACCGGGCAAGAATCTGGTGTATCTTGGCAGCCTGCTGCTCGTTGCCGGCATCTTCGCGATGTTCTACGTGCGCGAGCGGCGCCTCTGGTTCTGGCTCAAGGACGCCGGCCCCGGCGTCGATGTGGTGATGGCGATGTCCACGGCCCGCAAGACCTTCGATTTCGAGAAAGAATTCGTGCAGACGCGCGACGCGGCCGGCGCCGCATTGCACGCAGCACCTCGCGATGCCGCGCCCGCCGGTGCGGCGTCGGCTTCCCGCCCGCCGGCTGGCGGCGGTTCCGAGGATTCCACCCGGTAACATCATGGATCTCACTCAAGTTTCCCCGTCCCGCGACGTGTCGGCTCAGGCCCCGATTCCGGCGCCGCTGTTCGACGACCGTCCGTTCCTGGCGCGCCTGTCGCCGTTCGACTGGCTGTTCGCGCTCGCGCTCGTGCTCGGCGCAGGCTATGCGTTCGTGCACTACAGCGCGCACATGGATTACTACGACAAGGCGGTGCTGATCGGCACCGTGCCGGCGCTGGCCGTGCTCGGCTGGCGCTGGAAGCCGGCCCGGCTGCTGATGGCGGCGATCGCGGCGCTGTCGCTGCTGTCGATCCAGATCTACCAGGGCGACCTGGCACGCGCGGATTCGGCGTTCTTCCTCAAGTATTTCCTGTCGAGCCAGTCGGCGATCCTGTGGATGAGCGCGCTCTTCGTGCTCGCGACGATCTTCTACTGGATCGGCACGCTGACGCGTTCGGTGACGGGCGGCGCGATCGGCCAGAAGCTCACCTGGGTCGCGGTGCTGATGGGCTTCACCGGGTTGATGGTGCGCTGGTACGAGTCGTACCTGATCGGCGCCGACGTCGGCCATATCCCGGTGTCGAACCTGTATGAAGTGTTCGTCCTGTTCAGCCTGATCACCGCGCTGCTCTACCTGTATTACGAAGGCCACTACGGCACGCGCGCGCTCGGCGCGTTCGTGCTGCTGATCATCAGCGCCGCGGTCGGTTTCCTGATGTGGTACTCGATCGCGCGCGACGCGCAGCAGATCCAGCCGCTCGTGCCGGCCCTGCAGAGCTGGTGGATGAAGATCCACGTACCCGCGAACTTCATCGGCTATGGCAGCTTCGCGCTGTCGGCGATGGTGTCGGTCGCGTACCTGATGAAGGAGCGCGGCGTGCTCGCCGATCGCCTGCCGGCGCTCGAGGTGCTCGACGACGTGATGTACAAGTCGATCGCGGTCGGCTTCGCGTTCTTCACGATCGCGACGATCCTCGGCGCGCTGTGGGCGGCCGAGGCGTGGGGCGGCTACTGGAGCTGGGATCCGAAGGAAACCTGGGCGCTGATCGTGTGGCTGAACTACGCGGCGTGGCTGCACATGCGTCTGATGAAGGGCCTGCGCGGCACGGTCGCGGCCTGGTGGGCGCTGACGGGCCTGATCGTCACGACCTTCGCGTTCCTCGGGGTCAACATGTTCCTGTCCGGGCTGCACAGCTACGGCAAGCTGTAAGATTTCCGACGCTCGTCCGACTCAATACCGCCGGCGCACTCGCGTGCCCGGCGGTTTTGTTTTGTAACGAGCGGGCGGCGCGTGCGACGAACGGCGCATGATGATCCGGATCGAACGCTCATGAGCGCGTGTCGGCACGCGCGCAGCAAGGAGGAACAGCAGCATGTGGATCAAACGTCCTTTCCGGGGCGCATTGCGCGGCGACGACATCGCGCGCAGCGAAATCACGCCGCGCGCGGTGTTCGAGAACCGTCGGCGCGTGTTGCAGACGGCCGGCATCGCGGCGGCGGGCGGCCTGCTGGGCAGCAGCGGCGCGGCGTTCGCCGTGTATGCGTCGCCCGATGCAAGGGCCGCGAAGCTGGCGGCGAAGACCAATCCGACATTCGTCGTGGCCGACAAGGTGACGCCGTTCAAGGACATCACCTCCTACAACAATTTCTACGAGTTCGGCACCGACAAGGGCGACCCGGCGCAGAACGCCGGCACGCTGCGGCCGCGCCCATGGCGCGTGAGCATCGAGGGCGAGGTGCAGCATCCGAAGGTGTTCGACCTCGACGATTTGCTGAAGCTCGCGCCGCTCGAGGAGCGCGTCTACCGGCTGCGCTGCGTCGAGGGATGGTCGATGGTGATTCCGTGGATCGGCGTGCCGCTGGCGGAGCTGATCCGGCGCGTGCAGCCGACCGGCAATGCGAAATACGTGCAGTTCGTCACGCTCGCCGACCCGTCGCAGATGCCGGGCCTGTCGACGCCGATTCTCGACTGGCCGTATTCGGAGGGCCTGCGGATGGACGAGGCGATGAATCCGCTGACGCTGCTGACGATGGGCGTCTACGGGCAGGTGCTGCCGAACCAGAACGGCGCGCCAGTGCGGATCGTCGTGCCGTGGAAGTACGGCTTCAAGAGCGCGAAGTCGCTCGTGAAGATCCGCTTCGTCGACCGGCAGCCGCCGACCAGCTGGCACACGTATGCGCCGAACGAGTACGGCTTCTACTCGAACGTCAATCCGGCCGTCGATCACCCGCGCTGGAGCCAGGCCACCGAGCGGCGCATCGGCGAGGACGGCTTCTTCACGCCGAAGCGCAAGACGCTGATGTTCAACGGCTATGGCGAGTTCGTCGCGTCGATGTATCAGGGCATGGACCTGAAGAAGAACTTCTGACGCGCCGGTGAGGAACGACATGCCCCCTTCGATGCTCACGCCCGCGCGCGCCGCGGATGCCGCCGCACGGCGGCCGGGCAGGGTCCGCACCGCCGCGCCGCGCTGGCTCGCGCCCGCCAAGGCACTGGTGTTCGCGGCCGGCCTGTATCCGCTCGCGCGCGTCGTGCTGTTCGGCCTGACTGACCGCCTCGGCGCCAATCCGATCGAATTCGTCACGCGCTCGACCGGCCTGTGGACGCTCGTGATGCTGTGCGTCACGCTCGGCGTGACGCCGCTGCGGCGGATGACCGGCGTCGCCGCGCTGCTGCGCTTGCGCCGGATGCTCGGCCTGTTCGCGTTTTTCTACGCGACGCTGCACTTCACGACATACCTCTGGTTCGACAAGTGGTTCGACCTGGCGGCGATCCTGAAGGACGTCGGCAAGCGGCCGTTCATCACCATCGGCTTTGCCGCGTTCGTGTTGCTGATCCCGCTCGCCGCGACTTCGCCGCGCGCGATGGCGCGCAGGCTCGGGCGCCACTGGGCGACGCTGCATCGCACGATCTACGCGGTCGCGCTGTTCGGCGTGCTGCACTTCTGGTGGATGAAGGCCGGCAAGCACGATCTCGCGCAGCCGAAGCTGTATGCGGCGATCGTCGCGGCGCTGCTCGGCTGGCGCGTCGCCGCATGGGGATGGCGGCGCGTGCGAGGCTGATGGGGCGCGCTTCGCTGCGCGCCAAAAAGAAAGGCGATGACCGTGTGGTCATCGCCTTCTCTGTGCGTGGCGCGGGTTACTGCACGCTCGCCGGGCCGGAGGCGGGCGCCGGCTTGCCCGTCGACGAGGCGCCGCTCGACAGCTCCGGCGACAGCGTCAGCGGCGTGCCGGACGTATCGGGCATGCTGGCGGACGAGGAAGCGGTTTCGTCGTCCGGCTTGACGTCGGCAGGCGGCGCGTCCTGCTGCTGCTCGATCGGCTTCGGCGGCAGCGGCGGCACATTGGGCAGATAGAGCGGACCGCGCTGACCGCAGCCTGCAAGAATCGCCAAAGCCGCTACAATCGCGCTCATCCGGAAAACCACTCGCATGATCGTCCCTGAACAATTTAATCAATAGAGTTTAGCATGTCCGATACCGATTACCTGACCCGTGCCGAGGCCGTGCTGGCGGCCGTCGAGCGTACCGTGGACGCCGCGAACGACGGCGATCACGACATCGACCTGGAGCGCAACGGCAGCGTCCTGACGCTGACGTTCGAGAACGGCTCGAAGATCATCGTCAACCTGCAGCCGCCGATGAAGGAAGTGTGGATCGCCGCGAAGGCGGGCGGCTTCCATTACCGCTACGTGGACGGCGCGTGGCGCGACACCCGCACCGGCACGGAATTCTTCTCGGCGCTCAGCGACTACGCGACGCAGCAGGCGGGGATGCCGATCACGTTCAGCGACTGAGCGGATCGAACCGCCGTATCAATGAAAAAGCGGCCCGCGGGCCGCTTTTTCGTGTCTGCGCGGAACGTCAGTGGCCGCGGAACAGGTTCATGATGTCCTGCTTTTCCTGTTCGTCGACGTGCGGCGCCTCCTCCTCACCCGCATCCTGCGCCGCCGGCGCCTGAGCCACGCCGACCGTCGACACGAAGCCATGCCCCGGCGTGAACTCGGCGAAATACAGCTCGCTGCCGAGCGTCGTGACGTCGTCCGGCATCGCCGGCTTGAATTCGGGCACGCTCTTGAGCGCGGCGCCCATGTAATCGATCCACACCGGCAGCGAGAGGCCGCCGCCGGTTTCGCGGTCGCCGAGGCTGCGCGGGTTGTCGTAGCCGATCCATGCGATCGCGGCGAGCGAATGCTGGTAGCCGGCGAACCACGCATCGTGCGAGTCGTTGGTCGTGCCGGTCTTGCCCGCGAGGTCGGTGCGCTTGAGCATGTTGGTCTTCGCGCCGGTGCCGCGCTGCGCGACGCTCTGCAGCAGGCTGTTCATCACGTACGCATTGCGCGCGTCGATCGCGCGCGGCGCGTTCTGCTCGGCGACGAGCGGCTGCGCGCGCGCGACGACCGCGCCGTTCGGATCGGTCACCTCGGCGATCAGGTACGGATTGACGCGGTAGCCCCCGTTCGCGAACACCGAGTACGCGCCGGCCATCTGCAGCGGCGTGACGAGGCCCGCGCCGAGCGCCATCGGCAGGTAGGCCGGGTGGCGCTCGGCGTCGAAGCCGAAGCGCGTGATGTACTGCTGCGCGTATTTCGTGCCGATGTGGTTGAGGATCCGGATCGACACGAGGTTGCGCGAGCGCTGCAGCGCGGTGCGCATCGACATCGGCCCCTCGAAGCCGCCGCCGTAGTTCTTCGGTTCCCACGGCTGGCCGCCCGTTTCCGCGGCGCTGAAGAACAGCGGGCCGTCGTTGATGACCGTCGCCGGGCCGAGGCCCTTGTCGAGCGACGCCGAGTAGATGAACGGCTTGAACGACGAACCCGGTTGCCGCCACGCCTGCGTGACGTGGTTGAACTTGTTCTTGTTGTAGTCGAAGCCGCCGACGAGCGAA
>Ga0157367_1000732_pt1 | contig 15174 bp, 18 predicted proteins | sample AttbisABBM2_FD_113142 | JGI IMG/M metagenome (GOLD analysis project Ga0157367, IMG submission 113142) | Fungus gardens microbial communities from leaf cutter ant in Botucatu, State of São Paulo, Brazil - Atta bisphaerica ABBM2 | ecosystem: Host-associated > Fungi > Mycelium > Unclassified ...
AGACTGTTCTAGACTCTATCACATGACTTCCAGATCACATGCCTATCTCTTATCTCTCTTCCATTGTAGACTAATAATTATAATACTTAACCCTAACCCTAGTCCAAGTCTGTCCACACACTCATCTTATAACAATTTTCCCTGCTCATTGGGATAATTACCTGCTTTCTTGATGGGCCTTTAGTCGTCATCTTGATACATGGCTTTGGTTTGGGTTGGCCATTGACAATACTGTTTACCTGGTTGATCTTTTTGGCACTAAGAGATGGGAAGGTTTCCTTTATTTTGAGTACTTTTGATGTGTTGATGGACGGTTTGGAGGCCTGAGCGTAAGACTTGCCAGAGTTGTTGTTTATGTCTTGGTTCTTGTTTACAACTGTGGGTTTCTTGGAATGGAAATACTTGGAAATAACGTTGACTTCCTTCTTTGTCTTAGCCAGGAGAGGGGGTGGCAGAGGAACTTTATTGATGGTAACCAGGACTGGTTTAGCAATTTCTTTCTTGTTACCATTATTAGTAGGCACAGTTCTCAGGGTGAATTTTGAGGAAATTTTTGCTCTAAGAGTGTTAGTTTTCCTATTAGTATTAAGGGAGTCCTATTTAGTCTTGTATACTGAAGAAATAAAATTCCAGATGGTATCACCCATGCTATTGAAATTATTGAGATTGTTTACCAAATTGCCATTTACCTGTTTGTTCTTGATGTACTTTGCCAAGAAATCAAGAGTAACCTTGATATTTTTGGTGTCTGATGTGAAATGTTTGATTGACCCATGAAGTAAGATGGGGTGGAATGATCCACTCCATAGTTCTGGCTCAGTTGGAGCCTGCGTATCATAAGGAAGCTGAATGTTAATTATACTTTTCTCATAGGGTGCATGTGTTGAAGAGGCCTCATTGTAACCACCCACAGACCTCATAGGTTCTTGTTGGTCAGCCACCATACTGATCCATACTGCTTTCTCCTGCTCTGTCTCATAGGACAGCTTAGGAGTCAGTTCTCCCATTGTGGAACTGCAATCCATATTGTTGACCAATCTGTCATAATATGGAGTCACACAGCCAGAGGATGCCATCGAGGATTCTCTAGAAAAATTTACAGCAGAAGTAGGGATTCTCCCTCTCATCTCAAAGTCGAATACAGGTACTTATCCTGTTGGGCTGTTCATCCCTATGTCGTTTACAGAAGACACAGTTGGTAAAGAAGAGTTGACGTTTGTGTTAGTCGTAGTTGAAGAGCTGAAGGTTGAAGGAAAGAGAATTTATTCGCTAAATTTCCAATAGGCACTACTATGCAAGATGGTGGTAAGAGGAAAAGAAGCAATGTGTGACTCTTACATTACACTCTTTATTTGAGTCCAAAATTAAAAAAAAGTAAAAGTAAAAGCCAAAATAAAATAAAAGAAAAATAGAAAAGAAATAAAATAAAATAAAATCAAGTCCATTGTTCACAATTCTGATAACTTTTATCAAACCAAAATACTAAAACTTGCTCACTATAGTTATTTCTAGCCTAGTTTCTATATTGATATACAATAATTTTGTAAGTTCTATATCACTTGTATATAATCTAAATCTTAGTATTACAAGCTTTACAAATCTCTCAAGCAAATATCTATTTCTAAATGGTTATGAAATTTCATTCTATGAACTTTATTAAGAAACTCCCATTATTTTCCAGATTTAACACTATTTTGGTTATTGTCAACTAGCTTACCAAGCAAGCTATCTTTATTTCTACACATATCACTATTAAATTTGTGGACCTGGCATGTCTGTTTACTCTTCATATATTCCCCAAACATGATGCTTTTTTCATATTACTTCTAACAGAAACTTAGAGTTTGTATTAAAATTTTTCTATTTCTTAAACATTATTCTAGACATGCAGCTTCATTTTACTTTAGGCTACTACCCTGAAGATGATGGACAAATTGAATACACAAACCAAACCTTGGAGCAATATCTCTATGTATATTGTAACTGTTATGGTATACTTGAACACTGATATTTTTCTTTTCTTTTTATCTATTTTTCTTGATTTAATATTTCTTTTCTTTTGACTTTCTTTTATTTTATTTTTATTTTATTTGACAATGAAGAGGCACATAACTGTGGTTACATGACATATCACATGATGTGAGGTCATAGGCCTAGACTTGGCAAGAGTTGGCTAAAAGAGACTAGAAAGATGATATTAGAGCATATGTATATGGTATAGTATTTTTATGAAAGAAATAAGGTTAACACATGGTAGAAGCATAGAATACATATTAGGGTAGGGCTATTTATTGTTAGTATAAACCATGAGTACTTTGTATAAATAGTGTAAGAATACATTGGAGACTCTTTGAGTTTTCTTGTGATTTCCACTTGATATCTGTCTTGAGATTTATTGTTTGTGTTACTATTAGTCTTCTAATTAGTAGTTGCCATAATAGTAACTATTAGCAAGACAACTAGTCTGATCTACTATTATCTACAGAGTTTTCTTATAATAATGCTTCTAGTGCTATTATTAGTGTACATCTTGATCTGCTTTCCCTTTATTTTCTTTGATAGTCACTACTCAGCATTATTTTCTAAGATCTTTATAATCTCTTTGTACTTGGTCCCTACAATCTGAAAAACCTCAACATCCTTTCTAAGTGTAAATTCTTTTGCCAGGACTTTGTTCTGGAGTTTCTTCAAATTTATCAACCTCTTCTTCTTTAACTTCTCTTTTTTATGCTATCTTTATACAGCTTTCTTGTTAGATAAGAAATATGCCTAGAAGAAGAAACCATCCACAGGAAAATTCTAGAAGACATTAGAAGAGTGTGAGAATATTATTCAATACCTACAGATATAAATCTGAAGTGATCTTGGTTTCATCAGATATACTACACCTTTGTATATTATGATGGTCATATTTAAAAAAGAAGTTGTAACAGGAAGTGAATTATTTTGGTATTCAAACTTTCAAGCATGGGCATTCAAAACAGTATACTACACTAGTTGATTTTCAAGTTAAGGAATTATAAAGTATTTACATGTTTTAAATATTAGTATTAAGACTGTTTGAAGATTGGAGGATATGAATAACTACTCTGGATATACTATAGTTCTTAGAAATCAAGTCCAGAGTTCCATGGAGATTATAAGAAGCTATGTAATCAGTAATGGAGTGATCTGACATGGAATAGAACTAGGTTGATCTGTACTAGAAGTAATGTGTAAACTAAAAGGAGGATACCCACTTCTACAGATGTTTTGGGTAGAGAAGAGCTTATGTAAGCATTATCCATGATGGAGTTGGATGTATTGGATATGCTCAGATGGTATGTGACACTTCTCCTACATTGTAGTCTTAGTAGCTTTTATTACCTTCTAAGCTATTTGCTTAACATGATATACTTTTGCCACCTCTTTTAGATGGGCTTGTAGCAGCTCCTCCTCCTCATACTAACATTGTATTTCTTTGCATTATTGCTCCAATATCTCGGTATTGACCTTTGAGATATTAGAAGAAGAAGAAAATATAGTAGTATAAAAAAACAAGGTGAAATTTTTTTCTTCTTTTTATATATATATTGACTTAGGTACTATCATAGGTTTCTTAGGTAAACTGAATAGAACAAGAAGAGAATACTGTCATATGCTAAGTTCAACCATTCTATAAACTGTCCTCTGTAATAGTAATATCTTTAAATTCTTATAAAAGCCTATTTTTCATAATAGCCATCTTTTCTGCAACATATCTCTACAGCAGTGATGCAATAATCCCAAACCCCTCAAGTACTTGGTCTTCTACAATAGAGATATATTACGACCTTAGTTTTAGAGCTCAGGTTGCACTTAGGCAAAGACTTGAGAGGAAGTAAGGGATTGATTTAAGTGGTTAAGTATAAGGATACAGGAATATATTTATGCTATATACATATTACCCATGAGGAAATAGTCTGTTGTACATGAGGCAAATAAGTCATATAACATGAGAATGAAGCAAAGATATAATACCTACTATATAAGGCACTGACTGAGACTATTATGGCACAGCTAATCATATTATCATTATTCTTTACCCTAGTTCATGTTGCATCCAGGAGGCATCAATTGTAACAAGATACTTTTATTGAACTTGGTCTTTTATAGTGGAGTTCCTCTATCTGATTTCTTTTAGTGTTTCATTACTGAAACTTCTGCTGGGAGCTGTATTCTGAAACTTCCAAGCATCTCCTATGTATCATATTTATATATAAGACTAGTAGTTATTCTGTAATAATATCATATGCAAGCCCACCCATCCAGAAATTATATCCCTGTGGTAATATCATCTCCAAATTATACAAGCCTATCTTTCACAGTAGCCACCTTTCTCGCAACATATCTTATGGCAGTGTTGCAACCTTCTAGGTATTCTGTCTTCCACAGCAGAGATACTCCTATTCAACTCAGTCTTCCATGACAGAGTTACTCTTGTCAGTGTCTCAATACTGAAACCTCTACTTGGGATAATAGGGGTTTTACCACTGAAACCCTAAGCATCTCCTATACTATTCATTTGTATATAAGACTAGTAGTTACACTGTAATTTGCTAGTCTGATAATTGATAAAGATAACTCTTATTGAACTCAATCTCTAGTGTTCAATGGCGACACACTAATCAGCACTCACTCTCACCTCGGACTTCTTCCTATCATCTGAAGTTGCAACTATATGGCAGACAGACAGTATAGCACATAAGCTGAAGCCAAGGTTGTTCCACAAGTCTACTTATCTCCGAGTCTATTCTATGAACTTCCACCCCAGTATGAACTGCACCTGACAAAATAACTAGTCTGATAATTAATATTTAGGTAAATTTAATCCCCAGTATTCAATAGCAACACATTACTATCAGCACTCAATTATTTTTAGACTTTGTTTCAATCTTCTGAAATTGTGATTACATAGCAGACAAATGGTGTAATACATAAGCTGAAGCCAAGATTATTTTGAGAAGTTTATATTACTGAGCTTATTGTATGGAATTTTTATACTATATATATTTCTAAGCCAACCTTATTGTTATGGAATGCTTTAAACACTGACAATTTTTCTTTAATTTCTCTGATTTTATATTAATTTTGTTTTCTTTTCTTTTTGATTTTCTTTTGGACAATGAAGAGGCACATGACATTGCAGTCACATGATGTAACATCATAGGCATAGAACATAGTAGATGGATCTGGAAGATAATGTCAGGGTACACAGATACAACATGGTGGCCTTGAATAAGACATGAGGCAAACATGAGGATGAAGCATGGATATAAGGGCAGGCTTAATTATTAGTAGCATGGACCAGGAGTAGTTTGTATAAATAGGACTCTAATACAGCAGAGACTCCTTGTTGAGTTCTCTTGTAATTCCCACTTGATATTCTACTAAGAGATTTATTGCTTGTGTTGCTATTGGTCTTTATGACTAGTGGTTACCACAACAGTAGAACTCAATGACCTCTAAGGACTCTGCATCATGCAGACTTCTATTCTTTACTCTCATATCATCCTTGACTGTGAGCAGTATACTCAACATCAAGAAAATATATAGCTGAACCCTAGGCTTAAGAGGTATTTGCATGGTAGCCCACTCATGTACATTGGTCATATTACCTTTTGTGGATGTGGTAGATAGTTATTTGCATAGAAGGCTTATGTTGCAGGATCCCCTTGTAACCTGTTCATGCAGAGTAGCAGCATTGTCCAGTAAGGAAACATCTAGTTTAGAGATTCCCTTCTTAAGAATAATAGTGTAACAGTTCAATTAGGGCAGTAGTTAGTAGGGCAGTAGACAGATAGTTAGTAGACAGTATAGGTGGGACAAGAAGAGTGCCCACTATCACTTACAGAGGATTTGCTACTGTTTAGAATTAACAGCGAGAGAATAAAGAAAGATTGTAGTCACTGGAAACAAGACTATAGTGGTAGTATACCACTGGTAACAATTGACAGTGAGAGAATAGATATGGAGACAGCAGGAATTGATTAGAGTAAGTTTGATGTAGGGAAAGCAGTAGAAGGATTGAATAAAGAGGAAAAAGTAGAAAGACTAGGATAGATTGAGACAATAAGAGAGATGCAGAAAAAATTAAACGAATTAAAAAATACATGGGAAATATTAAAAAGACAGAAAGAAGAAGAAATAAGGGTAGCAGAAAGGCAGAGGAAAAGAGAGGAAGAAGAAACAGATAGATGAATAAAAGAATGTTGCAAAAAGAATGAAGAAGAAAGAAAAAAAAGAGAAGAAAAGGAAGAGCAGAAGAGAGTAGACAAGGAGTAGGAGAAGATAGAGAAGATGAGAATAAAGGAAGAGAGAAGAGCAGAGAAAGAGTGGAGGAAGCAGAAGGAATTTGAAAGAAAGAGAGAAGAAATGAGGATTAGAGCAATGGAAGAGAGAAAGTGTTTTGGGTGTGGAGGTTTTGGGCATGTGGCCCATCATTGCAGAAATGTGGGAGAAGAGGAACCAGCACAGGTGCCCTCAAACAGATTTGAAGTGTTGAAAGATAGAGTAATGCAGAGAGGAGAAGAAGGTGGAGGAGAAGTAAGAAAAGGTAGAAAAGAAATTTTGAAGGAGGAAAGAGTGAAGAGGGAGGTAGAAGTGAGACAAACAAAAGTGAAGAGAAAAGAGAAGAAGAAGAAGACATTGAGGAAGGTAGTAGTAAAAATAGGACTGAAGCAAGAAGAAGAAGAGGAAGGAATTGTAACAGAAGCATTGTTAGATAGTGGGGCAATAGGGTTGGTGATGAGTGAAGAATTTGCAAGGAAGCATAGGTTTAAGAGGACAAAGCTGGAGAGACTGATATACATGAGAAATGTTGATAGCACACTAAATTATGTAGGGCCAATAAGAGATACAGTGGAAGTAGAGATATTTTTCAAGAAACATAAAGAGAGGACATCAATAGATGTGATAGAAGAACAGAAGTAGATGGTTATATTAGGTATACCTTGGCTAGCATGCCATAACCCAGAAATAGATTGGAAGACAGGAGAAGTACAGATAACAAGATGTCCAGATGAATGTAGGAAGAAGTGGAAGACAGAAAAGCAGATGAAACCAGGATGGTGTTATAAGACAAAAGAGTAGACAAACTTTAGTAAGAACAGATAAGATAAGATATAGGACAGTAGTTATTATTAGTCTAAGACAAGAAAGAGAAGGCATGTGACTTCCCAGTCACATGACATTACATCATAAGGCCTAGAGTAGTCTAGAAGGATTGGGAAGAGTCTAGAGATAGGATGATGTCAAGGGACATGGGTTCCTCATGGTGTACATATAGTGTATGCATATATGATGGAGATTAAAGAGTATGACATCAGGGCACATGTATATGGCATGTTGGCCTTGAGGAAGACATATGGTAGATGAGTAATAGACATGAGGACAGAGCATGGACATTAGGGTAGGACAATGCACAGTTGTAGCATGGACCATGAATAGATATATAAATAGTTGGTAGAATACTATTGTGGTTCCCTGTCAAGTTCTCTTGTGAATACACAACTTGTGTTTCCACTAGATATCCCTTCTGTAAAATTTACCGCTTGTGCTTCTATTTAGTGGTTGCCACAACAGATGGAAGAAATAGGAAGAAAAAGAAAGGAAGAAGGAAATGAGAAGGCCAATGACAGACAAAGAGATAGCAATAGCGAGAATAGTAGCAGAGAAAAAAGAGGAGTTAAATGAAGAGAAAGATGTGATAGTATTGAGAATGACAGAGAAAATGGTTCCAAGATGGTTCCATAAATATTTGAAGGTGTTTGAAAAGAAAGAGTCAGAGAGGATGCCAACAAGGAAGGCCTGGGATCATGCTATAGATCTCAGGGAAGATTTTGTGCCAAAAGAGGGGAAGATATATCCATTATCAAGAGTAGAGAGAGAGGAAGTGCAGAAGTTTGTGAAGGATCAGTTGAAGAAAGGATATATTAGGCTATTGAAATCACCACAAACATTACCAGTGTTCTTTGTGCCAAAGAAGGATGGAAAGAAGAGGATGGTGCAAGACTATAGATACCTGAACAGTTGGATGGTTAAGAAAAATTATCTGTTACCATTGATTTCAGATCTGATAGATAGCATTGGGAAGAAGAAGATGTTTACAAAGATAGACTTATGGGGATATAATGTTATGATTGATGCCTCCTGGAGACAGCATGGAGATGGGCAAAGGGTATGACAATATAATCAGCTGCACTGCAAGTAATCTCAGTCAGTGCCTCATGTAGTAGATGCTACAACCTTATTTTATTCTTACTGTTTCCTCATGTCATTTGCCTCATATACTACACACTGCTTTACTTCTAACTAGTATATAGCATAGATACTATCCTGTATCCTTACACTTTACCACTTGAATAACATCTCTTACTCTTTCTCAAGTCTTTGTCTAAGTACAACCTAAGCTCTAGCTTAAGGTCATAACATTTGGTAAAGCATCAACAAGCTCACCTTGTAAGAGAGGTGCATACAGATGATACTAGACAGAGTTACCTGTTGGGAACGAAACACATGTAGTGTAAACTATGAAGAGGAACCAAGATGAGTTCCAGAAGGACAAATGATATCGAGGCACTGTTAAAATAACTAGAATCTTTACAGATCACAGAAGAAGTCTCAAGCAAAGACAAACAAACAGATACAAAAATGTCATCAGTACCAGCACCAGCAGCTGTAGGAGTCAGCAAGAATGTACAGGCAAGAATGCTGAAGAATATGGTACCAGACCCAGGGTGGTTTGATGGTGACTGAATAAAATTTGAAGACTGGTGGAGAGGAATGAAACTATTCTTTAAGAGTAACAGGGTCATAGAGACTGACAACAGGATCATAGCAATCTTGGCTTGCCTCAGAGAAGGTGTAACAGGAATATATGCACAATGAAAGCTCAATGAGCTAGACAAAGAATTAAGAACCCAGGACTGGGATGATTTTATGAAAGAAATCAAGACAATGTTCAGCGACAAGATAAAGGTAGCAGATGCTGAATGGAAAATAGAGACATTCAAGCAAGGAAAGAAGAATATGGCAGATTTTATAATCAAGTTTAAAGCATTAGCCATAAAGGCAGATACAGATGAGCTACATACCATCTTTCTATTGAAGAAGAATGCATGACACGACATCATCAAAACGATATTGGATTATCTACCCATAGCAATGCCAAAGACACTCAAGGAGTGGAAAGTGGCAATCACATCAGTAGGACAAGGATATGAATCCATAGAGAGACGGCATGATTATAAGACAAGCACCAGAATGGTATATGGAGGATGAGAACAACCTATGGACATTGGGAAGTCCAACGAGAACTTCAAGGATGGGAAGCCCAAGTGTTTCAATTGCAACAAGTACGGTCATATGATAAAGGAATGCTTATCAGAGAAGAAGGAACGAGAAATATGAACTTGTTTTAAATGTGACAAGAAGGGGTACATTGCCAAAGATTGTAAAGGGAAACAGATGATGAAGAAACAAAAAGTTCAAGAAGAATCGGATAATGAAGACAAGAATGAACAGGGTTTTGGCAAAGATCTTGAGTAGGCATAGTACAAGAGATCTCCTATGAAAATTCCCAGAATAATAAATATATTATTCTGAATCGCCAAACTAGCAAGGAAAAGAAGGAATTAAACGTGCAAGCAAATATCAAGACAAAAAACGGGAAGAAGTTAAAAGTAAAGGCAGTAGTGGATTCTGGGTGCACACACACAGGAATTGATGAACAATTGGTCAAGGATAAGAGGATCAAAACAAGGCCAATAAACTTCTCTTTCAAAGTATTCAATGCTGATGAAATGAAGAATGGAGAGATAACTAAGGTGGCACCTCTAAAAATTGAGATCAACAGACACAAAGAAAAACTGAAAGCAGCAGTAACGGACTTGGATAGAACAGACATGTTTCTAGGACATGACTGGCTGGTCAAGCATAATCCAGAAGTCAATTGGAAGAACAGCACCATCAAGTTTACAAGATGTCCAGAAAATTGTACAATGGAACATGAGGACATATAATTCAAATCTAGGAGAACTAAGACAATGGAAACAACGGATAACAAGGAACAGGACAATGGGGAAATCAGAAAGGAACAGGACAAGATGAACCCAAAAGATTTACCAGAGTGTATTTGGCTCTTCACACATCTATTCAACAAAAAGAAATTCAAAAAGTTACCAGAAAGACATGAATGGGACCACAAGATAAATCTGATGAACAAAGCCCCAAAGGAATTGAATGCAAAGGCCTATGCAATGACACTGAAGGAAGAAGAAGCCTTAAACCAATGGCTGGATGAACAACTCAAGGCAGGACTTATTATGGAATCAAAGTCAAGATACATGGCACCTTGTTTCTATATTCCAAAGAAAGATAGTTCATTACAGTTGGTTCAAGACTACAGAAAGTTAAACCAGGTTACAATAAAGGACAAGACGCCACTACCTCTGATTGGAGAAGTAATTGACAAGCTCAAAGAGGCAAAATACTTCAACAAATTGGACTTGATTTGGGGATACAACAATGTACAAATCAAAGAAGGAGATGAATGGAAGGCCACATTCCTAACCAACAAAAGACTATTCAAACCTCAAGTGATATACTTCAGACTATGCAACTTACCAGGAACCTTTCAAAGAATAATGAACAGCATTTTCCAGGAATTACTTCATGAAGGTATACTGGCAAACTATATGGACGATTTTGTAATACCAGCAAAGACAATGGAAGAACTGGAAGAACAAATGGTCAGGTTCCTGAAGATAGTGGAGAAACACAACTTGTGTTTTAAACAATTGAAATGCAACTTCAACATGGAGGAAATCTCCATACTAGGGGTGATAGTTGGAAAAAAACAGGTCAAGATGGAACAGAAAAAGATAAAGGCAGTGAAAGAATGGAAAACACCAACGAAAGTCAAAGATGTCGAGAGTTTCCTTGGATTTGCCAACTTCTACTGACAATTTATTCATAACTTCAGTCATACAGCAAAACCTTTGAATGAACTCAAAGGCAAGAAGAAATGGAAATGGGAAGAAGAACATCAAAAAGCATTTGAAGAACTCAAGGAAAAGATCACAAGTCAACTGGTCCTTTCTCTACCAAGAAGAGAGGGAAAATTCAGAGTGGAGACAGATGCATTAGGACATGCAATAGGAGGAGTACTATCCCAAGAACAAGATGGGAAATGGAAACTGATAGCTTTCTTGTCAAGAACAATGCAACCAGCAGAACAAAACTACGAGATCTACAATAAAGAGCTACTAGCAATAGTAGAAGCTCTAACCAAGTAGAAACAATACCTGTTGGACACAATGGAACCCTTTGAGGTTTGGATGGACCATGAAAACTTAAAATACTTCAGAGAACCTCACAAGTTGAATGGACAACAAGTCTGGTGATATCTAAAGTTGCAAGACTATGACTTTACGTTGAAACATATACTGGGAAAGACGAATATGAAGGCAGACATCTTTTCAAGAAAAGATCAAGTGAACACTAAAGAAGATAACAAAGATGTTCAACTTTTGAAAGAAGAATTATGGCAATAAAGAACCACAGCAGAGATCACAATGATTAAAAGGAAAACGACAGTGGAAGAAGGCAATATACTCAGGAAAATCAAAAGAAACACAACACGAGAGAAAGAAGTTGTTCAAGCACTGAAGAAAGAGGATGGTTTAACCTGGGAAAAAGATGGAGTGGTGTACATGAAAGGAAGAATCTATATACCAAATAACAAAAAGATCAAGGAGGAAATTATAAAGGAAAATCATGATTCGGTGGATGTGGGACACCCAGGACAACATAGGATATTGGAACTTCTTAAGAGAACATACTGGTGGCCAGGACTAAAAGAGGACATCAAGAAATACATACAAGGTTGTTTCAAATGCCAACAGAACAAAGTTCAACATCAAAAGAAGGCAGGAGAATTACATCCATTGGATATACCTCAAGGACTATGGCAAGAAATCAGTATTGACATCATTGGGCCTTTACCAAAGTCAAACAGAATAGATGCTATAGTGGTCATTGTCAACCAATTTACAAAGATGATTCAGCTAAAGGCAATAACGACAAATATCTCATTGAAAGGAATAGCAAAAATTTATAGGGATGACATTTGGAGGCTACATAGAGTACCTAGGAAGATCCTAAGCAATAGGGGACCACAATTCACATCAAAATTTATGGAGAAATTCACAAAGACATTGGAAATAAAGAAACAACTATCGACAGCATACTATCCTCAAACAAATGGTCAAATGGAAAAAATCAACCAGGAGATAGGAACGTTTCTACAACACTATGTGAGTTATCAACAAGATGATTGGACAAATTGGTTGGCTGCTACAGAATTCCAGTACAATGACAAGAGACATGCAGCAACAGGAAGAACTCCATTTGAATTGAACTTTGGAAGACATCCTTAGAAAGGTGACCTCATGGTAAAAACAGACATTCCATGAGTAGAAGACTTTCTTATTGGATTATAAAAAAGCTGGGAACAAGCAACAAATGCAATGGAAGAGGCTTAGAAGAATATGAAGAAGCAGTTTGATAAGAAAAGGAGGAATCCTCAAGGATTGAAGGTTGGTAACAATGTGTGGCTAGAGAGTAAAAATATCTATTCAAACCAACCCTCAAAGAAGCTGGACAATAAAAGATACAGACCATTCAAAATCTCGAAGGACATTGGATCAGGAGCATTTGAACTAGAGCTTCCAGAAGGATGGATGATTTACAATGTCTTCAATGAAGACTTGCTGACATGATGTGTGGAGCTGAAGTTCAAAGAATAATATGAGGAGCCGGCACTTCCACCAATGATTATTAATGAAGAAGAGGAATATGAGATAGAAGAAGTCAGGAAGCATCAAAAACGAGGAAGAGTGGTGCAATACTTGGTGTATTGAAAGGTCTATAGGGATGAACACGACCAATGGATAGCTGAAACGGGGTTGCCTCATGCAAGAGAAGCAATAGAAGACTACTGGGCAAGGTGTTCGAGTCGAAACCTATAAAGAGGGTGGGTAAAATCCTATTTCGACAAGCAAAAGCATTCACTCAAACTATCACAGCTACTACTCAACAAAAATGGCTTCTCAATTATCCAACAACAACAACAACTATGTGTTATGATCGATGCCTCCTGGAGACAGCATAGACATGGGTAAAGGGTATGACAATATGATCGGCTGCGTCACATGTAGTCTCAGTCAGCGCCACATGTAGAAAGTATTGTTACCTTGCTTTATCCTTGTGGTCTCCTTATGTTTTAATCCTCATATATGTCGTATTGTTGAACTATGGACTTGTATAAATAGCATAGATATATTCATGTGTCCTTACGCTTTACCAATTCTACCATCCCTTATCCTTTCTCAAGACTTTGTCTTAGTTGCAACCTGAGCTCAAGCTTAAGGTCGTTACACTATGCAACAGCACCTACTTCCCCTAATCCCTATATCTCAAGGAAATTGAATAATATGGACCTAGCTCAAGTGATGAAGAAAGAGAGAGAAGACTGGATGAGGTCATACCACAAAACATTGAAGGGAATTGAAGCAATGATCAACATTCAGAGGATGATGAAAGATATGAAGAAAATAGCAGAAGAAACAAATACAACAGTCATGGAGATAAAAGAGACAATTCTGATGGCTAGCATCAATAATCGAACAATAAATGCTACGAATATCACTCAGATAGTGGAAGACCTTCGATATCTGGTTTAAAGTGACATGGATGAACAAGTATTCCAAATCCAAAGAATGTTGGCCAACAAATTGAATCGATACAAAGGAAAAGGAAACAATTATGTGAATGAAAATATTCAGGAAATTCAAGACCTATATATTGAAGAGGGAGTACAAGATAAAGGAAAAGGAAGAGTAGAAGAAGAAGAAGTAATATTAATCAAGCCATACGAAGTATTGGAGTCAACCTTGACAAAGAGAGTTCGAGTTTTATTGATGAGGAGATTGATAATCTTCTCAAATACATGAAATTTGTCAAATCCCCTACCCAAACAAGAATATTCCAACCACTGCCCCATTATCAATCACTTTGCTCTAGAGGAGAACAAGATCCCAACTTCTGGAAAGAAGTAGTGACGGCTTTGGTAGATAACAAAAACAATATGGAAACATCAAGAAATGGATATACTATCAAGATGTTCCAAGGGGGACCTCTACATAAACCATTCTTCATTGCAATCGACAACTGGGATCAGGTCATTATTGGTCCTAACAAGAAAACAGTCACAATGTATGTGGTTGGAGAATTAGAGGTATTGATTTAATTTCATGAGGACATGAAAGCTGAAAATGGGGTATTGTTACGATTGATACCTCAAGGATATAGCATGGAGTTGGGTTGAAGGTATGACAACACGATTGGCTGTGCTGAAGTAGTCTCAGTCAGCACCTCATATAGTAGGTGCTACAACCTTATTTTCTCCTCCTTGTTTCCTCATGCTTTATGACTTGTTTGCCTCATGGACTACTCACTGTAACAACATGTTCCATAGTATATATAGCATAGATACATTCCTGTATCCTTACACTTCACCACTTGAATCACATCCCTTATACTTTCTCAAGTCTTTGCCTAAGTGTAATCTGAGCTTTAGCTTAAGGTCATAACAATTAGTTTGTCATGGATGTGGATATGAGAGATAAATGTAGTGACATTATTTTTGACACTGGCATCAGTGATTATGAGAGCTTGAGTTGATACTTCTGACAATTCAATAGCCAAATTGTCCAGCTTTTAAATTCAATCTTTAAGACTGTTACACTCGCTAACTGGATGAAAGGAGAAACAATCAGAGAAAATGTCAATAACTCTATTACTAGGTGTCAGGCGCAGTTCACACCGGGGTGGAAGTCCGCAGAATGGACTCGGAGATGAGTGGACTTGTGGAATGACCTTGGCTTCAGCTTATGTGCTGCGCTGCCTGTCTGCTGCGTGGTGGCAACTTCAGATGAAGGAGAGAAAGTCCGAGTGGAAGTAAGTACTGATTGGTGTGTCACCGTTGAACACCAGAGATCGAGTTCAATAAGAGATTATCTTCATCAATTATCAGACTAGCGAATTACAGTGTAACTACTAGTCTTATATACAAATGGAAAGTATAGGAGATGC
>Ga0157367_1000733_pt1 | contig 15168 bp, 17 predicted proteins | sample AttbisABBM2_FD_113142 | JGI IMG/M metagenome (GOLD analysis project Ga0157367, IMG submission 113142) | Fungus gardens microbial communities from leaf cutter ant in Botucatu, State of São Paulo, Brazil - Atta bisphaerica ABBM2 | ecosystem: Host-associated > Fungi > Mycelium > Unclassified ...
ACGGCGACACCGTCCGCGACGGTGTAACGATCGCCAGCAAAACATCCCGCTGGGTTAAGGCCGGCATGCTGGGGCTGGCGGGACTTCTGGTTATGACAGGCGTGGCATACGTGACGGCGAAAGCCGTCACTCCTGAGGTGGTGGTCTTCGACATGAAGGGGACTGTGGACCTCTTCATGCAGCAGTCCGCTCAGCTGCAGCTCGATGAAAACCGGGCTAAAGCGATGACCCAGCAGTTCAACGCGGCGCTGACCGGCAGCCTGGATGCATGGCAGTCCTCACACAACGCCATCGTTCTGGTGAAGCCGGCGGTGATGAGCCCGCAGCGCGATATCACGAATGAAATTCGTGCTGATATTGCCCGACGCATCCAGGGGGGCCAGTGAAAAAACGACTGCAGCTGACGGTCATGATGCTGCTGATGCTCTCCGCCGGCAGCGGGGCGAAGGATCTCGGTACCTGGGGCAACGTCTTCGAGCCTGCAGAGCTGGACATGCTGGCGTTTATCCAGAATCGCCTGAAGGGAATGGAGCAGACGGGTGAACTTGACCGCCTGCGCAAAGAGGCAACGGAAAGAGTGAAGGAGCATGCGGTACGTCCGACGCCGGTGGAAGGGCTCACGAAAGCGAAGGAATACCGCAGCTTTGCCTGGGACCCGACATTTACCGTGAAGGAAACGATCACTGACATGCAGGGGAACGTGATCGCCCGGAAGGGCGATACGGTCAATCCTCTGGATAAGGTGCCCTTCAGCCAGGTGCTCTTTTTTATCGACGGCGATGATAAGGAGCAGGTGAACTGGGCACGACAGCAGCTCGCCGATCAGACCAGCGTGAAGGTCATCCTGGTTAACGGCAACATCAAAGAAACCAGTGATGCGCTGAATGAACGTATCTACTTCGACCAGTCTGGCGTACTGACCCGCAAATTCGGTTTTGAACACATCCCCGCGCGGATATCGCGCGACGGCCGCGTGATGAAAGTGGAAGAAATTCCGGTATCAGGAGCGAAAAAATGAGTGCAACAACGTTAGGTGACCTGTTTCCCGAAATGCGTCAGGCGGTCACATCCCATCGACGTTACGGCAGAAAACCGCGTAAACCCGCTGAGATAACGCCGCGCATGGGAACAGCAGAACGGCTGAAGACGCTGTACCCCGAAATTGACTCCTGGCATCCGGTACTGGTGACCAAAGCCTGGCTCCACTGGTGTGAGGAGAACCAGCAGGACAGCCGGGAGCCATCAAGGCGTGATGAACGTTTCCCGGACTACATCATTCACCTCTTACTGGAGAACATGCGGGCCGAGGACAGCGCAAAACGTAAAAAGGTTCAGACGATGTCACTTTCCGAGCGCCTCGACAGGTTGTTTGCGGGCGAAGAACAGGAGAGCGTCGAATGTCACTGATACACAATAGCGCGGTGCCGTCTGTGTCTCAGCATATGACAGGTCACAATGCTGATAACAAAGGCTGTGACGAAACCGTGAATCAACTCTGTCATCTGTACCCTGAAATCGCTTCATGGCAACCGGCGCTGATCGCCGGTGCCTGGCACAAGTGGTGCGCTGAGAACCAGCTTCAGCCGATAGCGCCGGACGAACGTGATGAGGCGTTTCCACTGTACCTCGTCAGGCTAATCCGGAACCGAATGGAGGAGATGAACGCATGGCGTTAATCAGCTGCTTCACCAGCCCTCAGGGGCTGCAGGGGATGCTCACCTGTTTGCGTGATACTGAGGGCATGACCGGTATTCTGGTCGTCGTTGCGCTACTCGCTGGCTGGATTGTTGTTCAGCATCTTGCAGATGCACGCCGTGAACGCCGTGCGTGGGAGAGCAGACCGGGAATACCTGTTCCTCTGGCGCAATTTGGCAGTGCCCGACATGCCGAAGCGGTTCATGCATTTGCTAACCGGGAATACTACCAGTTGCTACTGGCTGAACTGGAAAAGGCATTGACTGAAGAGGGCTATGTACTGACGCGTGATGAATCACTGCGCGTGACGATGCCAGAGGTCGATCGGCAAAAAATCAGCCGCCGGATTTTCCGGGCACGCCAGTGTTATACATCACCGAGAGTAACTGAGCAGACGATGCAGGACAGCGAAGATGCGGCAGTGAACGATGGGTACGCCGGCACGTGGCTCAGCGTACTTATCCGGGGCAGTGAGCGGGAAGGGTGGTACATCAGCCGACTGATGACAGACTGGCAAAAACAGATGTGGCCCGTCAGGCAGGTGATCATCAATGTGACGTCTGATACGTCGACAATCACACGTGATCTGGTTCGGGGATTGAAAGAGGCCGTGCAAATGGTGAGTCGCACACCGTTCCCTGAAAACGATGATGTTATCAGTCTTTGCACTGTGCCCGTAGCATCCCCGGGTCTACAGGTAACGCTGCTGCGTCAGTTGTGCAGTACGCCTCCAGGGTTCTTTCCTGGATTTGCCGGGCGGAACGTACCAGAGGAGCTGGCGAAGTTGATTGCTGTACCACAGGACGAAGAAAAGCGGGTTGTTGCTGTCTTCGCGCAGATAACCTCCCCACATTCAACAGAGATGTTAGTCCGGTATCTGAATGCTGCCGCTGACCGTATTTCCGCCGGGGAGGAGCATACTGCTGAGTACGATGATGACAATGGTTATGCCTTAATTGTCACTCGTACTATTAAAGCTCACTGACTCAACCGCGCGGCCTTTCAGGATGTTCGGTGCTCACTGCGTTGCGCTCCGCCTCAGCCTGAATGCCCCCCCGGTTTCCGATTAACCCCGACCAGGTAACGCCATGAAAAAAGACCCTGTTACTGAAAAGGGCCGGAATGTCACCTCAGTACGTCACGATGAGGGTTCGGCCCGACAGATGGATGAAATCCTCAACGATAATCCACTGTACAAACCCTCGCATGTTCTGCGCGGCGCCATTCTTGCCCTGTACGAAATGAGCCAGGAAGAACGTCTGGCCATCATCATGAAAGCGGCCGGTAAAGCCAATAACCACTGATCCTTTTTAAGCCCTTCCGCCGTCCGGTGGCTGCGGCACTCCCGGAGATACCCCATGACTCACCCTGAACCTGTCAGGCCGGTGACGGTTACCCGTGACCGCAATGGCTTCTGGACGCACCCTCATTATTTTGCACCCGCCAGTGATAAGGCCACACAGACTGAATTTGGCGACTGGATGCGCCAGCACAATCTGACCTGCGCCACCCGCTGGATGGAAAACGACGCGCCTCCCCAGGTGATCGCCGACTGGGAAAAAGGGAAACAAAACATCATTGACTGGCTCCCTTCCGCGCCAGAAGGCGATGGCTGGTTCATTGGCTCCATTCATGACACTGAGGACGGCCCGGTCTGTGTGTGGCTGCGGGAGGTGAAATGAAGCACTTTTCATGGATGGCCGGTGTGTTGCTGGTCCTTATTTCCTGGATGCCAGCTCAGGCAACGGCCGCAACCAGCAACGCGGGTGACGGTCGCTGGGTTAACCCGATAAGCGATGTCTGCTGGAAGTGCCTGTTTCCGATGACGCTCGGGAATATTCAGTTAGCTGCCGGGCCGCAAAAGGATACCAACAACCCGGCTTCGCCGATCCAGATTTGCCCATATGGTGTGTTTTACCGCATCGGTCTGGCCATCGGATTCTGGGAGCCAATGGCGATGGTGGATGTAACCCGTGAGCCGGGCGTCATGGTCAACATGGGTGGTTTTAAAATCAATCTCGGGCGAACGGGAACGGGAACTGCAGGGCAGAGTGACAGACCCGCAGCCGGCACGTTCTACCATGTCCACTGGTATAAATATCCGCTGATTTACTGGCTCAACATCATCGCCACTATGGGCTGTATGCAGACCGGGGATATGGATATCGCCTATCTCTCTGAAGTCGATCCTCTCTGGAACGACAGTACGCTCTCGATGCTGATTAACCCCGAGGCAGCACTGTTTGGCAACCTGATAGCTCAGGGCGCCTGTGCCGCTGACGCGGTCGCTTCATCTGCCGGTCTGCCACTTTCCCCGCTGTTCTGGTGTGCGGGCAGCCAGGGGTCGATATATCCGCTGACGGGCTATACCAGCGGTGAGTTTTCCCCGCTGGAGGCGTCACTGCTGGTCGGGGAACGAATGGCCTTCAAGCTGCACCGCGAGGGGCTGGTCTGGAACTCCGTGGGCGCGGATGTCGCGGTCTGTAACCAATACCCGTCGCCCATTATTCCGAAGGAACGATGGCGCTATCAGATGGTGAACATGTACCCCGAGACCAGTAACTGCCACCCCTTCGGGGCGAGCACGCAGCTCTGGGGCACAACACACAATTCTCCCTCGTCGAAAAAGAACTTCGGCTATCTCTTCTGGCGCAAACGTAACTGCGTCTATCTGTAAGGACATGACGATGAAAACTGCATTGCTTCGGGCGCTGATCTTCAGCGTTCTCGCAGGTGTATTGCCTCAGGCGCAGGCCAGTGCACAGACCGGCATTTCTGTCAGCGACCGGGACTGGATGAAGGGGCAACAGGACTCGCTGGAAGCCCTGAAAGGGAGCCTGAATAACCCGCCAGCCGGTGTGTCGGTATTGCCGCCGGCGCAGCAGGAACTGATTAACCGCCTGCAGGGCGATATCGCGGCCCAAACCAACACGATGGGAGAAAAAGACACCTTTCCGGCCATCTATTTTGTGAGTCTCGGTATCCCGCGTGAAGGTCTGCTGCCCATGCTGAAGGATGCCCGGCGTTTTAACATCCCACCGACACTGCGGGGGTTGCTTAACAATGATATGCGCCAGACCGCTTCCGCCATGTTTGAGCTGAGCAAAGAAGACAAGGATGCCGGTGTGCAAATCGATCCAACCCTGTTCACTCAGTACAACATCAATGTGGTACCAGCTCTGGTAGTTACCTGTCCGGGGCACTTTGATGTTATCCGGGGAAGCCTGCCGCTGCAGCAGGCGCTGGAGAAAGTGGCTCAGGGCGGTGACTGTGCCGCAACAGCACGCAGATTGCTGGAGGCCGCGCAATGAAAAAGATGCTTATGACTGTGCTGCTGTCTCTGCCGTTTCTGACGATGGCGGCCGATCCTGCGTTTGACGCTGGCGCCAGCTTTGGCAAGGGAAATGCTTCAGCCGGAACGGGAAGCCTGAAAAATCCTGACTCCGTCACTGGCTCGATACCTGGCTATACCGCCAATCCGCCAGAGAAAGGGTACTACGGTGGCGTGGATGGCGGAGACGGTGGACTGGCCAACAAAGGACAAACCTCGCTGCAGGGCAATGACGCAGCGCAGTCAGTTATCAACTCCGGGAAAACGAACCCGACGCCCACCATCGACCCGCAGGCTCCTTTCATCACTATCGGTAAAAATGCGGAAGCCGGCGCAGACGGTGTGCTAAACGGAACCGCTAACCAGTGTAAAGAGGTGACAGTATCGAAAACCACCTTTGAAAATTACACCTGTGATAAAGATGTGGCCTCAGTTGAGGCCTGTACCCGCACAGCAGTGGCGGGCGGGCATTTAGAAAAAACAACTGAACAGAAGACCATCACGATTGATAAACCGATGTGGAACTGGACCTATGACAATGACAAACGCGTCTATTTCACGTTTACCTCCCCTTATTCAGGACCGGTTATCAGTGCTTCGCTGGCCATACATTTCAACGATAAGAATATGTATTACAACTTAACCTGGTGGGGTGTTGATAAAGACTCCGTTGCCGTAAGAGACAACTCGTGGGTTCTTCCTGGTGCTGCGGGTGCAGTGCTGGCAGAGGGGCAGCCTTCACCGCAAGGGGTGATACTCAATAAAAACTGTCTTAATGGAAACCAGGGGCGATGCAGAGATTACGCGAGAAAAACCTATGACTGGCTGAACAGTGGTGAGGCCACCATGACCGTAACATTGACCATGATCGCGACAACAGAGAAGTGGGTTCCGGAAGTTAACTGGTCCTCCTCCTGTGGCCTGGATATGTCGAAGGCGCAAAAAACCACGTCAACCTGCACCTCTCCGGGCGGAAATAGAACCATTGTGAACAATGGTCAGAGCTATGACGTCTACAGCGACTGCTGGGAGTACACCGATAACTATGTCGTACCGTCAGACTCCACGGGAACCTGCGGAACGCTGATGACGAATCCGTCCTGTACGGCGGCAGGAACAACCTGCACCGAGTCGACTGACGGGCAGTGTACCCATATGAGCTACACCTACCAGTGTCAGACCACACATCAGTCTGGCGGCCTGGTTTGCGGTGGCGACTACATCTGTAAGTCAGGTGAGTGTGACGACACGAATGGTGCGGGAAGCAGCGGTTTTGATACGGCGGTGGCCAAACTGGCAGGTCTTGCCTCGGCAGCTGAAGATGGTAAAGACGCCAGCAGTACCATTGATATAAAGGCCTTTACGGGTAAACCAATGCGATGCCGCAAGGCGTTTGCCGGGTTCTCCAACTGCTGTAAGGACTCTGGATGGGGGCAGAGTACCGGACTTGCTTCGTGTGACGACGAAGAAAAAGCAATCGGTAAGGCCAAAGCAAAAAAAATCACCGTCAGCGTGGGCGAGCGGTGCGATCGCCAGGTGCTGGGTGCCTGCATCCAGAAAAGTCAGGTCTACTGCGTCTTTGACGGTAAGCTTGCCCGCATTATTCAGGAGCAGGGGCGTCGCGACCAGCTGGGCGTGAAGTTCGGTAGCGGTGACAGTCCGAACTGCCGGGGGATCACGGTCCCGGAGCTGCAGCGTATCGACTTCGACAAAATCAACTTCTCTGACTTCTACGAGGATTTGATGAAGAACCAGAAAATCCCCGATACCAGCGCGCAGGTCCAGCAGATTAAGGAACGCATTGCCGCGCAGGTGAACCAGCAGGGAGGTGGTAAATGAAGCGTGTCCTCTGTGGCCTGCTCATGGTGCTGGTGAGCCATACGGTGATGGCCGAGGAGATTGTAACGCCGGCAGAGCCGTTCACCGGCTGGTCCTGGTACAACGAACCTAAAAAGCCGCCGGAGCAGTCCAGAAAACCACAACAGCCTGCGCCGCAGGCCATTCCTGATCTCAGCAAAATGTCTCCGATGGAGCAGGCCCGGGTACTGAAAGGATACACACAGGAGGCGCTTAACCGCGCCATCCTGTTCCCCTCGAGGGAAAACACGGCGACGTTCCTGCGCTGGCAAAAGTTCTGGACCGATCGGGCATCGATGTTCAGCCAGTCCTTTGCGGCGGCGCAGCTGAGCCATCCGGACCTCGACTACAACCTGGAGTATCCGCACTACAACAGCATGGCGCCGTTTATGCAGACACGCGACCAGCAGACGCGGCAGAGCGCAGTGGAGCAGCTGGCGCAGCAGTACGGTCTGTTCTACTTCTACCGGGGCAGTGACCCGATTGATGTGCAGATGGCGGGCGTGGTGGCGGACTTTGCGAAAACCAACGGTATTTCGCTTATTCCGGTATCGGTTGACGGCCAGGTGGCAGCTTCCCTGCCGCAGAGCCGTCCGGATACGGGGCAGTCCCGGTCGATGAATATTACGCATTTCCCGGCGCTCTACCTTGTTGACCCACGAAGCAAGAATTACCGCGCGCTGTCTTACGGCTTCATGACGCAGGATGACCTGTCGAAGCGATTCCTGAACGTGGCCACCGGCTTTAAACCCCATTCCTGAGAGTCTTTTATGACAAAAACACTGTTTATCCTCATCCGCGATGCCTTGTATTCCTTTGTCCTCGCCCCGGCACTGATACTGTATGTGTTTGTGATGCTGGCAGCGTCAGACGGCTCACTTTCCCGGCAATTCCGGACGACCTTTTATCACCTGACTGAGGGGGCACCTGCCGGCAAGGTGATGGGTTGTGTTAATGAAAATGCGGCAGGAAGCTTCTCGCCACCTAAACCAGGAGAGTCATTAAAGCCCGTGCCTCCCGCTTTAAAGAAAGCACCGCCTGAAGTGTTATGTCAGCACGGTTTGGTGGACAGCGACTCCTGGGCGCGTGAGTTTGATGCAACGCTACGCATCTTCTGGATGATGGCGGTGATGTTAGGTTTTGGAGTGTGGGTTGTATTGCGTAGTCTGCTCTGGACATCCCAGCGCCGCATTTCATCAAATACGCATTCGGTTCTGGAACCGAAGAATAAGGAGCAACACGAATGAAACCCTCCCTTGTTGCAGGACTGATTTTCTGGGGCACAATGGCGCGCGTACTGAGCGAGCTGATGACCTGGTCCGTGGAGCATACACAGCAGGGGCTCTTATGGCTGTGTAATGGTATGTGGGCCGGTGCGGCAGGGATGGTGGTTTATGCCGTATATCGCTGGTTCCGTTACGAAAGAGGGCAAGCGCATAAGGAAGCCGATCATGAACGTTAAATCCGTATTCACTGCGCTCCTGTTATCCCTGCCCCTGCTGGCGAACGCCGGTGCGCGTGAGGAGTTAATGGCGCTTGAAGCGACAAAAACAGCTTCATCCGCTGATGCTGCAGCCATCACCGCCTCCACCATTCCGGTTCCCGCGCCAGCCAGCCTGATGGCACTGCCGGACGGACGTCGGGCTAACATGAAAGATTATGCCGTGGTGCTCTTTATGCAGGCGCACTGCCAGTACAGCGCTAAGTTTGACCCGCTGCTGAAGGGCTGGGCCGATGAGCATGCTATAAGGGTGTACCCGTACACCCTTGACGGAGGCGGGGACGTATCTTACCCGACCCCGATGATCCCCCGTAAGATTGAGCCTAAATCTCCCATCGCAGACGAGATTGTCACCTTCTTCGGAAACGGCTTACCGATTGCGACACCAACGGCCTTTATGGTCAACGTCAACACCCTGAAAGCATATCCACTCACCCAGGGTGTCATGGACATCCCCGCACTTGAGAGTCGTATGGCCAGCCTGATTCAGGCTGACATGGATAACGTTGATCCAAAGATGCTGCCGCCAATGCCGGCAAGCGCGCAGGTCACCCCTCAGTAATACAAACGGACAACAAAATGACGACAAATACGTATGCGTTATCGCGTACCGAGCGCGTGTGGCTGTTATTCAGCGTGACGCTGCTTGTGTCCGCAGCTTTCTATGGGGTGCTGGCCCACCGGGTGGTCAGCGTTATGGATCGCCCTGAATTGACAACCTGTCTGCAGGATTTTCCGGTGCTCCTGCTTATCTCGCTGAGTATCGGATTCTTTTTCACCGTCACCGGTCTGTACGTCTGCCGGCAGACCCTGGCCAGGAAACCCCGGGAGGAGATTGCATGAGGCTCATCAGAGTGAAGACGCTTATCCGGAACCATGCTATCGGGATACTGAAAGACTGTAGTGAGGATACGGAAGCCCGAAAATGGACGGATTTGTTAATGCTGAAACTGTTTTATGCCTTAATTTTTACCGCCGTAGTCGAAAGGGTATACGTGAAGTGCGCCATCACAACGCTCAGTGGGATGGTCGAACCGGTCTCCGTTGACCGCTCCGAACAGTTTACGCTCTCGCTTCTCATCCACTATCCGCAGTACCTGTTGTGGGGCGTTATGGCCGCGATTTGCGTGCTCATTGCGGTGAATGTACTCGTCTGCAGCTGGTTCTGTCTGGCCAGCTACTTATGCCGCAAACTGAACCGTGCTGACAGCCCGGCAGACAAGAATACACAAGCTGTGGAGGTGCCAAATGATTAAGGCGCTTATTACGGCAGGGGTAGTGTTCTTCTCAGGTCTGGCAGCACTGCCCGCTCAGGCGGACGTCAACGGCGATCTGAACGGCTTCTTCAATAATCTGGGCTACAGCGGCAACGTCACTCAGGCACAGGCCTGGCAGGGGCAGGCGGCTGGGTATTTTTCCGGTGGCTCAGTTTACCTGCGAAACCCGGTCAAAAACGTCCAGCTGATCTCGATGCAGCTGCCATCTCTGAACGCCGGGTGCGGTGGTATCGACGCCTATCTTGGGGCGTTCAGTATGATCAGCGGTGAGGAAATCCAACGATTCGTGAAGCAAATCATGAGCAACGCCGCTGGCTATGCCTTCGACCTGGCTCTGCAGACGATGGTACCGGAGCTGAAGCAGGCGAAAGACTTTCTGCAGAAACTGGCCAGTGACGTGAACAGCATGAACATGAGTTCATGCCAGGCCGCTCAGGGCATCATCGGCGGCTTGTGGCCCGTTACGCAGGTTTCCCAGCAGAAAATCTGCCAGGACATCGCCGGTGAAACCAACATGTTTTCCGACTGGGCGGCCTCCCGTCAGGGCTGCACAGTTGGTGGCCAAAGTGACAAAGTAACAAACAAAGCCGGGGATGACCAAAAAGACCAGGTGCTGAAAAACAAAAACCTTATCTGGGATACGTTGAGTAAAAACGGTCTTCTGGCCAATGACCGTGCCCTGAAAGAACTGGTCATGAGTACCGTTGGCTCAATCATCTTCAATAGCCAGGGGGACGTCACAATTCTTACGCCGCTGGTTGATAACCGCGATCTGATTAAGGTTCTGATGCGTGGTGGAACGGCAAAAGTATACGGCTGTGATGAGGCCAATCTGTGTCTTGGGCCGGTTGTCACTAACCTGACCATTTCCGAATCAAACGCACTGGTGACGCTGGTCAAAAATCTGATGCTCTCAATGCAGAACAAGCTTGTTGATGACACGGCGCTGTCTGACCAGGAAAAAGGCTTCGTAAACACCACGTCCGTGCCGGTGCTGAAGTACCTGACCAACGCCCAGAGCATGGGCATGAGTGCAACGTATCTGTTGCAGGTGTCGGACTTCATTGCTCAGGACCTGATGATTCAGTACCTACAGGAACTTGTGAAACAGGCAAGCCTGTCCCTGGCTGGTAAAAACTATCCGGAGGAAGCGGCCGCCAAACTCCGCGACAACGTTGTACATGCGCAGGGATTACTGGCCGATATGAAACTGCAGTCAGCAGCTGACCAGAATGCGCTGGACGGTATCGACCGTAATATGCAGTACCTGCAGCAGCAGGTGTCCACAATCGTTTCAGGCTCCTATCAAAGCAACTATCACTGGGGTGATCGCTGATGCTTGAGATATACACCATTTATGGCGGGGGAATGTGGAAAACGGCGCTGGACGCCGTTGTCACTCTCGTCGGTCAGAATACCTTCCACACCTTAATGCGTATTGCCGGCACCTTCGGGGTGTTGGCCGTACTGCTGACTTTCATTAAACAACGTAACCCGATGGTCTTCGTCCAGTGGCTGGCCGTCTTCATGATCCTGACTACCATTCTGCTGGTACCGAAACGCTCAGTGCAGGTCATTGACCTCTCTGATCCGGGAGCGGTCTGGGTCACCGATAACGTGCCGGTGGGGCTGGCGGCCATCGCGTCGCTGACGACCAGTATCGGGTACAAGATGTCGTCGACGTATGACATGCTGATGGCCAGACCAGACTCGGTGACCTACAGCAAAACCGGTATGCTGTTCGGCTCGCAGATTGTGGCGGAAACCAGTGACTTCACCACTCAAAACCCGGAGCTGGCGCAGATGCTGCCCGACTACGTGGAAAACTGTGTGATCGGCGACATTCTGCTGAATGGCAAATACACGATCAATCAGCTGCTCAACTCCACAGACCCGCTGACGCTGATCACCGATAATCCAAGCCCGCTACGGGGCATCTTTAAGATGACCTCCACCACGCGCCAGTTCCTGACCTGTCAGCAGGCCGCAGCGGAGATTAAAACGCTGGCGAATACCGACGTGAACCCGGGCAGTGCGACGTTCACCTGGCTGACACGTAAGGTCTTCGGCAACAAACTGAACGGGGCGGCGCTCCTGTCCAACGCAATGGGTGAGAGTTACAGTTTCTTCTATGCCGGGGGCATGACGGCCGCCCAGATCATGAAGAACAACATCACCAACAGCGCAGTCCGTCAGGGGATTAAGGGCTTTGCCGCGCGCTCATCCGACACGGCCAACCTGCTGAATCTTGCAACAGAGAACGCTGCGACCAAACAGCGCCTCAGCTGGGCGGCAGGTAATGAGCTGGCGACCCGCACGCTGCCGTTCGCGCAGTCCCTGCTGATGCTTATCCTGGTGTGCCTGTTCCCGCTGATGATTGCGCTGGCCGCATCAAATCACACTATGTTTGGCCTGAACACACTGAAAATATACGTTTCCGGGTTTATCTATTTCCAGATGTGGCCGGTCATGTTCGCCATACTTAACTATGCAGCAAACTACTGGCTGCAGAGTCAGTCCGGGGGCACGCCCCTGGTTCTGGCCAACAGGGATGTTGTTGCACTGCAGCATTCGGACGTGGCGAATCTTGCCGGGTATCTGTCCCTTTCCATTCCGGTGCTGTCGTTCTATCTGACCAAAGGTGCCGCAGCGATGGGCTCTCAGGTGGCAGGAAGTGTACTCAGCTCGGGCGCCTTCACGTCAGCAGGTGTGGCAGCGACCACAGCGGACGGAAACTGGTCGTTTAACAACATGTCGATGGACAATGTCAGCCAGAACAAGATGGATACCAACCTGATGCAGCGTCAGGGACAGCAAACGTGGCAGGCAGATAATGGCTCCACGCAGACTCAGACAGCCGGTGGCCATACGGTTATCGACGGCTCGGGTGCAATGTCGAATCTGCCGGTGAACATGAAGCTCAGCCAGCTGGCCAGCAGTGGTTTCCAGGAATCAGCCCGCCAGTCGCAGGTACAGGCACAGACTGCTCTCGATGGCTACAACCACAGCGTTACCAGTGGCTGGTCGCAGCTCTCTCAGTTGTCTCACCAGACAGGTACCAGTGACAGCATGATCCAAGGCAGTGAAAACAGCCAGGCCACTAATGCGACACGCGGAGCTGGCATGATGTTGTCTGCCGCTGAAAGTTATGCGAAAGCAAACAACATCTCGACACAGGAAGCCTATAACAAACTGATGGATATCAGTAATCAGGGATCTGTATCTGCAGGTATTAAAGGGACCGCCGGAGCAGGCGTCAATTTAGGTGTTGTAAAATTTGGCGCAGAAGGAAGTGTTTCTGGAGATTTGCGGCATTCGACAGGCAGCTCAAGAGGTGTTCAGGATTCGGGCTCCCAAACACAAGATTCGCGACATGATCAGAATAGCCAGGCAGTTAATGACTTCCGCCAGGGTATGGATATGGTCAAAAGTAGCCGTATCAGCGATGGCGCGAATCATTCTGAGAATGCTGCAAGCAGCAATGTTCAGCAGCTGGCCGCAACGCTCAATGATGCTGAAAGCCAGTACCATCAGTACACCACCAGTTCGACACAGAGTAACGAGTTCAGCCGTATGGCCACCGTTGCGCAGAACCAGAGCGCAAGCCTCGATACCAACTATACGCAGGAGTTTGTGGACTGGGCGGCTAATAAATACGGTGATAAGGCACAGTCCATGCTGACAAGTGCACCGTCGGCGCGAGAAGCAGCGATGGAATTCGTAAATGAACGTCTCAAACCTGAAATCATGGGGGATTATCAGCAGGGCCGTTCAGATCTTACCAGCGGCCAGGAGCATGCAGCATTCAGTGGGGAGCATATCGTACAACCAGCGCGAGGCAGTCAACAGGTATCAGGTTCATCTGGCCATGATGCTGGAGTCAGTTACAGCTCTCAGGATGGCGGTGCTCATAGCTCGGGAGGTATTGCCAATGCCCAGACTAACGGAACGACTCAGGGCGCTGAATATGGAGGCCAGCAGGGTGGAAATTATTCAGCCAGAACAGATGATTCTGTTTCTCCGGGTATTGGTCAGTCAACTGTTCATCAAGGACAAGCAGCCGGACAGAGAAGCAGCTCGGGTAATATCACCTCGTCGGCAGGGATGGTTGAAGCCGGTGGACGCACGACTGCAGATGAAAGGACCGGCCACACTGCAGAATCGCATCCTGAGTTCCAACATTCAGGTACCGTCAGGGAGCAAGGAACCACGCATGACCAGGGGAGTGAAGTTGCTCATAGTCGTTCAGGCATTAATGTTGGCGGCGAAAAAGTACGTGGCGATGCTATGCAGGAGTCATATAGAGAAAATCAGGCTAAGTTGCATGAACATTCCACGCAGGGGTTTGGTCCCCAGAATGACTTACAGCGTCGAGTGGCGGAACAAAGATCTGAAAATGAGCATAAAATCAACGAATCTGCTGGTGAAATTGATAAAAAACAATCCACTGTTCAGACATCCAGTGATATCCTGAAAGGAGAGAATTTAAACGCAACCGGTAATTTCAAAATTCAACGAAAAGAAGCCGAGATTGACCAGCAAACGCCAGTTATAGACAGTGGTGAAAAAAGGAAGTTAGAAGAGCAATTGCTGGAATTGAGGAAAAGGGCCGGCTAGGAGGATAAATGCTAAAGGCTAATCTATGCAGAATTTCGTACATTCCTGTATTTAGTATATATGCTGCTATTCCACTCATTCATGATGTGATGCCTAACCATAACGGGTATTACAGTGAAGATTGGATCGCATTGGCAGGGATGTACGCGTTAGGTACATTGATATCTTTACCATTGTTCTATCTTCTTAAAAAAGCGGATAAGAGTGGCAGTGTCGTTTCAATCGCCTCGCTCTTTCCACGCTTGCTTACTTCAATGATAGCGCAAGTAATATGCCTCTTTTTCCTCTGGGAAAATTCAATATATCTATATCTGTCGATGTCCGCAGTTATGGTTCTTTCCGCCGTGTTATTTGGGGCTGGAAGGAAGGGGTTAAACCTCCTGAAGGATAAAGATACAGGCAATATCTATGAAGTACGCGGGAGTAAAGCGTATAAACTCTCAGATGAAGAGGCCGCAAGGTATCAATCAAGTATGTCTGGCAAGGGAATAGCATTGGCTGAGTTTTCATCGAGCCAATATTCAGGGCTAGATACAAATTCATCTGTACTACCAATCAATTTCGGTACGAGTCATACGGATATTAATCAAGGGATTGCTATAAATCCTTCGTCAGGAATGCCAATGGTTGGTGGCATCTCTGGCCTGGATATTCACGGAAACAGTTGGGGAACAAACTTCAACGAACCTTCAAATACGTATGACCCTAACCGGGGATACTGAGAGTAAGGGGGCAATGGCCCCCTTAATTTTTGTAGTAATCTAAGCCAATCATCTATTTAACCTAAATTCCCTTTCAAATCAGCCGATAACGTCTCTGTTAGCTATATCTCGCTAACGGGGACGTTTTTCTATGCACAGGATGAATTCATGAAATTAAAACAATTAGCC